>Ga0080064_1000068_pt1 | contig 302657 bp, 253 predicted proteins | sample Subgrocontami54m_FD_69260 | JGI IMG/M metagenome (GOLD analysis project Ga0080064, IMG submission 69260) | Subsurface groundwater microbial communities from S. Glens Falls, New York, USA - GMW46 contaminated, 5.4 m (SPADES assembly) (version 2) ...
GCCTGCGGAAGCGAGTGTCTACGAAGAGCCCGGTGCGGGAAAACTGCACGCCGGGATCCGTGCGGGGGCTGTCGGGTAACTGGCAGTCCTACCGCGCTCTACGGGACTTTGAAACATCTGGGCTGGGGCGCTCGCGAGCTTTGCTTGATGGATGCTTGCCGTTCTATAAATATCGCGCTCCTGACGAGAGCTTAGTTACGAAAATCGCTGACAGTGTCCTTCATCGGTTGGCGCCGCGCTCGACCGCCACGCGCAAAGTTTCAATCGCCAACGCCGCCGCGTGGTGTTTGCGCGTCGGCAGACCACCGAGCGCGTCCGCAATTTCCTTTCGGGTCAACTTCATCGCATCTGCGACTTTCATTCCTTCGATCATTTCCGCGAGCGCGGAACCACAGGCCAGCGTTGGCGGGCAACCATACGCCAGGAAGCGCGCGGCTTCGATGCGACCCTCGCGAAGGCGCAAACTCAGACGCAGACGATCGCCGCAGACGGGGTTTGTCTGCTCCGCTCCGGCGTTCGCGTCCGCGAGTTCGCCGGCATTGCGCGGATTCGCAAGATGATCTTTGAAGGTTTTCGAGTACGGCAAGCCTAAACCACAGCGAGAGAGTTTTGCGAAAGCGGTGATAGTTTCCGTAGGCTTTCGACCGCACGCGTTAACACATCCAAAACGTAATCAACATCCGCTTCCGTATTGTCTTTGCCAAAGCTGAAACGAATTGAGCCGCGCGCCAGTTCGTCGTTGCGACCGAGAGCCAGAATCACCGGCGATGGTTCCAGGGTTCCCGACGAACACGCCGAACCGGACGAAACCGCGACGCCCTGCATGTCCAGATGAATCAGCAACCCTTCGCCTTCGATAAACCGAAACGAAATGTTTGAAAGATGCGGCAGACGCTGTTCGCGACTTCCGTTGAAAACTATCTCGCCTACACTCTCGGCAATTTTGTCTTCAAATCGATCGCGCAGGCGTTGAGTGTGCTCGTTGCGTTCCGGCATTTCGCGCTGGGCCAGTTCCGCAGCCACTCCAAAGGCGACGATGTTGGCGACGGCTTCCGTACCGCCGCGCCGCTCTCGCTCCTGATGCCCGCCGACTTGCTGGGGAGTCAAACGCACGCCTTTGCGAACAAACAGCGCGCCACATCCTTTCGGCGCGTAAATCTTGTGCGCGGAAAGCGAAAACAAATCACAGCCGAGCGACTTAACGTCGATCGGGACCCGGCCGGCGGCTTGCACCGCGTCAGTGTGCAACCAGAGATGGCGTCGTCCGCGCTCGCGTTCCGCGCGCACGAACGCGCCAATCTCGGCAATCGGTTGGACGGTCCCGATTTCATTGTTAGCCATCATCACGCTAATCAGGATTGTGTCGGGTCGCAGCGCCGCCTGCAAGTCTTCAAGACGCACGATGCCATCGTCGTAAACCGGCAGACACGAAACTTCCCACCCGCGTTGTTCCAGGCCGTGGATGCTGCTGCGAACCGAAGGATGCTCGATTGCCGAAGTGATGATGTGCCGGCCGTGGGATTGCGCGGCTTCGCAGAGTCCGCGAACGCCCAGGTTGTTTGCTTCGGTGCCGCCGGAAGTGAAAACGATTTCGTTGGCGCGGGCGCCGACAAACGACGCGACTTGCCGCCGCGCGAGATCCACTGCGGCGCGCGCCTCCTGGCCGAAAGAGTGCACGCTCGACGCGTTGCCGAACTTTTCGGTCAGGTAAGGGAGCATCGCCGCAACGACGCGCTGGTCGGACGGTGTCGTGGCGCTGTGATCGAGATAGACTTTGCGCATTGCTTCGCGAGCGGTGTTTCGGAGTACCGACTTCAGTCGGGCTCTTCGTTTCAGAACCCGGAGCAGTAGCGATGGGATCCTACCGCTCAACTTGATCCTATGATCCGGTCGCCACCGCTCTCGGTTCTGAAACGCGCCCAACTAAAGTTGGTACTCTAAACACCGTTAGGCCGCGTGACAACTAACCCTCAACTCTACTGCATCTGAAGCTTGGTGCTCCGATGTCGAGTCTAGGTGGCGCCAGCAGCAGCGTCAAGCGCGGTTGTTACTCCCCATGCTCGGTGTTAGCATTTACCTGCGACGATTGATGCCACCAGCATTGCTTAGCCAGTTGCTCTCCCTTTCAAAAGGTAGCGATCTTTGGATCGCCAGAAGGGTGAAAAACATGAAGAACTTGAAACGTTTATTTCTTTTTCTGATCTGCGCGTCCATAGCCTTCTCAGTTCCGGCCGCCGGCCTATCGGCGCAAAATCCGCAGACTCAGAATCAGGCGACCGCGCTGATGCGTGGTTACCGCACCGGCTATTCCGACGGTTATCAGGCCGGCGTTAACGACGTGACCAGCAGCGCGCCGCGCGAGTTTCGCACCAAGGCGGAATACGATCACGCCGATCGCGCATACAATTCGAACTACGGCGCGCTGGAAGAATATCGCGACGGTTATCAGCAGGGATTCGAAGCCGGATATAACGCGGGGTACGACCGGAAGCCATTCGATTCCAGCATTCCTCCGGACCTGAGACGAAGGACCGAAGACTCGACCGTCAGTTATCCGGTCGATCCGAACAAGAGCACCGATCCAAACCAAAATGTCGGACCCGCGCCATCGACCGGGAACGCCAACGCAATTCCGCGCGACACGATCATGCAGGTGGAGCTCTTGAGCAACCTCTCGACCGACGCGTCACAAAAGGGAGATCACTTTCAGGCGCGAGTGATTGCACCTAAGGAATACGAAGGCGCGACCATCGAAGGCCAGGTTACCCGCGTGAAACGACCGGGCAAGGTAAAGAGCAACGCCGAGCTGCAACTTTCATTCGACGAAATAAAATTGCCCGACGGTCGATCGTCAAAGATGAGCGCGCAGGTCATCGAAGTTCTGCCCACGGGCGGCAGCCAGGGCGTCGGCAAAGTCGACCCGGAAGGCGGCGTGCAAGGCAGAAGTTCAACTAAGGGCGACGTTCAAAAAGTTGGGGCCGCCACCGGAATCGGCGCAATCATCGGGGCCATCGCGGGCGGCGGGGCCGGCGCGGCAATTGGCGCGGCCATCGGCGCGGGCGTCGGAACCGCCGGCGTCCTGACCGAACGCGGCAAAGACATTCGTTTGTACCAGGGCCAGCAACTTCGGATTCGCACCGCGGGCGACACGACGATTCAATAACTGAAGAGCACCTGGACTAATCACCACAAAGACACTAAGCCACAAGAGCTGAATGCCTAATGACTTTGTGTCTTCGTGTCTTTGTGGTGAAATTGATCGATGTCGATCATCACGCTACTCACCGACTTCGGATCGCAGGATTATTTTGTCGGAGCGATGAAGGGCGCGATCCTCTCGATCAATCGCCACGCCCTCATCATAGACATCACGCATGAGATTCCGCCGCAGGATATCGAAGCAGCGGCGTTCAATCTTGTCGCTACTTACAAAGACTTTCCGGCGGGCACGATTCATGTTGCCGTTGTCGATCCCGGAGTGGGTTCAACGCGAAAGCCGATTCTGATCGAATGCGGAGAACAGTTTTTCGTCGGCCCCGACAACGGCATCTTCAGTTGGATTTGCGAGCGAGAGGGAAGCGTTCGCGCAATTCACCTGACCAACGAAGCGTTTTTTCGGGATCCGGTGAGCGCGACATTTCACGGCCGCGATATCTTCGCGCCCGTGGCGGCGGCGTTATCCAGTGGCGTTGCCATGACACAGTTCGGCGAGAAACTCAGCGATTATGTCCGTCTTGATCCGCTACGGCCCACAGCCGCAAGCGACGGCAGTGTCGAAGGTCGCGTGATTCACATCGATCGTTTCGGCAACTGCATTACGAATTTGACGCTCGAGCACTTTAGCGCGGACAAGGCGGCGTCAGGCGCGCAGCTCCGTATCAACAGTCGTGAGATATCGTCGTTTCGGCAGTCTTTTTCCGAAGGTGAGGTCGATGGAAGCGATTTGTTCTGTCTGGTCGGGAGCGCCGGCTTTCTGGAAATCGCCGCGTGCAATTCTTCGGCGGCGACCATGCTAAATGCTCAGCGAGGAAATGTAGTCACGTTGATCCCGGATCGTCTGTAATTCAGGTTGCCCTCCCTGACGGTCGGGCTTCTGACACGGAATGGCCATCGCTTGTCACTCGTCTACCTGTCTGATATTTTGGACTCACTAAAACTTTCTAAGGACTGAAGCGGATGAACAAAGCGAAGGAGAGCGCGGCGGGAAGCGCGGTGTCGACCGGGCTCAGAGGCGTTGTCGCCGCCACCACTTCGATTGGCGACGTCAACGGCGAGAAGGGTGAACTGATTTATCAGGGTGTGAACATCCATGACCTGGCCACGCAATCAACGTTTGAAGAAGTCGTTTTCTTATTGTGGAACAGAAGACTGCCGAAGCGCGCCGAGCTTGATGAACTCAGAAAAAACCTTGCGGCCTCTTATGAGCTTCCCTGGGAAGCAATTGAATTGATTAAGGGAATGCACGCGCGCGTTCCCGCAAGTGCCGAACCAATGGACGCGTTGCGCACCGTAATCTCTGCTTTGGCGATGTTCGACGACGAATCGCGCGACCTTTCGCGCGAGACAAGTATCCGGGTTGCCACGCGCTTGACGGCCAGATTTCCGACGATTGTGGCGGCGATCGATCGCGCCCGCAACGGCAAATCTCCAGTCAAGCCAAGACCGGATCTAAATATCGCGACGAATTTTCTTTACATGCTCAAGGGCGAAATGCCTGATGAGTTTGACGCGCATGTGCTGGACGTCGCACTGATCCTGCAGGCCGATCACGAATTGAATGCTTCGACGTTCACCGCGCGCGTGGTCGCCGGCACGCTGGCCGACATGTATAGCTGCGTGACCGCGGCGCTCGGCGCGCTTTCCGGTCCGTTGCATGGCGGCGCGAACACAGCGATTATGAAGATCCTGCTTGAGATTGGCAGCATCGATCGCGTCGAGAGTTTCGTCAAAGATGCGCTGGCGAAAAAGAAAAAGATTATGGGCTTTGGCCACGCTGTCTATCGCACCGAAGACCCGCGCGCCACTCACCTGCGTCGTTTCTCAAAAGAGATGGGAGAGCGCAAAGGCGATACGAAGTGGTACGACATGACCGCGAGGCTTGAAGAAGTGATGAAACGCGAGAAAGGTTTGCTGCCGAACGTCGATTGCTACTCAGCTTCGACTTACTACATGATGGGACTTCCGCTCGATCTCTACACCCCGATTTTTGCGATCAGCCGCATCAGTGGCTGGACCGCGCACATCCTGGAACAATACGCCGATAACAAGCTGATTCGTCCGCGCGCCGAATACATCGGACCGCGTAACGTGCCTTACGTGCCGATTGACGAGCGGTAGCGCAATCAACGCGTGGTCAGCAGCGCGATGATCTCCTGAAGCTGTTGCTGGTTCTTGTGGTTGGCATTGCCCTGTGAAACGAGCGACTTGCAGCCGTCGCGTATTGAGCCGACTTGATTCTGTATCTCGCAACGAGATCTATTCGAAAGCATCCAGCCCAGCGGCAGCTTAACGTTCTGTTCATCCAGTAGGAAACGGAACATGCAACCGAGTGAGTCGGCCGGGCACATATCTATGTTTGCACCCTGTGAGCCGTGCAAATTGCGGATAGCAGTTTCCATCTGCTCCACGGCGTCGTTGCCACGCGCGCCGCGAGTATTCAGAATGGCCTTAACCGGAGAGATTTCGCTTAGCCCGGTGCCTTTATATTTGCCTCGTTCTTCCGCAGTAGTTTGCTCGGTTTGATATTTGGGATTTCTGCTCGGCGGCACCGGAAAGCCAATGCGGATGACGATCGGGATTATTGGCACCGTGTCAGTCCTTCGCTGATTTAGCTGGTCGTACAAATATTCCTTGTTCCATCTGAGTGACATCAGAATGCTGTAGCCAGTAGCCGTGCCTGAGTTTTCATAGTAGCCACCATCGACGTAGCGGAATTTCTTTCTTTGGCCTTCCGGTCTGTCGTCGTACAAAAATCCCGCCGGAGTGATCACGGGAAAGCGCCCGCTCAAGCAGGCCGCGGTGCTGAAGCGGATATTGAAAAGCTGGTTCACATCGAGGAGAGCGGGAAGGGTATCGAAACGGGCTTCCTCAGTAACTTGCAGATTCGTGACGAACATTCGCTCTCCGGTTTCGACGTTGGTGGTATTGAAGAAAATCGCCGGAGTCGAGTTGGCAGGAAAGTCCTGGAAGAAATCATAGAACGGCTCGGACATCGCACTTGCGACCGCGGGCTGAGTCGGGCCGCAGTTCGCGTGGTCATCCCAGGAAGTTTCCAGTCGGTCTTCGAGCGCGCGCGCACGGTCCCAGGGATAGATTGGAACTGGCAGGAGCTTTTGCGCCATCTCCGGATAGAGCAAAGCCGCAAGCAGCGGCGAGAGATAGTCATCAGTGAGCATGATATCGGCGCTCTTTTGCAGTGGACCGATGTCGGGTACATCAACGCGGTTCCCGTGTGATGGCAGTTGGTCGATCTTCCAGTTGTTCGTGCACCGTTTCGCCAAGCCGGCATAAACCGCAGTGCCGATGCTTCCGCCCGAAACGCCACTAATGGCGAAAACATGTTGCGCAAAAGCGGGCGCACGATCCTGAATGGCGGTCAAAACGGTGGCCGTAAGATAAGCGGTGGTGATGCCTCCGCCCTCTGCCGTGATGATGAACACCGGGTAAGGCCGACCCTTGTAAGCATCCTTGTCGGCTCGCGAGTCCCACCATTTGTTGAAAGCATCATCGAATTTCTTTGGCGCGGTCTTAATCGGTTGATCGTAGGCGCGGATTTTGTGGTTATCGTTCCAGTCTAAATAGCTGAACAGAAGTGCGACCAATAGCAGCGGCGTGAGAACGGGGAGCTTGATCACTTTGCTAAAATAGATCGCGACATAGCTGGTGATGGCGATCCATGCCGCCGCGGAGAGCACAACCAGCGACGCCGGCGCGAACCAGCCGGCTGCTTTCATTTCACCAAATGAAGTAGAGAAGAGAACAAAGAACGCGATCGAGAACCCAAGCGTAATTCTGAGAATGATCTTAGTGATCTTCGGTAAGTCGCTCAGGTGAGCCTTGTCCCTCGTGCCAACTTTCTCTGGCCAGAATTGTTTGTTGTGTAGTCTTCGGCTACGTAGTTCTTCAGCAATCCTGCGGCGAAAATACAAAAAGACCCCGACGGCTACAGCTTCAACTGCATTGATGACAAACAGCAAAATCAACCAGAAGCGAGCCGGACTGCCAGGATCTAATCCACTGGTTGCACGCCACAGGGCCAATCCGATTCCGACGAACGGGATCAGGCCGCAGATTCTCGGTAGCCAACGCGCCGCGACGCCGTCGGGATCTCCCTCCGGAAGCTCAAGCTCAGCTGGCGCGAACCTATAGATGAGCGCGCGGGCCCAGTACCATGACATCAGCGAAAGAATGAGAACTGAGACAGAGAAAAGTAAGAGCCGGTGCCTGGAGTCTTCCGCGATCACGCGCAGGATCTCGACCGACTGGTCGGTTGCCAGGAGCGCTATGGAACCAACCAGCGAGATCCAGAAACTAAAACGCACGATATGGGAGAACTTGTGAAATCGAATAATCCAATCAAGGCCCAATCTGATCGTGTCGACAAACGACGGTTTCGAGTTTTTGGGGGTGGTTTTCTTGTCTGGCATTTATCCTCCGCAAGGTTCTTTTGTCACTATGCTTGAAGCACGAGCGACCGAACAGAGTGCGATGCTGAGTGAGCGCTGATTAGATTAAGGGTCGCCTACTACCGAACCTCAAGTTAACCGGACGCGGCGATCAGTGCAGCGCGTTGAAAGAATGAGTTAAGAGCCCGATCGTGCTTGAGCCGCATATCCTTGAACATGCGCCGATAACATGCTGAATCGTCCGCGCTCCCTGCTAGTCCTATTACGGCGATGGAGGATCGGTGAGCTTGACCGAGGCGGCCTCGTCGGCGTTCAGGAACACCTTCAGCGTCCATGTTCCTTCCTTAGCTTCGGGGAGAAGAGTTACCACGGCGTTCTCTCCGGAAGGATCCGGTACACCACTCACGAGTTTCACGGTTCCTGCGGCATTGACGAGCTTAAAGATCAGCTTCGGTCCCTTGTTGCACAGGCCGGTGTCAATGAGATCGCTACCCTTAACGATGATTTGCATCTTGTCTTTCTGTCGCACGGCCGACTCCAGCTTGGGTGACGGCTTGACGAAGAAGCAGAAGCACTTCGATCCTGCAGGTGGGTATACGACTTTGTTAATCTCAACCGTCACAAACCAGCACCCGGGTTCTTTTGCGTCTGCGAGATTAGTTACCACGAGTCGCGAGCTGGTTGATGAATCCGTGAGCTTCCCTTCTATCTCGTCACCAGAGGGTGAATGCAACGTAACCACGCGAGAATCATTCGTTTCACGGATTAAGTCTTTACCTGCGATCGTAAGCTCAGTGCCACTTTGCGTGACTTCAGTAATCATTGGATTCGGCGCGTAGCCAAGCGGATATTCAAATGCCAGGCTGTCTAGGGTCTGTGGCTTCTCACTAGTCGATCCGGGTTTCGGCTTCTTGATTGTGAAGTGAAGAATAGTCGGCTCACCCTCGATCTTTCGGGGAACCGGCTTCGTCAGCTTGAGCGAAAAATGGATAGCTTGATCGCTGGCATTCTCAGAGACCGTTGTGACGGTTATGCCGAGATCGTTTGCTTCGGCGATTGCTAACGAACCGCCCGTCAGATACGAGCCGTGAATAACACCGGTTCTGACTCCGTTACCCACGTCAGGCGCCGCCCAGAAACACGGCTCCTTGTCGTCGCCACACTTAGCGACTTTGTCGAAATCAAGGATGTCGATTTTTCCGGGGATGGCGGTGGTGTCCACGGACATGACCCCATCGATCGTCACAACCACCGAGTTGAGGCTAACGTGGTTAATGAAATCCAGCTTACGAAAAGCTGAGGCCTTCTTGTCCGCGTCAACGATCGGGTGCTTGAACGCCACGGTTCCATTTTCATTCTTCCCGTCGCCCTCGCTGGTTATCTCGAGGCTGTAATCGCTCAAACATTGCTGGAAATCCGGAGACTTCTTGTTCGTAGTTTCCCATATGCTAACCGCCATATAGCAACCCAGCGCATCGTGCAGGTTTTGGGCCTCGTCCTTCGCAATACCCAAATTGAGATACTTCGCGACCTCGCTCAGTGCCTCTTTGTCGGCCAACATTTGAAGCGGTGAGAAAAAAATTGCCGGCGACTTCAGATAAAGCTTACGGAAGCCCGGCGTCAAGAACCGTTCGATTGGGAAAAAGCAAACAATAATGTCGGATCCCTGCTTCGGGATCAGCTTATTGGACTGAAAGCCAAAGTCGCTGATGTTATTGAGTTGTTGAATCGTTCCGTCTGGCCACGCCTCGTTAACCCCGGGCACGAAGACTCCGGCAAACGTCGTGAGTTCTCTCTGGAACGACTTGCTCGCGATCGGGAAGGGGTAGGCGCCCGCCAGATTCCCCGCCAGTGTCAGGAGGCGCATGGTCCAGTTTCGCTTCGACCACATCTTCGCATCGAGCAACTGGCTCCGCACCACGCGATACTCTTCGCTGGCGACCTGGTCTTTCTTCGTCGAAGCCTGAAACGGATCCGGCTCGGGCTGGTTGTCACCGAGATTAAGGCCCCCACCGCCTCTAAGCGCCCAATGACTGTAGTCGATAAATACTCCTTGAATGATCAGTGCAGCATCGGAACTCTTATTTCCGACATTTACCTCGATCACCGCATAATGCTCCGCAATCTCCTTCCCAAAGATCCGACGTGCGTCAACCTGAGGAATCAAGACCGCCTGGGCGTGGACATTGGTGCTGACGTTGATTCGGGTCGACAACTCTGGGGCCTTCTCCGCAACCTTTTTCAACGTCGACTTGCTCTTAGCTGTCTTGGTGTCATCCTGGGCAAATGCGATTGAGCAAAAACAAATCGTCAGCAAAAGGGAAGTGAGTATGCGTTTCATGAGGGGGCTCCTTGTTTTCATGTTTGACTTGTGGCTTGTCCTTACTCCATAACCTTCGCTCACCCGGTAAAGCGTAATCGATTACGATTTCACCTCTTAATTGGAGTAGATAAAGTTTCAGCTTGGCCCGACAGTCCGCACAGCGGCGGGTCAATAGACAATCGCTCTTACAGTCGGCTGCTGGCGATAATCATTCGCTCAGTTTCGGTTTCAAGGTCTGGGGATCTGAGGATCGAGAGGCCCCTAACCGATTCATTTGATTAGCGCGGAAGGTTTTAGCAAAGGTTGACGGACGTGTCAACACAATTCTTGTGGGTCGCGCTGCACAGGAGACTAATCGCGGCTCCGGCGACGGTTCGGGAAAGCAACTTGAGGTCGCATTCAGTGATCGCAAAGCACCCTGGGGTCGTCGCTACTGATCGTCAGTCACGCGGATGAAATCGGTGACGGGGCTGAACTGATCAGCGCCTTCGGTCGCGTTCGCCTCGATAACGGATCCAATCGCCGGATGAAAGGCGTGGTCCTCGACGACCGAGCACGGCAGCGGCGATGGAACGGCCGGCACCGGTTCGATGAATGTTTGCATTGGCGGTGGCTGCTGCGAGACATGTATGTCGCGGTCTTCGTATCTCGTGCTGTGCGAGAAGTCCTTCCGAACTTTCTCCGCAATTTCGCCGAGGTCGATGAAGCAATCAGCGACGTCGATCAGCTTTGGCGCGGTGTTTGAGCGAAAGCCGGCAACCTCGACGCGGCAACCTTTGTACGCCACTGAGTTGACCGCATAGACGAAATCTTCATCGCCGGAAACCAGCACCGCGGTATCGTAGCGCCCCGCCAGCGACAGCATGTCCACGGCAATCTCGACGTCGAGGTTGGCCTTGCGCGTGCCGTCGTAAAAAGTCTTCAGCTCCTTCTGCACTACGCGAAAGCCATTGCGGCGCATCCACAACAGAAATCCCTGTTGCCGTTCTGCGCCGGCATCGACGCCGGTGTAAAAGAAAGCCCGAAACAAACGACCATCGCCCAGTAGCACCCGCAGCAATTTGTTGTAATCGATGTCGATATTGTGAAATCTTGCCGCGTGGAACAGATTGTTCCCATCAATAAAGATTGCCACTTTTCCGCGATGACCGAACTGCAACGAAATATTGTTCGCCGAATCAAAGTGGTTCACGTTAGTTAAGCTCCGCTTAATAGTTTGCTGAATACGTGCCAGCTAGAATGACGCCGTAAAGCGCTCGTGGTCAAGTAAGGCTACAGAATACTGGCTCAGTTTGGTTGTGGCACGCGCATCTTGCGCGTGATTCACGGGCGGGACGCCCGTGCCACTTCTCAATCTGAACCAGTACTGGCTACAGGCCACGCGCCGGCGCGTCGTATAATCCGAGGCGAGGGAGAAAGGATTGATATCGCAGGCAGAATTGACGGCGTTGCAAGCTCCGGCGAAAGACGACGGCTATTATCTCGTGCCGGCGCCGTCGCCAGTCGGTGACCTGGCCGAGGCGTCGCTGGCCGAGGCGTCGCTGGCTGAGGCGGCATCGCTTCTGCGGCTGAAAGTTCCCGAGTTGAATCGAATCCTTGGCGTGGGTCAGCCAGTGCCGCTCAGCCGGGTCGCGACGTCCGAAGAGGCAGCGTTGATTGGCGAAGGGTTGCGACGCTTGGGAATCGAAACCGTGACGGTGCCGCATATCGACTTGCATTTGGAAGAGTCAGCGAAAAAGATTCGCGCGCTCGAACTGGCGGGCGATTCGTTGACGGCAGTTCCGACCAGCGGCGTCGACAAAGTCACGGCGCGATTGGACGAAGTCACGCTGGTGGTTGCCGGTCGTCTGCTCTTGAATCGCCAGGAGACTGAGGAGCGGAAACGTCGTGGCCGCAAACAAACGGTCGACTCCCGCCAGCTTTCACGGGACGAATCGGTGCTTGATCTCTACGTGAAGTCTGATGAAGTTAATTGGAGAATTAACGCAAACAACTTTGATTTTTCCTGTCTGGGATCGGCAAAGGCTATGACGACTTTCGAAAACTTCGCCGCGCTCAGCAGTTTGCTGCGTGGACGCGCGACGAATGCTCAGTTCGACGATTCATACAATCAGGCGCGGCCGGCGCTCGCCACGGTTTGGCCGGTGGAGCCGCAGACGCGCAAAGGCGAGTGGCGTCGCAGCGGCGCCGGCAAGTTCGACGTGGCAACCGTGACGATGACCGATAACGAAGCCCAGTTCACCCGATACTCGCGACTGCGGCAGTGCCTCAGACTGCGCGAATTAATAAACCGCAAATGAAGAAGACTGAACTTTCTTCCCGCTCGAATCGCGAGCCCCTCTATGGCGTCAATCCGGTGCTCGAGGCTTTGCGCGGCAATCGGAAGATCGAAGAGATTGTCGTGGCCGAAGGCGCGCATCAGGATCGCTTGCGCGAGTTGATCGATTTGGCGCGGGCGAAAAATATTCCCGTCAGTCGTGCGCCGCGCGCCGCCCTGGATCGCACGGCCCGCAGTGCTCATCACCAGGGAGTTCTGGCGCGCGTGTCCGCAGCGCGCTATGCCGACGCGGACGAGTTGCTTGAATCCCTCGCTTCGCGGGTCGGCACGGTCGCCGAGCCGCTGGTCGTTGTGCTTGACGGTGTCGAAGACCCGCGCAACCTGGGCGCGATCCTGCGGACCGCCGAGTGCGCCGGCGTTCACGGCGTCTTCATGGCTGAGCGCCGCGCTGTGGGCCTGACCGAAACAGTCGCCAAAGCGGCCGCCGGGGCCGTTGAATACGTGCCGGTCGCGCGCGTCACTAACCTGGCGCGTTTGATCGAGCGTCTGAAAGAACGTAACGTGTGGGTGGTCGGCACGGCCGCTGATGCTCCGCTCGCATACACTGAATGGGATTGGACCAGGAGTTCAGCGGTGGTTTTGGGCGGCGAAGGCTCGGGATTACATCGCCTGGTGCGCGAACGTTGCGACGCGCTGGTCCGCATTCCGGTGAGCGGAAGGATCGAATCGCTGAACGTTTCGGTGGCCGCCGGCGTAGTTCTTTACGAAGCGCAACGACAACGCATGATGGTCAACGATAAGTGAATTTAGGATTGCCCCCTTCTCCCACGGGAGAGGGAGTGAGCCTCGCTCCATAGAATGTGATTGGATGAAACCGCCCGGAGGGTTTTGAAATGTTCTGTCCGAAATGCGCGACACAAAACGTCGACGGCGCCAGCTTCTGTCGGTCATGCGGCGCGAACATAAGTTTGATCCCGCATGCGCTGAGCGGTCAGTTGCCGACCGCGGCAGCGGACGACGATCGTGACCACGATTGGCGCAACGATTTGCGGAAGCGGCGACGAAATCGCCCGCCGTCAATTGATGCGGGCATCAGAAACCTGGTAATGGGAATCGCCTTTGTCGTCATCTCGATCCTTGTCGGTCTGTACAGTCCGGGCGGCTGGACCTGGTGGTATTGGCTGCTGATCCCCGCCTCTACGTTTATCGGCAGGGGGATTTCCGACATCATTCGCGCCAGGCAGGCCGGAGCTCTGGGCACAGCTGAACAGTCACCACAGCTTCAAGCTCCGAACCCAATTCAGATTCCGTCACCGCGTAACACCAGCGCTCTGATGCCGCCGGTGCCCAGCGTCACTGAAGGCACGACGCGCCACCTGGGTGCCGAAGCGCCGACGCAAAACTTTGATTCTTTGGAAGGCGGCGAAAAGCCGTCTTGACGATGCCCCTGAAAACGACTTGCCAGGTAGCGAGGCGATGAAGTTGCCCTGGAACACAACTGACATCGCCTCGTGTCGTCTCTGATGAAAACGAACGACGCGAAAATTTGCGTGCCCGTTTGCGTGCCACGCGCGAGTGAACTGTCGCCTGCGATTGCTCGTGCCGGTGAAGTTGGGGACATCATTGAGCTGCGGCTGGATTGTTTGCTTGAAGCTGAGCTTGATTCCGCAAAAAGCGTATTAGACTCGGTGATCGGCACAGCAGAAACCCCGATCATTCTCACAATGCGCAGCGGCGAGCAGGGCGGACGCGTTTCGCTAAGCCTGGATCAGCGTTCGCAGTTTTGGTCATCAATTGGTTCCACTACTGAGAACTGCTTGCGAGACTTCGAGCTTGATCTGGTTCAAGAGTACCAGCGTCGTGCGGATGAACAAGTGGATTGGAGCAAGGTTATTTGTTCCTATCACGACTTCGTCGGCGTTCCGTCCGACCTCGAACAAATCTACGAGAGCATGGCCGCCACCGAATCGCGAATTCTGAAGATCGCGGTTCAGGCTGACGACGCGACTGATTGTATTCCCGTCTTTCACTTGCTCGAGCGCGGGCAGAGCGAGGGCCGCGAGATGATCGCGATCGCTATGGGCCCGGCGGGAATCATGACTCGAATCCTCGGGCCGTCGCGCGGTTCGTTTCTGACATATGGATCGCTTGATGATGAAAGCGCGACTGCGCCGGGACAACTGGCCGCGAGAGAGTTGCGCGAGGTCTATCGAATTGACCAAATTGATCGACAGACGGAAGTTCTTGGGATCATAGGAAGGCCCATTGGGCATTCGTTGTCTCCGCACATTCACAACGCCGCGTTCGCTGCCGTCGGAGTCAACGCCGTCTACATTCCGTTCGAGGTTCGCGATGCCGTTTCATTCATGCGCCGCATGGCTCATCCACGTTCACGTGAGTTTGATTGGAATCTGCGTGGTCTGAGTGTGACTGCGCCTCACAAATCAACAGTGATGAGCAGTCTCGATTGGATCGATCCGGCTGCCGAAGAAATTGGCGCGGTGAACACCATCGTGGTCCAGGACAATGAGCTGCACGGCTATAACACCGACGCGCCGGGGTTCATCGCGCCGCTTCGTAACGCGTTTGGCTCGCTGAAAGGTGCGCGGTGTGCGCTGATCGGCGCTGGTGGCGGAGCGCGCGCGGTGTTGTGGGCTTTGCGTAACGAAGGTGCGGACGTCGCGCTGTTTGTCCGCGACCCAGACAAAGCAAGATCAGTGGCAGAGGAGTTCGATGTCGACTGTCGCCAACTCGCCGGCGCACGCTTCGACAGGTGCGAGATTGTGATAAATGCTACGCCGCTGGGCACGCATGGTAAGCGCGCGGAGCAGACGCCCGCCACGGCTGCACAACTCGGCGGGGTGCGGTTGGCTTACGATCTCGTCTACAATCCCGTCGAGACGCGATTCTTGCGCGAAGCCCGCGCCGCCGGATGTGAAACACTGTCTGGTCTTGAGATGCTGATCGCGCAGGCGGTCGAGCAGTTCAAGCTTTGGACGGGTCAGGATCCGAATGCTGAAGTCATGCGGGAATCCGCGCGCGCCGCGCTCGGATAGCAGTTCAGTTGAGAGTTCAAGCTTTAGCTTGCGCCGACAATCAGCAACCTAAAGGTTGAACTCTGAACGAGTACCCGAAATGATCTCAAATGTGAAATCCGAAAACGATCGCTACAGCCGCCAAATTCTTTTCGACGGGATCGGCAAAGAAGGCCAGGAGCGTTTGCTTGCTTCGCGCGCCTTGATCATTGGTTGTGGCGCGCTGGGTTCGGCGCAGGCCGAATCACTGGCGCGCGCGGGCGTCGGCCGTTTGCGAATCGCGGATCGCGACTTTGTCGAATTCTCGAATCTACAGCGCCAGACGATGTTCACGGAAAGCGACGCGCAGGATCGTCTTCCTAAAGCAATCGCGTGTGCCAATCATATTCGTGAAATCAATTCGGAAATCAAAGTCGAGCCAGAGATCGTCGATGTGAATCATTCGAACGTCGAGCGTTTGATCCAGGATTGTGACATCGTGCTGGACGGCACGGACAATTTTGCCACTCGGTATTTGAGTAACGACGCGTGCGTCAAGCACAACGTCAGTTGGATCTATGGCGCGGCGGTAGGATCCTACGGAGTAACGATGACGATTCGGCCGCTCGAAACGCCTTGCCTGCGCTGCGTTTTCCCGGAAGCGCCACCGGCTGCCAGCGCTCCGACGTGCGACACGGCGGGTGTGATCATGCCAATCATCAGCGTCGTAGCCGCGGTGCAGGTGAGCGAAGCGCTGAAACTTTTGACGGGGCAAACGGAGAGTCTGCATCGGTCGCTAATGCAGTTCGATGTGTGGCGCAACGAATGGCGGCGCATCGCACTCAGTGAGAAATCCGCCGATTGTACGACCTGTGCGCTGCGCCGGTTTGAAACGCTCGACGCTGAAGATCGTGAGTTTGCGGCCGTTCTTTGCGGGCGGCACGCGGTGCAGGTGTCGCCGGCGCACCCGGCGCAGGTCGATCTCTCAGCGCTCAGTCACAAATTGCAGTCCGTAGGTGAAGTCAAAGCAAACGACTACCTGCTGCGCTTTCGCACCGGCGATTACGAGCTAACCGTCTTTTCTGATGCGCGGTCGATCATACGGGGCACCGACAACATCGCAACCGCGCGTTCGCTCTACGCAAAATACATTGGCAACTAATTTCGTAGTCTTGATAAGGTCTAATCGTATGCTAAAACAAAACGTCATTCTTCGATCGATTGTAGGGTTCTTTCTGATTAGCTTTTGCTTCACGTCAACTTCATTTGCCGGCGAGCCCGTGGTTTGGGAAATGAGTTCGCGCACCGAGTTGCTGAAGGGCGAAGCCCGCGGCGTGTCCGTGACCGACAATGGCACCCTGACGCTCGCGCCCCGGCTCGATCACGTCTTCAATACTGAACAGGCTTACGTCTGGTGTGCGGCGATTGATTCTGCGGGCAACGTGTATCTTGGCACCGGCCATGATGGAAAGATTTTTCGCGTCACGCCGGACGGTAAGGGAACGCTGTTCTACAAAGCGTCGGAGTTGGACGTGACCGCTCTGGCAGTTGCCGGTGACGGGGCGATTTACGCGGGCACGTCGCCGGACGGCAAAGTCTATCGCCTGAGCGGTGAAGGGAAGGCCGAAGTTTATTTTGATCCGCCGGACAAATATATCTGGTCGCTGGCGATCATGAACGATGGTTCGCTCGCGGTGGGAACGGGTGACAGCGGCAAGTTGTATCGAGTGCGCGCGGCCGGCGCGAAGCCCGAATCGTCGCTTTTGATCAGCACGAATCAGACGCATGTGATGTCGCTCGCCACAAACAAGCAGGGAGATCTGATCGCCGGCACCGATCCAGGCGGGTTGGTGCTGCGAATTTCGCCGGACGGCAAAGCGTTTGGCCTCTACGACGCTTCGCTGCGCGAAATTCACGCGCTCGCTGCTGCGCCGGACGGATCAGTTTATGCCCTGGCTCTGAGTGAAGCTGCCGGGACGAGCCGCAGCGCGACTCAGCCAGCATCGCCACCGACTGATGCCGCGGCGGCGATTGCCGCAATGGCCGGCGCGACTGAAGAAGGCGGTGTGGTTGCGCAACCGCAACCGGCGCAACCGGCTCGCAGCCGCAACGATTTAACTAGTGCGCGCAGTGCTGTCTTTCACATTTTGCCTGACGGCAGCACCGACACTCTCTGGAGTTCAACCTCCATCACGGCGTTCTCAGTGGTGTCGGCTCCGGGCGGCGGTGTGCTGATCGGAACATCCGACAAAGGCCGAATCTATTCGGTGACCGACGACGGCCGCGACACTTTGTTGCTGCAATCCAGCGAAGGTCAGATTTCTTCATTGATTGCGCGCGGCGCTGACGTGCTGGCCGCATCCAGTAATCAGGGAAAACTATTTCGTCTTGGTCGCCAGGCGGCAAACGAAGGCAGCTACGAATCCCCGGTGCGGGACGCGAAACTCGTGGCCACCTGGGGCCGAATCTGGTGGCGCGGGCGCGGACAGATCGATTTGCAAACACGCAGTGGAAACAGCGAACGACCCGACAAGACCTGGAGCGACTGGAGCGCCAACTACACTGACCGGAACGGCTCGCAGATCAGCAGCCCCAAAGCCAGGTTCATTCAATGGCGCGCCGTGTTGCACGCGGCAAACAACGCAACTGGCGGCGAACCTCGGCTTGAAGACGTGAGCGTTGCCTACTTGCCGCGCAACGTCGCGCCGGAAATTTTGGCGATAAATGTATTGCCTCCGGGTGTCGCCCTGCAGCAGCAGATTCAGATTCAAATGGATCCTAATATTGAATCGGCCGGACTTGATCCTTCGGTCTTCGGCGCCATGCCACAGGTGCCGCCGCGGCGACTTTATCAACGGGGCGCGCGCTCGCTGCAATGGCAGGCGGAAGATCGCAACAGTGACACGCTTGAGTACGCGGTCTATTATCGCTCGCTGAACGAGACGACGTTCCGCCTTTTGAAGGAGCACCTCCGCGAAAATTTCTACACCGTGGACGGCGCCAGTCTGGCGGACGGTCGTTATGTTTTTCGAGTTGTCGCTTCGGACGCGCCGGATAATCCGGCGGGGTACGCGTTGTCTGGTGAGCGACTCGGCGAACCGGTGGACATCGACAACACGCCGCCCGTGGTTCGCCAGGTTGGTAGCGCACAGATTACCGACGAACGCGCCCGCGCTGTTTTTGATGTCGAGGACGCGACCGGTCGCATCAAGCGCGCGGACGTGAGCGTCGATGGCGGCGCGTGGCATGAAGTGTTTCCGGACGACGGTATTGCCGACAGTCCGCACGAGCGATATTCTTTGAATCTGGCAATTGCAGGTAGCGGCGAACACACAATTTCGCTGCGGGCCTTTGACAACAGTAGTAACGTAGGCAGCATTAGCGTCACTGTGCGGCGGTAAGTTGGTGCACGATACCGTGCGAAAACGGCGCGAAAGGGTGCGTGCGCAGTATTTTGTGACGCGGTCCGGGCCGGCATCGGGCGAGGAACTTTTGCGGATAAGTGTGAAGGTTTGGTCGTTCGCGTACGTTTCGGCGCATCTCAGTATCGGAATCGGTACCGTCTTGGCATCGGGTTTGCTCAAGTCGTGGTGGCGCAACTCTCCGCCTCCCCCTAATGCGTGGGTGAGAAAGACGCGAGGAGGAGAGCAGTTATGAAACAACTAAAACGAATTCTGTTGGCGATACTGGTGGCGACCGTGGTCGCGGCCGGCGCCTTCGGACAGAAAAACAGCAACGATAATCGCCCGCCGAAAGACCCACAAAAGGTTGTCGAGAGGCCAAAACCACCGCCCAGCAATTCCAACAACAACAGCAGCAACACCAACAAGAAGAAACCCGGATGAGCTGATCGCGAATCAGGTTTGGCTACAAGAACCATTCGACCCGCCGGCACGTACGCTGGCGGGTCGATGTCTTTATCGAACCAGGCAGTGACTGGCTGGTGTTGTTTACAGCAAGAAACTCGCCAGGGCCACGACAACTCCCGAGGGCACCGCAATCATTTATTTTCGGCTTTAAACTTCACTAATCGGCTGTGGCGCATTGACGCCTTTGATCAGAAGCCAAAGCATCGTCGCGGGCGGCCCGAAAGCATTAAGGATCATAGTTAATCGCGTCATCAACGCGGGATAGAATTGCGGAATGAGTATTTTGGTAAAAGTATTGATCGGAAACGCGCAAGCTCCGATGATTATCAAAATGCCTAAAACTCGCGGAAGATATCCTGACCTTATCTCTCTCCAACCTTCTTCAGACTTTCTTTCATTGGCCGAATGTTTGAGGTCAGTGGCAGCCGTAGATCATCGGCTGGAAGATGTTAGGCGGCACCGGCCTGTGCTCGATTCGGGCACAGCCATCCCAGATGGCCTCAATCCCTTAAACAGAAGCCAAAAACTCAGCGCTAGTTCGAAGATAGCCATGGGCGAATCGAACAACCACAGGTTCACTACCTTGGCGAAGTCGGGGAAAATGTAAAAGACGAGGGTGCAGGCGGCGCACCATGCAGACGAGATCACGCCAAAGGCGGCCAACGCTCTGGGGATGTAGTTCGACTTGAACCACAAGTAGCTGCCAACGGTGGCTCCCAATGCCCAAAACAGCAAGCCAACGTAGTACGCGTCGTAACCGCTGAGGTACAGCCTCGCCAAGGCCGGCAACTGGTCTGGTCCAAACGCACGCGAGTAATCAGCGTTGCTCAACAGCCGCAGAGCGGTAAAGAGATTGAGCGTCACCAGGAGCCATGTGAGGCCATGGACCAGCCGGCCGAATGCCGCGAGCAAGGCAAGGTTCTGGCTCACCGGCTTGAGGATCACGTAAAGCGCTGTGAGCAGTACGACAACGCCAACGCAGTAAACCATGTCGCCCACGATGCCGATACGGAACAGTGTCTCGTGCGCCATGATATTCCGAGCGGTTTCCGCCGGATTGCCGCGGACGATGAGGCGGGCGAAGATACCGAAATTGATTGCGACCACGGTGACGAACGAGATCAGGCAAGCAAATCCCGCGACTCTTGCAGCCTTGCGTTGTGACTCGTCGATGCTGCGGATTGTCATTTCATTTGCTCCGAATACAGATTTCTTCTTATGCTCGTTGACGGTACTAGCTCAGACTCTGTGCGGCTTTGCCGCAGCACCGTGCGGTAAACCTCTGGCTTACCGTCCGCGCTTAGCTTATTGATTTGCGGCTGGCCGCCGAGGTTCGAGGCGGCATCCTCGAAAGGACGATTCTTCATTTTGATGTTCGCTCGGGGTAGATCGGGTCAAACGCGCGGGTAGTGTGCTCGGTCACGCTCGGCATGGGTTCTGGCAGCACTCGCGCCTGGGCTGCGTCAAGCTCTCTGGTTGCTTGCCCCTTCAATGGCACTGTGTCGCCTGCTTCCTGAGCGCCACGCTGGCGACGCAATAGCAGTCGAATGAACACACCTTCGAGTGAAAGCATTATGAGAAAGCTCAGCAGCGTGAAAGCGAGAATCTGCCCGACCTCAAAGTGGAGCACGGCTTTCATCACTCCCATGAGAACCGTGATAGCTCCCAGGCCGAAGACGAAGACGAAGACCATCGCCGCTACGAGGGTTTCAGGTCTCACTTCCGGCGATTTGCTAATTGTTTCGCTCTTAGCGCGACTCAACTTTTCGCCGCAAAAATTACAGTAGCTCAAGCCCGCCGTGACAGCCACGCCGCAAGATGAACAATACATTCTCCTTCACCTCCCAGGGCTACTACGATATTGATTGACGCTAAGTTCATGCGCCGGGCGTCGAATCCAGTGGTGTCGTTTGCCTGCCGCAATCTGAGCGCATGCCCCGGCGAAACTTCTCGCGTTCCTCCGGCGTCATCTTCTCCCAGCGCTCGGCCACTCGCCGCCGGTCCAGTTATCACTTGATGCCACTGATCGTTACGTCGTCAATCCAGAAAGTGCCGCTAAGCCGCAGACAATGAAGAAAAGTACAATGTTTTTCAGAATCATAGACAATGATCACGATCTCAAAAGCGGTCTAGTCGTGTATCATCTGGCAAATTCTTATTTGGTGAGGATTCTTTCCATGTCAAAACACCTACTATCGATATTTGTTTCTTGCTTCCTGGTGGGCCATCTGGCCGCGCAAGTTCCGCAACCCGCGGTTGCGGACGATTACAACAGCATTTTCAAAACAGTTAAGTGGCGATCCATCGGTCCATTTCGTGGCGGGCGATCGAATTGCGGCACCGGAGTCGTCAGCGACCCCAAAACTTATTACATGGGAACCACGGGTGGCGGTCTTTGGAAAACAGATGACATGGGAATCACCTGGCGGAATGTCTCCGATGGTTATTTTAAGACCGGTTCCGTCGGTGCTGTTGCTGTTTCGGAAAGCGATCCGAATGTCGTTTATGTGGGTATGGGAGAACATGCAGTTCGGGGTGTGATGACCCACCCAGGTGACGGCGTGTACAAATCAACCGACGCCGGCAAGACTTGGAAGAGAATTGGATTGGAATTGACTCAGCATATCTCTCGGATCGTCATCGATCCGAAAGATCCGAAGGTCGTGCTGGTCGCAGCACAGGGCGCCTTGTACAGCCATTCACCGCAAAGAGGTGTCTATAAATCCATCGACGGCGGAGCGAGTTGGAAGAGTGTTTTATTTGTGGACGATAAGACCGGCGCAGCGGAACTATCGATGGACATGAATAATCCACGAATACTTTATGCGGCGATGTGGGAACATGGCCGGCTTCCGTGGAAGGTGATCAGCGGTGGTCCGGGCAGCGGTTTGTACAAATCGACGGACGGCGGCGACACGTGGGAAAAGATGAAAGAAGGCTTGCCGGAAGAAATGGGCAAGATGTCGATCGCGGTCAGCCGTTCGAATCCGGAAAAAGTCTATGCCCTGATCGAAAGCGATTCTGATAAAGAGGCCGGTGGTTTATTTGTCTCGAATAATGCCGGTAAGAAGTGGAGCCGGATTACTAATGACCACAGGCTGGTCCAGAGAGCCTGGTATTACATTGAGCTGTTCATCGATCCGAAAAATGAAAACACGATCTATGTGATGAGCGCGCCTGCATTGCGTTCGACAGATGGCGGCAAGACGTGGGAGAACTTGTCCGGCACCCACGGCGATTTTCACGATCTGTGGATCAACCCCGACAACCCCAGCAACTTCATCATCTCCAACGATGGCGGTTCCGCAATAACTTTCAACAACGGAAAGAGCTGGAGCACCCAACTCAACATGCCGACGGCGCAGTTTTATCGCGTCAACGTAGACAATCAGTTTCCGTATCGCATTTATGGAGGCCAACAGGACAATACCTCTGTTTCCATTGCCAGCCGTCAGTTAGGAAGCGGCGGGATTACCACCGCAGGCTGGACGGCTTCTGCCGGTGGTGAAAGTGCTTTTCTCGCATTTGATCCAAATGATCCCAAATATGTATTGGGTGACAGTTATCAGGGAACGATCGAGGTACTCGATGTCAGAGCACAAGCCAGCACGAATATTATGGCTGCGCCCATTCAGTATCTTGGGATGGATGCGAAAGACATTAAGTATCGATTTAACTGGAATGCTCCAATCATCTGGAGCAAACACGAACCCAATACTTATTACCATGGATCTCAATACCTGCTGAAGACAAGTGATATGGGTAGATCGTGGAAGGAAGTCTCACCTGATCTGACCCGCAACGAAAAGGAAAAACAGGGCAGAGCCGGCGGGCCATACACAAACGAAGAAGTCGGTGCGGAAAATTACGGCACGCTGAGTTACATCGCCGAGTCACCGCACGAAAAAGGGGTGATCTGGACAGGCAGTGATGACGGACTTGTCTATCTGACTCGAGACGGTGGCGCCAACTGGAAAAACGTAACCCCACCCGGGTTGGCAGAATGTTTGATCAATGCCATTGAAGTATCCCCGCACGACAAGGCAACTGCTTATATCGCCACCACCAGATATAAATTCAACGACCACACTCCGGGTTTATACAAAACCACAGACTATGGAAACACCTGGACAAAGATCGACAATGGCTTACCTGCCAATGCATTCACCCGCGTTGTGCGCGAGGATGAGGTGCGCAATGACCTATTATTTGCGGGTACAGAACTCGGTCTATTCTTGTCCTGGAATGGCGGACGGGATTGGTCGCCGTTTCAATTGAACTTGCCCGTTACTCCTATAACCGATCTTCGGATTCACAAGGGAAATCTGATCGCCTCCACGTCGGGGAGATCGTTTTGGATTCTGGATGACTTGAGTGTCATTCGTCAGTACAAAATGGACGCGCCGGCTTTCAATATCTACCGGCCCGACAATGCTTACCTCGTAAATGGATCCAGCGAACTGGATGAGACAAGTGATGAGTTTACCGGAGCTAACAGATTGAGGGGCGTAAATCCCGCAACCGGAGTTGTCATTTACTACCAACTACCCGAGTTGAAAAAGACCGACGAAATTACGATGGAGATCAAAGACGCGGAAGGGAATCTCGTTCGCACTTTTTCTTCAAAGGCTGATGAGAAGTACAAGAAATACGACGGCGCTCCAAAGGCTGATCCGCTGCTTCCAAAATCCAAAGGTCTGAACCGGTTTGTGTGGGACATGCGTTACCCCACCATGCCGGGCGTGCCCGGAGTATATGTCGAGAGCAGCTACGCGGGACATAAAGCACCGCCTGGAAAGTATTCTATAACCGTGAAAATGGCTGACCAGATAGTTTCAACTGAGACTGAGATACTTGCCAATCCTCTCTACCCGACAAGCGCCGCAACCTACATGGAATACCATCAGACCATGTTGGGGATGGAGACGGAACTCGCGTCGATGCACCGCATGGTAAACAGCCTGTACGAAAAACAGACACAGTTGGAATCGCTGCTCAGTTCATTACCCGCCGGCGATAAGTTCACTGCCGTAAAGAAAGAGGGTGGGGCGCTGTTAAAGAAGATGAAAGCGTGGGATGAGGATATGGTGCAGCGTAAATCAAAGGCCTACGACGATGTTGAGAACTTTCCGAATAAGTTCACCGCGAATTATTTGTTTGTGATCAACCAGACAGAAAGTGATATTCCCAGAGTGAATCAGCCGTCGCTGGATCGGCTGAAGCAACTGAATACGGAATGGTCCGGTTTGAAAGCGAGGGCCCGTGAAATTTTCGACAAGGATGTTCCGTCGCTTAATAAACGACTGTGGGAAGTCGGACTAGGAGCTATTTGGAAAGATTAGGGGACACCCCCGGGCACTAGCCCGATGCGCGATGCGCGACCCGCCGAGCAGTATCGCGGGCTCTGCAAATGAGTGTTTATCTGTCGCCCAGCAAATGCAAGCTTTTGATGTTGGTCTCGGCGGGAAATGTTTCAACGCGGCTGTCTCAGCTCCTAATTTGTGTAATCTGTGGATGCTTGATCAGCAAACTCAATCTTCGCCGATATGTAAGTTGTCGCCAAATCCATTCCATCGGACCGTAAGCAAAATACTTCAGCCATAACGCGCTCATGAATATTTGAAAAAGAAAGATCGCGAGGGCTATCAGCGTCGCCGCCCGTGCACCGAATCTTCCGAACTGACCGAAACCGTAACCGTAAAAAATGAAAACGCTAATAACCGTTTGCAGTAAATAATTCGTCAAGGCCATGCGCCCGACCGGAGCCAGCCAGGCGAGCAGTCGCCGCCAAGCCGCCTTTTGCCACAGCGTGGCGACCAGGGCAATAAAGAAGAGCGCCAGTGCGGGAACGCCAAAGGCATAGCTGATAACACCTGCAATTCCCGCAGGCGACGGTGGGAAAACCGCTTCCGCTCCCGCTAACGCCGCAAAAGCGACGTTGCCGACCAGACCTAAGATAAGTCCGTACACAAGGACGCGGCGAATGAACGGCCGATGACTCGATAGATTCTGGAAAAACCCTCGGCGGTATGCATACGAGCCTAGCAAGAACATCGCCAGCAGCTTCGGCAGACGCATCTCTAAAATCAGACTCGCATATCGGCCGACGATCATATTCAGGTTATAACCGGTGATGATTTGCAGGTAACTGCTTTGCGGAACTTTCCTGACTGTTGCGTTCCAAAAATCGATCTGCGCGGCATCCAACTTCGCTAACGCTCCGGGCGGGATCAGGGCGACAAACAAAATGTAAAGCAGAATGTAAGTCAAAATGGGAACTGCCAACAGAACGAACGCCCACTTGAGCAGCGCGTCGTTTGTTTTCTTGCGAAACAGAATCAGCACAAAGCCCATCACGGCGTAGATGCTGAGAATATCGCCGGACCACAGCAAATAAGCGTGAAGCAGACCAATGACCAGCAGCCAGAACAAACGCCGTTTGAAAAGCGAGGCTTTGAGATCGCCGCGTTCTTCCGCCCGCGCGATTTGCAGCGCAAAGCCGAAACCGAACAGAAACGAGAAGATCGAATAGAACTTCCCTTCGACAAAAAAGTGAACCAGAAAATGCGTAGTCTGGTCGACGAACGGACTTTGCCGGGCCACCGAAGGCGGCATCATCCCGTAACCGGAAAACCATTGCATATTGCCGATAAGAATGCCGCAGACGGCTAATCCGCGCAGCACGTCCAGAATTTCAATGCGTTCCGGCAAAGAGATTGGACTGATTTGGCTCTTAGACATGATCGCCTTGGCTTGCTTACGTTCTGAGGTTGAAAATGGTTCCTGTGGCAACAGAAAACGGGCGACCCCAATAATTGCAGGGTCGCCCGTAAGTCATTGAAAAAGTGGTGCCCGCTAGAAGATTCGAACTTCTGACCCCTCGCGTGTGAAGCGAGTGCTCTACCACTGAGCTAAGCGGGCACACGTTGTAACTAAGTTTAACCTATACAACAACTTGCTTTGTTTTCAAGCGTTTAGGGAAGTCAGCTACTTGGCTCGGAAGGCTGGCATTTCCCGCTCGTCCCGCAAAAGTCCGCAAGAAGTCCGCAACGTTATTTGTGAACTGTTCACCAAGTATACAGCCCTTTTCGGTTGGGTGAAGGTAGATTTTGAAGGACTCTAATGACTTGTGGCCGCTCCAGGACATGACTAACGCTACGTCGTTTCCTGTTGCTTCCATCATTCTAGTGACGAAGGTGTGCCGGAGGCTGTGGCAGGTGAAGCCGTCTTCGCGGCCGTAGTCCAGTTTCACTGCTTTGGCGGCTTTGAGGCAAGCGCGGCCAATGGCGTTATCAAATGTTTCTGTCTTAGCGCGGGGGAATAGGTATTCGTCGTCGGTGAGTCCTTCCGAGATCCTTTTTTGTACCAAGTCTCGTATGGGGGTCCAGAATGGAAGGTCTCTTTCGTTTTCTGTTTTTGTGGCTTCAAGCCTGACAATATTTTTCGACCACATAAACTGCCAGAGTTTGATGCGCAGTATTTCGTTAAGCCTGCCGCCAGTCATTCTTAGGAGCTGGATGGCATCTCCAGCTTCTCGCCATAATGCTTTTCGCTCTTCCCGTCTTGATGGTGCTAGGGGAGGATCCAGTAGTGTTTGAACGAGAGTGGCGTATTCCCAGTCCTCTACAACTCTATGTTCAAACTCGGGGCTGCGATGGACCTTCAGTGTGGGGCGTAGCCAGGTGGCGAGATCCGCTTTCTTTCGGTGTGCAGCTTTCAGCATTCCTTGAATGCGTCCTATGAAAACGCCGGCGCTATTCTTGTTCAAGCCTGGCTTGAAGCAGAGAATGTGATAGAACTCCCGAAGATCGTCCTCGGTGCATTCGCGGATCAATCGTTTGGGGCCAAAGTGGTCTACGAATTCTTGAAGGACTTTGCAGTTTGAATTTACGTTGTGACTGTATTGCTTCGCTTTGCTTTGCGCACGGATATCCAAGGTGCGTCTATATATGTTTAGGGCTTCCTGGGCGGTTGTTGGATCGCAACGAACTTCGCCTCGCTCTCGGGCGTCCATGTCATCCATTACTTGGCGCAGGTGCTTTTCAGCATCGCTTTTTCGGGCAAAGCCCTTTTTTCGTAATTGGACGCCCTTATACTGGCGCTCATAGCGATGAAGGGTTTGTCCGCCTGGACCAGTGTACTGGTGGAAATTCTTTGCCATTTGTCTGCGCGAGCTTTCAACGGGCGGTGCTTGAAGGATCCTAGTTCTTCGTTTGCGACCACCTGCTCGCAGCTCTTTTTCCTTAGGTATTGGAAGCGCAGAATTATAGTGAGACTGTGTGTGGCTGTCCATAAGTTTTCTCACCTTGAGGTTTAATGGCAAGTTCCCGGTTGTCCTGGTGATTTTCTTGGCGCTGAGCGAGGGCTAATACCTCGTCGAGCAAGAACCGGACTTGTTTGGTGCCGTTGCGGATTCGTGTGAGGGGTTTGGTCCCGGCGCCGCCGTTAAGAACTGTTTTATGTGAGCAGCCGAGTATTTCGCCGACTTGCTTGGCGGTGATTCTAGTTTTTGTTCGTCGAATGAGACTCATTGGATTGTCTCGACATAGTTGCGGCGGTCTATGGGATGGTGAGTGGGATCTAGTTGCGTTTAATTTGGTCGGACGTCTGTCACGAGGGACAAGCGGCGCGTTTCCTGGGCTAGCCAGCGCCAGTAAGATCCAATTGGTTGCCCAACAGTTTTGCTTACATCGTCCCAAATGGTAACCATGCTGGCGTTCATTTCGGCGGCTAAGGCAGCAGCCAGGAGAAGGTGGGGAAGCAAGTCCGTGTCTTCGTAAGGTTCCAGCTTGCCGGAAACTTCAAAGTTTCTAGCTTTTCCGCCGGACTTAATATGTAGACCACGATCAGTGTCGCACGTTTGAGCTAAATCGTGCCAGGTGCGATCAAATACTGGTAATTGTTGTTTATATGTCTCGATTGCCGTGGACAGGTCTACACGGTTGTCCGCTACCAGGCGGGCAATGAACATATTTTTAGCCAACTCATCAGTTTCCTGTACTTGTACTTGCCCTAAGCGCAAGCGCTCGGCGACAGCAGCCTGCGTGTAATCTTCGCTCTCATCTTCGTCTTCCATTTGTGCTTTCAAAATCAAGGGATAACATTTTTCCATGACGTCGGAGTCAAACGATTCAGCGAAATTCTCGAACTCTAAATGACCTTGATCGGTTAAGGTAAAATTAATAAACAAGCTTTTGGTCTCGAACAACTCTGCTTCAGTAGCGTCGCCGATTTCGTCAAGGTGGATGATTGCTTGATCGCGATCACGAGCGTCAATTATTGAAAAATCGCCGTTTGGCCAACGGCAAAGGAAATTTGGCATGTGTTTCTCCTAGCTAGCTACTAAAGGGATTATATTGGCAGGGTGAAAGAAAGTGTCAATCCTGCCCTTTTCTGTCTACTGCATCTGGTGTGCCATTTGTGGACCAATGTAGCTAGGGTTAGGAAGGGAGGGTTCCGTGCGTGATTGCTGAAGAGCTTGTTGCGTAGATGGGCCTGAAACCCCCAACAGGCAAACGTCGGCAAGGGTGCAAAAGCCTCGGTGTTCGCGGTTGCCGACAGTGGAGCAGTAAAACTGTCAGCATTTGCTGCTGCGAGGACGATAGAGGCGCTGCTTTAAGCGATTGGCGAAAATATCCGAAAATGATATTCTCGCGCGTAAATGGCCGCATGTCGGGTTTCTTACGTCGATCTGGAGGGGTTTCGGCATTCAGTCGAGCTCGAGGCCGGGGGTTTGTATGAGGCGGCGGTATTAGCTGTAAGTACGTTCAGGCAGCATCATTTTGAGCCTGGGGATCTGACAAATCTTGAAGTTGAAATTCGGACTGCTATCACTCACACGGTTACTTTGAAGAAAGTGCGGTCGTGGTTACAGGGCGGTTCAAGAAGTCCAAAAGAAGCGATCGTTAAAGATAGGTTGCATGCACTTCTCTAAGCTTACCTTCGATCTTGATCTGTCATTGTGTCTGTAGGCAGGCTAAAGAACCGAAAGGCCGGATTGTGATCCGGCCTTGATATCGGTTGGCGGAGGCTTTCGCCTCTGCGGTCACTGTCCTCACCCCAGCGACCTAAACGCCTAGTGCGCAGGATTTTATACTTTCAAAACTGGCTGTCAATAAAAAAGTTCTTGCAATAAATATGGTAATTCAACTGGTCGTCTACAGGAGTTTGAAGTTAAAGCAGAATCACAATTTATTGGATAAGCAGAAAGACTTGGTTGTCTTCGGCGCCCTCGATCGTTAATTGAGCTTGGCCGCATCCGGCGAGTTCGGTGGGAATGCGAATGATGATTTGTTGTAGTCCGGGCAGCGAGGGGAGTGTAGCGGCGAAGTCCTGGACCAATAGTGCTTGATAACCGGATTGGCAGGTTATGTGGAGAATGAGCGTGTTTTGCTCAACGAGCTTTTTTGCTCCGGAGGCGAACAGTAAAATACGTCTTGTGCCGTCTGCTGGAAAAGGAGCGTTAGGCGTGAAAGCGGTTAAGCGGTCGCCGTCCAGTGTGAGAAGCGGACCGTTTGCGGTTCCATCAAGTGCCCAGAACGCGGGAGCGGTTGCTCTAATTGTAGCGGTGGTGTTCCAGCTGCTTAGCGGTACTTCCTGGTTAACGGTAACCGGGACTTGGGTTCCGGTAGTAGCCGTATCAGGGATAAGAAAATCAACGGTGTATGACGTAGGGTTAGAGTTAGGAATCCGTTTGACTGCGATCATGGCTGCGGAGAGCGAATCGATCGTTACTTGAAAGCCGGCTAGTGTGGTGGGCCAAGCACCGTTTTGATTTTGTTGTCCGTAACTGTCTAACAGTGATGTGCCAGGTAGGGTGATAGTAACTCTGGCCAACGAGCCTTGAGCAAGCACGCTTCTGGTTGAAGCCGTTTCGAGCTTTGCCGGCAAACTTTGGAGTTTGATATTAGCGTTCGGTATTGGAGTTGGAGTTGGCGTAGGCGTTGGAGTTGGAGTTGGAGTCGGTGTTGGCGTTGGAGTGGGAGCAGTGGTGAACAAGCCGGTGATTGAAGCTGAATTGTTTGATTGAACCGGGTCGACGGTAGAGGCTGTTATCGTTGCTGTTGTTGTAATGGTTCCTTGAGCATTTAGATTCGTTGTGGTGATGGAAAAGCTCACGGCTTCCCCGGTGGCAAGTTGGTTGACCGCCAAGTGAAAGTTATTACCAGTTATTTGAGTGGTTCCTAGCGTGGTTGCTGCTGAGATTGCGCTGAGTCCTGGTGGGATGGTGACGTTGGCTTCAATGCCCTGGGCCAGACCTGGACCTGTGTTCGTGATTGTGAATCCATAGGTGGCGTTGTTTCCAGCGCGCGTCTCAGTAGGCAGAGTCGTGTCTGCGGCAATCGAGAGATCTGGAGTTTGTTCCAGCATCTCGCCGGTTGTCCTGTCTATCCATAACGGCAACGTTGCTTTGCTCACAGGCGTGGCGTTGCTCATGAGCTGAGCGCGCAGACTGAAGGGGCCAGTGCCGGCGGGGATGGGGAGTGAGAATGAAAGCTGTTGTTGGAGTGGAGTGGTTTGGATAAAGCTGGAGGGGCCTAACCAGAAGCGGATAGCGTTGGGCGTGGGGCTGTAGGAGCGGGTGGTATCTATGGTGGCAGAAACCTGGATAGTGCCTGACGTTGCACCTGGGGTTACTTTTAAGCGCACTGGTGTAGTTTGCGTGCCTGCATCTTCGACAGTGAGCGTGTAGTCAGAAGTGGCGGAGATAGAGTTTTGAATTGTGAGAGCCCAAAGGCCGGGACGTGGGAGCGTGAGTACTTGAGCGCCGCCGCCGGCAACTGAAAAGGATTGAGTACGGCCATTCAAGTCGACGGGCTGGAGCTGTATGAAACCAACAAAGGTGTTTGGGCTTTGCAGGTTGAGACGAAGCCGGCGAGGAAGAGAATCCGTGAAGTTGATAATAAGTGTGTCGACGTCTGAGGGAGTGACTTGGCCGCGAATCTTAGCTGGAATAGTGATAGTCGGCGCGGATTGTGCAGTTGATGGAAAGTCGCTCTGCTCGGTCAACAGAAGATCGTCCACTATTCCGTCGCAGTCGTCATCGACGTTGTTTATAGTCTCGATTGCTGTAGGTTTAATCTGAGCGTTGGTGTCGTCAGTGTCTCCAGCTAAAGGCGTAAAACCATCGCCGTCGGCGTCTATGCAAAAGGGATTTGATCCGGGGAAGTTTTGGCTGATTCTGTTGCGAGCTTCTGGAGTGGCAAACCAATGCCAGGTGTCTATCTCGCAAAGGATATTTCGTTGCGCGCCCTCGGCGAGAGCTTCGACGAGTAGGTCGTTTTTTTCTTCACGTGTTTGTGGACTGGTTGGATCTGCGCCGGTCGCCGGATGAGTTGCGGCGTAGTCGCGTACGTATCTGAAAGCTCGTTTGACTGCTTCAATCCCGTGTAGTTTGGTAAAGCGTAAGAGGAGTCCCGCCCAGGCGCTGTTTGCCAGGACATTCGGGCAGGTATTGCCATTTCTCACGCATTGGGCCCACGTGGCTCCGGTGGAATCCCACGCAAGGGTGTATTCAGTAATTTTCTTTTCGAATAGTGCGTCAGCATCGGATTGGAGAATGCCAGCGCGCGAATAATATTGAAGAAAGGGAATCAGGAATGATGTCCAGGCGTGGCTTGAGTCAGGATATCCGAGGTTTAGGTACAAAATCCAAATCTCGAAGTTGTGTACGAGTTCATGAGCGCACTCTGGGCTCAGTAGATCGGAGTTTATGTTTTGGATCACGGAGCCTAATTCGTTCTCGGACAACTCAACGCCTTTGAAGTTTGAGCCTGCATGGCCGGCATTGGCGCCGGTGGGGATCACTGCGATGGTGAGAAGGCCGGTGCCTTGCGGTTCTCCTGCCGTGATTTCAGTGAGCATGGCATAAGTGAGATCAGTGAGGTCGATAAGCCGGCGCAGTTGAGATGGGGTGAGTGCGCCCGGTTGAGTCCAAGAATCTGGAAGGGCGTAGCGAGTGTATTTGCCGTCGTAGGCGGTAAGGTTGTAAGTCGTGCCTGCGAACGAGGTGTACTGGATTGGGTAGCCGGAAAGGGGAGGCTGCTCCTGGACCGGCGAGTTTACACGGAGCGCAGAGTGCGCAGGGTAAATGGGCGCAGTGAGGGATACGAAGAGACTGAAGATGAGAAGGGCTGTGCACAGCAAGCCGTGGGTGGGGCTGGTTGATGTTTTGAACATAGAGACTCCATGACGGTCCTTCCTGAGACCCGGCGCGCAGTTGTCGGGCTTTGCCCACAGCCTTTATACCAGTTTTCAGGATTTGAATGGGAAAGTTGTGTTGAGGCCGATTTAGTTGAGATGGATCGGGCCTGTGAAGTAGGTGTATCTGAGGTCAAGGTTTGAAGCTGATCTCTGTCCAGAATCGCTGGACTTCTTCGAGTGGTTTATTTCTGAGGGTTGCATACCATTCGGAGATGCTAAGAGCGGTCAATTGGATATTTTCCTGAGCGGCCTCGTCGATGCCTTTCGGTCCCTTCCAAAAAACTATCTTCGTTGTTGTGGAAAGACCGTGCTCTAGCGAGTCTTGTGATCGTTGGGCTATCAGCCTGGCGAGCTGGCGGCAGACGGCTGGATTCGTTCTATGATCAGCGTCGAAGGCTATTAGAGCGTTGTATGGTCTTGAGGCCTCGATGATGTGAGAGTGCGAGCAGCTGACGCCGGTGGTTGCGATGACGCGAGCTTTTGGCCTGAACCTTACAAGCGTTTCTGCTTTGAGTGCTCCTTCGGTAATGACGACTGTTCCACCGGGCGGATAGTCTCGTGGTAGGAAAGTGAAGTGTATGGGCGTACCAGAGCTGGTGCCGCGGCGTTCGAGGGGAGAGGCGAGCCATCGGTATTTCTTTTCGCCGGTGGGAATATCAACCGGGTGAAGTCTAATTTGACATGCCTGGATCAGTCCTTCTGAATCCTTGTAGGGTATGACAAGGATAGGCATTCGGTAGTTTCGGGATTTCCAGATATGGACCATACCAGAGGGGTCTTGCCAAAAGCCTGGTATGCCGACAACGCCAGCGCGTGAATGGAGTTTGCCGTATACGGAATAAGTATCAATTACGAACTTACGCAAAGCAGATGCAAGGGCTGCGCGTTCTTTCTGTGTTGGTGGGAGAGCGCCGTAATTCTTAGCGTGGTGTTCGAGCAGGCCACGCGAGTACAGGCCGCCGGGGCCGGTGACGAGCTGTGCGTGGTAGCTGGAGGCGGGTGAGATTTTGATTAGTTCCTGAAAAACGGCGTCGCGGATCTCAAGTGGAGCGAGTGGTATCGAAGGTGGGGCAGCGCGAACGTTTTGGTGAACGGCTGGAGTAATAGCGATATCTGTGTGCACGTGAATGTTGCCGCCGTTTTTTGATTCTCCGCGGTAAGTTGAGCCGTCACTTATCCACATACAAATGGAAGTACGTTCGTCGGTTGAGTAGCCGCAGTAATAAGGTCTGCCGCAAATGCGGCACGGGCGCTTCTTGCTTACGCGCTGGAAGCCGCCGGAGACCAGTGGAGCACGAGTTCCGACGTTTGTTGAGGTAGAACGGTTTTTGTTGACTTGCGCGTTGGGCATCGGAGATCTGGAGCGTTTGACAGGGCCGTTCGGATTTTGATGGCTTAGGTGTTGTCCGCCGAATCTTTATTTCTTGGGCTTTATTCTTTCAGATGAATAAGGGCTACACGCGCTCGTGTCTTTGGTTGCGTGGTCCATAGCGTGGCCTCAACAGCGACTACGTCCGCAATCGCGGCAAACGTAGCAGCCTCCAGAAAACTCTACCTGTCCTCCGCATTCGACGCATTTTCCGATCATGCTGTGCATGCCACTTGCCTGTTTTGACTGGATATCTGATGTAGCTTTATTAGCTCGTGCAGAATCCATCTGCCCGGCTAAACGGCGTTGCATGATGAGGAGACATTCAGCGATGGCTTGCTCAGGGGAAGTTAGCAGCCGTTGGTTGAACCAGACGGAATGAGTGCCGGCGGTAGTATCGAGCATGTGCGCGACTTCCTTGACGTGAAAGCCTCCGCGCAGCATTTTCGAGGCTAGTTTTCCAACGCTTGATGAGATTGGTCCAGTGACAAATATTTCCTGGATTTGCTTACCGTTGTGATTAACAGTCACGTAGAGTCTTTGACCGTCGAATTCAATCTGCCAGGTTGAGCCGGAAAGCTCCTTGGGGCGGTCCTCTCGGTCGGGAGCCCAATCGATCACTGTAACCGCTTCCGGGAGTTCGGAAAGTGAGGGGATGGGATCTGCGATCGTTTCCTTGGGCTGCGCGTCCTTTTTCATGCTAGTGAGGACCTGTTCGTCGCGAGAGCCGTCGCGATAGTAACTGACGGCTTTGCAGCCGAGTTGTCGAGCGAGCATGTATAGCTCGCTTACCGATTCAAGCGTGTCGTCTTTTGCACCGTTGCAGGTCTTGGAAACAGAGTTGTCTACATTAAGCTGGGTGGCTGCGAGTACCTGTACGTGTTGCTCGGAGCTGATGTCCATCGCAGAAATGAAATGAGCAGGAAGCTCGCTTAAGTGTTCGACAACATAGGCGGCGGCGCGTTCGATTGAGATCTGGTCTGTCTGATCGACGTGGAGTCCGAGCGCCTCGGCGGCGAGGGGATGTACGTAAGTGCGAGTGCCGATAGTGTCTTTGCGGACGTAGGCCCAGGAAAAGTTTGGCTCTACGCCACTCGATGTTTCGGCAACGAGCGAGATTGTGCCTGTAGGCGCGCAGGTGGTTGTCTCGTAGTTGCGAGGAGTTAAAGGTACTTCGGGCGAAATTCCAATAGTGTCGTAGATATACTCCTGGTAGGCCGGCCGGTTCTCTTCAAATTCGGGGAAAGCGCCTTTTTCCAAACCGAGCTGAAGGCTCTTATTCCAGGCTTCATAGCGTACAAAGCCCATGACCTCGTGCATAAGAGCGCGGGATTCCGGAGAGCCGTAAGTGATACCGAGTTTCAAACAGAGGTCGGCGAAGCCCATGATACCGAGCCCAACAGGTCGAGTGCGCTTGACGGTCGCTTCTATTTCAGGAAGTGGCCAGGTGCAGGTATCAATAACGTTATCCAGAAACTGCGTGCTGGTGTGGACGACGTGGCGCAGGTGGTTCCAGTTGATATTGCGGCGACCGCGGTTCTCGGTGTCGTGAAACTTGCTGACGTCGATCGAGCCAAGATTGCAGGAGTTGTTGGCGTGCAGGAATTGCTCGCCACAAGGGTTACACGAGTAGATCGGTCCCATTGAGGCCATCATATGGTTGTGGCGATTTACTTCGTCGATGAAGGCGATCCCGGGTTCGGCATACTTGTGCGCGCTGGCAATAATGCGATTCCAAGTGTCGCGGGCATAGATCATCCCTGGGCTGGGAGGCGTGACTTTCTTGTAGCCGGTCAGGTCCTGTTTAAGGAAAGCGTCACGGTCGCAAAAGACCAGTGGGTCCGGTGCGAAGCATGGGAAGTTATCTTCGCGAACGTAAATGGCGTAGTCGTCATCGGCGACAGGATCATAGACTGCCTGGGTCCATGGTCGACTATCGAACTCGAGTTGAAACCATTCGTTGTTGTCAACGGCGGCGAGAAAGTTGTCCGTGACGTTGACCGAGATATTGAAGTTAACTAGGGAGTGCTGATCGTTCTTGGCGTGGATAAAGCGGAGAATGTCGGGGTGGGTGACTCGCATCATTCCCATATTCGCGCCGCGGCGAACACCGCCTTGTTTCACGACATCGGTTACCTGATTGACGATGTTCATGAAAGAAACGGGCCCGGAGGCTGTACCGTGTCTCAAGCTGACAGTGGCGCCAGCGGGGCGCAGGGACTCGTAAGTCATGCCGGTGCCGCCGCCGGTTTGATGAATCATCGCGGTAACCTTGGCATGGTCCATGATGCCGGCAATGGAGTCGGGAATTCCGAGAACAAAGCAAGCGGCAAGCTGACCATTGTCGCGGCCGGCATTTACGAGGCAGGGAGTGTTCGGCAAAAACTCGCGGTTGAGCATGATCTCAGTCATTGCCTGATGGAACTCATTATGCTTTGCCTGGTCGGTTTCGGCCTTTGAGACGTGATCGACAACGCGCTTGACAATATCGGGCCATTCCTCGATTGGGTTGCCGTTCAGGTCTTTAACCGAGTAGCGCTTGCTCGCAACTTTCCTGGCGTTAAAGCCCAGGGTCCGCGATTTGAGTTGTCTCTCAGTGGGAGTGAAAGAGGCCTCAGGGGTTTGCTCGATGACGGTACTCATACTTTTCTAGTTACTTTCCCTTTAGCTGGCTGCCGTTTGTGCTTGCGAGACGTATTGCTCGGTTTGTGGACGGTAGCTGCCCGCCCTTTTTCTGTCCACGTCGTGATCGATGATGGTTATTGATCCGTTACACCTCGGATAATCCTCGCAGCCGAAGAATTGTTGTTGATTGTCGCGGCGTTCGCGCAAGACAAGAGGCTTCTTGCAGTTTGGGCATCTCGGGCGCTGGTTGACGAGAACGAGGGCTTCACCGGAGGCGCGCCGGAGTCGACGACGCCAGTTTCCGGTCATGCGGAGATCTCCAGACCACATTTTTATAACCTCGCTGCCGTTGGCGGTGAGGTCCGGGTTTTTGCTGTCATCAAAGACTGAAATGTTAATGGTGTCTCCGTCAACGTTCGGATAAATTCGCGCGCTGAGCTTGGTTTTCGTGACTCGGTAGACCCAGTGATAGCCGTGCTCGGTATCCTGCAGCCTGCGGTAGTTCGGCGGTAGGTTGTATTCAATCGCACGAAAGACAGACGGCAATGGCGAGTATTGCCGCTGTGTTGTGGTGGGTGGTCCAGCGCCTGTGGCTGCGTTGTTGGGTAGAGTTTGTTCAGAAGCTACCATAGTGATTTCTTACCTCTCGCCAGTCGTTAGTAGCGTTGGCGCATTCCTTCTTCGATACGGCGGTCCATATCCCTGGCTACGCCGGTAACAATGGTTGAGATTTCGCGGAGATGGGCGGCCTCAAGGTTTGCATCCTTGATTTGGCCGGCGGCAGTTGTTGTGCTGCCGAATTGAACCTGGTTGGCTTGCACTTCAAGGGAGTACGCTTTATCGATGCCCGCTCCGGATATAGCTGCGCCACGGTTAGCGCCGCCGGCGGCGGTTCCGGCCCCGGCATTGATGGCTCCTATGTTGCCATCGAGTTGTGCCTTGGTGGCGGTTTCCATGTCGCTCTGATAGGTGAACTGACTTTTTTGTACGGTGTTCGCGGTGGCTGTTTCGTTCTGTATGGTGTTGGTGGAAAACTCGTTGTTAGCGCGATTGAGGTTGCGCGTTCTGTTGCCCACGGCAACGTTCCCGAATAAGGGATTGAGAACGCCAGTGCCGGCGTAGGGGATCGCGGTGGTTGCGCCGCCCCAGATTTCCTGCTTGCGAGCCCTTGCTTCACTGGCAATGCGGACGGACTCTGCGCCCTGAGAGATGCCAGTCTGCGTGTTGGCTTGGTTGGCGCGGGCCCACATTTGACGATTAGTATCGGCAACCTGTGCGTGTGTGGCGGCGACGGTGAAGTTAGCACTTGATTGGGCCATGCCTCGCGCTGTCTGAGCGCCGCCGGAAATTGCCGCCAGAGTCGCTTGTCTGTTCCCTTCAATGTTTGCGTGTCCGGAAATCTGTCTTGCGTTGGCGCCGAGGTTAGAGGCATCGAGCGAACCTTTAGCTCTGGTCATTTCGGCTTGGTATCCGCCCTGGGTTTGTGTGTTCTCTGCTTGCCGCTGTAGTGCTGCGCCTGTTTTCAGGCCGGTGAATTCGACTGCTGAACCGATGATTGCGGCCATCCATCCGGAGGCGGTGCTCGAAACAGCCTCGAAGAGCTGGCCAGTTGCGATGCGATAGGCGAGGTAGGGCGAGGCCCAAAGCATCAATCCGTTGATGAGCATGATGCAGAGCGTCACGATAATTATCAGGGTGGGATCGTAGGCATTGTTCTTGATTATCTGTGAGGTACGCTCGTCTATAGTGTAAGGAGCGGCGCCGTCATAAAGCGATAGTCCAAAACTGCCGACCGTATACGCGATGAAGGTGAGAGTGTCGCGCACAACCGGGAAGATCATTGTAAAGACGACGGTTCCCCAGATGAATGGGTAGGAGATTCGTTCGGCGAGTTTTTTGTCGACAGCGACGGCGACCATGAAGGGTACTGCGAGCCGGAGGCCGATCATGATGAAGCCGCTCAATACAAGAAGGAATATCTCCCCTGCCTGAAGTATGCCTCGCGCAAGGTTAAGTCCGAAGAAAAGCTTGGGCATCGACCATGAGGTCATGTCGGTTGCGCCTTCGATAGCTTTCAGACCATTCACCTTGCCGTCGCCGGATTCATGGTCTGTGAGGATACCGACCCAGCCGTATTCGCCGGGCTCGATATAGGCTGGTTGAATGAAAACGTTCTTTTCGTCTTTGATGATGAAGTGGCCCTGGACAAACGCGTAGTACTGATCGTTGAAGGCGGTGCGCTTTTCTTCGATCATCGGTTCGATCGGGATGGTTAACGTGCGGCCGATCTTATAGAGAGTAGAAATTGCGGCAGGCGCAATTGCGAAGAGGGCCATGCAAAACACGGCACGGCCAAACCAGTAATAGAGTTCGCTCGAAGCGCCGTCGTTTTCCCGGATGATTCTGATAAAGGAAAAGAGAAGGACGATGCTGGCGAGGATCATTGCCAGGAAGCTGAATTTTTCTAAGAGCGGTTTTTCTATCTGTCGGCGCATGTAAGGAACGAGTTCTCGCACGAGATTCATCAGGGTGACCATCTGGGCGCTTGGTTGGCCGGCTTCCCATGGAGGCGATGGAGCCGATGCAGGCGGCGGTGTAGGGGACTGGGATGGGTCGCCATTGCCTTGGGCAAAACAGGGTGGTGTGAGGATGAACAGAATGATTGTGAGTAACACAATGGTCGCAACGGGAATCGGGTGGCGCCAGGGATTAAGTCTAGCTGTAGTTGGCTGTAGGACTATCATCCTGTTCCTTTTCAGTTTGGCTTAGTTTGTTCGGTGTCGAAGCAATGTATGTCCGCGAGTGACTGCCTAGTTATTACCATCTGCGGGATCGTCGTCGATGCCTTCGTCCTTTTCGAATGTCTTGTCGATTTCGTCGAGGATGTCTTTACGTACCGGGACCGTAGCCTCCCAGGCTTTGTTTGTTTGGTGGACCTGTTGGCCGTAGTCGGCGCGGGTCTCAAGCTGAATGCCGTACTGTTGAGTTTTAGCGGCGAGCTTTTCTGTTAGATCGTTGATCTGAGTTTTGATCTGCTCGATCTGAATTTTGGTGTTAGAGATTTGAGTTTGAATGATGCCGAGTGAATGGCGCTCGTCCTCAGGCTTGGCCATCTCGGTGGTTAGCATGTCTTCATACTGTTTGAGAACGGCTTGCGCTTCGGCGAGACGGCCGTAGGCGTTTTGGAGTTCGTAACGGAGACGCTCGAACTCGTTGTCCATATTTGCGAGACGTTCGATGTTGGCCACGGTGTCTTGTGAGGCGCGGCCAATAGAGTTGCGGAGGTACTCTTCGAGGTCCTGCAGATCCTGTTGTGGGTTAAAGATGCCCGCCTTGAGTCTTGAGTCAAGAGAGCGTACCGCTCGGATACGGCATTGGACCATGTTTTCAATTTGCCGTTTAAGCATGTAGATCTGGCGCACGGTTTGCCCGATACTTGCGATGCTCGATACGAGGCTCTTGTTACGGGCTAGTTGCTTGTCGATGGTGGTGAGGATGCCGCCCAGACTGGTGACCTGCTTCACGGCTTTGTCATACATCTGGGAGTAGTGCTCTACGGTCTGGAGCCAGAAATCAATCTCTTTGGCGAACTCCTGGATCTTGAGCGCGTACGCTATTGGGTCGTGAGTGATCCATTGGGCCTTGGCTGGCTGGGCCGGGGTGATGATTAGGCCGAGTAGTAGGCCGATGAGGAGTTGTCTGGTGAATGATAGATGGCGCATTTGCAGGTGTACCTCTTCCGGAATTTCGGTCTGTTCAAGCTACTCGTAATTCGTTGGTTAGTTCGGACTCGTCAATGTCAGTGAGCCCTTGGGCGGTCAGGCCTCGCGGATAGCGTTCTGCGAGCCAGGCGATGACTACAGCCATGGGCCACATGGGTTTAATGCTTTGGACCCGAGCGCGTGCGTTGCGCTCGTCAGGGTTGGTGGTGAAGGTCCAGAGTTCGCTTGGGGAAAGATCGATCTGGAGCATTTCCACAACCTTGTCCTGTCCGGAGCCAAAGACGGCGAGGAATTGGGCGTGTTCGCCGGGTACGTTCTTTATTCCTTCAATGCAGGCATGAGCTGCGGGCGACAGGCCGGTTTCGGTAATTAGGCTGCTGTAGTCGCCGACCTGCTTGCCGATAAGCTTGACGCCGGCGGTTTTGGCGAGAGCGACGCCGATCGGGTTAGGGACATCCTTGCTTCCGGTAAAGTCTTCGTAGGCGTGAGAGGCGAGCAAGGTGACAGCGTTTTCTTTTCCGCCGGTGCGGGCGGCGCGTTCAATGACGTCGAGAATGAGTGGGTAGTGTTTGACTACTTCCCACATTTCATCAAAGGCGAGTAGGACCGGAGAGCGAGTACCGTCAGCGTTAAGGCGACCGATGGAACGCATTACGTGCGCGGCAATGCGAAAAGCCATTGACTGCCGCACTCGATCTGGCAGGTTCTGGAGCGAGTCGATTTCATAAACATCGAGTTGCGATTCAGCGAGAAAGTCGGCGTGCGTCGGCGCGTCAATCCACGGGTCATCTCTAAATGATTCGAGGGAGATGCGCAGGAGTTCCGAACGATCCCTTGCAACTTTTTCTTTGAAGGGAACAACCTTCAGGAGGTCGAGCAAGTGTGAGAGTCGCGGTTCATGCTTCTGCCGGCCGGGACGATTGCGCGGGACCTGGTTTTTATAAACCTCGTCCACGAGCAGCATCAGGATATCTTCCGCTATCGTGTCGTTAGCCCGAGCCAGGTGCATGAGATCGGCAACCACGAAAGTCTTTTGTAGGTCGTCTGGCATTTCCCCGCGCTCGAGGCCGGGGTAGTCCCAGGTATTGATAGTGCGGGTGCCTTGATCGAAGCGGAGGTAACGGCCGTGTAGTACTTCGACGAGCGGGGCGAGCGATTTTCCGTAGTCAACGGCGCGCACACGGACATTCGCTTTTGTGGCGAGCACGTCGTTAATGATCCGGCACATGAGCACGGATTTACCGGCGCGTGGCTGCGCGATTAGTAAAACCAGAGGGCTGGTAACGAGATTACGGTCGTAGAGATTGAAGCCGGTTAGATGTCCGGTGGGAGTCGAGCAGATCGTATGCGGGTCCGGGCTTCCGGACCACGCTGATTCAGTGGGAGTGAGTGGGGCTAGGGAATCGGTTGTTTCGAGTATCTCGCGTCCGGTTTGCTGGTTATTGAGTTCGCCAACAAGGCCACGATGATAAACGGCGCGCAGGGCCGCGGGTTCTTCGCGGTTGGCTTCAGCTCCGGGGATACGGCGAATCGCGGTAACGAGTTGTTCGCAGTAGCGGTCAAGGTTGCGGAGCGAGATTCGGAGATCTTCTTTATTCGTGGCGGCCTCGCTGTAGATGACGGCATAGAAGCGGGCTTTGACGAGAGCCTCGGTGTCACCGGTGATCTCTTCACGCACATGGGAAAGCTGGCCCATTGCTTTCCGGCCCTCGAAAGTGCCGTGGCGGCTGGTACCTTTATTGGCACGGCTCACCTGGCGAATGCGTTTGTCGAGGCGCTTACGTACCTTGTCCTGATCGAGATAGACGTATTCGGTGATGACGTTATGGCGAAAGTTCAGCTCAGGGTTGGTGGTAAGGACGCGCATGCAGTCGGCAAAGATGTGGGGCTGTGGTGGAACAAACATGGAAACGACGGCTGCCGGGTAATTGCCGTGCATGACAAAGTGGCCATCGCCGGCGATTGTCTCTCCTGATAGGTAGTCACGAATGTCGCGGCCCGGAACATCTGGAAGGATGGGGGCAGTGTTTGAGTTTTGACGGTGGCCCAGGTAGACGGCTTCCCACAGTTCTTGTCGCGTGAAAGGCTGGAGGCGCAGCGGGCTTTGGTGCTCAATCAGGCGGAAGGTCTTTTCCGCCTCATCTATTGCCTGCTGTTCGTCAGTAATGGTGCGGCGTGTAATACGGTCATTACTGGTTTCGCGGAGCGTATGGAGCAGAGCTCCTACGAAGCCGAGCACGCCGCGCATGGCGATCTCGCGTTTGAGCGTGGGAAAGAAGCGTCCGAGGCCTTTACGGCTTTCGTCGTTGTGGTGTTTTACGGGTACGCGGACCCAGGCTGACAAGGTGTGCTGCTTAAAGGCGCCGCCGATAGCGGCGTCTTCGTAGAAGCAGATGCCCATTGTGTGTAGCAGCCCAGCGAGTGGAGCGATGTCGTTTTCGTCGCGTGAGCGAAGGTGGCGCTGGATAGCGCGGCCGGGATCGGGATTGGCGGATAAGCGAAATTGGATGATCGTGTCAGGCGGTTTTCTGGAGGCGAGCAGTCGCGCGAGCTCGTTTATACGGCGCTCTATCAGATGGGCTTCGCCAAAGATCGTGTTGTCGAGTGCGACGTGATAGGCCTTAGTGAAGCTGCCGTCGGTATGGCGGAGCAGGGCTCCGGAGAGGTCCATGATTGAGGAATCGCGGCGGCGGCCGGCAGGGCGCGGAAGCAGTTGAATGCGGGTTTGGTCCTGCCTAATCCGGGCCTCGGTTTGGCTTGAAGGCATTTTCGCCAGGTCGCGTTTTGCGCGGCGGGCGAGCGGTATGAGTCTGAGCCCTACGGTGATGCCGATGGCTGTCAGAACGACGGCTGCGGCAATGATGGTGATGGTTGTGACATCCACGGCAATTTTCTCTCTCCACTCATAATCTACTTTTGGACAATTTAGTTTTGCTCGCCGTTACTCCTGACTACTGATTGGGGAGCAGCCACGGGCGCTCTTTATGATCGGTCGGGAGAGCGTGCCGGTGGCGTGGTGCTGTTGTTAGTGCCACAACCTGGTGTTGTAACCAGAAGGGGCGGCGGCCTATGCGTACGAAATTAAAAAAAGCAACTGAACCGACGAGGCCGATGACGCAGGTCCATATCTCAAGCGGGAAGCGCATCAGCTTCATGTTGAATAAGAAAGGAATGCTGTAGCAGAGCAGAGTAATGAAGATGACGAACTTCCAGTCAGCGTCCGTTACTCCGAAGCGCACTACGGGCAGATAGATCTGTGAACGTATTGGTCTTGCTCGCATTGGCTCTCCAACTTTCCTCTCACCCCTCCTCTTAAAAGGGTCCTCTTTAAATGTTTCGTGAGGTTTCTCAGTTGCCGAGATCGGTGTCGAGATTCACGGCATTACCTTGTGAGAACGAGTAAGCGAGGCTGGCGATTGAGCCGAAGGCAAAGCAGAAGACTCCGCCCAGCGCTTGCTTGGTCCAGTTTTTCTCGGTCATGTAGTTGACTGCTGCCCACATGAGGCCACCGATGCCGAGAAGGAAGAGCAGGTTTCTTCCCCACTTGATGATTTCCCTGACGCCATTGCCGAGCGTCTGGTCGTTGCCGCCGAAGATAGTTCCGCCTCCTGGTCCCTGGGCCATCGCGCTGACGGCCGTCAGCGAAAAGATCGCGACAATGGCAAGCAGCGGCGCGAGTGCATTAAGAATTACGCTTGCCTGAATCAGCCGGCGGCTGGTACGAGCTGCGCATGAGCTGGACAGAAGGTGTTGATCGATCTCCACCGTGTTCGCTTGTGAGCGAAGCCATTTGCGGAAGGTGTTAGGTCTCATGATTTACTCCTCTAGAAATTCAGGTTTCGGAATCAGTTTTCAGGATCAGGTTCATTTGTTTCGCGTAGTGGCTTGAGGTTTCTTCTGTCGCCTCAGGCGGCTGGTCGGTTCGGGCTTACTACAAAGGCTGTGCCAAAACTTTTTAAGCGTCAGTAAAAGATCCTGGCTCCTTCTTTCTTAGGCGTGAGGTATCGCGGCATCGCTCTTGCAGAAGTGTGGAGCCGGAGGCTCGATCCCTTTATGCAAATCAAAAGACATCTTCCCCTTAATTTAACTGTACTGGCGCTGGCTGCGGTGTTATGGCAGGCGGAGGCTAATGCTCAAACAAGTCAAGTTAAAGTAGCGCGGCCACGATCGAGAGGTGTCGGCGATCGCAGTCCAAAGCGGCGGGCAGGTGTTAGCAAACGCCGACACCTGCGGATAAGGCAGTCTTCGCAAATGAGGGAAAGAGCGCGGATGTATGAGCCTTTCATTGCTGCGGCGGCTCGTAAACATGGAGTCGATCCTCGGGTGCTGTGGACGATCGCGTATTTAGAGACGCGTTTTCGGCCTGAGCTCGTATCGCCGTCGCGGGCGCGCGGTCTGATGCAGTTCATGCCAGGTACGGCGAGGCGATTCAATTTAACGAATCCGCATGATGGGCCTGCGGCTATTGATGCGGCCGCGCGATATGTGAAGGAGTTGGTTGGTGAATTTGGCGGGCGGCTGGATCTGGTGCTCGCGAGTTACAACGCGGGTGAGGGCGCCGTTGATTGTTATCGCACCGGGCGAACAATAAGGACTTCGGCCGGCAAAGTTATCAACCCGCGCGGTATTAAGACGAGCGGTGTGCCTCCGTATGCGGAAACAATCTCATATGTGAAGCGGGGCCTGTTGGTTTTCTCACGAGTAACGTCAGCGGGTGTTTTTAACCCTGAGCTAATTGCCGCGACGAGGGCTTTGCAATCTCCTCCAATGACTATCGCGGTTAGTGACCAGCGCATTATTGATAGTGAGTTGCGAGAACTGGGAGGGTTGCCGGCTACGATGCTTTTCTCGGGAGTAAAGCAGATTGGTATTGGTCAGGTTGGTGGTCAGACTGGTGGTAACCAGGTGGCTATCGCCCGTCGCGCTGGTGAGAACGGAGGAGACAGCGCGGCATTTGAAACAGTCTTTTTTGATGTGCATTCCGGCGCGCGTTATCTGGTCAGCAAAGGTGAGATTGTAAAGCCTTTGGATGTCGTGGAAGCGAGCGGAGCTAGTGAGAATGCGGGGGAGGGTGAGGTAGTTCGCCATGTTGTTGCGAAGTCTTTCTATCTTGGTGCGGGCGGGGAATAGTAACTTGTGGGAGTACTTAAACTTTTCCCTTTCCAGAAAGAGGCGTGTGTCTCCTTGTGGGAAGTGGCACGGCGGGCGCGTGAAAAAAAGGCGGCGGGCGGCGCGGGCGAGCGCTGCCTCGTCATCGGTCCGACAGGTTCAGGGAAGACAATTACGTTTCTCGCGTTCGTTCGAGCAACGTCACTTCGGTGGAAGTGGCGAGCGCTGGTTATCGTGCCTTCGAAGGAGTTAGTAAAGCAGACTAAAGAACGGTCAAAAGAGCATACGCCAGAGATAAGAGTCGGAATGATAGCTGGCGGAAAATGTGAGATTGCGGGCGTTGACATGGTTATTTCAACGTCCGCATCTTTGCATAAGAAGCGGCTTGCGAAAATAGACCCTAATGAGTTTGACCTGGTGATTGTTGATGAGGCCCATCACGCGTCGGCGGAGTCTTATAAGGCGATACTTGATCATTTCTCGCCGGCTACATTGATGATAGGAATGACCGCGACTTATGTAAGAGGTGACGGGATTAGCGTAGCATCAGCGGAGTATTTTTCGTCCGTAGTTGTTTATCACACGATTGGTCAACTCACTACTGCTGGGTATCTGGTTCCGGCTCGTGGTTATTACAAACGTACAGGCTTGACGCTTGAGAATGTGCCGATTAGGCGGGGCAACTATGACGAGAGAAAGTTGGCCCATGCCGTGAACATTCCGGAGCGTAACAAGATGGCTGTTGAGGCTTGGCGCGAATGGGCGCCGGGGCGTTCGACGGTTGTATTTTGCGTGAACATCGATCATGCGAAAGACATGGCCGCTGTTTTTCGCGAGCAGGGGATATCTGCGGCGGCAGTCTGGGGTGATATGGATGAGGGTGAATATAAGCGAATCATGGAGGATTACGAGGCTCGGCGTGTGTTGGCGCTGGTTAATTGTCGCCTCCTTTGTGAGGGCTGGGATGCGGCGTGGACTTCCGGAGTCTTGATGGCCAGGCCGGCAACTGAATCGGCGGGAGCGGTGCTTGGGCCGCAAATGATTGGCCGTGGTCTTAGATTGCACGCGGACTCTGGGAAAAAGGATGCGGTGATTATTGAGCTGATGGATGAAAAGATTTTGTCTGCGGCGGGGCGCAGTGGTCAGACAGAGCTTCCGAGTTTATTAGGTTCTGGTTACGGAATTTCCAGAGGTGAAATAGAAGATGGCGCTGGGTTTTTACACGACAAGGCGAGACGGAACCGCGTTGAAAAGGGTTGGCGGGAGCGACTGAATCTGTATGAGGGCTTGCGATCGGTGGAGGCGGTTACAAGGACCTTTGACATTATTGAAAGAGTGTCGCGGGTTTCGCAGTACGCCTGGATTCCATTGGGGATGAATAGTTACTACATGGGATTAGCAGACGGCGATTTTATCGAGGTGGTGGCGGAAACAAACAGTTATTGTGAGGTGCGAGCGGTTGAAGATCGCGAGTTGAAGTTTATTGGTTCGGGACCTTCTTGGAAAGAAGCCATTGCGGTTGCGGACGGCTGGCTGCGTCGCCATGGCGTCAACGATTGTTTCTCACGGCGAGATCAAGGTTGGCGTGAGAAGGAAGCGAAAGAGGCACAGGTTTATTTGGCGCATAAGTTGACAGGATTGCCTAAGGGTTTTTTAAGCTCACTGAAGCGAGGACAGGTAAGTGATTTAATAACGTCTGCTCGTGCTCTTTTGTTGCCAGTTGAATCTATCAAGCTTGTCCAATCACAGAAACCTGCTTTCGGTGCCGATCCGGGTAAGGCGGGGATAGCTGCGTCTGATGTCGGTATGCAGAACGATGGAGAGTGGCACAAGTGGCAGTTTCAACTGAATCTCTAAGACAAATTAAAACAAATACAAAGTCGGTGGTAGCTGTCGGAGAGGCGAGACAGCGAGTGTGCGCGTTTGCTGACAGCATGAAGGCGGAAGTGTCTGCGACGGCGGCTTTTTTTTCGTCTGAGGTCTTTGTGATGCGATTGTCGTGCGGGTTTCTGAGTCCTTGAGAGTTTCAGTCTATTTGGTTTTTGTGGCACGGCTTTTGTAAATGCAGTGGCGGGCCAAGACCGCTTGGCTTTCCTGCCATTGAAGATCTTGTGGGAAATAGCCGCGGAAGAGAGAAGCCAATTATGAGTAGAAATAACGATGGGCGAGCAGCAGTCGTCACTGGGGATGAGATCCCTGGAGAGTTAAGCGAGCTATTGGCCGACTTGGAGTCGGACCGAGGCGTTCAACTGAGTCTTGATGTGCCGGAGATCCGGCAGCCCCGGTATGCACAGCAATCAGAAACTCAGTCGGAGGCGAGAGAACGTGGGTCGGGTCCGGTGATTCCGGAAGTAAGAGCGCGTGGGGGAAAAGAATTGTCTTCAGGCCCTGCGGTTGTTTATCGAGATTCGTCTGATGTGCAAACGATACTGAATTTAACGTGGTCGATGATGATCATGGCGCTGCTTCTGGTGGTGAGTGGTGTCGGCAATATTTATCAGTACCTCCGCCGGCCGGACAGGATCGTTGTGGACGGCGGGACCGGTCGGGTGCTTTCCATCAACAACCGCAATTATGGCCGTGAAGAAGGGGTTGAGTTCGGCCCCGACAGACTGACGCAGCAGGATAAAGTCTACATCACCAAAGAATTCGTGAAGGCGGTATATCAGGTCGATCCAGCAACCAGGCCTCGGGACATTGAGCGAGCTTTGACAATGATGGTGCCGGACTCTGCGGTGAAGTTCTCCAAGTGGATGCGGGAAAAGGGTGTGTTAGATCAACAGAAAGCGGAGAGTTGGCAAACGATCTGGAATCCGATGGACGTCTCGGTTGATAAGAATGACGGCTACACGGTGAATGTCATTGGCAAGCAGGATATTACCAAGATGGTCAATGGTGTCACGGTGACAGAGGCAAGGCAGTTGCGGTTAACGATCAAGCTTGTGGCTGACAATAAGGGCCGAGCGGATCGTAACCTGCGGTCAGGGTTTTTGGTTTCCTCACTGGACTATCAGGAGTTGAATGATCCTGTAAGCAAGGGTGTTGGGCAGGAGAATGGGGCAGTGATCTCACCTGCGTCGAAATCGACGCAGGCTACACCGGTGACCGCTCTGCAGAGTCAAGAAAAGTAATCTAGATCGAGTGAGAAATGGAGTCTTTCATGTTTAAGCACGGGAATCGTAGACGCTCTCAGGTTATGGGAGTGGTTTTGTTTTTAATGATGTTCTCTGCCTTCGTAGTGGCGCAGCAACGAGGGCAAAGTAAGCAGCCTGAAAAGTCTGCTCAGGGGCATAGGCATGTTGCGCGAGTGGTGCCGCCGGCGGCGAAGCCGTCTCCTTCACCCACGCCGATGGTGCCTGTTGCCTTAGTGAATCCGTCGCAGCCTGAGTACATGTCGGGTGAGGCCAATGTCACTGTACGGGGAAATCAGAATCCAATTATACGGCTGGGTTTGGCGCAGAACGGAGTGAACGTCATTGAGTTTCCTGCGGCTGATTCCTTTTTCATGATTCATCCTGGTAATTCGGAGCTGGTCTCGTTTGATGAAGAGACTGCGAAGTTAAGTAAGCGGTCTCTTGTCTTGCGGCCGGGGGCTGCTTTTGTGGCGCCGCCTGCGGGATCGACGACAAGAGGTCCGTCGGCCTCGATCAGCGTGCAGATGCAGTCGGGGATTGTTGTCACTTTCTTGATCTATCCGGTGCGCGAACTTTCGCAAAATGCGCATCGGTGCGTAGTGATGTACAACCGTGATGAGGTGGTTGCTGCTCGCAAAGCCGCGGGTTTGGCGGTCAATCTTGACGGGAGAGAGCCTGCTCCGAAACACGGTAATGGATCGATGCGGTTTGGTGAGGATGGCGATGACGAAGAATTGATCGTTCCAAAAAGGTCGCGATTGATTGCCGACGTTGATAGCAGTCGCGCGGATGAGCGCGTTCGCGACGGTAAGGTTTCAAAGAAACGGCCCAAGCTATCGGAAGTTGCAAACCGCGCGTTGAAGGATGCGATTAAGAATCCGAGCAAGATGGGTGCGTTTGCGAAGTCGAACCACGGTCTTAGTTTGGCGGTGGCGCCAGTTGTTGATTTGGATGTTCAAGCTCGGATGGTTGTGATTGCTGTAAGAAATGACGCTCAGGGCGTGTTGCGAATTGTCCAGGGAAATCCGGAGGTTTATGTGCAGACCTTCGATGACAATGGCAAGACGCTTCAGTTGGAACAGGTGAAGCGTTTGTATGTGGAAAGTACTTCTCTGGAAGGAAAGCTGAACAAGGGCGAGGTTGTTTACTACGCGATCGTTTATGAGGCGCCGGTGCTTGGTGCTTTGCAGCGACTGAGAGTTTCGGTTAGTCAGACGGAAGCTGCTGACGAGCCGGCTACGGCAGCCTTGGGAACCGCCACGGGGCGAAAGTAGTTTATGGGTGAAACGTTATTTTCTGAGAAGAGGCTGAAATCATGAACAATCAAACTGCGGATCGCGAGTCTGGTAATGGTAACGGTTTTCACGGGGATCGGCGTGTGGTTCTCGAAGAGCTTGATGACGAGATCGCGGGTGATGGAGAACGTGAGTTTGTTGGCGACGATGAACGACGTGCTGTCTTGATCGATGAAGGCGACATGGTTGCGGGGGTAGAGGAAGAGCGAGGAGAAAAACAGGGAAAGGGCCGTGGCCGTAGAGCTGTTGTTGGTCTTGGTGTGTTGATTGTCATCGTTGCCTGTGCCGCGATCGCCGGCTGGTTTGTGATCGGTAAGGGAGCCACACGAAAGGCGAAGGTGCCGGTTAATGGAAGTAATGCGTCAACGAATTCAGGCGCTGAATCTGAAGAAGCAATGACGCGACAGGCTATTGAGCAAGCTCGTGTGAGTGGTCCAGGTATTACGTTGAGCGATGGGTCGGTGGTTAGGCCGGGCACGTTGCCGCCAACGACGGGAATGGGGCCTGGTTCGAATGCGCCCGTGACGCAGGTGCCGCCAGTTATCAACGGAGATTTGTCCAGCACGGTCAATTCGGCCCAGCCAAATACGAATACTGAAAATTCGAGAAATAGTGAGGCAAAGCCAACTGTTGCGCGGACGGTCGCGGCCGTTGTGGGGCGGAACAATGAGCGCTCGGTGAGGATTGGTGAAGATGCAAAGCCGGCGACAGATCGGCGTGGTGGCGCTGGCCGACGTGAGGGAAGTGCGGACGAAGTACGCAAAGATCCGAGCGGCATCGCATTGCCTTCGTTCGGGAGCATGTTGCCCGTGAAGAGTCTTGGGGTGCTTTATACCTTGCGGTCTGGTGGATTGGTGCGGCTTGAACTCACGCGCGATGTGAAGGGGAAGGGCTGGTCCATGCCTCGAGGGACTGTTTTAGTCGGCGCGTCGCGAGGGGCGGAGTACGACCGGGCATTTGTTTCATTAGTCGGGTTTATTGATTCGGAGTCTGGGCGCTTTGTAAAAATCACCGGCGATCTGCTTGGCTCTGATGGGGGCGTAGGAATCCGTGGCAAGAAGAGGAAGATGTCGAGTGGCTGGTCGCGCGCGCTCTCCCGTCTGGGCGAGGCGGGTTTGAACATCGCGGGAACGTTAGCAGGCTCGGTGGGTCGAAGGCCGATCGTGATTAGTGATGCTTTCGGTAGTTATGGCGGACGGGTGACAAAAGAATTGGACGGGGCGCTGATTGGCCGAGATGGTAACAGCTTTGTGGAGGTAGCGGCTGGTAGTTCAGGCTACATCATGATCACGGAATTGCCGGAGTCGATTCAGGGTGTAGACGCCTTGGCGCAATTGTCGGGGCGTGATGTTGAGGAACGCTCTGACGCGGACCAGCCACGTAGAACAACGGGTATCTCTGAGCGTGAGCTGGCGGAACTGATTCAGTCAGGAGATCCGGAACGGATTAAAGCGGCGTTCTCACGCATGACTCCTGAAATGCGACGAGTGGCGGAGGCGGTAGTGAGCGGGGATTTGGCGGGGCGATAAAGGGCTACTCATGAATCCATTGAATCCAGATAAGCCAAGCATTAACCCGCGTACTGTTGTTACGGACGGCGGGTCTGTAGCTCTGGCGCGAATGTTGGCGGGAACCGGGTACATGGTCCAGGAGAGGGTGCTCGGGGATTTGACGCAGGCAATTAAGAGTGGCGCTCCACATTTGATTGAGGGAGAGCGGGGCTCAGGGAAAACGGCTTTGGCCGAAGCGCTGGCGATCGCTTGTAACCTTCCGGTTTTTTATTTACAGGGAATGGAAGGTTTGGAACTCGAGGATGTGCTTTATAGCTGGGACAGGGAAGGTCAGTCTCAGTGGGTGCGCCAGGCAATTGCTTCGGGGATGGATTTGAAGGAAGCACGTGATAAGCAATGGGGCGCGGACTATCTGATGTTTGGCGAAGCTTTGGGAGCGTTTGAGTTTGCCGCGCGTACTGGGGTTGTGCCGATCCTCATCGTGGATGAGATCGATAAACTCCAGGATACGACCGAGGACATGTTGTTGCAGTTATTCGGTCGTGGTTATGCGCACGTGCCGCGTTACGGGGATGTCGGTGAGAGAGATCCATCGCGATGGCCGGTAGTCGTTTTATTGTCAAATGACATTAGACATGATCTGTCGGCGCCGATGCGCTCTCGTTGCGTTTATACGTGGATAGATATGCCGAGCGCACGTGAAGAGGTGGCCATATTGTGCGCTCGTGTGCCGGATGCGTCGCGCGAGGCGGTGGCTTGGGTGGCGAAGCTGCTTGACTGTATTCGTGCGATACCTGGAGTTCAGGACAAACCTGCGCTACGCGAAGGCATTTGTTTGTTGAGTGCATTCATGCGTGATGGGGTGCGAGAAGTGGAGGAGGCTACCTTGACATCGTACTTGTGTTTGATTGCGAAGCGGCGGGGTGATCGTTCTTATCTACAGCAGTCGATGGCGCGAATCGAACTTGCAGTTAATGAGCGACACGATGAAGTCGACGTGTGGGTGGAACAGGAGTTTGGTTTGCGCGAGCGTGGGCATCTGGCAGCCGTGGCCTGAGGTGTTTTGAATGGCTAGGGGTAAATCACAAAAATCGCTTGGACGAACATTTCTATCGTCACCGTTGGCAGTGGTGTTGTCGGTGGCGATGGTGGTCGTGTTTGTAATGTCATTTGCTGGATACGTTCGTCGCGGTGGCTTCTGGTCGCCCGAAGTAGAAGCTCGGGTATTCAATGAGCGTGATCGCAGTCGTAATCGGCAAGATAGCGGGACGAATGGCAAACAGCGGATGTTTGCATTTCAGGGTGAGGTCTATGACGAGGCGGAGCAGGTGAGAGAGACCGCAGCTCTTGCTATGGGTACGACGTTATTGGCGGCCCAACGGTCTCTTGAGCGGAAGCCTTTTGCAACTGTTGAAAACTTGCTTGCTGGTGTAGTTGAGGCAGGGTTGTTACCGCCTGGATTGAGCCAGGATAGTGGTAGTACTTCCGTGAGTTCTGAGCATGCGGTCTATTACATCCGGTACAGGGCGGAGCCTCTTGGGGTTGAAGTGCTGTCGCTTGGTAAGGGAAAGGGTGATGGCGTTGCCATAGTGGTCCGTTTACCGGATGACGAGTTTTCGGAAAACGCATTGACTTACTACGTGGTTTCTAAAGCAGGAGTGCAGATGCCTGCGGCGTTTACGCCGGCGGCGCAGTTGATTGGAGCTGGTTGGCGGCCTGAGAGTTTCAAGGCGGCGGAGGTTTCAGCGGCTGAGCGAGACAAGCAGCGTGAATGGCTGGCTGCGCGCGCGGCGGCGGTTGCTCGATAGGGTGTTTGGAGTAGCACGAGGCGGGTGAGGAGATTTCATGTCGTTCGTTAAAAGAATAGAAGAGTTCGATGCTACGCGGGGTATTCCGCGGCCGGCAGACATGCAAAGCATGCCTGCTTACCAGGCGTTCCTGCGGGTAATGTCGGCTGCCGTCATGATGTTGTTATTGACGGGGTGTGGTGGACTGTCGGCGTATTTGCTTTGGCTCTCTGCCGGCTATCTGGAAGTTTCAACTCAAACAAAACTTTATTTTCTCATTGCGATGCTTGCGTGTGTGCTTGTTGCTTGCATGGAGGCTTTGCAGGAGGTTCTGCCGTATTACAGGATTCAGCAGAGGTTGACTTTTGGGACCGGACGTTGGGCGGACGAGGTGTATTTGAAGACCGCCGGGTTTGCTTTGAAACTCGGAGATATGGTTGGCGGTCTCCCTCGTGGGTCGCTGCGGATTGGCGAAATGAAGAGAGGCTATAGCTTGGTTTTGAATGAAACTGAGTGGTTGCGGCATATTGCCATTTTTGGTCCTCCAGGATCGGGAAAATCGAAAACGTTCTTGATGAATATGCTTCGGGATATGGCTCGGGGGGGATCGGCGATTGTGCTTGATCCGAAGGGGGAGCTTTTTGAGCAGACGGCTGGAGCGTTTCGTCAGGTATATCGGCTTGATTTGGTTAATCCGTCGCGATCGGATAGGTGGAATTTTCTGCCCAAGTGTAAGGGCCGTGCGGAATTTGCCGGGCAGATGGCTGGTACGATGATCGGTTTGGAGGGGACAAAGTACAACATGGCGGATCCCTTCTGGCAGGAATCAGAGCTGTTACTTTTGAAAGCTGTGCTGCTGCATTTGCCGGATATCGTTGAAGAGCCGACGCCACCGATGATTTTTGAGTATCTGGCTCTGCGAGCTTTGAAGGACATTGAAAGCGAAATGCTGAATTCGGAAAACGAGAAAGTGAGACTTGCGTGGGGGGCCTTTCAAAAGGCGCCGCCGCAAACTCAGGGAAGTGTTATTACCGGTTTGATGAATAAGCTGGGAACGTTCCAGGAGGAGCACGCTCAAAAGGTTTGTGCTCCTATATCTGACGCGGATCGTGCGGCGGGTGTTCGGCAAATCGAATTTAGCAGATTGCGCGAGTATGGGACGGTAATCTACATAGTTGTGGGAGAGGGTGATGCTACTCGCTATAAGAATGTCCTGGCTACGTTCATTGGGCAGGCCGTAAATGAGTTACGCTTTGATAATGACGCAGTTGATCTTGCGCCCGTGGGTTTCGTGTTGGACGAAGCGGCGAACGTTCCGTTGGTGGGCCTTAAAGAAATTGCAGGTGTGGGTCGTGGCCGCAGGATTGGTCTGATACTTGGTTATCAGAATTTGCCTCAGGTGCATGACCAGTACGGACAGGAAGGTGGTAACGCGATCCTTGGCTCGATCGGGACAATGATTTTCTTGCCCGGGCTTGATGATGTTACGACTCAGTTTGCTTCGCGTCGTATTGGCCAGACAACGGTTTGGAGTCATACGACTGTGGATGGTAAGGGAAAGAAATTGGATAACGAGCGGCAGTCGGAGACGGGCCGCGCGTTGATGGATCCAACGGAAGTTCGGCAGATGGTTAAGCATCAGCAGTGCGTGGTGGTGATAGACACCTCTCCGCCGATTAAGGCCGGCTATCCACCTTATGCTGTCTTGAGGCAACGTGCTATTGCGGCTGAGTACGGGGAGCCGAAGCTGGTGTCATTGTTGCAAGCTGAAGAGGCGTTTTTGAAGGTCATTGCTCAGAGGATGGAAGCGGAGCTCCGGAAGAAAGAACTGGAGGAGGCTGCGAAGTACCTGGAGGCCGGAGAAGGCGGCGAGCCGGCGAAGGGGACTGGACCTGTGACGGAGGGTGTGGACGGAATCCCGCCATTGTTGCCCGAAACAATTGATGGAGGATTGAACTACCAGCCTGATGGCAGCAGCGTGCCATCGGTCGCGATAGTAGGGGCTACGACTCAGGTTGGTGATGCTGGGGCTTCTATTGGCACGGCAGAGAGCAAGGAGGTTGGTGCGCGGGCGAGGACTGAGACAGATCGTACTGATACTAAAGGGCGTCGCGCGAAGGTCGTGACTCTGGCAAATCCTAATCAAGCAATCCTTTCTTTTTCGGATCAGGCTGTTGAGGAAGCATTGCTTGGTTCGGTTACAGCAGTTGTTGGCGGGCAGCGTCCCGGGGTTTCAGTTCGGACATTTCCCGTAAAGAAAACTGACCCAGGGAATACTCCTTTATCTGATGATGCAATCTTGAATAGTGGGCCTGTGGGTGAGGTCGGCGCCCATCACGATAGTTTGCGATAACACTTTTGAAGAGAAGTAGGAGAGAGGTTATTAAGTCATGTTTGAAGGCGCCAGAAAACAGAAGTTCAAGATAACGTTCGTTATTCTTGGGGTGTCGGTCATTGTTTTGGTTATTAGTTTTGCGTATGGCACCTGGGCAAGGACGCAGCGCGAAAAAGAGATGGTGCCCCGCTTGGCGGCTGATAGCATGATGAAGGCGCTGAGACAGTATCAACGCCAGACTGGCCAGTTTCCGGATGACTTTGGCGCGCTCGAAGAGCGAATTTGGAAACACTCAAAAAATCCTGATTTTGGCCCCAGCAAGCGGACACTTACAGTTGCGAATTATTACTATGTTTATGCCAAGACTGATCCTTTGACTTGCACAATATGGGCAATCCCTTCGGGGCCGAAGCGGGAAGAGGGTTCCACGCATTTTCTTGTTATCACGCCTGAAGTTATTCGGCGATGGAAAGGGCCGGCGCTCTCAAAAGGAGATATTGATAAGATCGCTTCGGCGCCCACAGGGGGTTTATTGAACATGCTTGGTATGACAGAGCAACCTGTTATTGACCAGCGTAGTGGCAGTAAATCATCTTCGTCCTTGTTTGGACAGACGAATTAAAGTTTTGTACTACGGATTGAGGAACCGAGTGTTTACGCAGAACTCTCATGGAGTGCGAACAACCGCAAAGACGTTGACCGGCCGCCGGCGCGCCAATCTATTATTGGGATATGAACCAGCAAGTCACCATCGAAGAGCACGAGATGCCGCCCGAAATGGCGGGAATCTTCGAGCAAGCTCGGCGCAATCTCTTTTGGTTCAGTGAGAACGCCGAGAGGCTTGAAGTCTACAAGCGCTATCGTGGCCGTTACGTAGCTGCTGCTGGCGGTGAACTCTTTGTCGCTGATACTCCCGAAGAGGTCAGACGCCTCGCTCAGGAAAAGCAACCCGACGAAATGCCACACGTGCGCTACATCCCGCGCGAAAAGCGATATCGCATCTATGCGTGTTAATGGAGCCTGGCTTCCCGGCGAAGATGGAGTGAACAGGCCCATTGTGCCCGGACTCGCAACTGGCTAATAGTCAGTGGCTTGAAGTTTGTTTCCTGCTGGACGCCGGGGCGGACCGTAGCGTTTTTAGCTCAGCCTGCTTCACCCACTGGAAAAAGCCGGGGCAGAGGAGATACTTCTTTCCGGTGTCGGTGGAGCGGCTGACTCGATCACAGTACACACAGCGATCGCATTCGTTAGAGACGATGGACGGTTGGTGACAGTCCGCGGAACTTTTGGCTAGTGTTCACTAAAGGCGAGAGCGCGGACATATCGATACTAGGCCGCGACGTAACTAATAACTTCAGCGTCATCTATGATTATCCTCAGCAGTCCATTGCCTTACTCGCTCCGCCGCATTCTTACGAAATCAAGAGTCCATCCTGACCGATTTCTGAATTGCTCGCCAAGTCTTCCGAGCACCCATTCTGTGAAGCACCCCTTGGCGTTTGAGATCGCGGAGTGTGCGCCAATCTTGCTGCGCAAGCAACGTTTCTATACGATCGCCGCAAAAACCGCGCTCACATTTGACCTATAAACGATTTTTCAGAATGAGGCAGACCAGCATGATGGACTCTTTGAGCGTCGGCGGAGCTTTATCTTGAGTTCACAGGGATCAGTTCTCTAACGTAAGCTGTACCACGAGACGGCGCGTGAGCTGGCTTCTGAAGCAAGGGATCGTGAACCGAAGTTTACTGATAAGGAGAAGATGAAGTTAGAGATTTATGGGAACGGCAGAACGATGCGGCAGAACGAGAGAGATACCTGGAACTGGCGCGCGACGAAAGTCAATCCCAAGAGCGCGAGGTCTCAGCATCTCGGAGCCGCTAATCGCCATAACAAGCCCATTGCCTTCTATGGTCCATCCACTCTTCGGGCGAGAAATCTTAGCTTAGAAGAATGCTACATACTCCCCAAAATCCACGTTGACCAACTTTCTGAATTGGACTATGTTGTTCCTTCCTAACTGACAGGCTTGGCTGGTCCCCCGGAGGCCGAACTTTTTTCTCGCACCGCCGAAGACCAGCCTACCGGCTCGGGTTCACGAGCCGCTCCGTAACAGCTTGTTTCTTGGAGCGTGGACTTAAGGTTCGATCGTGCAAGCGCTTCGACATCGGACCGTCGGTAAAAGAAGGTCAGACCCCATCTTCGACGCAAGGCTTCTTGATTGTGTCGCGGAGCGACTCAAAGGTGGCGGAGGCGAAAACTCCCTAAAATGTGACGAGCTTTTGATAATTTCTGCGCCATGTAGTTTGGGTGGTTAGGCAGGAAGCAGGCGCGGTCGAAGTCCCAGAACGAGTGCTGCCCTTTGGCAAAGGAATGACCATCTATATTAACAAGAACGGGCAGAGCCACGGCCCTTACAACATTGATCAGGTGAGGGCTTGGCTGTCAGCAGGCCAAATCCAGCCTACCGATTCAGCTTGGTATGAAGGAGGCACAAGTTGGGTCCCAGTTCACACAGTACCGGGCATCGGTATAGCGGCGACGCAATACGTCGCCAGTGGAAAAGGCGAAGGATGGGGATTGATGATCGGCGGCGCGATCTGTGCCGTTATTGGCGGTTTGCTCAGCGCTACCGTGATTGGAGCCATTCTCGGCATCCCGCTAATCATCATTGGGATCATCATGATCAAATCAGGTCGCTTCAAATACAATAGGCGAGTGTTCGAAAACCTAAAAGAGTCGGTTCGCGTTGGAATAGTCCAAGGAATGCAGCCGCAGGGATATGTGCCTGTTCAGCGACCCCAACTTGTGGCTGCTGTACGGATGCCGGCGTCCTACTGCTCGAACTGTGCAACAAAGCTCGATGCCGACGCCAAGTTTTGCCCATCTTGCGCCGCGCCGACTTCTTGAATTGATGTGGAGCAAGTCAAATCCCGAGTTCCTCCGGCGTCAGTGCAGGGCTTTGATTGGTCTCGTAAAACGGAGCGCCTCGCGAAGGCGCGTTTGATATGTTCCCGGAGAGAAACGCCCTCCGGCGCGCGTATGGTAGTCGTTGGCAGTCGTGAGTGAGCGTCACGATATGGAGAACATCTAACGGCGAACTTTTGTGCAAACTGCGCTTCAGCGCTTGAATCCGATGCAGACTTCTGCCCGACATGCAGGGCTCTCGTATCCTGCGCCGCAGCACTCGCCTCTGGACTCCGTTTAGTCCACTCCAATCTTGAGGCACTTGTGAGGTCTCCAGCCATCAAGGTAGCACCACCTATTTGGGCTGGAATATGGAGGTAACGATTCGGGATGTTTTGTACGAGCTGTGCAAATGAGATTCCTCTTGGTGTCGCCAAATGTCCGAACTGCGGTACTGCGGCTGAGGACCTGGCGATCGCTACGGATCGGCCTCGTGCGTCAGAGCCTCCCATCAATGCCGGCGATAGCATCAGAACGCAGAGGAAGTCTCCACGATTCGACGCGTTGACCTCGCGTTACGCTGATGCTTACAAAGCGGCACGTTTCATCGTCGGTCTGGGTAAAGTTGTAAAACTCCTCTCTATCATCATCGCTGTACTCTTTCTAATCGGAGCGGGCGGTTTCGCTCTGATCGTTGGTCTCGCGTTACTATCCCAAGCCGAAAAGAATCCAATGGCCTTTTATACTGCCGGCCCCGTGTTCTGGGCCTCTATTCTTATCGCTTTCTGGGCGGCTATCATTGGCTTCTTCGGATACTTGATGGGTGTGTTTGTCTCCGCTGCGGGGCAGATCCAGCGAGCGACTCTCGATACTGCCGTGAACTCCTCGCCTCATTTAACGAACGACGAGAAGGCTTCGATCATGTCGCTCCCTTAAGGCGCGTGCTTCTTAATTATGCAAACTCTAAATCAGTGTCCAGCCTGCGGAGCGGAGGTGCAACAAGGTTGGCGATTTTGTAAGCAGTGCGCCTACGACTTGCAAGCTGGCCCTGTTGCTCATGTCGGTTCGCAGATTTGCCGGGGCTGCGGCTCGTCTGTCGGCGCTGGTTTAAGATTCTGCGAAATGTGTGGAACGCCGGTAGAAATTGCGCAGGTTCAACTGGTGACGCCCGTCGGCTTCACACCTGCGGCCGCAGTAGCTCCAACCGACGTAATTGGACCTGACGAGGAGACTCGAGTAATGGCGCGTTCGCCCGCTGTTGCGGAAGCGCCTAGCAGTCACTTCACGATCTCAAGGCCGCTGAAATTCGGAGTCATAGCGGGAGCCGCTGCGGTTCTCCTGGCGGTGGGAGCATTTGTCGTTTACTACTCCTTGTATGGCAACAGCGCCATTGAAAAGAAACTCGACGCCGCGATTGCGCGGGGTGATCTTTTTAAGCCAGAAGGTGAAAACGCGTATGATTTGTACCATCAGTTAAAGAAGAATGGCGCTGATAGTAAGACTCTTGCTACGTTCGAAGTCAAACTCGTTCCTCAACTTACCACGCAACCTCTGAAGCTAATTTCCGATTTTGCTGTTCCTACTAACGCCGAACCAGTCGCCGCTGATTGGCAAAATGCTTTGAAACCTATGCAGTGGGCAGTCGAGATGCGCCCGAATGATAACGGTCTAAATGCGCGCGAGAAGTATATCGAAGGACGAATCGCATTCATTTCAAATCAGAAAGACCAAGCTCTGGATCTTTGGAAAAAAGCAAGCGATCTTGATCGAACATGGGCGATGCCGCCGAACGGCGTTGGCGTGATTTACAACGAGAAGAAAAGTTTCGAAACGGCTCGCAAGTATCTATTCGAGGCCATTAGGCGTGAAGCAAGTTGGGCAGTTCCCTATAACAGCATCGGAACGTCATATTTTTTCGAGAAGAAATACGACGATGCGTGGACGTACTACATGAAGGCAATTGAGCGATCGTCCAATTGGGCTCGACCACACGTGTGGCTAGGTGACGTAGCGATGCGCCGAAACGATTTTGCCACCGCTGCCGATGAGTATCAGAAGGCTCTTGATTTGGCTCAATCAGGGAATACGTCTCTCGATCTAAACGATATCAAGAAGCGGCTCGACGGAGCGAAAAAGAAGTCTCAAGCTGACAACGAAATAATCGACTAGCGTAACCGAGGATCTAGAGGAAAACTTGAGATCAAAAAAAGAAAGGACAGAGATGAGACGATATCTTCTGGCGTTTGTCTTGGTGTTTGCGACCTCAGGAATGGCCGCTGCCCAGCGAACCCGCGGACGGCAAGCACAACCTGCCAAAACCTACACCAGCATTCGACAGGTTGATTTCAATAACTTCACATACCGCTGGCCGGGCGGGGATGATTCAATTACGCTCAAGAATGGTTCTGCTGTCTGGGGTGAAAGTGATGCATCGCTCGAGGCACCGGCCTACGGCGATCTCACGGGTGACGGCGTCGAGGACGCCGCTTTCGTGATCTGGCTCAGAAATCACAATAGTGCCAGGTATGAAGACAGCGCGTGCTTCATCTACACGTTACGAGGTGGCAAACCATCAGAAGTCGCAAATCTTCCGGGCGCCATGTCGGCTAGAATCATCGGAAGAAGACTCATCATAGAGGAAAATGTGAGTGGCAATAACATGGTCGTCCCGAATAAGAGGACTTATCAATGGGAGCGCGGGCGGTTGGTGAAAGTCGCTATCGGAAGGAAATGATTTGCGAAAGCGGAGACTTATGAAAGGACACGGAAGTCGGAATATGGTTACAACACGCATGGTTCTTTTCCTTTTATTCGTGCTTTTTGCATCAGTGGGATTCTCACAGACGCACACGACGCCAAAAGGTGCTCAGGGGCCTGCGAATTACCAAGCTATCGTCGGAACTAGAGAAGCAACCTTCACTTTTCCTGTTACGCCCCATCAGCAATATGATTGGAGTGAGCGCGGAATTATCGGCATCTGGCTTGTAAAGATCAGGAATGGAAATCAACAGTATGAATGCGGGTACTCGATCGACAATCCATTGGGAGGAGCGTTAGGCAGCGCAGGTGGGACGCTCAACGAGCTTCTCACAGAGGCTGGTGTCGGGGAGGCTGGTGCCGGGCGTTTCTGGCAATGCAACAGAGTAACCGCGAGGAGTATGAGTGAGGTCAATGACGTTACAGTTCGGGGAGTTCTGAGCGACGACCAGCGTAAACTGATGATCACGTTATCTGGCACGGGGCTTAAGAGATTGTTCTCAAGCAAGCCTCAGTATTGCGTTCTTTTTGAATCGAATATCCTAAACGGTCGATCTTCCTTTACGCCAAAGCAACAAAACCCTGATCACTCGACACGAGTTGCTATCACGTATCGCCCTTAGCGAATGGATATCCGTATTGGGAGGGGACGGCGGATGGATTGATCGCTGAAGAAAGTTAACCGAAACCTGAAAGGAGGAGTGACAATATGACCAAGACACACGTACTTCTTCTCTTGTTGTTCGTGCTTGCTCCATCGGTACAGTTTTCTCAAATACCTCGCACACGAAGCACTTCTGCGAGTAACGGGGGCACGGCCAGTAACAAATTGATAATCGGTCCCATCAAAAGGGAGCATATCTCTGATGGCTGCGGCTGTACATATACATTCAAAGACGATCGCAATCGCACAGTGTATTCGGATGATTTCGACCAGAACGTGTGGATGAATATCGACGGCCGAGACGTAAAATTGAAAAAGGTTAGCGAAGTTTCCGTTCCGAAAGGAGAAGTCAGAAAGGGCCAGCGAACCACTGCCACATACATCGCGCCGGGCTTAAAGGTGAAAGTGGAGACTGTAGTCGGAAAGGACTATGGAGAAGGACATGATTACTCCGGCACAATAACAGTCACAAAGGGTCGCCTTCAGCAAACTGTAAGAATCGTAGGGTCCTGCGGTTGCTGAATCGAAAAGACGTTTCAGGGTGACGCAATGATAAAAAGACGAACGCTCTATCTTCGTTTCCTGCTTATATCGTTGTTTGTGATGTGCGGAATATCAGCCAAGGTTGTTGGTCAAAAGTCTCAGGTTAACGCAGCCGCGGCAAAAGCTTGGCCGCAGTTTTGGACCGCGTTTCGTACTGCTGTAAAGAAGCGTGACCGAGCCGCATTGAGAGGGATGATTTCGCCTGATTTCTCTACTGCATTTGACCAGCCCGAAAGTTGGTTTCATTCGCCGGATGACGTAATCAAGTGGATAGACCAGATGAAACTGTGGAGTGAGTTGGTACACTCGCTGGCGTCAGGCTCGAGGATTGACCGGGGCGACAGACCTGTACGCTGCACAAAGAACGGATCGTGGTGCTTCAAATTCGGCACAGATGGGCGGTGGCGTTTGATCGAACGGGGGGGCGAGTGAGCCGGCCTAATTCAAACGGGTTCAAGATATCTTTTCCAAAGGGATTGAAATGAATTGATTCCAAAATCAGGAGGCATCAACCTTAGGCAACTAACGAGACGTTGTGGAATTGGGCGGAGAATGAAGGCAATATTATGTGACATAACTGACCGTGAAGCGCGCAGATGGCGACTCAGTCGAAGACACATGGAATCTTCGTCCTTGATTTGGAGGTGACAAAATGTACAGAACATCATCTCGGATGCTCTTTACGACTATCGGATCGTGCCTTTTTCTTATTTTGGCGGAATTGATTTGTGTGGCTCAGCGAAGACCGCCAAGAGCTAATACTTCACCGACCGCAACGCGTCAAACGACGTATAGCAGCATTCGACAGGTTGATTTTAAGAACTTTGTGTACCGCATTGGTGGTGAACAGATCACGGTGCGAAAAGGCATTGAAATCGCACGTAGCCCCCAAGGCGAGGGCGGCTGTCACAACGAAGTCGAGCGCATCGCCTACGGTGATTTGAATGGTGATGAAAAGGAGGAGGCAGTAATTGTTCTCGCGTGCACCTTCGCTCCCGAGGGAAATGGATATAGCAACGCCGGCTACATCTACACTCTCCGCCAAGGACAACCGGTGCTCCTTGCTGAGTTCGAAGGTGGCGGTAAGGGTGACTCAATTCTTGGAACTCTCGTTACCCCGGATGGGACTCTAATTGTGGTTAAAGACGATAGTAACGATCCCAGTAAGTTTCAGGCAATCACGTACAGGTGGAATGGTGGCAAACTTATCGAAGGTGGAAGATCAGCGATAAGGGTTCCCTGACGACTAGTTCGCTGATGCTAATGCAAACCTGAACCCGGGAGGTCAATATGAATAAGACGCACATGCTTCTTGTCTTGTTGTTCGTCTTTCTTCCTACGGTGAAATTTGCGCAAGACCGGCACACAGTCTCCCAGAGATCGCCAAATACTTCTCCTTCGGGCGAGACAAGATACTTCCTCCGTCTATATAACTGTGACAGCCGCTGCGCAGCACGCCTCAACGATAACGTCATTGCAAGTTCGGGTTTCGCGCAGGATGCCGGCTGGATGGAAGTTACCTGCCTGCTTCGAGAAGGTTTGAACCGGATAAGGTTTGAGGTCTGGAAGGATAGCGTCGGAGCGATAACCTACGGTTTCCAACTCCGCAAGAACGGAACGCTGCTACTTGAAAAGGCGTGTGGCCGCGCGGGAAGCATGGGTTGCGAGAATAATCGAGTCTTTGGAATCACTTCAGGAGCTGCGAGAGAATTCACATATGACGTTCGCGTGCCGCCGGCAGAAATGGCGGTCTTGAATGCCCAAAAGGCTCGTATGAACTCCGCGGCTTCTCAAGCTTGGCCGCAGTTCTGGAGTGCGTTTCGGGATGCCATAAACAAACGCGACCGGAGGGCTTTGGCAGATTTGATGTCGAACCCATTTTCTGAAAGTGGCAATGGTACCACCCCAAGTGATTATTTTAGGCTCTTCAGAGGACAGGAGTGGAGGGGGCTTGATCGCTCGGTGAAGAGCGAAACCAAACCCTCCCAAAGCTGCGAGTGCGGCCAAGTGTGCAGAGTGAGCAGAGACGATTGGCTGATCTTTGCATTTGGCGGAGATGGAAAATGGCGATGGTTGGGCACGGAGTTCAGAGATTGATTGGGGGCTTAGGACTGGTCGTATGCCGAGCGTTCTGCGTCTCTGAAAAGGCCGAGAATGGCGAAAAGTCGACAATTCGCGACATTAGGGTTTTGCTTTGAGCTTGGGACAGATGACCGGTGGCGCCTCTTGGGACAAGGCGGAGAATGAAGGCATGAGCAACGATATTAGATGCTGAATTAAGGGGAATCGAAGGAGGCCCTATCACATGATTAATAACGCTATGAAGTTCATGGTTCTATCGAGTCTTTTCGCGCTGGGCGTTCTCTTTATGACATCGGCGAGAGCGAGTGCTCAAGCAACTGAGACAACGTCGGCCCAAAGATATTTTGTTCGGGTGTTCAATTGCGACGATGGTTGCACGGCGGGCTTGGGCGGCACAGCCACTTGGGCGAAGGGTGACGACTTCGCCAGGTTAACTTACACGGAGTTCGGCCAGGATAGTGGCTGGATTGATTTCACTGACGCGCTTCAGCCCGGCAAAAATACAGTCAGATTTTGGGTATTCAGTCGCACTATCGGATTCCGACCAGGCAGCCCACTCACTGGCGCGATAGCTTATGGTTTTCAGATCAGGAAAAATAACGCGTTGGTTTTTAACCAGGTCTGCGGCCGTGCGGGAACGCTTGGTTGCGAGAATAATCGAATCTTTCCCCAAGGGCCTGCAAGGGAATTCAGTTATGAGGTGTATTCGGAGCGGCCAGTTGCTTACGAACGTTGGCTTGCTTTCTACGCGGCGTTTCGCGCAGCGGTAAACGCACGAGACCGAGCGGCTCTTAGGACGATGATATCGTCTTCCTACGACTGCGGAGGACTTTGCACCGTGGATCAGGTCATCAAAGGTCTTGACCGGGGAAATAACGTGGGCCTTCAGAAGGGTTGGCGGGGCCTTCAGAAGTCTGTCGCGTTAGGTACTCGTGCGGATGGTCTTAATGAAAACAGAAGACCCGAGCGGCAGACAAAGGACGGGATGTATGCGTTCGAGTTTGGGCCTGATGGGCGATGGTGGTGGTCCGGCGAGAATGTGGGCGACTAAGGCGGAATGAGGTCACGATGACGAAGGCACAAATATTTCTAGCGCTTCTTGCAGTGTGTTTTTTGAACTATTCCGGATCGCCGCAAGTGAAGCGCCAGAGCCAACCTCAAAGAATTCCGATGGATTTAGTGCAGCTCTTGGCACAGGGAAGCCGAGAATGTATTCGGGATAATTATAGAGGGAGTATCCAACGATTCGCGAACGATTTCAAATCCGTGAAAGCCAATCCTGATTATGGCCTCAATTTGATTGTTTTTAACGCAAAGAACGAACCCGAGGATCTATTCTCTCTACCAGCTCCTTGTTTTTGCGGAGCTACTGGCAATTGCTCGCTTTATGTCTACCAGAAGGGTGGTGGGGGTGGCTACAGACTCCTCCTCAACAACGAAGAATTGATGGGAACCTTACAACTAAAGAGTACCCTCACTAATGGATATCCTGACATCGTCGTGATATCGAACGCCGGAGGAAGTGATCTTCGCTACGTAACCCACAAATTTGGCGTTAACAGTTATAAGGAAGCAGGGTGTTATAGGGTTTTGGATCCCGGCCCTTTAGGAAAGCGTCAAATAGTGACCTGTGATGATTACTCCATTAGATTGTTCAACTGTGACGACGGCTGCCGTGCGTATGTCAACGGACAGCTTGTTGACGAGACGCGCTTTGGAGAAGACATATCGTCGGATTTCATCGGATGGCTCCAAGAAGGCAGGAACCAGATTAGATTCGCAGTAATCAACGATAGCGGCGGCATTGCTTATGGCATTCAAGTTACCAAGAACGGTTCTGTTCTCTTCGAAAAGATTTGCGGTCGCGCGGGCCAAGTCGGTTGCGAAAACAACCGCGTGTTTCCGAGAGGTGTTGTACGCGAGTTCACCTACACAATTGTAAAGAGTGGGTTAGAACTAACTGGAAGCGAGACGACTTCGGACAGCACGAGCCCCAGTGTTGAAAACATGAATCCCGGAGGCGCACAGTTTACCGACGATTTTTCCGTTCAGCGCTGGGGAACAGGAAGGTCCCAAGCTGGCGACACCTGGTATCAAGACGAAGAGTATCACATGCGTGCGATAAGGGGCGGCTACATGGTGATGTACTCTCCGGACAAGAAGGAGTACTACACCAAAGACGCGACGGTGCGCGTCGGACTGCGCAGCGTTGACGGGAATCCTCCGAACACTGGCTACGGTCTGGCCGTGCACGGAGAGAAGAAAGACAACAAACTCGAAGACTACGGCTTTCTTATCTACAACGGCCCAAATCCTAAATACAAAATCGTGCAGCATAAAGGCGGAGTGGAAACCAATATCGTCACTTGGACTTCGTCAAGTGCGATTCGCACGGGCACCAGTCCTAACCAGATTGAAGTTAGAATTCGCGATCTGAAAATGGACCTTTACATCAACGGGCAATTCGTCACTTCCATTACTGATTCCGCAAACTATAAGACCGGGCGCGTCGGGTTCTACACCAGCGACGTGGGCGAGATCGTCTTTGATGATCTTGAGATCATCAGATAGATCGCGGATTTAGGAGCGTAGAAGATCATGGAAGCTAATGCTGCACAGTATCGCCGCACCTGCCCAAACTGTGGAGCGGCTGTCGGAGCGAACGCGAATTTTTGCGGCAACTGCTCTACTCCTATTGTCAGCCCGTCGGTGAATGCCGGGGGTGGTAAAGGCCTAGTCATCGCCGGAGTTGCCTTCGCCGGTATTCTGCTAGTCGCGACGGCAATCTTCGCAGTACTATACTTTCGTTCCTCCGATGGAGACGCGCCCTTTGTTCAAGGTGAGCGGAAGCTTAGCATCGTAACGACGCAGGATTCTGAAATTCGCGATGTGGTGCAAAAGCTGCTGGATGTGGGTTACACAAAATGCCAAGCGTCTTCGTCGTATTTCGCGCGCAACGTCGTTGAGGGCATCGTCGAGATGAAGGACGTGAATATCAGGTGGAAAACGGTTCCGCTGGATGCAGCCGACAGCGCCAACGGAATTGATTTGAAGGTCGTGGCGACCGCTGAATACAAGATGATCCGAAACATTCCAGTTTCGGGTGCCTGGAGTGATTGGCGGGTAGAGGATTCGTTTGCGCCGCCGCCGGTCTATATGATTCGGCGACAGCGAGGGCAATGGCAAGAGGGGTTAACTGGCAAGCCTTTGTCCTTCAAACTGAGTGAGGGCAAGGTTCGGTGCATCGATATTCCTGGCTATGAGGGCCCTGAGGTGAAGGAAGAAGCGGCAAGACAGGCAGCTAGGCGGGCTAAAGAAGCGACCATCGTCCGAGGGATAGACCTGGACGCGTACTGCAAAGCGTTGTATAGCGGTTCCTCGGCAGTGAACGATGATCCGAGCAATCCCCACGCGTGGCGTTGCCTGGAAGCGCCAACTTGGTTCAACCAGCGGAACGGTCCGATCTACCGCGAAATCGACATGAATTCGGCGTGCCGGAGACAGTATGGCGATGATTTTAAGGCAACGGTCGGCGAGGACGGCCGGAGTTGGCGATGCGTTCTGAAGTAACCCGATGGCAGGATGCTAAAGAAATTCCGCGATTGGAGGGCACGGTGAACAAGCGAAGGCCCGAAACGCGAAGCTCTACGCTTTCCGACGATCGTATTCAACTAACAAGAGATATATAGCCTTAATTTTTGCTCAATCGCGGCATCAGACAACATGTCCTCGACACTGAAGAGTCCAATCAAGGCTAGCTTCAGCGTTGGCTCCGCGCCAGACTACACTAAGACTTACAGTATTTGGTTTGGTGACATCAGAGATATCAGAGCGGATTTGGGTTCTATAAAATTCAAACAGCGCTTTGAGGCCAATCAGTGGGGTGAGATTTCGTGGCGCTCAAACAACGAAGCCGATATAAGCAGGGGTTACCAAGTATTATCGTGCGCATATGCACGGTGGGCCGAAAAGTTCAAAGAGGATCTTCACTGATAGTGTAGCGTGAAAGCGGCGAGCACGCACACTCAGCACTTTCAACGCGTTCGAGTCAGTTAGATTGTATGGACATTCTCTCTTACTAATCATTTCTCGTCCGCAACACCAGTGATCTCGCGCAGCAGCCACGACCGCGCTAATCGCCACTCACGCTCAACTGTAGCTGGCGATACGCCTAACATTTTCGCAACTTCCTCTATAGTAAATCCGCCAAAGTAGCGATACTCGACAATCTTGGCCTTTCGTTCATCAATCCCGGCCAATTTATTTAGGGCCGCGTCGAGAACAACTAATTCTTCAGATTGCTCAGTTGATAGCCGCTCTGCCACAGAAATATCGACACGTTCAGGTCGGTTGCCTCTTCTAGCCGCCAACTGTGCGCGAGCGTGCTCAACGAGTATCTGACGCATTCGCCAAGATACGATCGAGTAAAAGTGAGTGCGACTGTGCCAGTCAATTTTTTCCGCTTGTAGGAATCGGATTAGAGCCTCATTAATGAGAGCTGTCGTTTGCAGAGTATGACCAACCCGTTCCCTGCTCATGAACGAATGGGCCAGTTTGCGGAGTTCATGATCGACTAGCGGCATTAGTTTCGCCAAAGCCTCGGAATCGCCTTTACTCCAGGCTTGAAGCAACTCGGTGACATCGTGAGCATTTGTCATTCCTTCGACCATTCGGGACTGCCGGAGTTGAGCAAGGGCGCATTATAAGCTTACCGAATAGAAATCACGATTAATTTTTGAAGGGGGTTAAGGGTCTTGCTTGATTTTGTCGCCCTGAGTGTTGGGAGGTTCACTCAACTAGAACAGTGCCCGAACATGCGGGTTGCCGATATTCTCGGTCCTCTCATCCCTATAAATGGTTGGGCAGAGTTCGCCGTGGCAATGCTCTAAGATCGAATCCCTTCGGGAACCTGGAAGCAAATAATTGCCATGAATCGCCTCTTCCGTATAACATCCCCACGCGAACACTCAGACCTGAGCTTGTTGGGCTCTTTCTGGAGCTTCACTTAGTGCCGTTATCCCACAGTGATGGAGATTAACAAATGAACCCCCAGCGATGGGATCGTATCGGTGAGGTTTATCATTCGGCATTGCCGTTGAGCCCGGCGGACCGAGCTGCCTTTGTGACAAACGCATGCTCGGGCGATTCCGGTTTGCAGCAAGAGGTTGAATCGCTTCTCACGGCAGACGATTCGTCAGGCGATTTCCTGAAGACGGGCGTCTTTGAAGTAGGCTTAAAAGTCCTCTTGGATAGCTCAAAAAGTGTTGAGACCGTGGTTAGTCCGGATCGCCGAGTTCCCGACCAGCTTGTCGGAACCATTCTCGACGAACGCTATCGAATTGAGAGCGAACTGGGCCACGGCGGTGTAGGCGCAGTCTATCTAGCTCGCGATCGCAAGCTTCTCGACAAGCCCGTCGTGGTTAAGGTGCTGCTGGAGAAGTCGCTTCAAAATGAGTGGGTCGTCCAGAAGTTTCAGCAAGAGAAGGAAGCTTTGGCCCGTGTGGATCATCCCGGCGTTGTCGGCATCCTCGATACCGGCGAATTACCAGACGGAAAACCTTACATCGTCATGCAATATGTCGATGGTATCTCGTTACGAGAAGCAATAAAGGGAAAGCCCGAAGGAATGGATCTGGAACGTGCCGCTTCAATCATCAAGCAAATCGGCGCAGCCCTAAGCGCTGTACATGAAAAGAAGATTTACCATCGTGATCTAAAGCCTGAAAACATCATGCTTCAACGCCTAGCGCGCGATGGTGAGCAGGTAAAGATTCTGGATTTTGGTGTCGCGAAGATCAAAGAATCGCTAATCGCGCCCAGCACCATGACGGGTGCCGGTACCGCAGGTACGATCCTTTACATGTCACCGGAGCAATTGCACGGAGATAAGGTGACAGCCGCGAGTGACGTCTATTCATTTGCGGTGATTGCGTATGAAATGGTAACCGGTCGGCGGCCGTTCAATCCCGACACGGTTGCTCACCTCGCTGACATGCAGCGTCAAGGCGTGCGCGCAAAGCCCACGGACTTGAGACCACGCCTACCCCAAGAAGCGCAAGCAATTATTCTCCAAGGGCTTGCTTTCGATCGAAAGGCGCGCCATCAAGGGGCCGGCGAGTTTGGAGACGAATTGTCGCGGGCATTAATGAACGATGAAGAGACGGTGAAGCCGTATCCGAGTCCAGTGCACCTTCCGCCGACCGTGGTTTCAGTCGATCCGGCTCTGCCGGGTCCTGCTACAACTCCGCAACCAGATAAGACAATCGCAACTCCATTCGAACCGGCGCGCTCCCATACCCTTCAGCAACCGGCTTTGCCTGTAGAGCCGGACCTTCCTAAGAGGCGCTGGCCAGTCGTCATGGGCGGTCTCGTCGTTATTGCTGCGTTAGCTCTTGGCGCGTACTGGATCATTTCCAAGCGACAATCGCTCTTCGGAAACGGAGCGAAAACAACTCCCCTTACTCCGGCGGCGCAGCGCTCTCTCGTCTACTCACTAACCGTACAGAAGACGCGAGACGGCAAGCCGTACAAAGAGTCGTTCGAGTCGTCCGGCCAGGAGGTATTCGAAAACGGCTACAAGTTTCGGCTCAACGTGTCGAGCCCGCAAGCCGGTTATCTCTACGTATTCAATGAAGGCGCACCTGAAAAAGACAATACAGATTTCACCATAATCTATCCGACGCCGTTAACAAACAAAGGCTCCGCGAAACTTGACGCAAATCAGACTATTCAGACGAACTGGAATACGTTTGCGGGCGAGACCGGAACTGAACGCTTCTGGATAGTTTGGTCAGCGACGGCAGTTACTCAACTCGAATCCGCTCGCGACGAAGCTTTTAAGAATAAGGAAGGCGCAATCACCGACGCCGCCATGGTTAGGAATGTCAAAGACTTCTTAGCGAAGCATTCCGATCCGAAGCCTGAAACAACTAAGGACGCAGCCAAACAGCAAACTGACGTCCGAGCAAGTGGCGATCTATTGGTCAAGCAACTTGAGCTGGAGCATCGATAAGAAGAGCAAAGCGAAGGCGCTTAGCGTCTTTGATATCTCAGGAGGTCTAGAAATGCTTAATCCCCCGCAACCGGAAAGAATCGAGAGGGGCGATGCAGTCCGTCCATTAATGGTTCTCTTGTCCTTATTAATGATCCTGGGCACTGCATCAGCCGCTTTCGGCGATCCTCCTCAAGGCACGCCACGAAAGATCGTTTCAGACGACTTCACAAAGAATCGGCAGGAGGCAGCATCCGCGACTCCCAACAGTAAGGGATCGCAAGGACAAGCATCGAACGGCATTCCAGCGAAACCAAGACAACCACGTCGTACTTACAGGCTCGCTTCTGCGCCTATAAGAAGGCCACGACCGACAACTAGTTTCTCAGTTGTGGCGCAGTTAGGGATAACGATTTGGAGGCTGCGGCCCGCAGACAGTAACGACGCGAGCGGCCGAGCCCTGATAAGAGAAAAAGGTAAGTCGTCTGGATGGGTGCCTGAGCGTGTGGAAGGCGAAACGATGTTTCGTGAAGGCGACCATGTGCGGATTAGCGTTGAATCGCCTCGCGGTGGGTACCTTTATGTTGTCGATCGTGATCTGTTCTCCGATGGGACCACAGGTGGCGCAATGCTGATCTTTCCCTGGTCTGACGCAGACAATCAAATGCGTCCGGGAAGATTGGTTGACATTCCCGCTCAGGAAGACGATCCAAGCTACTTCACCGCCAGACTAACCGGCCCGAATCAGGTCGGCGAGTTATTAACATTCATAGTTACCTCAACGCGGCTCGATTTGCCGATTTCTGACAAGCCGTTCCAGATCGCGACTGGACAAATGAGAAATTGGGAAAAGGTGTGGGGCGGCGAGAGCGAGCGCTTTGAGATGGAAGGCGGCGCCGGTGAAGTATGGACAGAACAGGAACAACAGGCCTCGGCGCGCAAGGGTACGAGACAGCTAACTCGCGATGACCCGGCGCCCCAGACAATTTACCGCGTCTCAACCACCGATAACAAAGCGTTGCTTGTGAACGTTCGGCTTCGCTATACGAAATAGTCACTGACAATATGGAATCTCCTTTCATCGACCACTCAGTGAAGAGATACTTCCTGGCTGTTTTTCTGCTCGTCGCAGTTGTCGGTCTTCCGAGAGTCACGACAGGAAGTTAGACGTCCAGGAAATGACAAATTGATCTCAGCCTCCGCAGAACGCAATGGAATGACGAGAACGCGCCGGATGCCAGACCACCCCTACCGAATCATCAGATGCGCCTTAGTTGCGTTCCTGTTGTGGGGGTTTGCGTTGCCCGGCGCTGCGCAGGAACGGGAGGCGCAGTTAGCAGAAGCGAAGCGTCTTTCTGAACAAGCCGGCCAACTTTACCAGGCGCGCCGTTTCGCCGAGGCGACACCTCTGGCCCAACGTGCCTTGGCGATTGCTGAGAGAGTCTTGGGTCCAGAGCATCCCTTAGTGGCAAATTCGCTCAACAATCTGGCGTTGCTGTACGAGGAGCAAGGCGATCACGGACGGGCCGCGCCACTCTTCCAGCGCTCATTGGCGATTTATGAGAAAACCCTTGGTCCAGAACATCCCGACCTGGCAAACTCGCTCAACAATCTGGCGAGTCTGTATCGCGCCCAAGGCGATTACGGACGCGCCGGGCCCCTCTATCAACGAGCCTTGGCGATACGCGAGAAAGCCCTCGGGCCAGAGCATCCCTTAGTGGCGCGATCTCTCAACAATCTTGCGAATCTGTACAAGGACCAAGGCGATTACGCACGTGCTCTGCCTCTCTTACAGCGCTCATTGGCAATAGGGGAGAAAGTCTTGGGGCCGGAGCATCCGCAGGTGGCAGTTTCGCTCAACGATCTGGCGTCGGTGTACCAATACCAAGGCGATTACGGACGCGCCGCGCCTCTCTTCCAGCGCTCATTGGCAATACAGGAGAAGGCCTTGGGGCCGGAGCATCCCGACGTGGCGACTTCGCTCAACAATCTGGCATTGCTGTACAAAAACCAAGGCGATCGCGTGCGCGCCGCTGCGCTCAACCAGCGAGCCTTGGCGATACGAGAGAAAGCCCTGGGGCTGGAGCATCCCTTAGTGGCGTCGTCGCTCGACATTCTGGCGAATCTGTACCGGGACCAAGGCGATTACGGACGGGCCGCGCCGCTCTTTCAGCGCGCCTTGGCAATCCTTGAGAAAGCGCTAGGGCCGGAGCATCCCTTAGTGGCGAACGCGCTCAACAATCTGGCGGTGCTGTACCAAAACCAAGGCGATTACGCACCGGCTTTGCCACTCTTCCAGCGCGCTTTGGCAATACGGGAGAAAGTCTTCGGGACGGAGCATCCCTTAGTGGCGGCGTCGCTGAACAATCTGGCGGATCTGTATCGCGCCCAAGGCGATTACGAACGGGCCGCGCCTCTCTTCCAGCGCGCCTTGGCGATTGATGAGACAGCCCTAGGGCCGGACCATCCCGATGTGGCAGCGCTGCTCAACAATCTGGCGGTGCTCTACCAAGTCCAAGGCGATTACAAACAGGCCGTGTCCTTTCTGCGACGGGCCAGCGCGGTGGAGGAAAAGAACATAGCGCAAATTCTTAACACCGGTTCGCAGCAGCAAAAGCAGCTTTACCTGAATACACTCTCCGGTGAAACTAAGGCCACCGTTTCCTTGCACGTCCGCGCAGCGCCGCAGAACGCCGAAGCCGCGCGCCTGGCGATGACCGTCATTCTGCAACGCAAGGGGCGCGCGCTTGACGCCACTTCCGACCAAATCGCCAATCTTCGCCGCCACGCCGCACCCGACGACCAAAAATTGCTCGACCAGCTAACTGCCGTCCAATCACAACTTGCCAACCTGCAATTGTCCAACGCCGGCAAGCTCCCACCCGCAGCGCGACAAGCTGAAGTAACGCGGCTCACCGCCGAACAGGAGCGGTTGGAAGACGCCATCAGCCGCCGCAGCGCCGAATTTCGCGCCGTCACGCAACCCACCACGCTCGATGCCGTGCGCCAGGCCGTGCCACGCGACGGTGTGTTAATTGAACTGTTTGTCTATCGGCCTTTCAACATCCAAGCGAAAACTGCCGAGATATTTGGCACGCCTCGCTATGTGGCCTACGTCTTGCACCGCAGCGACGATGTACCGCAGTTCGCGGACTTAGGCGAAGCGAGGACGATTGACGATGACGCCGCTAAGTTTCGCGCTGCTCTACAAACCGCGAAAACGCCGGAAGCGCAAGTCAAAGAACTTGCGCGCAACCTGGATGAGCGAGTCATGCGACCGGTGCGGAAACTTCTGGGCGCGACTAGACGCGTGTTCCTGTCGCCAGACGGCGCGCTCAATCTAGTGCCCTTCGACGCGTTCGTTGATGAAAAAGGGCACTACCTGATCGAAAATTACTCGTTCAATTATCTGACTTCGGGACGCGACCTCTTGCGCCTGCGAGTCGCGGGCGAGAGCGAAGGCGCGCCCGTGGTTGTGGCGAACCCCCTCTTTGATCTGAAAAGCGCCGCGGCGGCCTCGGCCAACGGGCGACGCGCAATAGGCTTGCTCGGCGCGGGCGAGACGGCCAATGCGGAAACTCGCGCAATAGACTTTACCAAGCTCTATTACCCACCGTTGGTTGGCACGGCGGCGGAGGCCAAGTCCATCGGCGCATTATTGCCACGGTCGCGCGTGTGGACGCAAGGCGACGCCACCGAAGCCGCGCTGAAAACTGTCAACCGCCCGCGCATCTTGCACATTGCCACGCACGGCTTTTTCCTGCCCGACCAACCACAGGCCGCGGCCGCGCCCGTTAGCGGACGACAGCTCTCGCGGCTCGATACCGCACCTGTCGGACCGCAGCAAGAGAACCCGATGCTGCGTTCGGGCTTGATTCTGGCGGGCGTCAACCAAAAACAGAGCGGCGTGGGCGAAGACGGCGTGTTGACCGCGCAAGAAGCCGCCGGCTTGAACCTGTTTGGCACGAAGTTGGTTGTCTTGTCGGCGTGCGAGACAGGTTTAGGCGACGTGCAGAACGGCGCCGGTGTTTATGGCTTACGGCGCGCTCTGGTCCTGGCGGGCAGCGAGACGCAAGTCATGTCTTTGTGGCAAGTCTCGGACGAGGCGACACGGGATTTGATGATTGCCTACTACACGCGCTTGCAGGCCGGCGCAGGCCGCATCGCCGCCATGCGCGAAGTGCAACTCGCCATGCTACGCGGCACGATCCTTGCGAAAAGTGGCGACGCCAAAGCCGACTGGCGGCATCCGTATTACTGGGCGGCGTTTATCCCGTCGGGCGCGTGGACGACGCTGGACGGCAGAGAGCTGACGAGCGCGGCAGCGAACGAAACGAAGTTTGATCCAGCAGCGATTGAGCTGAGCTATTGGGAATCGATCAAGAACAGCACTAACGCCGAAGACTTCAAGGCCTACCTGGAAAAATATCCGAGCGGGCACTTTGCTTCACTTGCCAAAAACAGAATTAGTAGTCTTGACGCTTCAACCAAACCTGTCGAATCAAAGGTGGCTTCAAACGATAGCAACACTACCGAACTCGCGTTCTGGGAAAGCATCAAGAACAGTAATGACCCGGGAGATTTCCAAGCGTATCTCGACCGGTTTCCCAATGGAACGTTTGCAGCATTGGCACGACGGAGAGCAAAGCCCAATGTGGCGGCGAATCCGGTAGACGCTAGCTCAGCGGCGGCGCCATCGCTCAGTGGAACTCCTGAAGCAACGCTGGCACAGGCAGATCGTGACTTCCAGGACGGAGACTATAACAAAGCCATCACTCTTTCCACGGCTGTTCTTTCAGCTAATCCAGAACAACCTAAAGCAAATTTGTTGCTTGGCCTGAGTTACTTGAAGCTTGGGAAGTACACAAACAGCGCTAACTATTTGATGAAGGCATTGGCACTCGGTCAGCAGGTCGACATCCCCATCAAACATCACCACTATGTTTTCCTAAGAGGTGATGATCTTTGTTCCGGTTACCTGAGACTTGGTAAAGGTACTTTTGAATTTCATTCCACCACCGCCGGACATGATTTCAGTGTCCCTCTAAGCAAAATATATGAACTGGTTGTCGCACAACATAGTGGAAGACCAACTTGGGATGGCGGCAGCATTCGTATCAAAGTCGGTCTTCCAAAAGGTGAGAAAGAAGAACGCAAGAACTATGACTTCCTTGTTCCTCGCGCCACGGTTAGACAAAGAGCCGGTAGCAGGGAGACCGACATATCTTGCGATGGTTGCATGACTGAGATTCAAGCGACCGCTCAGCTCCTCCAACAACTCATTCGGGCATCATCTGAAAGACAAGAGATTTCTGCAACCGGATCGGCCCCGAGCACCGCGCCAATAACCAATCCCAGTTCCGGCCAAACAAGTGAAAATAGATCGTCATCGCCGAGCGCAGGAACCGACGAGAGAGTGCTGCAAGAGTTGCTCAGCCTTGAGCACCAGCTCGTGGAAGCTTCTCAAAGAGGAGATAAGGCTGCCGTCCGTGCCATGATGGTTGACGAGTACGTCGAAACACAGGATGGCAAGCGCTCCAATAAAGAGGAAGTTCTATCGAGGGTCAAGCCACAGCAGGAAGGTTGGGATCGGCCGGTTCTAAGCTTCGAGAGCCCAAGTGTGAGCTTCCAGGGGGAGAATGCGGTTCTTGCTGGCATAGCGATATTCAGATATCAAAATGCGACAGCGATGGTCACGGTCCGAGTGAAGTTCTCGGATACCTTCGTAAAGCGCGGTGGTCGGTGGTTGGGTCTCAAGTCGGAAGCGACCACTTTGAAGTAGAAAATTAGGCGCGATTCTCTGGAGCAAGTTGGTCAAAAAGGAAAACGCGGTTCCTCAGAGACCAAAAACATTCGAAAATGGTGCCGACGAAACATCTGTTGGCCGGGTCGCTGCGGATTCTTGATTACCTCAACGATGTGATCAGCTCGCAAGCGCGCACAGCAGTGGTATTACGTTTGCCGCTTCAGCTGATAATTAATATTCGCCGAAGACGCTAAGTGGAACAACGGCGCATTCACGAAGGCTCTGGTCGAAGGCTTTGCCGGACGCACCGATTAATTTCCGAGCAAGTCAAAGAGCTAACCGGAGGCAAGCAGACGCCGACCACCGCCAAGCCAAACACTGTGCCCGATTTTCCGATTGCGGTGAAGCGTTAAGTCTTGCCGAACGGTCGAAGAGTTCTATATGTCGGAAGGAAAGAGCGACTTGCGAAGTGCGATCCTATGGCACGACCATACAAAGGCATGTTGCAAATACACCTCCGACCAGCGGCAGCGTTGCGGGGCGAGCTTCATTCAAGTAGGCGACTGGTCAAAGTTGGCGGCCAGAGGGCCAACTCCTTCGCCTCAAAGATAAAGGATGTTTCGCACAAGAAATCTTAATGCGAGCTGGGTTTCTGTTTTCAAGGACACCGTTATGCGATTTTCGATCAAATTAGCCTTAGCCGCCGCGCTGTTGCTCGTGACAACGCTGCCGGCGCTTTCGCAAGCGCCAGAGCTTGTCGTACAGACCGGACATTCCGGAATAGTCAACTCAGTAGCGTTTAGCCCGGATGGTAAAACGGTTGCTAGCGGTGGCGAGGATGGAGAAATAAAACTGTGGGATGTAAAAACGGGTAGGGAGTTGCGCGCGCTCCACGGACGCTCTGTTGGAGTTAGCTCCGTGGCATTCAGCCCGGACGGAAAGATGCTTGCCAGTACCGGATTGACGCTTGGCGGCACCGGGGACTACACGATAAAGCTATGGGATATTTCAGCGGGCTTGGAGATTCGTACATTCACACGCTCTGGCGGCTCAATTGCGTTCAGCCCGGATGGTAAGATTTTGGCAAGCAACACTGAATTGGGCGTCGCTAATGTGTCCGTGGCATTCAGCACTGACAGGATAAGTCTTTGGGAAGTATCAACAGGGAGAGTATTGAAAACGTTTGGGCGGGAGGGGGACGAGATTCGGGTGGTAACTTTTAGTCCAAATGGGAAGGTACTCGCCACTATGGGCTTCGATACTGTTAGGATTTGGAGTGTTGCGACAGGATTGGTTCTGCGGGAAATCAAAGAATATTCTGGTACTGGGTACAGGAGCATAAGCTTCAGTCCGGACGGAGAAGTGCTCGGAGGAATGACATATATGCCCTCCATCAAATTCTGGAGTGTTGCCACCGGTAAAGAATTGCGCACCCTTTCCGGCCATCCGTTTAGTTCTTTGGAATTCAGCCCGGATGGTAAGGTGCTGGCGAGCGGAAGCCGAGATTCGACGATTAAATTGTGGGAGGTTGCCACCGGGAGAGAGTTGTACACGCTTAAAGGCCATTCGGGGTTTGTAAGCTCAGTTGCATTCAGTCCAGACGGAAAGCTACTCGCGAGTGGTAGCGGGGATCGTACTGTCAAAATTTGGGACGTTGTTAATGGTGCAGAACTGAACAGCCTTAATGGTCACTCTTATCCTAGCTCTGTCGCTTTTAGCTTGGACGGTAAGACATTGGTTACTGGCTCTGAGAGGGGAACCAGACGGTGGGATATTGCGACGGGCACTAGTGTTGGCAAACCCCTGAAACCAGGTCTTGTTAGCCCGGACGGCAACGTGCTGGTAAGTGGACCTAGTTACAATGCCGTCAAATTGTGGAGTGCGGCTACGGGCATGGAATTGAGCACGCTCAATTCAGTTCAGCTTGCAGTCTTTAGTCCAAGCGGAAAGATGCTCGCTACCGGCAATTCGGATTCTACGATTAAGCTCTGGGATGTCTCAACAAGAAGAGAGTTGCGTACCCTGAGAGGACATGTTGGCCCATTTACTTCTATCGTGTTCAGTCCAGATGGGACGATGCTCGCTAGTCATAGCTTACGCCATGGAGAAACGGAGAGAATTAATGTTGAGGATTGGATTGTTAAATTGTGGGATGTAAATTCTGGCAGAGAATTACACACGTTTATTGGGGAAGAAAGGCCTGGTGATAAACTAGTTTTCAGTCCGGACAGTAAATGGCTAGCTACTGGTAATCTCAAGAACGGGATCGATTTATACGATGTGGCCACTGCCAGAAAGTTGCGCACTTTTGAGCGAGCTGACTCTATCGGTGTTTCGACTCTTGCCTTTAGTCCAGATGGAAAAATGCTCGCTAGCAGCGGCCTAGGGGATCCAACAATTAAGCTCTGGGATGCCGCAACCGGAAGAGAGTTGCGGACGCTCAAAGGGCATTCGAATTCGGTTAGCTCAATTGCGTTTTGCCCGAATGGTAAGGTGCTGGTTAGTGGGAGCAGTGATTCGACCGTTAAGTTTTGGAGACTGGATTCCGGTGATGAAATTGGCAGCTTATTAGCGCTCGATGAATCTGAGTGGATAATCGTCACGCCGGACGGATTCTTTGACGGCTCACCATCAGCATGGAATAAAATTTTCTGGCGGCTCAACAATGATACCTTTAACACTGCTCCTATCGATGCCTTCTTCGAACAGTTCTACACGCCAAAGTTGCTAGCGCGCGTCATCTCTGGCGAATCGGTTTTGGCGCAACGCACCACGTTTGATTTCAAAAGCGCAACACTGCCGCCACTCGTCCGAATTACTTCACCCAAAGCGGGCGAATCTTTTGCTACTGATGCCATTCAGATTAGCGTGGAAGCGACCGACCAGGGTGGTGGCGTGGATGAGATCCGTCTCTACCAGAATGGCAAGCTCGTGTCCGACGATACTCGCCAGTTGTCGCGAACGTCAGCCAATAATAAGGCGTTCAATGTAACGCTTTTGCCCGGCGTCAACGTTTTCCGATCCACGGCTTTTAACAAAGAGCGAACTGAGTCGAACCCAGCAGAAATTAGGATTGAGCTGCGGTCTGTGGAAGCAGCTAGCGATTTATACATACTCGCCATCGGTCTCAACGAATACAAGAACACGCGCTACAACCTGAACTATGGCCGCGCGGACGCGCAGGCTTTCGCCGACGCCGTAGAACAGCGCGGGCGCGGCATCTTCAAACAAATCAATAAGCACCTAATCTTCGACGCGGACGCCACGCGCGCCAACATCGAGGCCGCCTTTAACCAAATCATCAAACAGGCGCGCCCGCAAGACGCTTTCGTCTTCTACTACGCCGGACACGGTGTGATGAGCGAGAGCGACGATAAGAAGCCAGCCGACTTTTATCTGGTGCCGTATGAGGTAGTACGCATTTACGGTGATGACGGAAGTCTGACAACCAATGGCATCGCAGCGCGGAATCTGAGAGAGTTTTTTAAGAACGTTCGCGCGCAGAAACAACTGATCATTCTTGATGCCTGCGAGTCGGGCGGCGCAGTTGAAACGATAGCGATGCGCGGAGCGTCGGAAGAAAAGGCCATCATGCAATTAGCACGTTCGGCTGGCGTAGCCGTGCTGGCTTCAGCGGGCCAGGACCAGGTTGCCACAGAGTTCGGCAAACTCGGCCACGGCGTTTTCACTTACGCTTTGCTGAAGGGCTTGAGCGGTGAGGCTGATGGCGCGCCGCGTGACGGAAAGATAACCATCAAGGAACTTGAGGCCTACATCAACGACCAGGTGCCTGAACTAACGAAACTCTATCGCGGCAAAAGACAAGACCCGAACAGTTGGACGCGCGGCCAAGATTTTCCGATAGCAATAAGATGAGATGAGACTACGCTAGTGTCATCAGAGTCGCTAGGAGGAGGTAATGTAATGTAATGGAAGAGGAATCTCACAAATTCGTTTCATTCGAACATGGGGTGTTTGCGGCGCTGCTTGTCTTGCTGTTGCTATATGGGCCTGCACTGTGTTCAGCGACTCAGACTCCGCAAGACAACCGACAACTGAGGCGAGACCAAGCGCAAACAGGCCGCTCCGATGCGCGACGCGCGTGGCACTAGTACTAGTCATCGGCAACGGCGCGTACACTAATGCTCCGCCGTTAAAAAATCCACCGAATGATGCGCACGACATTTCGGCTGCGCTGAAGGCGCTGGGCTTTGATGTGACGAGTGGAATAAACGTCAACCAACGCGACATGAAACGTTTGATTCGGGAGTTTGGACAAAAGCTGAAGGCAGGCGCCTCCGGATTGTTCTACTACGCCGGCCACGGCCTGCAGGCGAAGGGGCGCAATTACTTGATTCCTGTTGACTACGACATCCAGAGCGAGGCCGAAGTAGAAAACGCTGGCGTAGACGTGAATCTGTTGGTGAACTACATGGATGATGCGCAGAACCGGTTGAACATTGTGATTCTGGATGCGTGCCGCAGTGTGTTTGCCGGCAAATGAAGTGTAGAAAAAAATGGCTGGTCCCGGTGTTTGCAGGTAAGAGTCTGGCTGTTATGGGCCAGTGCCATGGGAATCCGCTTTAGTAAGGGTAACGCCAACCGGGTAGCCGTAGTTCACTTGCTCTCCAGGTTGTGGTGACTGGTCGATGATGAGTCCGGGTTCAAGAAGGAGATCGTAGCGTGTGGCCAGAAGGCGGATTTTCAAGTTAGAAGCGCGAAGTTTTGACTCGGCGTTTTCATAGCTTAACCCTTTGAGCGACGGAACGCGTGTTTGAGTTGGCCTCGATAGGCGCTCGCGTTGTACGGACAACGCAAGCTGCGAAAGGGCGATAGCCGGCAGTACTATAAACACAATTACAGCCGCGGTCGCGAGTACTGCGATCAGAAGTCTTTTCCTTCCTCGCATACTGTAACCAACGAGTACTCCAAGTAAAAACCGCATTTCTTCTGCTCCTATGGATCTCTCTTTATGAGCGCGGGCAGCGCTGTCCGCTCTTACTTTTCTGCTTAGGGCTTGTCGTGAAATCTGAGCAAGGTTGTTTCTATCAGTGTGGGACAAAGATCCAAACGGCCCAGGTTGCCTTTAGAGTTAGAGCGCCAGAACTGCTGCGGCGATATCTTCGATACTGCCTCCGAGTTCGGCTGCGTTTCCGCCAAGCTCCGTGACGCTGGCGGCGGGCGTTGGGGTTGTGATGTCTTGGGCTTTAGCGACTTCGTGAGCGTTTGGTTCTCTGCCTGATTGATCCTGAATTTTAGTGGGTGAAGCGCCTTGTTTTTGTCTATCCGTTTCTTCGCGTTGACGCTGTTGGTCGCGCTGATCAAAAGAAGCATGAGCTGCGTGATCGCCGTTTGAGGCAATAGGGGCTGTGGCTACCAATTGATTGAAGGTCTGCTCGGTTAGTTGTGCTGCAGCGTCATGTTGATGCGTCAATTGGTGCGTGATGGCATGTTCTGAATTTGCGCGTTCCATTCCGGAAGCGAGAGTGTTGAAAAGGTTGCTGGCTACCTGATTAATTTCCTGCGTGCTTTCGCGTGTTGCTCCAAGGGTGATGCCGTTGTTTCTGGCTGTCTCAATAATGACGTTAGCGACTTGCTGAACGTGCTGGTCGAAGCGGTCCGGGTCGAGAAGCGCTGGAAGCCCTTCTTCGCGAGCAGTGTCTTTCAAGTAGGTGTTTATTTCTATCGCGGCCGGGCGGGAAATGTCTCTGAACTCCTGAAGCTTTGTTTCTTTGGTGATGTCGGCGCGGGCAAGATCCAGTTCGGTAATGTTCTCGTCGATGGAGTGTACCGAGGAATGGAATTTCTCTTGAACTGTCGCGACATTTGCGCGGAGCTCGGTGTAGCGATCGGCGGCGGGTCCCGTCAATTCAGCAATCACTTGCTGTTGGATATTTTCTCGCGCTTCAACGGAATTAAATACTGGTTGTTCGCGAACGTCCTGAGCATGGGCAATGGCGGCGGCATTCGCTTCGAGGGTGATATCGGCGGGCACTAAATCGAGCTCATGGGTAATAGCCTGGCTGACGAGAGTTGCCGGATCCAGTTCGGCGCGATCGAGGGTTTCGAGTATTCGGTTCGCGGCTTCGACACGCTCCGGACTCTGACTGTTATCGCTTGCGATAGCGGTAATGGTTTCGCGAAACTTCTCGTCGTAGGCAAGGGTGGCGCGTTCTTCTTGAATTGGGGCTTCTACCAGAGCTACCTGCTCGGCAAGAAAATTGGAGAGTTCGGCGCGTTCGTCGTCCAGTTCAAGCTCAACGGTTTGAGCTACGGCAACGCGGTCCATTACGTCGTCGGCGAGCGTGACCAGGGGTTCGGGGACTTCACGGCCGGCGGCAACGTCACGGAGTTCCTGGGGTTCAAGCGACTGCCAGGCGGGCTCGCGTGCTTGTTCGATGGCGACTTCGCGGACCTCGGCAGGGAGTAGATCCTTGACGGTAAGTGTCGCGATTTGTTCCGGCGCGATCTCTGGAAGAGATTTCTCCTGGACCATCTCTTGTACCTTTTCGCCGAGCGTAGTGCGAGCAATCTCCTCTCTAGCGATTGTGTACCGGTCCATGGTTGTTTGAGTGGTGCCGGAAGTGCGCGTTTCAACACTCGCGCGTGTCTCTTGAGCTTTCAGGGCCTGTTGGTCACGGTCAAGGTTTGGAAAGCTGCGCAGGTAGTCGGCGCGAGTATTGGCGGCATAGTCTTTGAGTTGTGACGCGCGTTCTCTATCAGTTGGCGTTAGGGTCTGCTGTATGAGGGCGTACTCAGGGGCGTTGGCTTTAATCAGTCCTGCCTTGCTTTGCTGCAGTTCCGGATCGAGCGCGACTTTGACGAGTTCACGCGTCGTTTGTTGTTGTTCGGCGGATCGGAAAGGCTGTGTAATGGATTGTTCTTGGGCTACAACCTGCTCTGCTTTATTCACGCAGGCGGTAGTGTGAGCATTGAGAGTCTGGAATGCGGTGCGCGCGCGTTCTTGAAGGGCGGCGGTCTGGTTGATGCCATGCGTTAGATCCTGCGCGTGGTAAAGCACTTCTGCGGGCGCGTCAAGTATGCTGGCCGGATCTTTTATTACCTCACGTTCCATGTCGCGCCAAGCCTGGGCTTGGGCTTCCTGTCTGAGGTCGGAGAGTTCTGGAGCTGGGAGCCGCGCGGCGTCCGTCGCGCGCCCGGACTCTTGTTGCGTGTAATTAACAATTGTGGTTACGGAATCCGGGGAGAGCGTGTAAAAAGCAGGCAACTCAAGCTCAATCTCTTTAACGTCGGGAGCGGCGCCGGCTACTTTGATCTCGGATGCGATCGCAATCATGTCGCCGATCGCTTGTTGATGTTCGTCGGGAGAGGTCCTGAGATGTTGGGCGATCTGTTGTTGTCTGGTTTCGTCGAAGTTGCTTACGACGTAGTTAATGGCTTGGACTTCTACGTCTTTTAGTTCGGGGATGATAGTAGAGCGTTCGAGATTGGAGGAAGCGCCTTTTTCGAGATTGCCGGCGGCGGTAACAATCTTTTGAGCTTCAAGCCAGTCGGCGCGGCCGTAGTACTCACGGTAGAAGTCGGTCTTTGAGGGAATCGGGGCCGCTGGCTCAGTGCGTTCAAGTGTAGGGATTAGAGGCTTGATTGTTGGCTCAGGGGTGAGTTGGGCGCCTTGTTGTTTGTTGTTAACGGCTTCGTATTTTTGAGCGAGCGCATGATTATGAAGAAAGTCCCTCTCATACTGCGGCAGGCGAGCATGGGCTTTGTGCAGATCGAAGCGGTTCTGCGTAAGGAGCTCGGGTGCTGGAGTTCTCAGGCTGCTGTAAAAGTGATTGACTGCGCGTACAGTTTGACGCGTATCAAGATTAGCGAGGAGCTTGGAAAGTGTAGGAGAAGGCGCGATTTTGCCTTGGGCCAACAATTGTACTCGTTCTGTCTTTTCCTTACCGAAGACAGCCATTGACTGGAGAATGTCTCTCATCTCATCTCGGTCCGCGCGCGTGGTGGCGGCCGTTGGAGTGGTAGAGAGAAATACTTCGCGCATTTCCATGACTGTGAGTGGCTGCCGGTCTGGGGCGGCAATATTCGTGGGGTCGGCGCGGTGCGCGACGAGCTGTAGGTGAAGCTCGTAATTTTCGAGTTTGATTTGGGCGCTGGTTTGCAATAGCTCTTCGGGATTCCGCGCGACCGCCAGTCTCTCGGAGTAATTGCGAAACGTCGGGTTGTAGGAAAGCTCCTGGGTCGTGTGGTCCTTAAGCCGGAAATCAATATACGTGGAAACAAAGCGGGCGAGGTCCGCGCGTTCCTGGTCTACTCCGGAGATCGCGTGTGGATTGTACAGGCTGGACCACGTGGACGTGTCCAGTCGGCATTGTTCTGCAGTGGTGAGAACGACATCGTACTCGCGTTGGTTTTCTACGGGCACACGTACGTTGGGACTGGATGTGAGCGATACGTAAGCGGGCGTAGGTGACAGGTCGACTAATACTTTTGGTTGCTCCTGTAGGCCGATCTGGAGGCCGAAGCGCGTCCGCGTTGCGTCGACCATAGTGGAGGCTCTGTCGAGTCCCTGGAGCTTAGCGGTAATTGCTTCGCGTGCCTGGCTGGCGTTGGTGATGGTGATGCCGGTGAGGTGATTGCAAAGTTCGTTGTAGCTGGCGAGCTGCGCGTTGTTAAGGGCTTGGGCGGTTTCAATCTCCGGACTGACGAGCATATCGGCGAGCGTCTGTAGTGCGTCACGTTGGGCGGCGTCGTTGCTCAGTGAGAGTTCGGCATAAGGGGATAGCGGCCGGGCATCGCCGGTTAGCTCAGGGTAGTTGGAGCCGCGGCGCTCGGAGGGGAGTTCTGTAGGGGTATTGAAGCGCGGACTATTCGCCCGGATAAGGGCTTGTCGCTCATCAATAGAGTTTTCGCGGACTGCGGTTTGTATACTTGCTTTGAGTTGCTGAAACTCGGAACTGGCGCGCACTTTGTCTGTGTATTGGATTGCTTCGACGGCGAGCTGCTGAGAGGTTTGCTCAGCGGCTTCGTAGTTTTGCAGGAGTGTTTCTGCCGTGAGAGTAGCGGATGCAAGCCGTGATTGAATCAGATCGAGGGTTTGCGAGTGTTCCCGTGGGCTGGGGTTGATGCCGGCGATGGCAGCGTTTAGTTGATGGCCGCTCTGCTCAAGTTTGTTGATGGAGGCGATTTCTGCGCGGGTGGGCGCTTGCTGGCCAGGGTGATTGTTTAGCCAGGTGGCGCGGGCATCGCTCTGCGCGGTTACGATTCTTTGATATTCACCTTTCTGTAGTTTGCCCTGGGAGCGAAGCCAGTCTGGGTTGACTCGATAATTCTCTTTGGCCCATTGGATAGCGGCGCGGCTAAAGGGTTTTGTCTGCTGGCGGTATTCGGCGCCAACAAGTATACGGAGTGAAGAAACGGCATTTAATTCTTCTGCTCGAGATACGATTCTTTCGCTTAGAGGATTACTGTCGGCGCGGGCGAAAGTTTCAGTAACACGGTTCTCGAGGTCGCGCTGCGCGATCTCTCTATTGGTTTCATAGATAGGCGAGAGTATCTCTTTCTTGCTGACGCCGTTTTCGAGTTGAGTGTCAACGGATGGAAGTACGCGCTCGAATAATTCTGTTTGCGTCTCAAGAGTCAGGCTCTCGGGGATCTGTGGCGGCAGGGCGGCGAGATTGATCCTGTCGAAGGTGATATCAAGCGTAACGCTGGTGCCGAGTTCTCGTTCCGCGCCTAAGTGGTCTCCTTCGGGAGTGGCGAATTCCAGCGTATCAGAGATCGCCGTCTCATATATGTCGGCATAGATTTGGTTTTCGTCAATCGAGAGGTCAGAGCCTTCGAGCGTGGAATCAAACTGTAGATCGCTAAAGCCTGACAGCTCTCCGATGGTGGCCAAACCAAAGGAGTTGGATTGTAGATGTTCGAAATAGAGCGAAGGTGGTTCGGGTTCAAGCCCGAGCGCTTGTAGGTCTGCGCCATGGCCGGGAATCTGGACCATGGTGAGTGCGCGGTTTTCTTCTGCGAGGGCGAGTGTGTATTCGTGGACTTGTTCGGCAGTAGGTTCGGGGATCGGCTCAGGCAGTTGTTGGGCCCAGAGCGCAGTGTCTTCGAGGACCTTGTCTATGTATTCTGCTTTTTCTACATTGGAGCGGTAAGCGCCGGAATCATCCTGACGAATCTCGGTATAGATGTGATTGAAGACGGTGAGTCTTCCATCAGAGTCCATCCATTGGCCACATGCCTTGTTTCCTAGTTCAAAGAGCAGTCGGCCTTTCTCGGCAGCAACAGTCGGGTCGGCGATGAAGCCGCGGACAAAGTTGATGGCATGTGCCTCGGTGCCAATCTTTACTTTGCTGTCATCTCGCGGGCGAGCGTCGGGGTCTTTGGGTATGGAAAGGACACCTTCGCTAAGGGTGGCTCCGCGTTCAAAGGCTTCGCGAGCGAACTGGTCGATAGAATTGAGATGACTGGCGTGCTCGGCTCTGGTCATCCCTTCCTGGACGTTGTAGAGGGCGTGAAGATCGTCGCCGATGGTATCGGTGGCTATGACTTCGGCGTGTGCTTGCTCGGCGCGGCCGGACAAAGCTGGGGCCGGCATTCGTTCGCCGCTGGCTGGAACGGCTTGGGTGGATTTATCGAGAGCTGGTTGTGATGGCTGTATCTGTCGTGGCTCAAGCTGTAACGTTTGTGCCGGGTGACGGTCATTGTGGATTAGGAGCTCTATCGTTCCTTTGATGACATCGCCGTGGCAGAGTTGCGGAACACAACTGCAGGCGAGTTTGATTTGTTCGCCGAGGGCGGCACGTTCTTTGATCTGCTGGATAGCCCTAAAGACCGGACCTTCGCCTTTGGCGATCTGGGACGAAAGCCACTCGTGGAACTTACTAACTGCCTCTTCGCGGGTTTCAACTTTGTGTGCGGCGGCAGTACCAGGCGTGTGGGACCACTGGTTGCCGAGCGGTGTGCCGCGTCCGATATAGATATAGGAGTTGTCCCGTGGACCGGAGTAAGTATGGCGGTTGACGACGGCGACGTTTTCGAGTTCTTCCGCCGCTGATAGTCTGAGTTTGGCCCGCGGGGCTTTCATACTCACTCTCCGAAAGACAAAGGTTCTGGTACTGGCGGGGCGGGATAGAGTAATGCCCTGGTCAGTCGGGCTGTAAGTAGCAAATGCTGTGCGCGAAGACTCCTTTGGGTTCGTTGCCGATAAAAGGGGCGATATCAAGATATTCAGACTATCTGCGAGCCTTGGGGAGAGTGTTTTTATCTCGTGGGTAAGCGGTGGGGTGAATCTGTGGCAAGGCTGGTGTCTGCGTTTGCGAACAGTCGATTCGGTGGATAAAGACAGTGAAGAAAGCGCCTAGTGAAGCAGGTCGAGATCCGGGGCTTCTTTCACAGGGCCTGTCGGGTTGAGTTGCGTGGTAAGAGATGCTTGTTGCTGATCCCGCTGCGGTAGATGCGCTTGGGAGTGGTGTTCTCTCTCAGGGAGATGGAAGGCGTCGGTTTTGGCCGCGCCCGGGTTTTGGTGGGTGTGAAGGGGGTCGTTTCGTTGCTGGTCGGCATGGCGCAGGTGATCGCCCGGCAATGTTTGACGCTCCGGGCCGTTGTGTGTTTGCTTCGCTTGTGTATGTGCCGCTAGCTCGGCGCGATTAACGAGCGTTTCTACTCGATAGCGTTCTGTCGGATCATGGTGGCGGGTAGCGTAGATTTCGAGTTGAACGATCTGTTTTGGAGTAAACGTGGCGTCCGGGATAGCGTGCCCGGTGCTTAACAATCGTTCGCGGTGGGAATCACTCAGGCCTTTGGTGAGCTCGTGGCAATGGGCTGCCTTGGTCAGGTCCTCTTTGAGGCGGGCATGCTCAGTTTCGACGGCTTTGGTGGTTTCGCTTCGCAGGTGGCGATGTTCTTTGGATTCAGTGATGCGTTGAGCCAGCCACATTACGGGATGGCGTGGGTGACGAAAATCGAAGAGGCGGCCGGTCTGTTCGCGTCCTGCCAGGTCTTTGATAGCTGCCGGGGTAAACTGCTTGTGTTCTTTGAAGGACTCGAGTCTTTCGGTGGCTTGGCGAAGAGCAATTTCACTGAGAACTTCGCGACCGATAGCGCGAGCTGCTCGGTCAGTGAGCGAAGGTTTCTTATCGTCTGCAAGCTGACGTTCTTCGAAGCGAGCTTCGAGTATAAAAGCTTGTTTCAACATGGCCGGGTCTGACAGGGTATTACCATGTTCTATAAGCTGGTTTATTTCTGTGCGGGTAAGGACTTTTTCCTGACGCTCGCCGCCACGGGCGAGCAAGCGGGCTTGCTCCTTAACGTGGATTTCAGAAAGCACGGAAGTCATGCGTCCGGCTTCCTTAGCTGCTGCTGACAACTCTTGCCGCCGTTCTTCAATCTTCTCAACCACAACTTCGCGGATTTCCTTCAGTTCTTTTACCTGAGTTGCGGCCTCACGTCTGCTGGATGGTCTAAGGTGCAACGTGCTTATCTTGAGTGGTGTACCGAAGAGTCGCGAGCGGTTTTCTTGGTCGCTTATGCGCCGGTCGAGATTTGTTAGCGAGTACTTTTCGCCGTCGATTTCCCAGCGAGTTTGGTGACGGGTCCTTTCGAATTGGTGGGCACGTTCTTGGCGGGCGGCCTGTTCGGAGCGAGCGGTAAGTAGTTGGCCGTCGAGACGTGCGATCTCTTGATCTGAGCGGGAGCGGTCACCACGTTCTATAGCTAGACTCTCTCTTATATTTTCGATGGTATGAACGCGCGCGGGGTTCCGGGAGGCTATTGCCTGATCCTGCAGTTTCGTGATCTCACTGGGCCTGAGTAACGGGACGGGGAGAGGCGTCTGATTGGCTTTGTAATGCTGCTGGATTTGGTGAACGTGAGGCTTCAGTTCTGCGTGTTGGGTACGGGCAACGGTTAACTGAGTTTCCAGTTTAGCAATGGTTTTAGCGACAATAATTTGGTGATCGCCGATTCCTTTTTCGTGGCGTTCGATCTCGGAATCGTAGCGAGACTGGCGAGCTTGGTGGCGTTTGTCGGGGTTGGCGATCTCGGCCTGGCGAACAGCGGAAGTGGCGCTGGCATCTGCGCGCCGGCGAATGTCGAATTCGGATATTTGTCTCGTGCGTCCATGGGTGGCGTCGTATACGCGGAACCTTCGTTTGTCTCCGTGCTCGCGGGTACTTTTGAGGTCTGATTCCAGGCGGTCTAGTTCGCCGCGGGCAACCATTGAACGTCCCAGGATGTAGCGATCGCGCCAGAGATGTTCAGAGACGTTCGGTGGTTTTTCGAGCTCTTCCACGGAGGAAGAGGGTTCGTGCGTATGGACCTGGGTTTCCTGTGGCTCATTGGATAGATTGGAAAAAGAAGTGTAAGTATCCGGCTGGTTATGATCGATGGAGAGAGGGGCTTCTTCGTGCGCGTCTGAAGGTGGGGTGAGTTCACTCGAATAATCCGGCGAGCGGTCTTGCTCCGGTGTCTCGATCGGATGACGGTCATTGGAGTCGGGAGCAATGTCGTTGGTGTCAGAGACTACGGGGGCCGGGTTGATTTGATTATTTCCCTGAGCCAGTTCTTCATGGTTCGTTTGCGAGTGATCGGTATCAGGACTTAGCTCGTGGGGGAGAGCTTCCTTGTCGGCGGTCTGATGAATTGCTTCATCGTGATTTGGAATTGGGGTGAGGCTTTTGTCCTGCTCTTTTGGGTGTCTGTCGGGTGAGTATCTTTCCGGATTTCTTGCGCGCAGAAGTTCGCGCTGTTTTTCGATACCGTTACTAACGGTCTGCGCTATCTTTCCAGGGACAAAAGTTTTTTCACCTTGCTCGTCTTTAGTGTTGTGAGGAAGCAGAGTCCGGGGAATGTGCTCGATGCGCTTTCCCTTTTCGGTGGTACGATCCCAGCCTTCGCGGCTGATAGCGATATGGGCGTGTGGGTGCTCTGTATTTAGGTGGATGCCGGCAACCCAATGTAGCTCTACGAAATTGACCTCGTTTTCGATTTCTTCAGCAGCCTCGCGGATGATCTCTTTGAAGGCTTCTATCTGCTCCTCGCGGGTTTCTCCCAGTTGTTCAAAATCTTCCTTTTCTAGTGAGATAACGATATGTACAAGGTCTTCTTTTTCAGCGAGGGAGCCGGAGGTTTGAGCTAGTAATTCATTTGCTTCGAGGTAGGTGAGTCTGTCTTCATTTGCGGAAAAGAGTGGACGAGGTTCTTTGTCCTGGAGTCCTTCCTTTTCGGGGTTGCGTTTAGACTCGGCGATATAACGAGTAACGCCGCTGGCGCCACCTGAAGAGCTGGGTTTGATTGCGACTACTACGTTTCCCATTTAGCAGTTTACGGAGTTCCGGGAGTGAGCGGAGGATTAGGCCGCGAAAGAGATGTTCAATAACAAGAGGTGTGCCAGGAGGGTCGTTCAGGTTTGGTCTTCTGAGGGGTTAATTAAGATCAGTTGGTACTCATCCGGGTAGTGAAATTCCAGGGACATTTGTTCGACCATCTGGAGTCCTTCTAGCCGAGCATCGTCTCGATGGGTTAGGGAGGCTTGAAACGAGTCTTTACTGTGAGCTGGATCGTTTCTAAGGATAGGCTCGGCTATGTAGCGTTGGATGAAATCGAGAGTAGCCCAGGTGGCGGCAAAGTTTTGGCCGGAGAGCATGTAATGAGCGACGGCGAAGGCTCTTAATCGTGCGAGTTCTTCCTTCGTGTTTTTGAGTTCCTCGGCGAGTCGTTGGAGTAAGGTCAGTAGTGCCGAATCCTGATTCTCAGATGGGACAAGGGCAGTGTCCGCGTTTGCGGACGGTAAAGGAATGGATCCAGTTTTCAAGAAGTCGAGAATAGCGGCCAAAGCGGCGTTTACTGGCGTCAGTTGTTCAGCAATTATCTGTTGGTGGAGCTTCCGTACTGGGCCGGCCAGTTCCATTGTGTCTTTGGCTTGTCCGGAAACCCGTATGGTGACTGCCCAGTCATGGACAATATCGCGTAAAAGTTCGGCGGGCGTAGTGTGTCTTCTGCCGACGAATTCATGAAAAAGACCGTGGTCGGCGGCCCAGAGTAAGGTGCCGGTGACTTCGCGTGCAAGTTCTTTTTTATAGCTTATGCTCTGGCTGCGCCGTCTGCGTTTGGTGAGTTCCTGGTTCGCCATTTCTGACCTCGTCTGACCTCGATTGAGAAGTGTGTTTAGAGCATTCCCTGACAGGGAAAACGGGTGATTAAAGAGCAAGTGATGTGCCTGAAAGAGATAGGTAGTATTTTTAATCGGACGAGTGCTGAGATTAAAGGCTAACTACAGGTAACTAAAAGGACTGATGACGGAAATTAAAGGAGAAAAAGGGAACAGTGCAGGTAAGTGAAGCAAATACGAATGATAGAAGAGTGTGCTGGTGCAATTCTATTGAGGTTGAGCAATGAGAGGGGAAAAGGGTCTGAAGACCAAGTGTTGTAAAGGTAAACGCCTGTTTTAGTGGAGTTGTGTGCGATATTAAAGAAAATCGCGCGACTTTTAAGAATTAAAAGTCCAAGTGCGGCAAATACGGGGTTTAGATGGACGAATTGGGGAGGAGGCTCACAATCCTGTCTACGGTAATAAACAGGCTTGCTTTTCAGTATTCCTGAGACTGCTTTTGAATGGGTCGATTGGGTCCAAGGGGGTCCTTCAGGCGTGTTGTTTGGTTATTGACTGGTTGAATCATAGGTGGGTGTTTATAGCGCTATTGGGCTGACCTCGGTATGAGCAACTGGTGGAAAAAAGCCCAGCGGTTTTGGCATGAAGAAAGGCGATGGCCTGACCCGGTGAGTGGAGTCAAGTCATCGCCTTTTCGTTGGTAGGAATCTATGGTTGGATGCTTAGGCGGGTATTCGTGCGGGACTAACCAGGTGGAGTTCTTGAAGTCGGGCGCAGTTGCCGAATCTTCTTTGGAAATCAAGCGGCTCCATTAGTTCTCGCAGCCGCTGGGTTTGAGTTCGTTCAATCTGTTGCCGCTGTCCATTAACCCAGCCTGAGAACTGTGGGTAATCGGCGACATTTTGATCGGCTTTTCTGCGAACGGGAACGAGCTGGGCGCTGTTAACGATGTCGTTCCAGAGAGCTTCCGGAGACTTGGGAGCCTGCAACTGTTGTTGGATTCTGCCTATTACATAGGCGACCATTACGGCTGCCCTGGTGGCTTCAATTGCGAGCATCCGCGATATCTCCTCACGAGCATGATTGCGGCTTGCTATTTCCTGTTGACGGATGATTCCGTTGCTATATGGACTACTCATTGTTTGCCTCCAAAAGTTCTAAGCCTGGACTTCCTAAAATCAATTCATTGCAGTCCGCCTAAAACCTTTTTTGGCTTCCAGAGTTCAGGGTCAATGAATCATTGAGGCTCCAAGGAACAGTGGGGAATCTGGCTGTGGTTTGCTTATTGGGTTTGGAAGGATTCCGGCACGGCGTTTGATAGGAAAGGGCATGGGCCAAGTGCCGCAGAATTCCTCCAAGATAAGGACACAGAAGTTATGAATGAAAATGACGGCGCGGTGGGGAAACCAGTTGCAGGAAAGTCTGCTCCCTTGCTGGTGCTCAGCCGTGTAACTTTCAAGAAGTTGAGACTTGAGATCCGGTCTGAAACGCATGACCAGCTCACTAAGTACGTGACCTTTTATCAACAGGCCGCAGGTGTGAAGCCTGATGAATCAGAGTTGGTCGATGCCGCTTTGGTTCGTGCGTTTCAAGACGACAAAGGGTTTCAGAGTTTTCTTAGCAATGGCGGCGGCTCAAGAGTTGGTAAGTCGCAGCCGGCTGTGAGTGGTGTTGAAGGCGGGAAAGGAGGTGGTCAGACTTAAAGATTCCGCCTTCGTCCGTGCCGGGACAGAGCCCTTGTTAGGGCGAGTGGAACCGGCTGAAAGGAAAGTGCCGCCGTGGATGTCTCCTGTCTTCGGCGGCGCTTTCTTTTTCATTGTTGGTAGCAAAGTGTTGCGGTTCAAATCTGGCGGGGTCGTAAGTAAGAGAAAAGGAATAAAATGCGGGCGTATTGATAACAGCTATTATGACCGGGAGCGCCGAGTGAGGCGCTGGTTTGGGGAGGTCATAATAACCTGTTATCAGATGACCGGCCTTGTTGAGGCGGGTTGCTTTGAACTCGCCTCGGCCCCTTTGTTCGAGGGTAGTCGCAGATGGTTTTCCTGCGGCGTCCGAGAACTGATTGCCTGTTAATTAAGCTGAGATTGGATGATTTGGATCGAGGATTTGGAGTGGTAGGACTGCGGCGAACTCGCTGTGAGGATTTTGAGCCCAGCTACTGGATAGCAGGTGCGCGGGCCTGGTGGGTTTGAGATCGCTGTCAAAAAAAATGCCGCCGGGGATTCTGGGTCCACCGGCGGCGTTTTTTCAAAATTGTTGGAGTTGTCGATAAGAGTTGTACATCGCTTCTTCGTTGAGTTCGTAGCTTGTAATTGCACGTTGTTTCCGGAGGTTTCGTGTATCGCCGGTGCAGTCGAAGACGTGGACAACGTCGTACTTTTGGTTCGGCTGACTTGGTTGGCGTACGTATCCGAAGAGAAATCCAGGCAGGTTTTTAATGCCTTGAAGATTGTCTTCGGCGTCTTCTTTGGTGTCGAAGCTTTGGGTGGTTTCAATTAGCACGATAGCACTCCTTCAATCGAAACGCCGCGCTGGGTGTTTTAAGCCCAGGGCGGCATTTCGGAAAACTTCGCTCTTGTTTTCAGGCTGCGATCTCTTGCGAGTTTTTGGTTGCGAACTCGCAGGCATTGAGACCGCAGGCGTTGGTGTGCGCGACGTAGCTGCGCGTTTTTTCGTCAACGAGCATGAGCGGTAACGAGCAGCCCTCAGGGATTCCGATGAAGAGTTTGCCGTCGACTTTAATGTGAGCGCCGGGCAGCGGAAGTTCGACGTTTGTTCGGCAGAACATGGTGCCGGTAGCGTCTTCGATTGTGAAGAAAGCGAACGGCGTTTGGTAGCTCGCACGAACGACGCCGGCTACGGTCACGTTCTTGTCTTTGCGTCGAAGTGGGTCAGCGTTGAGTTGAGAGATAAGCATGTTTTCAGGCCTCCAAGGCTGCGAACGTAATGTTGGCGAACTCGCTGCAAAAGCAGTGCCGGGGCGGTTAGAAGATTAGGACGCCATCGGCGCTGATGCGGTCGCAAAGTGGCATGCGAACGTGCAGGCCGTAAACTCGCGCGAGTGTTGCCATGTCGTCGTCGGAGTCGAGGGCGCCATGGTAAGCATCCCAGGCAGCGGTGTAGCGCAGCTCTTCGGTTTCAGGAACGTTCGAGGCGTCGTCGTGATGTCTTTTGAAGCGTTCTGCGGTGCCGCTTGGCAGTCCGTAATCGCTGACGAGCTGTTGCAGCATTCCGAGAAAATCGTCGCTGGCAGCGAACTCGATGGTGTCATCGGGGAACTCCGCGGGTAGCGGCTCGTTGCGGTGGTACGAGGAATATTCGGTGTCGAGATCGAGTAGGGCTACGTCGCGATCCGCATCGTTTGGATTGGCTGTTTCGAGTGAAGCTAAGGTAGTCATGGTGTGCCTCCCAGAAGTAATAAAATCAATTTGTTGCAGTCAGCCAAAATCCTGTTTTTGAAAACGAAAAAGCGCTTGCCCGTAACCCTTCATTTGTGGACAAGCGCCATCGCGTTTTGGTCGGCGAACTCGCCGGAATTCTGCGTTAGGCGGCGAGTGCAGCGCGCGAGGTGAAGTCAGACCAGGCGTTGACCGTTTCAAGCCGAGTGCGCGCGTAGTACAGGCAGTTCTTAGTCCCACCTGACGTGCCGTCCCACATTGCGAGTACAAGCGCGTTGGCGGGGCCGGGACCGTTCTTGAGCGCCAGGTCTACCATTCTCTCGTTTCGGATCTGCATCTTGTTTGGCGCGTACTCGCCGGGTGAACAAACAATCACGTTGGCGGCGTGGCGAATGTAGTTGGCGTAAGCGCGGCGTGCATGAAGGGGCCATTGTGATTCTTGGCCGCGGAAAGGAATGCAAGCGACGTATGGTAATCCGAGATTTAAGCAGGCCTCGACGATCGCGGTATCCCATCCCAGGGCCATTCCGGAAATCGCGCCACGTGGGCGAAGGGCGGCCAGCCAGTCGATTGCAATCTGTTTAAGAGCGGTCTGGGCGTCCTCGCTGAAGCCTCCGCATTTCTGGGAGCGGTGGCCAGTAGCGACGATGATGCGGCTGTGGAAATCGGGAGTAATTTCAGACGGCCGTTGGAATGGTAGAAACAACATTGGAGTCAGTCACCTCGCGAGTAGAAAAGTTAAAATCAGTAATTGCAGTCGAGTCTGAATCCTATTTCAGGTCGTAAACGGTGACCTGGAGTCCATGATTGGAGAGCTCGTCGTCGATGATTTTGGCGATTGTTTGCCAGTTGCCACCGGCGAGTCCGGCTGCCATGCGTGGCATGTGGATCGAGGCTGTGTGAGTGAGGGCGAGTTGGCGAACTCGCTCGAGGCCTTTGCGGATGGCTTCGTAGCGGACTGGAGGTGGATGATTGAGGCGCCCATTAGCAATGCCGGATTGGCCAATGATGTTCGCGACGCAGAGCCCTGCGGCGACGCGGACGAATTGGACGTTACCGAGGGCGAAAGGGAGAGTTTCGAGACCTGTCGCCCAGCGGCGATAGGCGCGCTCGGGTTCGGGCCAGCGCTGTGAGAGGACTTTGACGAATCCAGCATTCCAGTAGCCCTGGTCGTTGCAGCAATGAGTGATGATGCGGTTTTCAGACCCTATTGGCTGGGTGGCATCGCCTCTGACGTAGGTGACTGGCATTCGAGTTAGGTCTCCTGAAAATCAGAAAATCAGTGAATGCAGTCAGCAGGATTTTTGTTCGGCGTTTCGTTTGGGTTTGTCTTTGGGACGCTGGGCGAAGGGTTTTGATTGAAAGGCTCAGCGTCCCTCTTAAAATATTTTATGTGGGCGCCCTTGGGCAGCTTAAGCTGTTTTGTATTTGAGATTTGGGCTTGCAGGGATGGGAAACTCACCAGCGAAAGTGAGTGATTCGCTGGAGGTTTCTTGAGAGGCGATTTCGATAACGCGTTTTGCGGCGGTGTCGAAATCGCATTCGATTTCTTCGAGCGGGCGTGAGGTTTGGATCTTGTATGTGTTGGTATTCAGGCGTTCGACGTAGGCGTAGCCGTAGTCGGCGCCCTCGCCGGTGGCGAGACTCGCAATTGATTCACGGACCATGTTCTGCCAGTTGGTCATAAGGAGGATCTTCGCGTGGGCCGGCGAAGCCGGCTGGTCCTATTGCAAGTAGTGTTCCTGTCGGCGAACTCGCTGGTAGTTTGAGGTTCAGGCTGTTATTGGAGTGATGGAACGTCGTAATGGAACAAGAGCTTGGCAGACGAGTGTTGAAAGCGCATCGCGCTGATCGTCTGACAGTTCATCGGGAATTCCTGTGATTGTGAAAGGCAGGAGAAGATTTATCTCGGCAACGGTAAGATTGGGACGGCCGGTATCTATCCTTGTTTTCGTGGTTACGGTGATGCGGAGCATGGGTTATGCCTGGTCCGATTTCTTTTTGGGTAGGTTACAGGGTGCGATTTTAAGCTGTCGTTATCTGTATTTTTGAATAGCAGGCTAATGCTATTGCTCACGACCTTCGGGTTTGCTCTTTGAATTCGGCGACCTCGCCGATTTTCAAATGAGGTTCAATGATTTGGTTTATTTTGCTTTCTTTGGAACGGAGCGGGCGGGGCGTGCCCTGGCAACGAGGCAGCCCCGCCGGTGGCTTCCGGCCGGGAGGCATTCGGACGGAAGATCTTAGTTGCGAACTCGTGGCTTGATGGCCGCTTTCTATTTCAGTGAACTTCTCGGCTTACAGTTTGTTCAAAGGGAATAGTTTTTCACAGATAGCACAAAGCGGCATTCGTAAGCCGGTGGTCCAAAAGGACCGGAGCCTGACAAGACAACCGCTGCCGCATGATCCACAAATTCCTTGTGTACGTCGTTTCATTTTGAGTTTCCTTCTTGTTGATCGGCGAACTCGCTGATTTTGGTGAGTTCGTTGATGGAGATCGTAATTCGATGAAGGGAGTAATCCTTCATTGAATTCGCCGAGGTTCGTTGAATCAACGCGTTTAGCGAAGCGGTGAATTTTGATGCTTGCGGTTTTAACGGTAGCCAAGGAAAAGCCGCCCGCGCAGAGTGGCGGTTAGGGTAGGGATAAGAGGCTGTGCGTAGGAGCAATTTCGTTAAGCGCCGCTGGTCTCCCGGTTCGGGGTGCGCAGGCCATGCGGCCTGAGCTTACATGCCGGCAAAAAAGGCTTAAGCGGAAGGCCCCGGTATTGACCAGAACCTTCCGCCGACCAGATGTTTCCGGTGCTGCCTTTGGTTGTTAGCCTTGAAAATTTCCTTTTCGCTTAATTCGGGCTTTTCGGATGACGTTCCCAAATCCGGGCGATGTGGTGATCGCGTAGGGCAGAGGATCGGGCATGTTGAAGCGATTGGAGCGGAGCGCGTGTCCGTCTTCAGCAAAAGAGTAAATGTTCTGCGGCTTGAGCGCGCCGGTTTGGGTGTATGCGATTGCTGCGCCTTTGATGGTCTTGGCTGCGGAGAGGTGCGGGTGGGCGCTCGTGCCTTGTGGGTCTCGGTAGTTTGCGGTTGACTTCGAGCTGGCGAAGACACTTACGGTGAGCAAAGTTAGAGTGATGACGAGGAGGGCGAAGATTTGGCTGAATCGTGCTGAGAGTTTCATGGCATGCTCCTGGAGAAGTTGAAGTCGGTTTCATGGATTCCGCCTTCTTTTTCTGTGCGGCGGATAGTCGTTTCTAAAGTATGGCGACGAGAGCTGGGTTATAGCTTGCCAGTTGGCCCGCGTAGCGGCGGAGAAGCTTTCTGCCGGCGGCCAGCTCGCGAGGGTTGAGAACTGTTTTTGTTGCGAGGCGGTGACCGAAGTCTGCGTCGAATTTGCTGAATCCGACTCCGTCGCGCGTTCGAGCGCCGTCGCAATCGTTTGCAAGATAATGCAGACCTTCGGATACGGCGTTTCGGAGAGCTGGTGTGATTACGTTTTCAAGTCGTTGCACGGCTTCCGTGAGAATGAGTTCAGTGACTTCGCCGATTTCGGCGATGGAGCGCGCGATCGTGTCTGCGGCTTCCTGCTCTGTATCGCCGTTATGGCCTTTGATCCATTCGTAAGTGACTTCGTGGATCTGTGCGGCGGTGTCGAGTCTGGCCCAGCAGTCGTGATTGGTTCGTCGTTTGTACGCGCCTTTCATCGTTTCGACTACATAGCGTGAGTCGGAACGTATGATCACTGTGCATGGTTCGTTCAAGGATTCGAGCCCGCGCGCAACGGCGATTATTTCGGCGCGCTGGTTGGTGCTTTCGCCGATGTGTTCAGCAACGGCGCGGCGGTGTCCCTGGTAGTTGAGTATAGCGGCCGCAGCCGCGCGTGTTTGGGCTTGGCCGTTTCCGAGACAGGCGCCGTCGGCGGTGATTGTGACGAGTTTTCGTTCAGACATGATGTGCTCCGGTGGGCTACATAAAAAAAGGCGAGTCGCTTTGCGGTAGTTTGCAAGCGACAATGATTGATTTGTGAGGATGACGATTTGGGCGACCCGTGGTTGGGCCGCCCAATCGTATTTGTCGGTCAAGCTTGACGATCCTCAGAAAGGAATATCGCCTTTTTGCTGGCCATCGCCCTCTGCGGCTTCAGTCGAGGCTTCCGTCTCGCTGCCGGCTGCACCAGCGCGACTTCGTTTCATTCCCGCGAGGAACTGAACGTCGCTGGTGTTGATATTCATGGTCAGGCGGGTTTCCCCATCGCGGCCTTTCCACAATTCCGGGTTGATGCGGCCCTCGAGGTAGACGGGATCGCCCTTCTTGAGGTGCGTGGCTACTGCTTCCGCGGAGTTGCCGAAGACGTTCGCCTTGAACCACAACTGCTTCTCGGTTCTGTCTTCGCCTGATCCTCGGCGCTCGTTAGCGCAAATCGAGAAAGAGGTGACGGGGTTGCCGTTGGGCATGTAGCGAAGCTCGGGGTCCGCGCCAAGGTTTCCGACGACAGTGACTTTTGCAAATGACATGATCTGAGACTCCTTTGAGAGTGGGTGACTTTAGCTTGTTTAGTGAAATGAACGACCTGCGTTTGACGGACAAGTTGTTCGCTAATGTCAGATTCACCTGTCGGGTGAACTGACTGTGACGGTTCTTGCGGTCAGCCCCAATTTTCTTTTCGTTGTTGGAGCTAGGGACTTGTTTAGATGGAATAAGGACCACGCATTGACCTTTCCTTTCGGAGTCGGTTTCTGAGTGGCCCTCTTTCCTTTGCGTGCGGGCTTTCGAATTGCTAGATCAGGTCAAAGTAAGTTTCTTACTCCTAGTGGTCTATCGATTGCCCTTCTTTGTTGTATCGCGCTCAACCCCAAGTGGCTGCAAGCACTCTTCTTTTCTGGAAGGTGCTTCAAGCTGTCCTGTTGGGTTTTGGATTTCTGTTCAGATCAGCGTGTGATCGGGCGGCGTGTTTGAGGGTCGCTATGATTGTTTCGGCGTTGATGAGGAGCAGAACAGAAAGGTAAAACGCAATGCCCATTGCGAGCGTTTGGTGACTGTGCTGGATGAACAGGTAGTTGGTTGCGTTTTCAATCATCTCTAACTCCTTGGCTGCCGGTGCCTATGTTGGTTGCAACACCTTACTTTCCGCTAACTTTTTCCGGTGTCTAAAACTGGAGTTTTGCGGGGCTGGATGTGAAGAATCACATCCGAGGGTCCGATTCTGGTGCTGCTGGTGTTTTCGGATCCAAAACACGCCTATGGTTTGCACGCCTTGTGCGAGCGCGGGAGGCAGGGACGCGCTCTTACCCGTCGGGACGTGCGAGGGAAAGCCGGGCGCTCCCCAGGAACTGTTTCACAGTTTACCCGTCAGCTTAGATCTTCTCGTTTAGCCGTGGAGCGGCGGTCCGTCGTATGCGATGGTCCAACCATTTCGGAGAGTGATTTCGAGTTGTTCTTTGAAAACCGTTTGGGCGGTTTTTGCTTCGCCGTAGATGCGTATTGCTGGTTCTTCTAGTCTCGTATCAATGGTGACTAGTCGACTCTTATTGGCAAAGATTGCGAGGCTGAAGAGGCCGAGCGCGTTTGTTTTAGTGAGGAGTACGGTTCGGCTCGTTTTGGGTTTTGGGAGTGTTTGTTTTATGAACATTTCGTTTTTAGTTGGTGGTTGTTGAGAGCGGAAGATAGTGCCTACAGCACGGTTGTTCGCTGTCGCAATTACCGTGCTGTAGGTGATGAGAAGGGTTTAGGCTGCGACGGGCTCAGCTACGCCGGATGAGGCTTTGAGGGCTTCCCAGACGGTTGCTGTGTCAGCGGCCGTGAGCAAGTGGATCATGTTATGCGCTTCGTTCGGACGGCCGGTCTGGCGATCCTGGTAGAACGCGAAGCGGAGGTACATGCGCTTGCCTTGGCTGGCGCTTTCAATCATGGCGAGCAGACCGTTAAGGATGCGTCCATAGAGTTCGGGCCGTTCGTCGCGGAGAAGGCGGCAGATTCGCTCACGCTCCTGGTTGGGTAGCGTGTGCATTGCGATAGCGAGTGTGCGCAGTTCGCGAGTTGGAAGGGTCCTGGCCATTGCGATGACGGGGATTGCCGGAATGAAGGTGCGCTCTCTACCGTCGATGTTTTGGATCACTTGCACTGCCGTTGATTCAAAGCGAGCCCGCTTTACCTCGTAGAGAGTGTTCAGGGCAGTGAACATCTTGATCGAGATGCTGTTTTTCAGGCGTGCTTGATAGGCTTCCTGAATCGTGGTGATCAGGGCGCGCACTTCGGAAGCTTCAGCGATTGCGTTGTGGAAAGCACGGAATGCTGCAGAGCGATTCATGCTGCGAATAATGAAATCGCGCTGCATGGCTTCGAGTAAAATGTCCAGGACTTCGCGGACGTACTGGCGCTCCTCACGGTTCGGGTAGACCGAGACGCGATAGGTGTATTCGAACAATGCTGTTCGGGTGCCAACAGGCTTACTCTGGTGGCAAGTTCCATCGGCGCGGAGACGCGTTGGCTCAAGCCGAGTGCTGACAGAGCGCATGGTGCGTGTCACGCGGGCGTCTTTATCCGAAGGGTCGCCGTAAATTCGGTTGAGGCTGAATTCGATGAAGCCGTCGAGGGTCTCCATGTCTTCGCCGTCGATAAAGAGCTGGCGTATGTCGCTGGCGATGACTCTGGCTTCCTGTGGCAAGTAGTCCTCGGTGACGTCGTCCTCGAGGGTGCCGTCAACGACGAAGCGTTCGCCGTCGCTCATGTGGAGGGAAACTACTCCGCCTTCGCTGTATTGCTCGGTTACACGTTCGTGGCTTTCGAGCATGGCTTCGAGACCTTCTTCCTGTGTTCCGGAGTCGGCCATGTCGCTCAGGTAAGATTGGAACTGCGCTTCTTGGTTATAGACGATGCCAGAGGAGTGGGCCGGAGAAATCTTGCTGCAGATTGTTTTGAGCTCGGCAGCAAACGGGCCTGTTGCTTCGTGATTGAACAGAACTTCTTCGCAACGTAGTTCGAAGAGGTCCTGGCGCTCGCGCGCGGTGAGTTGTTCCTCGCGAGCTGAGTAGATCTCGATAGATTCCGGCTCATCAAGTAAGCGATCTTCGTTCGTGGACGTGACGTCAGTCAGTTCCATTGCGAGGAAAGCGATCTCTTTCAGAACCTGGCGGATGATTTCGGCGCGAGCGTCGGCGATTTCATCCAGTGAGGCGCCGCGGTTTGCAATCATGTATTGGCCATGACGGGTGCTGATCTCACGATAGCCCCATGAAGCCCAGATTTGCAGTGAGCGGGGATCGGCTTCCACGCCGGCGGAGACGGCTTGCTTGACTACGCGCACGAATTCAACGGCATCGTCGTTATTGGCGAGCTGCTTTTCGGCGTAAGGGACGGCCAGGATTTTGTATTGCTGTTCGGCTTCGTCGACCGGTCCGAGGTCGATCTCGACACGGCCGAGTACGCGGCCGCCGATGAGTTGCGTCGATTCGAGATCAATGCGGGTAATGTTTCCGCTGTAGAGAGTCTGCAGTCTTAGTCCCTGACGACTGCTCGGTGCCACGCTGTCGACGTCAACTCGGCGATTGGCGAACTTTTCGAGATGAGCGTTGAAGTCATAGTTCGGGTTTCCAGTGTCGACGGGGTGAAACAAGAGGTGAAGCGAGTTAGGGGCGTAACGTTGAAGAAATTGTGTTTGCACGGTTTGCCTCCAGATGCAAAGGACGGAAATATTGGAATAGGTAAAGCACCGATTGCAGTCACAACTAAAACCCAGCTTTTGTTTTTGGAGTTGGAGATGTCTGGATGTCTGGGAACGTGTGAGGGACGCTCGCCACTCATGTTTTTGTTTTATCGAATTAGCAGATGGGGAACGGCTGAGAGAAGGCGGCCCAACGTGGAATCGTAGAGGCTCGCTGAAATCGCTGATTTCTTTGAGTTACGTGCTGCTCGCATTCCGCATATTTTTTGGAGCATGGTTGGTGAGGGCATTTGGATACAACACGGGCTTTGGAGGAGGCCGGTCTTTTGTTTGGGGTTGCGAAGTTGGAGAGGTGCGGGTTGCGCGAAGTTGAGGCTACTTCGTTTCTTTGCCGTGCGGGTAAAAGCCGCCAGCCGTAGGCGCGGTAGTGTGGGGAACTATTTTAGGAGGGCCGGAGCAATTGTTTTAGGCGGGAGATTTTGTCTCTCGGTTTATGCCGCGCTTAGCGCGGCCTAGCGTGTTTTGATCCTGGAAGGAGAGTCTTGGTGGGTTAGGGTGGCGTGGGGCGATACAATCTTGTGCCGCCATCAGTTTGGCGGTAACGAATTCAAACTTGATTCAGCGGGTCCTTGCAGTTTTTTCGCGGGGGTTTTAACCGCGGTTGTTTAGCTGGCTACGCCTTCTTTTATGATGGAATCTGATTGCCTTTGTGACAAATGTCCCCATGGCAAATTTCGGGAGCGCACCAGCATGAGATTTGTAATGGTTTGGTTGTAGCTATCGCTGTTAGTCTTAGAAGTTCTAGGTATACCTCTCCTGATCTATCCTTCAGTTTTTCCCATATCCACTCTCGATAGTGTTTCATTACAGCTTCGTTCCGTTCGTATGGGCCATGCGGTTTGAGTTTGAAGGGATTCCCAAGGGGTGAACCGGGGAGTCGGGGCATGGTTCTACCAATGTATTCGTTCGGACCCTTGAAGGTTTTTTTGTTTACGACGGTAATTGGGTGCATGAGGTTTTCCTGTGGGCCGAGCGCTCCTCTGCTTTTAGTGGACTGGTCGTCGATGGTCTTGAGGTCCTGGAGAGTGACGTCGGTTCCGTAGGTGAGCATCATCGCGAGAATGAACACGTGTCCGCAGATCCTTGTTGGGCAGTTTAGAACATCTCTAAGGCTCATGCCCAGGCGTGCGTGGTCGATAACTGCGAACCGGGCGTGATGGTCTGTCAGTCGGTCGGATGGCTTATTCACCACGATGAAAGATGTAAGGTGGTCGTGCCTCACATGAATCAGCCGGACCATCCGAACGCGAGCCAACAAGGTTGTGGAGATATGACTATCCCTCTGCTTCAATCGTAAAGATATTAGAGTTTTGGGGTAGTCAAGAAGGGAAGGGCTTAACGGCCCTTCTTGGTCGTTGGTCTGTGCGTTGGCCTTTGCGTTAGGGCAGAGGCGGCAACGCTCTTCTGGGCGGGCGTGCTTTTCGGGTTCGACAACTGCTTGCTGGCGAGCGAACCCACACGATTTGAAGTCTTTTCGTTACGTGCCATTTTCACTTACTCCTTTCTCCTGAAAGTCCCAACTGCCCTTGTTCAAAACGCATCTTAACACAGGTGACGCGAGAATGGAACGGTGTTGCACCAGTGAAACATTTTCTCTTGACTATAGAGACTTGAGGCGCTAAACTCCAGCCCACAAGCAGCGGAATTAGCGCATACGAACATAGGAGACAGTAGTATGCGGAACGAGCAGATCGACCTACTCGCCCTTTGTCGCATCAAGGGCGTTAGCTGGTATCTAATAGCCCGCGAGGCCAAACGGCCCGGCGGCATCGAACGGCTGATCCACGGCGAATTCACCGAACACACAACGGAAACAATCGCGGCGAAAGCGGCGATTAAGGCTATCAGCCGACATTTGGACGAGTGTCGGGCAGAAGCGCGTCACGAGTTAGAATCAGCCGCCTCTGAGGGCATTGCAGTCACGACCGTTCTGGACGAAGACTACCCGCTTAATCTCCGCATGATCTACAACCTGCCGCCCTTCCTGTTTTACCGGGGCAAGTTGGACGCAGAACAGGACGCCCGATCCGTTGCGGTAGTCGGCACCCGTGCCGCGAGCACAGAGGGACTAAAGCGAGCTAAGAAGATGGCTCGCATGTTGGCCGAACGTGGCATCACTGTCCTGTCTGGCCTTGCCTATGGAATTGACACACAAGCACACGTCGCCACGCTTGAAGCAAACGGGCGCACTGTGAGTGTGCTTGGCTCTGGACTCCGGCAAATCTATCCGAAAGAGAATAGAGGCTTAGCAGAGAAGATCGCTGCGACTGGGGCGCTGGTTTCTCAGTTCTGGCTGGACGCGAGCCCGGCAAGCTACTCATTCCCGCGCCGCAACGTCACGATGTCAGGCATGGGCCAGGGAACGGTTGTTATCGAAGCCTCCAAAACGTCGGGCGCGAAGATGCAAGCCCGACTCGCGCAAGAACACGGCAAAAGAGTTTTTTTGATAAGTCATTTAGTCACACAACAGAAGTGGGCACAAGACTATTTGAAGCGCCCGCGTGTCAGTGAAGTAAAGGACGTTGAGGACATCATTAAAGAGCTAGATACCGTAGAACGCATTAGACAGCGGTCTCATGAAGCCCAACAGTTGAGCCTCAGCCTGTGACATGCTCAATATATCTACTCTCAAGCCGCCGCCGCCCGGCTTTGGGCGATGCCGCGAGTGTCCGTATTACGAAACCGCGCCGCCCGCAGTCTGTTTCAGTTGCGCTCGCCAGAGTCTTGAGAGCGTTTCCAAACGTCGTTGCGGAACGTGTGATCTCCCGCTAGGACCGGACGAAGATAAGTGCGGGAATTTTATTTGCTCGTGGGATAACAGATTCTTTGACAGTAACTACGCTATCGCGATTAAGTCGGGGCATTTGGAACGTGCGATCAAGCGATACAAGTTTGAGGATCGAAGGCATTGGGCAAATATCTTCGCGCGCGTCCTGGTCGGATTCTTTGAGGAAGAGTCGGCAATTTTCAAGACCTTTGATCTGATCGTAGCAAGCCCCACTTACATTAGCAAAGACGGCCTGTCGCGTAGTTGGGATCATACACGTCTGGTTATTGAAACTGCATACGCAGAGAGTCGCGGCGAATGGCCGTTCGATGTCGGGCATCCCAAACCTGCGATTATCAAGACAGCCGCCACAACTTCCATGACTGGCAAGAAGTGGAAAGAGCGCCACGAAATCTCAAAGAACGAATTGCGAGCGTCGCTGGCAATTCCTGACGCAGGACGGACAAGGGGAAAATCAATTCTGGTTTACGACGATGTATTTACAGAGGGCCACACGCTTAATGAAGTGGCTCGCTGTCTCAGGCAAGAGGGTGGCGCGTCAGAAGTGTGCGGCGTGACATTATCTCGCCAGCCGTGGCGCCGACGCCGGAAGGCTACCGCTTCTTAGCCTTCTGCTCCCCGGCGAGGTTTATTCCAGTATGGACTCTTACAGGCCGGACAGGATGCCAATCTCGCCGCCCTGGTATGTCGCCGCCCTGATATTGCCTGCCCTTCGGATCGGTGATATAAGCCTCTCGTTCTACTATCTCACCTCGTAGGAGACTCCCGAAATGAAAAAGCTACTGCTTCTCGCGTTGCTAATCTCGCTCGCTTCGATTGCAGCACACGGGCAAGACTGTACAGGCTCTCAGGCTTTGATGAAGCACGTCTACCATCCCGCGCGGATTGTCGAGAAAAAGGGCTGCGTGACCGTCAAAGGTGTAATCAAGAAGAAGATCAAAGAGGGTGATGGCGACTTTCACGTCCGGCTAAAACTTGATCCTGGTCAGGATTCCGATCTGATAAATGACAGAAACAGGAAGGGGCAAGGTGGCTTTCTTGTGTTTGAGCCCATCTGCGTCAATCCGGTAACTCAGCAAAGCGCCAAAAAAGCCTGCAAGAACTTCAAGCAAAAAATTAACGTGCCGAACGTGGGGGATCATGTCGAAGTAACGGGAATCCACATGCTCGACACCGAGCACGGCTGGCTTGAGATTCATCCCGTGACGAAGATCAAAGTCATTCCTTGATAAAGATCGTTACTTGACGCAGCTGCTATGATCGCCCCATGCAAGAGACGGGCGATTTGAAAGGGCGGGTCTGGCGCTTGCCAGACGGCCAAAAAGTAATCGTGGACTCGCTAGAGGACGCGAGCGCAATGGTAAGACGAATTGGCGGGAAAAGGGCTGGAACGCTTGCGGTCTGCCTCATCTCTAAACTTGAGCCCTATAGACTCCCGAAAAACCAACTTGCCCAAAAAGTAACCCGTCTGCCCAAAAAGGTCGCCTCGGAACCCGACTTATTAGGCAAAGCCCGGTCGATAAGGTCGCCTGAATAAGATCCACTGATGTCTCCTTCGTTACCGAGACGGAGTGCATCAATAGTGATTCTGGTTTTTGCTTTTCTGACTCGAGTGGGTTGGGTTTCAAAGACGTTTGAAGAGTGTTCGCTGGTTAGTGAGTTCGGTGGCGTTGTTTGGGAGTCAAAGGGGAATGAGAAATCGAAGCAGGCTTGTATGGTTGCGATTACATGTCTGGGGTTTGGTCGAGTTTTTGACGGGCGCACCTAGAAGAGCAGTGATATTTGGTTGGACTGAGATGAGGGCGGGGCGCTGAGTTTTTGAGAACTCTGCTCAGGTTGAGTACTTTCAATGATTAAAAGAGCAACATTTGCATTTGTGCCTTGATCGCTAAACGAGCCTGGCGGCAGGTCTTCCCAGTAGCTTGCGAGCGGTTTTAGGATTTCTCGTTGGCGCGGGCCGTTGGCGCATAGTGAGACAAGAAGTCCGTTTGCATTCAGCATTCCTTTGGCATGCGAGATGTGCTTGATGTCTTCGCCGTTAATAAAAGGCGGATTCATTATTATTCTGTCAAAGGTTCCGAGGTCGCCGTTACAGAGAAGAAAGTCTGATCTTCTGACGTCGATCTTTGGAAAGGACGTTTTGAGACATGCGACTAGCGAGGCGTTGATTTCAATGGCTATGACTCGGAGTAAGGCAGATGGCAGTTGTTTGAGAATACCTCCGGTTCCTGCGCTCGGTTCTAACAGTGAATGGTGTGGTTGGATGCGGGCGAGCTCAACCATTCGTTGGGCCAGGTCGGGAGATGTTGGGAATAACTGTGGGGCGTTGACAACTTGTATTCCGGTTTGAAGAGCTGTTCGTACTCTTTCAAAAGAGGCGGCCTGGGGATCTGGCTCAGGGGGGTTGGTTCTTTTAGACACGGGCTGTGCTAGGACGCGTTCGGTCGGCAGGACGGGCGTTGGTTCTGCGGCATGCGTAGCTGGCGGCGGATCTTTGCGTTTCTTGTCGGTGATATAGACGGGGATCATGTTGTGACAATCGAGTCCTAATCCGCCTTTGATAGTGTGAGAGCAGCGGTGTGCGGCATGGCGCTCGTTTGCTTTGATTTCTCGAATGTGTGCGTAAGAGCGACTTTTCACTTCCTGGTGGGTTAAGTGCCTGAAGCCTTCGCCTGGATAGTTGCAGAGAGGGGCTTGTTTGTTAGCGGCCTTGACGGCGTTGGCGCGTTCTTCCGTGGGTGGTCGGTAGTCCTGGATCTCTTCGATCTTGCGAACTCGGACGAAGCGGGCGTTTGTGGTGACGCTGGTAATCTGGCTACCGGATTTGTTTACTCGAATTACAGTTACCCACTCGCCGCCGGGAAGTAGGACCATGCCGCCGGGTTGAATATCAAACTTTTCTGCTTTGAGGCCTCCTTGTTCATCGAGCATTGCTCTCTCGTATTCAATACGGTTGGTTATGTGTGCTATCCAGCGTAGTGCATGTGCAATTTGGCGTTGGTGGACGGGTACGGACAATTCCCGTGCTTGCTCGGGAGTGATCACGCGATTGTCCAGAGCGGCCCAGATACTTTGGGAACCCTCGTAGTTCGACTTAGGATATTTGTCTTTGGTGAAACAAAAAGAAATGTGATCGTGGTTTGCAATCCCCATCGCACGTTCCTGTGTAAGCGGAACGTCGTCGCGTTGCCAAAGCTTCAAGAACTTTTCGGCTTCTGCTTGATTGCGTTCCTGTCTGCGTTTATCTGTTTCGAGTGTTTTGATTCTTCGGTAACGGACGGCCGGACGCTCTTTGTATTTAGCATGGCGTATCGCGCCGGCGGCGCGGGATTTCCAGTAGGCTGCTGTATCCCAGAGTCGCACGGCTCTGGTCAAGCCGTTGGTAGTCTTTTCTGCGTCCTTGCGGGCACGTTTCTCGCTATGGCGGCCCACAATTATTGGTTGGCCTAGCGGAGTGTTGTCAGTGATTGCGCTAATAGCGTTATGCGCGCGTTCGGCATCGTCTTTAGATCGCTCACTATATTGTCCGAAGCGCTCGGCGCGTTCTTCTGCACGTTCGACGAGTGATTTGTCCTCGTCATCGATTTGGCCACACAAGTCGAGAAGAAAGTCTTCGCGTTCAGGAGTCCAGGCGGGGGCGACGAATAGTTCTTGGCGCGGAGCCCAGATAAAGCCGTAGTGCTTTACTTGAGCGTAAAGACTTTCTGGCAGACGCTCATCTGTGCTGGTATAGAGCCGGAGTTTATTATCTTCTGGTGAGTATGTGGCTGTATACATTAATGGAAATCCGTTTCTACGCCTGGGGGAATGGGGAATTCGTTAAGGCATGAGCGACATTCGAGACGTTCATCGGTTTCTTGATCGTCGGTGTAGGTTTCGTAAAGGCCATCTATTGAGAGTACGCCGTCTTTGAGACCTTCAACTTCGCGCCACGTGGTTTGGTTGGCAAGATATCGAAACCCTTCACCGTGCACGGTCGGCTCTTTGCCTTCATAGCCGCAAGTTGGACAGATGAGTTTGGATGGTGGAGTAATAGGGAGCTCGACGGTGAGTGCGCTCGTCTTGATTTGTTCCCATTCTGTTTGAGCGCGATCAAAGAGCTCTTGTAACTCTTCAGTTTGCAAGTCCATTGACTCACAAATTGTGGTCCAAGCGTTTTCATCTATCGCGCCGGAGGCCATTATTTCGGCGAGTAATCGTGGGAATTGAACGTCGTTGCGTTGCCAGGGTGAGGAGTTTGGTTCAAGAAGTGCTGGTGTGATTGTTTGCATTGGTTCTTTCTTTTCTTTCTGGGACCAGGAGGTTTAGCGGCGAAGTTAAAAGTCTTCGGGCTGTTGGTCTTCGTATTCGGCTGCGCAACCTTTATGCATTGAGCCAGATGGTGTCGATTCATCTCGGCCGAGCGGAATGGGTTTTTCGCAGCGGGCGCAGGTTTGTTGCGCAGCTTTGGTGAGTTGCTTGATCAAGGATTGTCTTTGCTTTTTAGGCAGTGGAGTCCTTTGTAAATCTTCAACTAGTTCTATGGCCGCGTCGGTGTTTCCATCTTGCTTGATAGCGTCGAAGTCGATGATGAGTACAGCGACATCTGTCGTTTGTGCTGCTATCGAAGCTCTTCCGCTGTCTACTCGGATAATGACTGGACGCGGGGATTGTTTGTCGAAGGGCTTTTGGGGCTCGAGGTGGGTCTTAATGCAGTCTCGTAGGTGGGCCATCTCGTCAAGCATGTCCTCTGTTGACATCGTGTCGCGGTCCTGGGCTTTCAGGAGTCGATCAATCTTTGCTGCTGTTCTGGCCAGCATTCGTTTGTTAGCGAGGTCGATGGACGTGTGTTTAGCGAGTGTCATGGGGGACGCGCGTTCCTTTTGAGAGTGGGGTTTAGAGTTCCAAGTTGTGATCGTTCTCGCAATAGACTTGTAATTCGTCGCCTTCAGCCGTATCGATCATTTCGCCGACTGCTTCGGAGAAGTCTTCAGTGTTTTGGAGTAGCTCAGAATCGACGTTGTAGTGAATTACCTTTCCATCCTTTACGACGATATCGGAGAGATATACTTTGATACTTGCTTGCAGTGCGGCTCCGCATTCAGGGCATTTAGTGATCTTCCTGGCCATTGCTGTTAAATCCTTTTCAAGTTGGAAAACAAAGTGGAGTGGGTTTCCGCGTTAAGGCGAGTGCGTTTCATGTTAGTGGTTCTACGTCAACGATTCCGTAATCATTCGGGTCAAACGATGGGTAGATGACCGCATCGGCGTCGTGGTCGCCAGGTTCGCTTAGTGGAAGGCGTAGTCCTTCGGCTTCATCATTGGTGACGAGCCTAACGAGGTCTATGGCTTTTTGAATTGCACTGGTGCCGCTTTTGGCCTCGATGCTGAGATAGAGCGGGCAACGATCTATTTCTACGCGGTAACTTGCTGGCTCGGCGCTTTCGATTTCTGGTTTTTGTTGTTCCTCATTCGTTGGCGGCGGATTTATTGAGTGGAGTGTGGTTCGCGCGAGCTCTGCGCAGTCCTTGCCGGAGAGTTGACTCATTAAGTGTCGAAGCGGATTGTCTTGGAGATTACCGTTATTAAGATCCCCATAGTTGGCAATCTGCTCCAAGGTCTTGATCGCTGCTTCATAAGCATTACAGGCGTGGACGATAAAGTCGGCGTCGGCTTTGAGCTTTGTTCGTATCTCTGTGGCTACATGCGGTAGTAATTGGCCGTCTTCGTATTCGCCTACGACTGCGAGGACCACGGGCCCTAAGCCGATGATGTGGCCTGTGGTTGCGATGATGTCAAAGGCGTCGATGTTGGGGTCGTCCTGATGCGGACGAACGGCGTATGGTGGTGCGGTGTGCTCTAATGCGCTGTTCATCGGTTTGCCTGCATTCTGGGTTGAAGGGTTTGGGTTTAATTGTTGACCAGCCAGTTAGGGGTTGAGAGCGAAGTTCCGGAATCTCAGTTTTGCCGCGAAGATTTTCTATAAGGTCGGCGGTGCCGGAAAGAAGTTGCGGGATGCTCCGCTGGTTGCTTTTATCGGGGCGGCTGTCGTTCAGCGTCGAAAGTTCTCGTTATGCGGCGTTAACTATTCGGTGAGCACTAGATGAGTAAGTGAGTTTTTGGTTTACATCGGTTGGCTTTGCGTGAATGCGGACCTGTACGGCCCGGCTTTGCCTCATATAACGCGTCTATCTCATAAACCCACCTTTTGTCTCATAAACGTTTTAGTGTATGCGAACGGAGTAGGAAACGCTCTGTCGAAAGGCCGTTCACGCCTTCATGGCAACGATTGTCATCCGCCCACTGACCATTAGTCGGACTGTTCTTCTCTGCTCACCGCCCGTGTGTCGGGTTGTATGAGGACGGTTTTGTCTTGTCGTGGAGTGGGTGTAGGAAGTTTGGTCGCTGCGTTTTGTGATTGTGAGAATTTCGTGTGTTTTATGAGGGTCAAATTCTTGATCTTTTTCGTGATGATCGAGTAATCTGCACGCGCTAAATAAAAAGCAAGGGCGACGCCAAGGGAAAATGTCTGACAAGACCTAGATCCCTTGGAATCGCCCAACCGATGCAAGAAAGTCGGCCCCGACTTACGTCGGCGCCCAGCCCTTCATGCGTCGAAGCACCTATTTACCACAGTTGGCTAAAAAGTTGAAGAGTAGGAGGCGTTTTATATGAACAGCGACGTAGTGAGGTACGAGTCGACCATTCGCCTTTACGAACAAGATCTTGGGGAAATCGATCAGGACACAGAAAGGCTTGAAAACGAGATCCTCCGGATGCAGTCGGAGCTCAAGCGATTGGCAGCAAGAAAGGTGAGCCGGCTGCAGATGTACGTAGTGACGAAGAACGGAGTCGGACTGCCGCTTACTGAGGACGAACGGAAGTATCTGCCGCCAGAGGTTGAACACGTCAATTCGATTCCGTCGGATGCCTTTAAGGGTATGAAGCTCGTAGAAGCAGCGGAAGCTTACTTGATATGGCGTGACGAGCCAGCGACACATCGCGAGGTACAGGATGGGATCCGTGCCGGCGGATTGGATGTTCAGCTCAAGAGTTTGGACAACTCGCTGCGATCCGCAATGCAAAGGTCCGGCAAGTTCAAATGGTATAAAGATGAAGAGGATACTTACCGTTGGGCACTGCTGCACTGGATCAACAGGTCGCCCCGCGAAGCTGAAGCACAGTCCGCAAGTGAAAAGCCAAACTTAGCACTGGTAGGTGGATCAGAAGCGATAGCGAAACAAGCTTGATTCCGGGATATCGGTAGCTAGTAGAAGGAGCCCCTCGGTCAGATTAGGACCGCGAGGCCCCCCGTTTTCAACCACGAACGTGACCTGAGTCACATGCGCAGTGATCAACGGCCGCATGTTATTTCAGTCACGCTCTTAAAGTCAAAGGAGAAGACTGTGAAAAACAAAACATACGGTCAAAATTGGCCAGCCTACGATGCAGCTCAAATAGACGAAAAAACAAACTTACTGCCGCTGGCACATGATTTATGCGCTGGCGTAGTAGCGAACGTTCCTCAGTCCCTGGGGCGTCCTCGTCTACCGATCGCGGACATGCTCTTTTGCATGTTGTTGAAGGTGTATTCCCTTATGTCGTGTCGCCGCGCCATGTCGGATCTGAAGGCGGCGTACAAGGCAGGTTTCATTTCTCGACTTCCGCATTACAAGTCGATCTTGAGGTATTTCGGTGTGAGCGAGCTTCGACCGTACCTCGTGCAGATGGTAATCGAGAGCAGTTGCGCCCTGAAACATGTTGAGAGCACCTTTTCAATCGATTCAACCGGTTTTTCCACCTCTCGTTTTGGTCTGTGGATCGATGCCAGGTTTGGGAGGTCGAAGATCAGTGACAAGAGGAAATGGGTGAAAGCGCACATGATGTGTGGGGTGTTGACGAACATTGTTACAGCGGTCGAAGTTAGTCCTGCAAATGCTGGGGACAGCCCATATCTCAAGGATCTGTTGGAATCGACGGCTCGTAATTTTGAAATTAAGGCAGTGTGCGGCGACAAGGCTTATTCCAGTTTGGAAAATCTAAAGCTTATTCGAAACCGCGGAGCCATGCCGTTCATTCCGTTTAAGGTTAATGCGAACGCGGTACATGGCACCGGTGACGCGCTGTGGACGCGTTTGTATCACTTCTATGCGGGCAATCAACAGTGGTTCAGAGAGCGTTATCACAAGCGTAGCAACTCCGAGACTACGAACGCGATGATTAAGACCAAGTTCGGCGAGCGTCTGCGTAGCCGAACGGAAGTGGCGCAATACAACGAATTGCTTTGCAAAGTGGTGTGCCACAATATCTGCGTTACGATTCAGTCGATGTATGAGTTCGGCATCGAGCCGAGCTTTTGGAACGATGAGAAGAAAGGCCAGGCGGCGTAACGCTTAGTTTTAGGTATGGTTCCGAACTGGCAGGCGGAGGCGACGTGGTGTAGTCCTCCGCCTGTTCGGTTTTATTTACTGATGGGAGTTCCGATGTTAAGGGCTATGTGTATGGCCACTGCGGCTATATTGCCATGATGACTCATCCTTAAAGGCCGTCTCAATTCCCAATTCATGGACCGACTGGATTAGTACACAAAGATTGTGACAGAGCACCTTGCAGAGAGCTTCATTGATTTGGGCCGTCAATGATTTACTCCGCAGCCTTTGTCCGAACTTTGCCTTTATCATGCTGAATGTCGTTTCCACATTGGAACGCTTGTGGTAGTGGTCCAGGAATTCTTCGCGGTGGAGATTGTAGAAGTGGAACATTCGCGTCCACAGTTCAGATTTTGGTCCATAATTTGTTTGTATCTGAGAGTTGGACTTGAACGGAATGTAAGGAATCGCGCCGTGGCGCAAACTGACAAGAAGATTCTCCCCACCCAAATATGCCTTGTCGGCTGAAATCTCTTTCATGCCGAAGCCACTTTCGGCAGTCTTATTCACTAGCCCCTTAAAGAAGTGATAGTCATGAGCGTAGCCATCGCTAATTTCAACCGACGTCACGATATTCGTCTTGACCCCACACATAAGATGAATCTTTAACCACATTCGCCGGTCTTCTTCCTTACCGTATTTCACATCGAGCCAGCGCATGAACTGGCCTGTGCTGAATCCGGAGGAGTCAACCGCAAATTTTGATTCCACTGATTTGAGTGGCAGGCTGCTTGTGGTAATCAATTCGTAGAGGTAGGGCGTTAAAGCTTCTGCCTCCAGATAGCGAAACACCGAATTGTAGCTGGGAAGCTTCGTCAGGTAGCCGCGGGCCTTTGCCTCCCTTAGATCCGTCATGAACCGGCGCCCGGAGACGGTCGAGTAAACCTTGAAGGTCGAAGAAAAGATAATGTCGGCAAGTGACAGTCGCGGTCTCCCGCGATGTTGCTCAGGCTCAGGCATACTCCTACAAAGTTCATACAAGAGCGCTTGGAGTTCCGACTTTTCGTGAGTCTGCGCTTTGTTATACGCTGGCCAGTTTTGGGAATACGTTCTGCGTGTAACCTTGAATGATTCAGTTACAACTGTCTCACCATCCGGTGTCTGTTCACGTTCGATCGTGTATTCAACGGCGAAGATATGCTTGCATCGCTGCTTCCGACTTTCAAAGTCGGGACAGCTGCACAGCGGTTCGATTGGATCGGGCTTAACGGTGTATTGAGCGCCGCGAACCGACTGAGAGGGAACCAGCCAGCTTTTACCCTTTCGGGTGAGTTTTGATTTGGCCGCAATCTCGAGTGCCTTGAGTTCTCGTTCTTCCATTGTGCTCCTTGCCTTTTTTTTGGCGACTGGCTCACAATGGCGTTTACCGGAGACCGAATGTGAGCAATCGCGTTTGGTTTTCAAAGGCTCTGTCGGTTAGCGCCGGCAGAGCCTTAGTGATTCGAAAACGTGTTTCTATGTTCCCCTGATAAGGTGCCGACCGCCTGTCTTTAAGCGCTACCGACTAATTGCCTACCCCTCGGGTGTGGACCACGACATTTCTGGGCATCGGTCAAGGTTTGTTGATGAGTTTGCGGAACAGAAGTTCGATTAGTTAAATCATTGTCTGCTACAACGCGAACTACCGTTGCCCAGTCTTTCCTGAGCTAACTCTTTTGGGCACTCCTCACCGGTTATGCTAGTCTACCGTCAACCAAAGCGATGTCACGGATTGTGCGGAAAGATTCGAAGGGAAAGAAGCGCTTTCAGCGCCCTATTAGTCTGTTCATTCTCCTCCTTGTTGTTGGAGGCTTGATGCATTCCGGCTTGAGTCCTTCTCGCGAAATGGAAGAGATGCTCGGTTTTGATATTGAGACTCTTTCCGCGCATCCTATATTCCCTGGCCCCTTCTCGGTATCAATTGCATCGCCTATCCCCGGACACGATGACCCGCTTAACTCTGAGGGTGATGATGACGATTGTCTCTCTTGGTGCGGCCAAGTTCTCGCATCAGAGGTCTTCGACATGGCTTCCCCCTCGCAGGCATTTGCGCGGTCCGATCCTGAAAACACATTTCTTCCCTCAGTACCGCCACGGCTCTTGTTTCATCCTCCACGTCTAGCTTAGCCGCACGATTTCTCGAGTTACCCCGCTCCTATTAAATAGATTGGCGTCTACGTGTCTTCCGGTGCGCGGGCGTAAGCACAACAAATCTTTCGTGCTGCTGCACGGTGAGAACCGTCAGCCGCACAGGAACGAGAAACAATGATTGTCTTTTATCGTCACGCGGTACATAGATCGTATCGCATCTTGGTTCTGTCTTTTTTGATCTTCGCGTTTGCCAGTGCAGCACCGGCGCAAACCTTGAAGGACGCGACCGTTGTCTCCCGAAGCGAGAGTTCGAATAAGACTGTTGTGTCCAATTCAGGGGCAGCTATGTCGGTGACACCCTCGATCCCGCCGCCCGCGTCCGTGGTCGCTCTCTATTTCGATCCTCTGCAGGGAGCTTCTTCGACCGAAATGATTCAACGAGCATTGACATCGAATGCGGAACTGTCAGCCACACGCCTCGACATCGAACGAGGCCGAGCGCGGTTGCGACAAGCCGGCCTTAGGCCAAACCCGACGATTGACATAGAACAAACGAGCGGACGATTGGTCGGGTCCCCCGGTGACCACGCGATAAGCATCGGCCTTGCCTTGCCACTTGAAATCGGCGGACGGCGTCGCCGCAGGATCGAGTTGGCCCAAGCCGAACTTGAAGCTGCTGAAGCCGAAGTGGCTGACCGCGAACGGCGGCTGACAAACGAGGTGCTTACGTCCTATGCCGAAGCGTTATCCAGCCTACGCGAACTGCAGATTACGGAAGAGCTGAACAAGCTCGACCTGGAGATGACGCGCTTTGTGCAGATAAGAGTTAACGAGGGGGAGACCCCGCCGCTTGACTTGAACCTGTTGCGCGTCGAAGCGGATCGCCTGCGCTCGCGCCGCGTACTGGCCGAAGGACGCTTGCAAGCGGCGCTCATCAAGCTGAAGAACATCGTCGGCATTCCGCCAAGCGAGGCGCTGCGATTGAAGGAAGACTTTGGCGCCCCCAGCTTGCGCGAACCGCCCAAATCATTAGACGCGGCGATCGACATTGCGATGCGAACACGCCCCGATCTGCGCCTCGCCCGCCTCAATGAAGAAGTTGCGCAAGCGGGCCTGCGTCTGGCGCGAGCGCAAGGTGCACCCGAAGTCACCGCATCCGCTAAATTCTCTTCCGACCGGACGATCACTGATTTACCGGAACCACTGGTCGCATTGCCGGATCAGAGCCGAGCACTCTCATTCGGAGTCTCAATAGGACTTCCCGTCTTGAACCGAAATCAGGGCGCTAAGGCGGAAGCAGCGATAGCGATTACGCAGGCGCAGCGGCGGCGCGAATTCACTGAAACTGTAGTGCGCGCCGAGGTCACGAGCGCCTACGCGCGATACGAAGCCGCGCGATCCGCCGTCAACATCTTCGAACAGGGCGTCATCGGACGCTCGAATGAGAATATTCGAACTATTCGCGCGGCCTATCAAATAGGCGCGTTCAGCATCACCGACCTTCTAGTGCAACAGCGTCAGCTGCTCGATTCGCAGCGGGAGTTCACAGACGCGCTAGCTGAACGATATCGCGCCCTCGCCGATCTTGAGACGGCCATAGGCGCACGGATTAATCCAGAGCAGTGAAGGAGACTATGGCAGACAATTCCACAGGCAAAGAACAGAGCGATCAGGCAGCCAGCGACGACACCTTTGTCTCAATTGAGCGCACTGAGGCACCGTATGACCCGCGCCCCGTTCGGGCCCGCCAATCACGTAATCGCAATCTCGTAATCGTTGGCGTAGTCGCACTCGTCGCGCTACTGATCATCTTTTGGATTTACCGATCGCGCATGACCCACCCTGCGAGCACCGGCGGTGACAAAGCGATTGCGACTGAGAAGAGGACGGAGACGCCGACCGAGGTCGTCTTGCCAACTGAAGCGCTGAGCGCTATCGGAATCGAAATCGCAGGCGTCACCCAACGTCCTGCCGTCGCGCGGCTGAGCGTGACCGGCAGCGTTGAAGCGAATCAGCAACAGACGCAACAAGTGACTCCGCTTGTCGGCGGGCGCGTCGAGCGCGTCAATGTTGCGCCAGGTGACCGCGTGCGCGCTGGTACAGTGCTCACCACCATTTCCAGTCAACAGATCGCCGAGATGCGCGGCAACTTCCGCGCCGCGGAGACGAAACTTTCGCTCGCCGAGCGCAATCTCACGCGCGTCCAGCGCTCGGAGAATCGGGTCGCGGTGCTGCAAGCGAAAGCCAAGCTTGAGGAGGCGGAAGCAACGCTGAGGCGCACGCGCCGACTGATCGAACTCGGCGTCGGTGCGGGGAAAGACCTCGTCGCCGCCGAAGCCGCGTACAAAACGGCAAAAGCCGAGTACGAGTTCCAAAACAACATCGCGCTGAACCGCGAGGTACAGCAGGCGCAAGCCGATGTCGAAACGGCGCGCTCTGAAGTCGCACAAATTCGACAAAGCTTGATTGCGCTCGGCGCGACCCCGAACGTAGCCGGAGGTAACTCTTCTTTTATTGCAGTGCGCGCGCCCGTCAGCGGCACAGTCACCGAGCGCTTGATCAACGCCGGGGCCGGAATCGAGGCCGGCAAGCCGTTGTTCACGATTGCGAATCTGTCTTCCGTGTGGGTGATCGCGAATGTACCAGAGGCGCAGGTCGGAGTTTTGCAACTAGGCACACCCGCCGAGATTCGTTCCGCTGCCTTAGGCTCGAGCGCACTCGCGGGTCGCGTCAACTACATCGATCCAAAATTGAACGAAGAAACACGCACAGCCCGCGTGCGCATTGAAGTTCCGAACTCCGGCGAGCGGCTTAAGGTCGGCATGTTCGTCGAGGTCGGCTTTCAGGCCGGCACCGGCGCGGCAACAGGCGAGGAGTTGATGGTCCCCTCAGAGGCCGTCCAGCGCATCGGTGACCGCACAGTAGTCTTCATCCCGAAGAACGAGCCTGGACACTTCGAGGTGCGCGACGTGCAGATCGGCGGTGAGGTAGAGGGATACAGTCGCGTCATCGACGGCCTCAAGCTTGGAGACCGCGTGGTGACTAAGGGCAGCTTTCAACTCAAATCGCAAATGATGAAAGGGCAGTTTGGAGAGGACGAGAAATGATCAATGCGATCATCCACTTTGCCGTCAAGCAGCGTGTGCTCGTGATGTTGATGGTGGCAATCATGATCGGCGCAGGCGTCTACAGCCTGCGAAATCTGCCGATTGACGCTGTGCCCGACGTGACTAACGTACAGGTGCAAATACTAACTTCCGCGCCCGCGCTCGCGCCGCTCGAGGTGGAAAGGCAGATCACTTTCCCCGTGGAGATCGCGATGTCGGGCTTACCGGGCGTCGAGGAGATTCGCTCGCTCTCAAAGCCCGGCATCTCCGCCGTGACGGTTGTTTTCAGCGATTCCACCGAGATCTATTTCGCGCGACAGCTTGTCTTTGAAAGGCTCGCGCAGGCGCGCGCTCAGATTCCAAATAACATCGGCACGCCTCAGATGGGACCGGTCTCAACCGGCCTGGGCGAAATTTACCAGTATGAGCTACAGGCCGCGCCTGGAAGTGGGTACGACCCGACCAGCTTGCGCACACTTCAGGATTGGGACGTGCGGCGGCAACTCTTAGGCGTGCCCGGCATAGCGGAAGTCAACAGCTTCGGCGGACGGGAGAAACAGTATCAGGTCAGGCTCGATCCGGCGAAGCTTCAATCCTATAGCTTGTCTTTGCGTGACGTGCTTGATGCGGTGATGCGCAACAACGCAAATGTCGGCGGCGCCTACATTGAGCATGCCGGAGAGCAGTATCTGCTGCGTGGGATCGGTCTGGCGTCGTCAGCCAATGACATCAGCAACATCGTCGTCAAGACCGGCAAAGGGGGCGTGCCCGTCTACGTCCATGACCTGGGCGAAGTCGTCGAAGGATCTGCCATCAGGCAGGGCGCGACGATTGCCGATGGCCGAGGCGAGATCGTTGCCGGCATCACCATGATGCTTAAGGGAGAGAACTCGCGGAAGGTGGTCGAAGGAGTGAAAGAGCGAATCGCTCAGATCAAAAAGACGCTGCCGAAGGGTGTCGAGCTCGTCCCATTCTACGACCGCACGGAACTGGTAGATCGGACGATTCACACGGTCGCAAAGAATCTCATAGAAGGCGCGATTCTTGTGATCATCGTGTTGATTGTTCTACTCGGGAACTGGCGCGCCAGCTTACTGGTCGCGACCGTCATCCCGCTTTCGATGCTCTTTGCGGCAATCCTGATGCGCGCATTCGACGTGTCGGGAAATTTGATGAGCCTCGGCTCAATCGACTTCGGATTGATCGTAGATGGTGGTGTCATTGTGGTCGAGAATGTCGTGCGAAGACGCGCTGAAGCACAGCACGCCGGCTCACACGAGCCGCCTGAGCGCACGATCCTCGATGCCTGCATGGAGGTCGGCCGCCCCGTTGTTTTTGCGGTCGCGATCATCATGATCGTGTACCTGCCGATCCTCAGCCTTACCGGCATCGAGGGCAAGATGTTTAAGCCGATGGCTCTGACGGTAGTCTTCGCGCTTCTTGGCTCGCTCATCCTTTCCTTAACTTACATCCCGGCGGCAATGACGTTTATCTTGCGCGGTCATGTGGCCGAAACCGAAGGCATTCTTATCCGCTACGCGAAACGGTTGTATGCCCCAGCACTTGCCTTTGTCATGCGCTACCGCGGGCGATCGCTCGCCATCGCAACTGCGCTGGTAATCATGAGCGGCATCATTTTTCCTTACCTCGGCGCGGAGTTTATGCCCCGGCTCGACGAGGGAGCAATCGCGATCGAAGCGCGGCTTTTACCGAGCGTATCTCTACCGCAATCGATCCGTTCCTACACCGAGGCCGAGCGCGTGCTCAAGCGGTTCCCCGAAGTAACGAGAGTAGTTACAAAAATCGGCCGCGCCGAGGTTGCCACTGATCCGGTGGGCGTGGATGCCGCCGACATCTTCATTGCCTTAAAGCCGCCCTCTGAGTGGACCACCGCACACTCCAGAGAAGAACTATACCGGCAGATGGCGGAGGCTTTGGAGAAGGGCGTGCCGGAAGCGGCTTTCAGCTTCTCGCAGCCCATCGAGATGCGCGTCGCGGAGTTAATCGCCGGCGTCCGTTCGGATGTGGCGGTCAAGCTGTTTGGCGACGATCTCAATGCGCTCAAAGAGAAGGCCGAGCAGATTGCGGGCGTCGTCGGCCGTGTGCCTGGGGCCGCGGACGTGAAGGTCGAGCAAGTGTCGGGGCTGCCGCTGCTGCAAATCAAGACAGACCGCGCCGAGATCGCGCGCTACGGCATCAACATCGAGGACGTGAACAACCTTGTCGAATCGATCGTTGCGGGCAAAGAGGCAGGGCAGGTTTACGAGGGCGAGCGGCGCTTTGATATTGCCGTGCGCCTAAACGAAGAAGCTAGCCGCGATGTGGAGACGATCAAGAATTTACTTGTCCCAGCGCCAAACGGCGCGCGCGTTCCGCTCTCACAGCTAGCGGATATCTCGCTCACTGAAGGCCCGGCACAAATCTCACGCGATGGTGCGCACCGTCGCATCGCTGTTGAAGTCAATGTGCGCGGCCGCGACATCGGGAGCTTCGTCAGTGAAGCGCAGAAAGAGATCGAAAAGCAGGTTCAGTTGCCCGCCGGGTATTACATGACCTGGGGAGGGCAATTCGAGAATCTTCAACGGGCTACTTCCCGCCTTCTGATCGTGGTCCCACTGGCACTGTTTCTAATCTTCGTTCTGCTGTTCATTACGTTCAATTCGGTCAAGCAGGCAGTGCTCATCTACACGAGTATTCCGCTGGCAGTGGTCGGGGGTGTGTTCGCACTCGCCTTGCGCGGAATGCCGTTTTCTATTTCAGCAGGCGTCGGCTTCATCGCATTGTTCGGGGTCGCAGTTTTAGATGGCGTGGTAATGGTGAGCTACATCAACCAACTTCGAGAGCAAGGCAGATCGGTAGAGCAGGCAGTGAGGGAGGGTGCTGAGGCACGCTTGCGTCCCATTTTGATGACAGCTCTCGTAGCAAGTCTTGGTTTCGTTCCCATGGCCATTGCCACCTCTGCGGGTGCCGAAGTCCAGCGCCCGCTCGCGACCGTCGTGATTGGCGGTCTGGTTGTCTCAACAGTACTCAAGTTGCTCATCCTGCCAATGCTCTACGGCTGGTTCGAGCGCGAACGAATCGAATAGCGAGGTGATGTAATGAAAATTATTACAGCGATAGTGCAACCGTTCATGCTCGGCAAGGTCACGAATGCGCTGGAAGAGATCAATGATTTTCCCGGCATGACTGTGACAGACGTGCGTGGTTTTGGACGCAGAACCATCACTCAGGAAGCAGATGTTCCTCTTGATGAATTTATCGAAAAGGTTCGTCTCGAGATCGTCGCACGCGACGAGATGGTCGAAACAATTGTAGAGACGATCGCGCGCGTCGCGCATACCGGCAATCGCGGCGATGGCAAGGTCTTCGTTTGGCCTGTCGGACAGGCCGTTCGCATTAGAACAAGCGACAGAGACGATCAAGCACTCTGAGATCTATTAGATTGCCTGAACTACAGGGAGCATTTTCAATGCGCTACATGCGTTACATGCTGCTCGGTGTTCCGCTGGCCTTCGTCGCCGAGTTTCTCCTACACAACGAACTGCTCAGCCTAGTCTTTTCCGCGATTGGACTCATCGCACTATCGTCGCTGCTGGGTGAAGCCATCGAATCGCTGGCTATCCACACCGGCCCGCAAGTTGGCGCGCTCCTCAACGCCACGCTAGGCAACGCCGCCGAACTGATTATTACGATTGTGGCGCTCAGAGCAGGGCACGTGACGCTCGTCAAGGCCTCGATCACGGGAGCGATCCTTGGAAACTTACTGGTTGTGCCCGGTTTGAGCATGCTTCTCGGCGGTCTCAAACATGGTCGTCAATACTTCGACCGTGATGCGGCGAGCGTGCATTCGACAATGATGACGCTCTCCGTTGCTGGTCTTTTTATTCCGACGCTCTTTGAGATAATCCGCGAAGTTCAACGCGGCGAATCGCTGCGACTGAGTGTCAGCGATCCTGCGCTCGACAAATTGAGCATCGGGGTCGCCGCACTGCTCGTCGCAGTTTACTTACTGAGCTTGGTGTTCTCGCTCTCTCGGTCAAATTCAAAGGTTACATCCGGGACTAGCAGTCGAGCTGAACTACAAGAGGAGCCTACCGCAGGGTGGGGCGTGCCTGTTTCACTGGGTGTGCTGATCGTTATTTCGGTGGTGATGATTTTTCTCAGCGATGTGTTGGTCGGGGCGGTCGAGCACGCGGTACATAATCTGGGTTTCAGCGAGCTGTTTTTGGGCGTCATACTCGTTCCTCTCGTCGGGGATGTCGCCGAACACATGGTGGGTATTCAGCAGGCTTACAAGAACCATATGGATCTCTCGCTGATTATCTCGCTCGGGTCGGGCACGCAGATCGCGCTTTTCGTCGCGCCGCTGCTCGTCTTTGTTTCGAGATTCTTCGGTCACGAGATGACGCTCTTCTTCAGCCCTTTTGAGGTGGTGATTCTGGGGCTGGCGGTTTTCATCGCCGGGCAGGTAGCCGAGGACGGCGAGTCTACTTGGCTCGAAGGCGTACAACTTTTGGTCGTGTACCTGCTTGCCGCGCTCGGCTTTTTCTTGCTTTAACCTTGCAGGGAGGCCGCACGCCATTACCGGAGTAAACAAACCTATGATATTGCAGCCATCGCGCTACTGGTATCTGATCATTCTCGCTCTGTGCGGCTTCGTGACCTCATTCGGTGCGCACATCGTCGCCACCAATCTTCCTGCGTATGCGCAAACGGTTGGAGTCGGCGCGCTCATGATTGGGCTGCTCATCGCCGTCTACGATTTTGCGGAACTGTTCGCCAAGCCTGCGGCCGGTTTCATAGCAGACCGGCGTGGGATGAAGCTCACGCTTCTGGTCGGCCTCATTATCTTCATCCTCGGCTCACTCCTGTTCCTGGTCATCAGTCCAAAGCTTCTGCTGCTCGTTCGATTCGTACAAGGTCTGGGCGCGGCGGCACTCTCGACGGTCTCGATTACTCTCGTCGCCAAATACTTCACTGAAGGAAGAGGTAAGGCCTTTGGCATCTACAACGCGATCAAAGCCGCAGGCTATGTGATCGCTCCGGCGCTTGGCGGATTCTTAGTGGCGGGCTACGGCTTCTCCATGATCTTTGTAGTTTCGGCAGGCGTTGGCATCTTGGCGCTGCTGCTCAGTCTTTTCCTGCCGGGAGAACGCCGTAAAAAGGAGCAGCTGGACGACGACGATGACATCACCCTGAAAGACTTCTTTCTCATTTTTCGAGAGCCGCGCCTGTTACCCGTCTATGCCGTGATTCTCATCAACATGTTCATGGTAGGTATTCTTTTCGGCTTTCTTCCTGTCTATCTCTATTCCATTGGATACACGCCATGGCAATCAGGACAAGTCATCAGCGTCGCCACGCTCAGCTATCTACTTGTGCAACCACTGGCGGGACACCTCGCTGACAGAATTGAGATACGCAAGACAGTTTACGTCGGCCTGCTCTTGGCAGCCCTGGCAATTATGGCGGTGACGTTCACATCGGGCGTGACACTTCTCGCTGTCGCGATCGTTGCCGGCTTAGGTATCGGGACAGTCTGGACTAACTGCGACACCCTTGTGAGCACATTGGTGAAACAGAACCAGTTAGGAGCAAGCATGGGCGCCGCGCAATCGTTCAAGGAATTCGGCGACATGACGGGGCCACTACTGATCGGACTGCTCACGCAGTTCTACGGTGTGCGTGTGGGATTCGTCATGTGCGGCACGGTAGCGCTTCTCTGTGTCGGTATAGCCTCGACGCTTTCGCCGGGTGCTTCCGCAACTAAGGTCTCGAAATGATCGGATTGAGGAGATGAGATCATGAAGATTTTACTTTACAACCCTGACAACGGCGTGACACGTAACTTCATGCCACATCTCTGGATGTTTCTGCTCCAGTCACTCACCCCGCCCGGACATGAGGTACTCCTGATTGACGGCAATGCCCGGCCAATGAACGAGAAACAGTTGGTTAGTTTCATACGTGACCAGCAGATCGGACTCGTTGGTATCGGCGCGATGACCAGAATGGTGGCTAGAGCCTATCTGATGGCTGACGCCATTCGTGCCGCGGGCGTGCCGGTTGTTATGGGAGGCCCTCACGTTACGGAAGTGCCTGACGAGGCTTTGGGTCGAGATGGCGGTCCGCGTCATGCGGATGCCGTCGCGCTCGGCGAAGCCGACGAAACTTGGCCGCAGATCGTTGCCGATGCAGCGCGCGGCCAACTCAAAGAGATCTACACACCCGTTGACGAGACGGGCAAAGAGCGCAAGCCAAGTCTACAGCCTTATCCATCCATCCCCTGGGAGAAACTCGACCTGGAACAATTCAACATGGTTCCGGAAGTCGTGCGACCGCTTTTGGAACGGCATGCTAACGGCTGGCAGGCAGTTCACTTGATACCGATCGAGTCAGGTCGCGGTTGTCCCTACGGCTGTGAGTTCTGCACCGTCACTGGGTTCTTTGGGGACTCGATTAGATTCCGCACGAACGAGAGCGTCGTCGACGAACTCCTGCGGCTTAAGAAACACGCCCGCAAGAATCGACGCCAGGTCATCGTCTTTTTTATCGATGACAATTTTGCAATCAATATCAAGCGCACGAAGTCGCTGTTAAGAGACATCATCGCTGCGGGAGCCCAGCTACCCTGGGTTGCGCAAATCAGTGCCAATCTACTGCGCGATGAGGAACTCGTCGATCTGATCGCAGCGTCACATGGCAAGTGGGTTTTCATCGGCATGGAGTCAATAGATCCGGTTAACCTTGCCGATGTGAACAAGAGCTTCAACAAGCCCGGCGAGTACGCGACCGTGCTCGATCGTCTGGCGCGACGCGACATTTATGCAATTACATCGTTCATCGTCGGTTTGGACAACGATACGCCCGGCGTGGCTGATCGTACGCTCAACCAGATTGAAACCTGGCCGCCCGGTCTGCCGGTCTTTGGCCAGCTCACCCCATTTCCCGCGACTCCGCTTTATGACCGTTTGTTGAAAGCAGGCCGACTGACGCGGCCAAAACACTGGTTAGAGTTCGCACCCTATCAGATGGCAAACACTCCCTTGAAGATGACGATTCCACAAACACAGATGGAGCTCGAAAAGGCGTGGGTCGTCTCGTACAGCCCAGAGAGGAACGCGAGCGCGATTGACTCGCTCAGCAACAAGCCAATCGAGCAACGGATCATGCATCTGGCCATGCGGCTCTTCTTTCGTGGCATCTACTTTCCGCAGATGCACAAACGCGACTGGTTCAAAGTGCTCTTTCAGAATCGGCGCACGGTCTTCAAGCTCGTAATGGAAGCGCACGCTGAATGGCGTAAGTCTAAGAGAAGAAGACCAGACGCTGAAATCTCGGCTCCGGTGAGCAACGATTTATTTAGTTCTGGTCTCTGATGAAACAAGCCAGGGTTTTGGTTCATATCAAAGGGAGTTCGCTACAACGACTTGGAGGTCAAGAAATGAAAACGATGCTAATGCGAAGTACGCTCGCCGTGTTGGGATTAAGCTGCGTTCTGGCTTTGCTTTGCACAGCGTATTCAGCAAACGCAATAAGTCAGAAGAACGCTTCACAGAAAAACGTTGATGCCAGCGTTCTCTTCGCCAAGAACTGCGCTACCTGTCACGGCAAAGACGGCCAGGCGAAAACATTCAAAGCGAAGTTCAATCACGCGCGGAATCTGACCGATGCAAATTGGCAGGCTGAGGTAAGCGACGAGCGTCTCTTCAATTCTATCTCCAACGGCAAAGGCAAAATGCCGGCGTTCGGGAAAAAGCTAACAGAGGCGCAGATCAACGGCCTCGTTGCGTATGTGCGCGGCCTGAAAAAGTAGCACGTCGTCCGGAATCAAACGCGAGAGCGTCGAGCCATGCGAATCGCGGATACCCGACTGAAGGCGGAAGCTTGCAAACGCGGCTCTCGGCTTTTCGGTTAGTCGGCGAAGACTATTGGTTTGTGTTGATCGTCTGCGTTGTGATTGTAATCCTGGATACGCAAAATGTAAGTTTCCGAGCTTGGGGAACGTTTAGCCCAGCAAATAACGCGTTCAAACTGCTTTTTGAGGCAGAAATCACGTTTGCCTCATAAATCAATCAGAAACCCGACTTATGAGGCAAAGCCGTACGGCCCGCTTCATTTTTATGGGCGGCACATTGCTTGAAGCGGCCCGTAAGGTTGGCTTGGATCGTGAACGTATCCTTACGCGGCGGCTTGACGCTTTCGACGTGTCTTAGGTGTGCCGTTTTCAGGTGCGACGAGTGTTAGCGGGGAAGCAGTTGGTTCTTGCTCTACACGGTTTGCTTGTACCTTCAGGCTTGCCTGCAGTGCGGTCATAATGTCGATTACGGTAGCTGGCTTTCGTAGTTCGCCGGTGGTGGTGATCGTTTCTCCGGCGACTTTGGCATCGAGCATTTCTTTCAAGGCAGCGTGAAAGTGGTCCGTGGTGTCGATTTGGTCAAACGTGGTGACCATCTGTTCGACGAGCGTTGCGGCCAATTGCAGTTCGTTGTCTTGCGGCGTGGCTTGATTAGAAATTCCCGGAACATCGGCCACACTGCGTACCTCGTGGCGGTAGTGCAGCTTTTGGATCATCAGGCCATTGCCGTTGGGGGAGATGGCTATCACGTCTTCGCGCTCCCGCAGAATTACCTTGGCTATTCCAATCCTTCCGCTTCGCTTCATAACTTCGCGTAGCAGGGCATAGGACCGTTCGGCTGTCGGGCCGTCGGGGGCCGCGAAGTAAGAAGCGTCGAAGTAGGTGGTGGGAATTTCTTCCGGTTTGATGAAACCGATGATTTCGATTGCTTCTTTTGATTCTGGCGTGATGCTGGCAATCTCTTCCGGAGCTACTAATACGTATTTTTCTTTTTCGTGTTGGTAGCCTTTGACGATCTCGTCATTGGTTACAGTGACGTCGCATTTCTTGCATTGTTTCTTCTGGCCGATGGGTCCGAGACAGTCGCCGGCGTGGAGTTGGTTGAAGGAGATCTTCTCGCTGGTTTCAATGGCGTTGAAGACCTTAATCGGGATCGAGACGAGAGAAAAGGTTATGCTGCCCTTCCAGATGCTGCGCATGGTGTGCTCCTATTATAGTTAATTAATTTGTTGCTCACTGCCCTTTGTATTTCAATTGGGAGGCTAGGCAATTTTCTGGTTGCAGGTCGTCGCGGATGGCAACCATCCGAGGCTGATAAACGTGATTCGAATCGCGAAAGGCGTGTAGATAGCGAACGTCTATCACCATTCCGTCGTTAACGCGAAAGTGTTTGCTGCGAATTTTGACGTTGCCGCAGTCGATTAGCTGGCCCTTGTCGTTGAAGAGGCCCAATGCAACGGAATCTTTTTCGTTCTTTTTCGTGATTACAAACGAGCTGACTACCGTGAACTTGTGTTTGAATTGGTCAGGCTGTCGATCGGTGCGATAGGGAGAGTTAATTTTCTTCAGCACGATGCCTTCGAGGTTACTCGCATGAATTTCTTGCAATAGCTCGATCTTGCCAGCTTGCTCACATTCAGTCCTTACTGTCTGAATCGAGCTGGTCTGGGCAGCTTGGAGTGTTGCCAGTAGTTGGGTGTTTCGGTCGATGAATTTCCACGGGCGAATGTCTGTGCCGTTGATTTCCAAAATGTCGAATGCGTGGAGAGTTTTGGTTTCCCGGATCCACTCGCCATCGAACATGATGGGAGCGATGGCCTCGAATTGTCTTGCTTCGGCGATGATGTTTGGCGAGACGCTGCAAGTGAGGCCTTCTCGGTTGTGTGCCGTAACGGAAGAACGCTCGATGTGCAGGATGATGCGCTTGCCGTCGAATTTTTGCTGGACCGCATAGTTTGGATCGAGAAGTCTCGCGGCGGCTTCATTCCCGTCGTTGATGGCGGTTAGAAGTTGACAGGCGGCTTTGTGCTTCACTGTGCGATTGAGCTAATGAGTGGCTTTGCCTTGAGTAGAACTTTTTTGCGGGAGTGCAATGGGTTGCGTTCCGCTTCTTTATCCCGGTAGCCCGGTTAGAAGGATGCGGAAGGCAGAGTAATGCCAGCGGCATCTCCAGGGAGGAGATGCCGGTTGCTGGTGGGGAATGCGTCGCTTTTGGCTTAGGGCCGGAGGCGGCGCATTTCGGCGTTTAGAAGTAAGGGCGGTCGAGCCAGTAGCCTTCGATCGATCGCCAGGTGCCGGCAGCGCGTTCGACTAATTGGATGGCTGCTTTCATCGCCTTCATCCTGGTCCATTCTCGCTTGATGAGCATGGCGGTAATTGTTTCGAGGGTGGCGCTTTCGTTTTGTTCCTCGAGGCAATTTTCGGTAAATAGCAAGTTAACGAATTCGGTGGTAAATCCTTGTTCTCGTTTGCGGCTCTTGTCTCCGAGAATACCTTGCACGGCAGTGAAGATATCGGCACGCGCGGCCGCGCGCTGATTATCAAGCTCTGCGCTTAGCCGTCGCTGTCTTTCTTCTTCGCTTGGTACGGTGGGAATCTCTGCGTGAGTTCTAACTAATGTGGCTATCTCTGCCGCTTCAAGGCGCAGCAGTTCCTGTCCCATGGGAGTTGTGCAGATAACGTGTGGTGCGGGATCGGTGTTGCAATGGATGTGAAGGTGCGCGTTGCTGGCCCAGCAATTACCCAGGGCCAGGCTGAGTTCTTCATCAGAGGCGCCGACTACAAGTTCTTTTTCCCAGCGACGGTGCTTTACGAATCCCTGGATGACCTGGGTGGCAAGTTCGTCGCGGGTTATCTCGATGTTGAGGGATTCGCTGTTGGCGTCGGTGCCTGTAGGCTCGGTTGTTGGGCTCGGGGCTTTAGGTTCATCGACAATAGTGGTCGTTGGTGTGAAGAGGGAAACTTGATGATGGTCAGGGCGTTTCATTTCGTGGAAGTTCGATTCGCGCGTTCTTGTTCTATTGCGTCTTCGGAACACGAGGCGTGAACATATCCTTCGTCGTTGTAAAAGCGACGATCGTAGCCGATTGGCTTATCGCAGTAGCGGCAAACGGTGTTTGCGATAGTTCGCGATCCTGCGCAGTCAGTGTGGTGACATGGTTCGGCGCATGGTCCGTATTTTGTGCCGGGTGCTGAGAGTACGCCTGCTGCCATTGTAGTTAAGCTCCTCTTGCTCAGTTTGTGTTTGGTGCTTCAAGCTGGTGGGCAGGTTCGTGTCCGGAGTCCTGGGGGAAAAGTATCGAGGTGCTTTGCTCTTCAGATTCGCCGGCCGCTCCGTTAGGTTGGAAAGTATCGGTTGTGTATTCGAAGCGGGCGAGAGCCTGGCAGAGCGCAGCGTAAGCGGCGACCGGATCCGTCGAGGCTATGGTGATCGTCACGTTATTGAATTGAACTTCCTCGATCGGGAGTGTAATTTCCGATAGATGCGGCAGGGCGGCCCTTGCGATCGGGGTTTGGACCAGATCGTCAATTTTCCAGTCGACGTGTCCTTCCTGGCTGACGGTACAGAGAAGCCGCGCATCTTCCGGAGGTTGCTCGCCTTCGATCAGCGTGGCCCAGATCATTTGGTCAAAGAGCTTCCCCTTGGTTTCATAAACGAATAGGAAGGCGCGTTCGCGGGTCGCGCGTTGGATGGCTTCGTTGACGACTGTTTGGCGGATTTCGGTTGTGGTGACGGTCATGAGTGTTCCTTAAGCTATTCGCCGGCGAGTAGTGTGATCTGGTTTTCGTCAATTGGGCGTGTGAGATTTTTGGTTGCCGGCGCCGGAACTGCGGCCGGTATTCTAACAGGCTGGCCGATGATGCTGATCGGATTGCGTTTGCGCGGACGGAACGCGTAGAGCTGGCGGTGAACTTCGCGAACGGTAAGGGTGGTTACTGCTGATCCGCCGATTATGGTCTCAGCGAGGTATTCAAGCTTGCGTCCTCGTTTGAAGGCCTTTTCTAGTATTGCTGGTTCTCCGGGTGTCCAACCGGCTTCAATGAGCGCATCGTGACGCCGATAGCATTGGGCGTTGTAGACGAGTAAGGAGAGCATTGAATTCTTTTCGGTGATTGAGCCGACTTGGAATTGTTGCTTGAACCACTGCTCAAATTGCGCGTTGTATTGAAACCCGGCTACTCGTTCACGTTCGTTTAGCAGTGAGCATAGCCATGTGCTCTTGATCCGGAACTTATTCAAGTCGTCAGGCAACGAGCTTTCTGGTTGGCCAAGCAGTACGAGAGTTTGTTCTTGATCAAGGGTCAAGACTGGAGTGGGTTGGAAATCGCTCATGGTGGTTCGTTAGCGAGGGAGATTGTTCCTCACGCTGCTTTTCTTTCTAACTCGAGGCAGCAATTAGCGCAGCGTATGCGGCTTGGATTTAGTGGGCTTGGTTCGACTTCCTGGTGCTGAGTCTCAAGTCCGCATTCCTGCTGCATTTCATCGAGGGCCTTGATGCAGGTGCCGATCAGAAGTTCGAGATAGTGTTTACGATCGTCGGGCATGTGCGGGTGCTCTGTAAGTCCAAACAGTGGACCGGCAGAGTCCATTAGTGCCCACTCTGCTTGCCGGTGAAGATGCTCGGCTCTTAGCGAGGGAGAGTGGCCTTTGGGAAGATCCTTGTAACCATGGGCACGGTGGGCGTCATCGCAGGCCGCGTAGTAGGCACGGAGTTTAGCTTTTATTTCTTCAGGCTCGTCGTCGCCGTGAAGTAAGCAAAAGTTAAAGTCGTCGGGCGAAGGGATCGGCTTACCGGCCAACTTCTCGCCGCGTCGGGTATCGAGGCGTTCGACGGAGTTGCCTTCGTAGATAAAGTTGAAGCTGTCGAATATTGGTTTAATGTATTCGACTTCAAAGAGTTTGATTGTTTCGGCCGCTGCTTGGGTTTCGCAGACAGCCAGAGCCAACCTGGCATTATCCCTGCTCCATTGTTTGAACTCGTCAAGAGTTGGGGTTGGCATCGTCTCTCTCCTTTATTGGTTGCCGGTCTCAAGTAATTTTTGGTCAGTTTCCTTGATGAAGGCGCGGGTGGCTTCCCACTCCGGTCGTAAGTGTTCTTGGGCTTCTGTGCTGATCGGAGCGGGTTCGTAGCGATCGTGGAGCTTGATCGGGTACATGACACCGGTGGCTTCGTGGAAGCGTGAGTCAGAAGCGTCGAGGATGCAGCCGCCATACATCGAGTGTCGCGTGTCGCCTTCGGGTTCCGCGTGGACGTATTCTCGGCCGGCGACTTGACGTCGCACGAGTTTGATTACAGGGATGCCGGCAATCTCAGGTTCTTCCAGGGGACCGGTTGCGCAAGGCAGCGCTACTCTGTCAAAGCGCGAGCTGAGAGAATTTAGAGGGCTCACGCTGCCGCGTTTGTAGATTTCTACGGTGATGTATCTCATCTAGCATCTCTTCAATAAGCGACCTGAATGGTTGTTGGGGGAAATCGACTCCGATCATGGCGAGCTGTGAATTCTGGCGTAGCTTTATTGCCAACCGCCTTGTTATGGCCGGGTGTTAGATCGGTTTAGGTGTACAAAGGGGATCATTTAATGATCGAACAATTGCACTTTATGTCCGAGTTCAAGCGCGGGGATGGTGTCTGTCATAGGACTGTCGCAGGAAGGCCGCGGTTACGTGGGTGTAAATCTGGGTGGTTGAAATATCGTTGTGGCCAAGCAGTGCCTGGACGTGTTTAACTTCGGCGCCGTGTTGGAGCAAGTGGGTTGCAAACGTATGCCGCAGTGTATGTGGTGAAATTCGTTTGGTGCCGGCGACGGTGCCGTAATGTTTTATGAGGGCCCAGAGAAATTGGCGGGTGAGCGGTTCTCCGCGGTTGAGAAAGAGATACTGGTCGACGAGGCGTGGAAATTTCTTGGTAGAGATGTAAAGCGTGAGAGCCCCCGCGGCGCTTCTTCCGATCGGGATGGTCCGTTCCTTCCTGCCTTTGCCAAAGCACGTCACAATTCCATTGCGTAGATCGACGTTCTTTTGTTTGAGGGTTACGACTTCTGAGACGCGCAGGCCTGCGGCATACATGAGTTGGAGGATGGCGCGGTCGCGGATGCCGTCATTCGTGTTCGGGTCGGGCGCGATGAGTAGCTGATGTACTTCAGCTTCGTTGAGAAACGTCGGGAGATAGGTAACCGGGGGCGGCGTATCCAGATCGTCTGTTGGCGTATCGTCGATATAGCCGTCGAGCGCGAGGAATAGGTAGAAGCTGCGCACGGCACTCGCTATGCGGCGGATGGTCGCTGGTGATAAGCCTTCGCGCGAGAGTTCGACAATGAATTTTCTCAGGTCGGCAACTTTGAGACTTTCGATCGGGCGTTGGGCCTGATAAGCGAAGTGGGTAAGGCGGGCGAGGTCGGTTGCGTAGCTGCTGATTGTATTCTCAGAGAGGGCCTTTTCAAATCTTAGGTAGCTTAAAAATACTTTGGTGAGTGGCGGGCCCTGGGCGTGCATGCTTGTAGTGTATGGTCTACGGCGTTTTGTCGCGCATAGGGAAGGCGAACCCTTCCCTGGTAATCACTTCGGCGACGATGCCGGGCGAATACGTTGCGGGAATTGCGGGCTTTGCCGGCGTGTGATAGTTGTCGTAAGGACTCGTATATATCGGCCGCTTGGATATTTAGAGATTGGCTTGCCAGCTCGAGAGTTGGGCTTCGATGGCTGGCATTTTAAGAGCGCGACGTGCTGCGGCCGGGCTGCGGGCTTGTTTGTGGATGTTCGCGAGCCGGTGCGAGTACGAGGGTTGGCCTGGGAGAGCGCAAAGGTAGGGCGGTGGCAGAGCGCTCTTGCGGGGCTTTACTGCCGAGGCGAATGAATGCGGCCTCTTGCGAGCCGCAAGCGTAGATAGCGGCTTCCATGGCGGAGCTGGCGACGCGGCTGAGGTAATCATGGAGCTGCTCGTCCGGTTCGATGGTCAGGATTTCATCCGGCAGAATGATCGTGTTTGGCCGGGTCGGCCGGTTCTTACCGTTGATGATAGTGAAGGGCGCGAGGGTTGTGGTTGAGGTGTCGTCGTCCGGAGTGGTGTGACTGAGGGCGAGCATGGCTGTCATGGATGTTGCCTCTGAGGTGGTTTGTTGATCGGCGGCTTGCGGATTGTCGACGATAGGGTCAAGAGCAAAAAGGTTGAGTTGGGGTGGGGCTGTGTACGGGCGAGCCCTTCGTTGCGCCTGCTGGGCGAGTATTGCCAGGTAGTCGAGATCGAGTGTCTGGTCGGGCTTGATTATGAGACGCCATTGACGAAAGTTGCGGAGCTGGTGCGTGAGTTCGAGCAGCCAGGCGGGGTATTTACTTTGCGTACCAGGCTCCGTTTGTGCGAGTCCATTGGAATCGGTGTCCGCGAGTGAAGACACCAGATCAGCGTTGTTGTCGGCATCGGTAATATGAGCAGTAGCTTCAGTGGCCAAGTCTGTAGTTTGGTTACTGCTTGTCATTAGAAAAGGATTGTTCCGGCTTCGGCGCGAGTTGTTTTGGGCCCAGAGTTAATTGATTTGGTTATGCCATTTCAGTCATTAGCGCCAGCAAAATGTTGGCAACTGTTATGCCGTGGCTGGGTGACTATTGACGCCCTTAAATTTCCTCCTCCTCCTCAGTTACCTCATGCAATCTGTCGCTCCTTGGGGCCAGAAGGCATCGCCAAGGTCCCCTTGAGTTCGGAAATGAGTACATTCTACGTTCTTACGGTACTCCACACGATTACTGGGCATCAGCGTCTGCGCATTCCCGTCATACTCCAAGTAGGCGACAGGATGAGCAGCGCTCCCCCAAGGTGTGGTGAGTTGCACAAACGTGCTTACCGCCGCAGAGGCCAAGATGCCATTCGGCCAGACTACCTGCGGTCGACCTCCGGCGGCGCCGTAACGCGCAGCCTCTTGAGCAAGCAGATCGTCGTTTAGGAATCCGAAGCAGCGTAAGCAGGGCTGGTCCGGCATGGAAAGAATCATCTGCCCGGCAACGACATGACCCTCCGGCAACTCGGAAACGTCCATGCCAATATCGATGTAGGGAATGAGAAATCGCCGGCAGGCACGTTCGATCTGCTCTCGCGCCACATACGTGTCAACACAACCAAAAACAACGTCGCAGCTCCCGAGTAATAGACTCTCCTCCTGCCACTGCTTTTGCACACCGGTAACCCTGGCGATTGGATTGACCTTCCTAATAATTCGGCTGAACAGGTTTGTCTTAGCTCTCTTTCGCTGTGCGTCTTTGGCTGTGGCGCCCACGAGCCGATTAAGATTGCTGAACTCCACATGATCGGGATCAAAGAGAGTAAAGTTCCCCACGCCCAGATGCGCGAGCTGTTGCGCGATGTGCGAGCCTCCGCCTCCCAGACCTATAATTCCGACTTTGCGACGAGCCAAGATTTCGTCGCTGCCCTTACCCAGGAACGTTTGTCGCGTCAGCCAGTCAGACATAACTAATCTCGGATGGCTCTCATCGGAAAACCAACCACCGTGAAACTCTGAATGGGGACCGGCTTCCTTTGACCAGGCACCCAGCAAAGTCCCGAAACTGAATCACGGCTTAGCACCAGAGCCCCATGAGGGAATTCGGGTCGCACGTGCCAGAAGTCCGGCACAAAATTCCCCGCCTCACGTAAGTCAATGCCACTGGACCGTGGACGACCAAAATGGCTGTGGACGTGTATGTGAAACATGGACCATGGCTCTTTGTATGCTGCCTGAAGTGCCTTTCTGAAAGCCGCCGCCCCAATAGTCGCCCCGGCTCCGGGATCATCAAGATAATCATCGTCGTCTACCGGCCAGAACTCCCGCGCCAGAATCGCTAGCGCCCGCGGCTTGATCAGGGCAACCTTGCACGCCAGGAATCCCACTCGCTCGGCCGCGAACGCATGCGGTCGAGCTAGATCTGAATGTACTTGCCGCAACAGGTTCTCGGTGATTTTGAATAAGATCTTCATCGCCATCTTTCACCGCAATGCACCAAGATGATTCAACAGGATTTCGACGGGTCGCAGGCTTCCGGGCACATTATTCCAAGACCACGTGTGCCAGGCGCGTCCGAGAATGTGATGACAAGTCCAGTTGGCTCCCTTGCTGGGAACTTGCACTGATAAGAACAGTCGCGTGGTGTAGCCGCTGTGTGTATCCAGACATAGCAAACCGTCAAGAACACGCGGCGAGCAGGGTAGTCTAAGCGACGGTAGGTACACGTACCTTATTCCACCCTCCGGCATCTCCTGCGCGCCGGGGCAGATCTCTTTCAGTTCCGTCATCGCTGCCTCAGCTATCAATTACGATGAGCTCCCTTGTCGTACGTGGCTGACGAACATCTCACCGCCTTTGATTGAGATGCGCGAGTTATCTTCCAACGGCTTGAACTCGCCACCAATCACCTCGTCCAGTGCCCGAGACGCATCCACACCCACTGCTTTTTTGAACTCGGCCACGATCCAGCTTCCCGCGACTACTTTCTTCTTGTGGGAATCTACGATCACAACCACCTCACGATTCGGCTGCGGAATTACCGCCCCGCCCTCGTCTCTGTTATCTTGTTTGTGTTCTTGCATTTCGTTTCTCGCTTTCTAAAATGAAACTCCCTCGCTGATAGAGACGTTGAAGCGTGACAATTCAACGGCGACGATCTCAATGTCACGCTTCTGCGTCTTTATATTGAGTGGTGCATTACACTGGCGTCAGAATGGAAACTGAGAGGCAACCTCAATTCGAAGGTCGCGGGGATCTCGACCTGCTGCGTCTAATGGCAGTGGGCGACGCCCTGGCCTTTGACGCCTGGGAGGAGTTTTACGGAAGACACGGAGGGTATTTGTACGGCGTTTGCAAAAGAGCATTCACGACTGTGGTAGGGGAACACAGGATTGAGGACATCGTTCAGGACACGCTGGTGAAAGCTTTTCAGAAGGCGGCTACGTTGCAGAGGGAAACGAACCTGGATGCCGAGAGTCAGTGCCGACTGGTCCGGGCGTGGTTAGGCAGAATCTGTGAAAACATCGTGCGTGATTACTTCCGCGGACAACCTCAGGTTGATTTTGTTGACGACGATGTGCTTGAAGCACATGAAGCTGCCGCATCCAGTCAGGCTGAGCTCGCCGATGAGAGTGACTGCCCGATGGTTACTCGCCTCCAATTGATGGAAGACGCCCTAAAGACTCTTACAGAACACGAGCAGGAAGTCCTACGCACGACTGGGATGTGGTATAAGCCCGGCCAAAAAGCGCAGAAGTTGCCACATAGCGTGATGACCGAACTAGCCACCTCCCTCAAGACAAATGCCGTCAATGTGCGCAAGATTCGCGAGCGTGGGATCACTAAGGTGAGGAGCTATATCGAGTCTCATGAGGAAAGCACCGAAGGATAAACGCGAGACATCATGAACAAACTAGGAAAGAAGCGACGCTTGAGCAATAAGCAACTAGAAAGTGACCTTGACCAGGTGATGCGTCGTGAGGCTTGGCTTGTACCGACAACGCCGGCTCAAGTTGAAGCAGCCGAAAAGCTACTGGAGCCGACAGATGTCGCGCTGCCAAGTTCACTCGCAGATCCAAAGACACTCCGCCACCGGTTAGTTATGTCGGCGCAGAGTGAACTGCCGACAACGCCTGCCGCTGCGCGCGCTCACTACTGGACCGACGCCTCAGTCATCTTGCTGGCCGGAGATCATGATCCAGTCAGCGTCATCACAGAGCGTGCCCGCGAAGTAGTGTTGGAGGCTCTCGAAAACGGCTGGAAGGGCCCACCCTACGATCCATTTGCTTTGGCCGAGTTGCGAAAGATTCGCGTCATCCCCTCCCAAGAGGTTGTTGACGCACGTACGACTGCGAATGCAGCGGGAACCTTTACGCTGGAATTCAATCCGAGTAGACCCCGAGCCCGCATCAGATATTCCATAGCCCATGAGATTGCGCACACACTCTTCCCGGATTGTGCTAGGGCAGTTCGGCACCGCGGCACTCATGAACAGATGGCGCCCGATAACTGGCAGCTGGAAACACTCTGTAACATTGCAGCCTCTGAGATCCTCATGCCCGTCGGGAGTCTGACCAAAGAACAGACCACGCAAGTTAACGTTGATGTCGTCGCTGAGCTAAGAAAGAAGTTTCAGGTGTCCTCGGAAGCAGTCCTGCTTAGACTAACGCGACTTACGGACCGCTCATGCTTGGCGTTTGCTGCGCGCAGAGACGCGGCGCGTTCCAGATACTTCATCGATTATGCCGTCGCCTCTCGCACTTGGCAGCACCACATCAGAACCGGCTTTGCGCTACCGAAGAGTACCAGGGCGCATGAGTGCACCGCAATCGGTTATACAACTCCCAAGGTGCCCGAGAAATGGCTTGCAACATTCGGAGAATGGTGCGTCGAGTACCTGGGAATTCCGCCTTACCCAGGAGAGTCTTTTCCACGTGTGTTGGGCATTGCTTCTCCTTTCACTGAGCAACCTCAACAGCTGAATCAAATCAGTCATGTGAAAGGCAGCGCGATTGTGCCGAGAGGAACTGGAAACCGGATTATTGTACAGGTGGTCAATGATCGAGCGCTGACTTGGGGGGCCGGCTTCGCAAAGAACGTGCGTCAGAAGTGGCCCGAACTTCAAACCAAGTTTACTCAGTGGATCGAAAATTCTAAATCAGAGTTTAGGCTAGGAGGAGTGCAGCTGACGGAAATCGAACCGTCACTATACCTCGCGAGCCTCGTTGCACAGCATGGCTATGGACCATCACCAAAACCGCGCATTCGATATCGTGCGCTTGCCGAGGCTTTGCAGAAAGTATCCAGCTTTGCGCTGGAACGAAATGCTTCACTACATATGCCGAGGATTGGGTCGGGTCAAGCTGGCGGATCCTGGGAGATCGTCAGCGAAATTATCGATGAAGTCGTTTGTCGGCAGGGCGTGGCAGTAACGGTTTATGACTTACCGGATGCCGAGCCGGTCTTGCCAAAACAGCCACCGCTTCTCTTTTGAGTCAGCGTTTGCATAGGAGGCCTGAGTGCCGAAGCAGATAGTCCTCATTTCAGGCAGCGTAGCATCGGGGAAGACCACCTTGAGTGATCTGTTGCGCTCTCGGTTTCAGCAAATCGAGGTCCTGAAAACCAAAGAAATCATTAAGGAGTTGGCTCTCAAGAAGACGGGCAAAGAACTCCCGGCCGAACGGAAGGCCATGCAGGATTTTGGAGATCGGTTGGATCGGGAAACGAATGGCCAGTGGGTCCGCGACGCGCTGCAACGACTGCTGATTCGTTTGGGACCCCTAGAGTCCGAAGCCATAGTCGTAGTCGATGCTGTCAGAATTCCCGATCAAATCAAGGCGATTCGCAAGGCATACGGCTTCTCTGTTCTCCACTTTCACCTACAAACGCCTCTGGAGACCTTGAGCCGAAGATACCGTCATCGCAGCAGTGGCCTGAAAGAGTTGCCCTCATTCTCCGAGGTCAAGAAGAACCCAACCGAAGCCCGCGTGCAAGAGCTCGAAAATACCGCGGATGTTGTAATCAACACCAAACTCTGTCGCCAAGAGGACGTTCTGGCTAAGGCCGCCACCTACTTGGGGTTGTATTCAAACCATCACGCTCGGCTCGTCGATGTGCTGGTCGGAGGGCAATATGGAAGTGAAGGGAAGGGGCACATAGCGTCATACCTTGCGCCCGAGTATTCTTTGCTCGTCAGAGTAGGCGGTCCGAATGCGGGACACAAAGTTTTTCTTGCCGATGGCCCATACACTCATCACCAGTTACCCTCCGGCACATTGAGAAGCGAGGCGAAGCTTCTGATTGGTGCCGGCGCCGTTCTCAATGCGGAACACTTGATGCGTGAGATTGCGGAGTGCAACGTCAACCGCGATCGGCTCTCGATCGACCCGCGCGCGATGGTCATTAGTCGGGCTGATATAGCCGGGGAAGCCGGCTTGAAGGCGAGGATTGGTTCTACCGGACAGGGTGTAGGTCTTGCAACGGCTCGCCGGATTGTCGATCGGGGGAAACGAATTAGCTTGGCCGGAGACGTTCCGGAACTCGCCCCTTTCATTCATGGTGAGACCTGGGAAATACTTGAAGACGCGTATGCCAAGGGTCAGAAGATTCTGGTGGAAGGCACGCAAGGGATCGCTTTGAGTCTCTACCACGGGGACTACCCTCATGTTACCTCTCGAGACACTTCAGTTTCGGGCTCACTTGCCGAAGCAGGTATCTCCCCCAGCCGAGTGCGCAAGGTAGTAATGGTTTGCCGTACATTTCCGATTAGAGTGGAGCATCCTGCAGACGGCGATTCGGGTCCTATGGGCCAGGAGATTTCCTGGTCGAAAGTAGCGAAGCGCTCAGGTATCAGCTTATCCCAACTGACTAAAACAGAACGTACCTCTACTACTGATAGGAGTCGGCGTGTCGGCGAATTCGATTGGGTACTGCTTCGCAAAGCCGCTACTTTGAACGGCCCGACAGACATTGCGCTGACGTTCGCAGATTATCTGGATAAGCAGAATGAGAAAGCTCGCCGCTACGAAAAACTGACTTCTGATACCATCAGATTTATCGAGGAGGTGGAACGGGTGGCGGCCGCGCCAGCGTCCCTCATCTCGACTCGGTTCGGTTTTCGCAGCATCATTGATCGCAGGACTTGGTGATGGGAATTAGCCTTAACACAATCGCCGAACTTCACCCTACTCTCTACCACATGGCAGAATTTGGGACATGGGAGAGTATCCGCAAACACGGTCTCCTCAGCACAACCGCTCTGCTTGACTTGTTTGGCATGTCGGGCGCCGAGCGCAATAGTATTGAAGTCTGTCGACGCGCGTCTTCAATTGAAATTGGTGACTCTCGCAAAGGTAAGGTCGTCATTCGTGACCAACGACCAATGAGCGACTCTAAGCTAGCTGCGTGTCTGCGCGACGGACTAACTCCTGCGGACTGGTATCGAATACTCAATCGTAGGGTGTTTTTCTGGCTCACTGAGAAGCGGCTGGTGACGTTAATGGCGGCCTATGCAGATTACGAGCATCTTGTACTTGAGGTCGATACAGCTGAGCTTCTGAAACGCTACGCCAACACCGTGATGCTCACGCCGATGAATACAGGAACCACAACTCCCATGGCCTTCCCGAGGGGCCGGAGTACTTTCCAACCTCCGAATAAGTATCGCTTCGAAATGAATAAGCGGAAAAAGGGCGGCGCGAGAAAGGCCATCGTGGAGTTGACTGTAGATTATTCGATTCCCGACATTGCGGAGCTCACCGTTCGCGCAGCCCACAGGAGGTTTGACGACGGTTGTGCTCCTACTACTGATCTCATGTTTCCCAAGTGAGTCTCCACAGTGAACAATCCTTCCGTTGTGACTCCTGAGTTGTGGCTGCAAAAACCCTTGGAACAGGTTCAAGTTTTGTTAGGCCATGTGTACGACGTTTCGTGGTTTCTTTTGCCATGACAGCTACTAGGAGAATGGACCGTCGCGCTGTAGAATTTGGAGTTTCGTAATTGCGCGTTGAATGATGACAGTCGCGCAGGCAACGCAATAATGATCCCAACTTCGGCCGTTGCGCACCTTAAGTCTTGTGTCTCCCCGCATGATGCGGTGTTTGTCGTTGCCCTGGCAGGGGTGTGCCCTCAATGCTTGATCGACTCCTACCCTGATTACCAGTGATCTAATTGCCATCGAATACCTCCCGCACTGCTTCGTCTACGATGGTGGAAAACGCGCCGTCGATTTGGTCAAGCTGCGTCTGTGTAAGGTCGCTACGCTCACCAGCCTTCCGGCCTACGGCTGTATTGACGCGCCGGTCAATAGTGGATTTCAGCACAATCAAATTCGTCCTGTTCAGTCTCTGCCGATCCAGTTCGTGACCTTCAGGATTGATTTTTCGCTCATGCAGAATTCGGGCCGCTTCGGTTTTGACACGCATGTCCAGGCCGGCACGCATCGCTTGGCGGTGGCGGACCTTCGTTACGGGAACAGGCTGTAGTTCGTCGTAAGCCTGTTTCACTTGGTCTGATGTATATCCTTTATCTTGGAGAATCTTCAAAGCGGCAAGGGCTTGGGGATCCTCTTGGACGAGCAATATCTCCTCAAGGCGCACATCAGTCTGACTGCGTACGTCAACGGGGGTGGGGCGTTCAATAGATGCCGCAACCGGATCGATTTGCAGTTCATCGCCGCTAGTGAAATCCAGACCTTCTATCGGCAGAAGCTGATCGAAGTATTCGCGGTCCGCCTCACTGTACTTCTGAAAATCTTCCCACCGACGGGCAATATTTGCTCCTGCGTGAAAAACTACCACGCCATTATTCAGCACATGGCCTGGCGAGTTGTGTTCGATTACACGCATGATACGACCAACAAATTGCACGAAGGGCGAAAGATTTCTAAAGATGCTGAATACAGCCGCGACCGCGAGAAACGGATGATCAAAGCCCTCTCCAAGTTTACGTACCTGAACGATCACGTCGAGCTGATGGTTTTCGAGCTTCTGCATGACACGTGCATTGACGGCGCTGTCCTCGCGCGAATGCACATAATCGGCCCGGCGACCACGCGCGCGATAGGCTTCAACTATCTGCCTGCAATGTTCAAAATTAAGGGCTGAAGCTATGATCTTCAACCGGCCATCTCCTGTGGCGGCCCGAAGCTTGTCGAGTTCGCGGATCGAGGCGTCAACGATCGTGTTTAGAGTTTCTGTTGATGTAACGATACTGCGCCTGAAATCAGCATCCTGTTCACCAAGCTCGCGAACTTCCTCAAGACTGACCTCGATTTCCTGCCCATCTTCACGTCGAACATAGCGAAGCGTTCGAGGATTTAGAACGACGGCTTTGAGGCGCTTTATAAAGCCTTCCTGAATGGCTCGGAATATGGGATATGAATAGAGTATTCGACCCGCCATTAGTTGGCCGTCCGCACGCGTCGGCGTCGCGCTGAAGTTAACTATTCTCGCGTTGGGAAACTTGGCCCTGAGGGCATCCCAACTAGCGGCTACGTTGTGATGGCCCTCATCAAACAGGATTAGGTCGAAGAAGTCTTCGGGCAGATTCTCAAGCCATCTGTTTCCCGCTCCTTGAAGTTGTTGGATATTCGTGATCACAACATCAGCGGCTTCCAAGTCGGCGGCGTTTGTTGTTGTGCCGCGTATCTCGACAGGCTCCGGATACGGCTGGCCTTGCAAAACGTCGCACTTGATATAGAACATGTCGGGCCTGGCCGGATCAAAGTCCTTCTGAAGTTGCGCGGCAATAGAAATTCCTGGTGCCGCTACAAGTGTGCGGATGGCTTTGAATGCAAACGGCGTAAGAGTGATACATCCCGACTTGCCGCAGCCGACGGGTAGGACGATCCCTATCTCGCGCTCTTGGGCGTCGGCGTCGCTGGCGAACTTGGCCAGCGACGCATACGCCTCACGTTGCGGCGCACGAAGTCGATCATTGCCACTAATATTGGGCTCGCGGGTTTGGAATGCGTTGTTCTCCATTTTTCTTCATTTCTACGCGGCTCGTATTCCCTAACGGCTAATTAGGCGAACGCGTCCGTCATCCTCTGTTTTTGATCTGATTCATTCGCTTCGAATCGTGCCAAGTTGTTCTACATCGTGAGAACTCGGCGCCCAAATCCTCGAGGATGGAATTATTGTAAATCGTTTACGGTGATTCACTTACTTATATTAACATCGAGCGGCGCTTGTCCCGAAATCAGGTCAAATCAGCGCTGCCCAGTAGACTTGTCGTTGGAGACGGAACGGGACGTCGCGAGCACGGGAGAGGTTGCAGTTTGGAAGGCAATGATCGCGTCAAAATCGGTTTCGGTTCGAGTTCGGTTTCGATCGCGCGAGTGATGCGTTCGAGGCGGTGGAAGCCGTCACGCGAACAATGAAGGGAGGAAATCCGATTCTACAGCGTTGCAGCGGAATTTAGAAGAACTCTATCCGGTCCGGGTCGCATTATTCTCTCTCTCTCTCTCTCTCTCTCTCTCTCTCTGCTTGACCGTTTAGGGTGTCGGGGAAGGGTGAGTTCTACACCTAAGAATGGCCCGACGGCTTCCAAAGAGCAGTTGCGCCTTTTCTTTTTCGGCTTACCTAAAGAACGGGCTACAGTTGAGTTGCATCCGCAATTCTGCATGAGCGATTTGGCGATCAGCGCGGGCCAACTCTGGCAGTGAACAGCGTGACTTAGCACTCCCGGTAGGTGTGGCGCTGGTCTGTTATACTGGTAAGTAGTATTCGGAGAATTTGCGACGAGAGGTCTCGTTCTGAGATGTCGCGAGAAGCAGTGCATTCACATTGGACGCCCAACGAGCGGAGCAGCTTGGTGAATCCCAATTCAAGCAGCCCGGCGAAAGTTGGTGTGATACGCGGCCCGCAGGGGCAGAAGCTCGACCCGGATACATACTACCTGTACCTGAGTGACCGCTTGGATTACCTGTTGGGCCAAGAGGACGACCCGGACCAGGCATTAGCCGACTTGCTTTTCGCACTGGCGCAAGACGAACTGGAAACGCCGGGAAACGTGGAACTGGAAAAGGCTGGAGAGCAAGTGATTTGTCAGAACGCGAACCTCAGACAACATCTTAGCCGTATGAATGTGCCGGGCGAGAGCTTGCCAATGATCTTCCCGCCAAACGATCCGAATGCCGAAGAGATGTCCAACGAGACGGACCTAGTAGAGTCGTGGGTGGGGAAAGTTCTCTTCAATCCGTACAACCCAGACCGCTAGTTACGACAACCGGACGTGTTCCTGGTGCTAACGCAATTGGTTTCAGGGATCGAGGTTGCAGACAGTCGTGAACTACAGAAGACTTGTGGCAATGCGCCATCGTTTGACGGAACGCAGCATCTAATGCTGGGATTGCAGCTCACAGGAGGACCTTGGTTGGATACCAGCGTAAGCGTAGACAGATTGAAGCCCAACACAATCGTGCGTGGACCGATCTTTCCGGAGCCGGTTCAGGTACTTGTAGTTGTCCATCTGGGTGAATCGCTGAAGCTCATCGGTAAAGGTCTAAATACCGGACAGGTCTACGAGCCGATTCTCAGCGCCGACCAGTTGGCGAAGCTCGAAATTTCGCCGGAGAAGGAACCTTTCGACGGTGACGCTATGCGATTCCGGCTAGGCGTCGAGGCTCTGAGATTGGCTCTGGCTTACGAATACGACCCTTACTTTTCGCTGTCGATCGCGCGAGTCGACCCGCTCCCTCATCAACTCGAAGCCGTCTACGATTACTTCATGAAGTTGCCTAGAATCCGGTTCTTGTTAGCGGATGATCCCGGAGCGGGCAAGACAATCATGGCGGGGCTGCTGATCAAGGAGTTGAAGATCAGAGGGCTAATAAAGCGGACGCTAATAGTGACGCCAGCGAATTTATCGTTCCAGTGGCAGCGCGAGATGAAAGACAAGTTTCGCGAAAATTTCGAGCTGATTCGCAGCGACGTACTACGCGCCAACTACGGCTCGAATCCTTGGCAGGAAAAGAACCAAGTGATCACGTCGGTCTCTTGGGTTTCCCGAATCGAGGACGCCAAGGAAAGTCTTCTCCGCAGTCACTGGGATCTTATCATCGTCGACGAAGCTCACAAGATGAGCGCGTATGACACGGACAAGAAGACGCTCGCCTACAAACTCGGAGAGTCGCTCTCTGGGATGACTGATCACTACCTGCTGATGACCGCGACGCCGCACAAGGGGGACCCAGAGAACTTCCGTTTGTTCCTAGAACTGCTCGACCGAGATGTGTACGGCGACGTAAAGAGCCTTGAGGAAGCGATGCGGCGCCACGAAGCGCCGTTCTACCTGCGTCGAGTTAAGGAAGCACTAGTCACATTTCCTGATCCTGACACCGGCGAAGTCAAGATGCTTTTCACGAAGCGGCACGTCCAGACCAGCGAGTTTCAGATAACCGACGACGAGTGGGACTTTTACGACGCACTGACCCGTTACGTGGAAGACCAGTCCATCAAAGCCGCCAGCGATGATTCAGCCCGTGGCCGTGCCCTTGGCTTTACCATGGCGATGCTCCAGCGACGGTTCGCGTCCAGCGTCTATGCGGTAAGGCGGTCCTTGGAGCGGATGAAGGAAAAACGCGAGAGGATTCTCGCGGACCCTGAAGGCTATCGCCAGGAACAAATCACGAAGAAGCTACCCGAGGACTTTGAAGATCTGCCCGAGGAAGAGCGGCAGGATGTCATCAACCAGTTGGAAGGAGTCGTCGCCTCCGTCGATCCATCTGCGCTCAAGGAAGAAATCTTTCAGCTCACTAAACTGATCGACCTAGCGCGGACATTGGAAGCGCGGGAGGTCGAATCGAAGCTGGTCAAGCTTCGGGATGTCATCACCGAGCACGGAGTCTTTGCCGACCCCAAGATGAAGCTCCTGATTTTCACCGAGCACAAGGATACGCTCGACTACCTTGTCGGTGACGGAAAGGATGGCCGGCCTTTCGGCAAGTTGCGCGAATGGGGCCTGACTGTTACTCAGATTCACGGCGGGATGAAGATCGGAGACCGAGACACTCCTGGCTCTCGTATCTACGCTGAGCGCGAGTTCAAGGAAGAGAGCCAAGTGCTTGTTGCCACAGAAGCGGCAGGCGAAGGCATCAACCTTCAGTTCTGTTGGTTCATGATTAATTACGATATACCGTGGAATCCTGTGAGGCTCGAACAGCGCATGGGGCGCATACATCGCTACGGTCAGGAGAAGGATTGCCTCGTCTTCAATTTTGTCTCCACCAACACGCGAGAGGGACGCGTTCTAAACAAGCTGTTCGAGCGCCTGAAAAGCATCGAAGACGATCTGGACCCAAAGCGCACAGGCAAGATATTCAACGTGCTCGGCGATATCTTTCCCGCCAACCAACTTGAACGAATGCTTCGAGAGATGTATGCGCATAACCTCACCGAAGAAGTGATCAAGCACCGCATAGTCGAGCAGGTGGACACCGATCGATTCCGACGAATCACCTCCTCGACGCTTGAGGGACTCGCCAAACGCCAGCTGAACCTTTCGGCGATCATCGGCAAGTCGTCCGAAGCCAAGGAGCGGCGCCTAGTGCCGGAAGTGATCGAGGATTTTTTCGTTCAGGCCGCTCCGCTCGTTAGCGTCAATCCCAAAGAGATCAAAGCAGGCCAGCACGTCTATCGAGTTGGTCGCATTCCACGAACACTCTGGCCAATAGGAGAGCGCCTTGAGCCACGCTTCGGCAGGCTCGGTCGCGAATACAAGCAGATCGTCTTTGATAAAAAGCTGCTGACGGACGATGCAACGCTTGAATGGGTCACGCCAGGCCATCCCCTCTTTGAAGCCGTGCGCGAAGACGCGTTTGATCAAGTGCAGTCTGATCTTCGGCGAGGCGCGGTCTTTCTCGACATTAATCGCAATCAGCCGGCTCGGCTCGATGTGTTTTCTGCGGCGATCCGCGACGGAAGCGGCAACGTGTTGCATCGCCGGATCTTCATCATTGAGTGCGATCTGCTTGGCGGGATGATCGCTCGCCAACCGACCATGTTCCTGGATTTGGCTGTAGCCGCTGGATTGATGAGCGTGCCGGATGATGCCGCCCTCCCAGCACGAGATCAAGTCGAGCAAGCATTGATCGAACAGGCTCTTCAACCGTTCCTGAAGGAGGTCGCTGCCGAGCGCGAGAAAGAGGTCGAGACTATCTCTCGCCATATGGAGATCAGCTTGAACGAGTTGATCCATCGGCAGAACCTCCGAATGGCTGATCTCATTAATCAGCAGCAATCAGGCGACAACAACCCGCTTACTGCCGCGAACATCAAGACCACCGAAGACAAGTTGGACGAGCTAAACGGACGTCTCGAAGTCCGGCGCGAAGCACTCCAGCAGGAGCGGAACTGCGCAATCACAGACATTCACCATCAGGGCCGTGCGTGGGTGCTGCCTCACCCAGAGCGTACATCGCCTGGCATCGCGCCGATGGTTCGCGATGAAGAGATCGAACGAATAGCTGTGCTAGCAGCGATAGCCTACGAAGAGGCTCGGGGATGGCAGGTGATAAGCGTCGAGGCAGAGAACCGCGGATTTGACCTCATCTCACGCAAACCTCACCCTGAAGATCCTCAGACTGCCATTGAAGTGAGATTCATCGAGGTAAAGGGACGAGCCGCAGTCGGTGAGATCGCGCTGACAACCAATGAGTACAAAACCGCCGAGCGATTAAAGAAGGATTACTGGCTGTATGTAGTCTTCAACTGCGCGACAAACCCGGAGGTGAACCTGATCCGTGACCCAGCACGGCTTGGCTGGAAGCCCGTTGTAAAGGTTGAGCACTATCACATCAACTCGACCGAGATCACGAAAGCCGTGGTGGACGATCCTGATAGAGTTGAGATTTCTGTACGCATTGAATGTGATCTGTCTGAAACGCGTGGCAGTGAATTCTGGGATGTGAAGTCAGTTACTGATGAAAGAGACGGTTTGCCGCTGGGTGATATTGGCGTTTACGAGTTCAACGCATTCAGTGATTTCGCCGACGTGTTGATGAATGCAGTGTTGCGAACACTGAATGAAGAAGCGCAGGTGTTCAAGCCCAATCTTCAATACTCCGTGAAAGTAGAAATCTATGATGGTGGATCGATCCTGGGACAAGCTTTAATGTTGTTCTCGGGCAAGGACACTCTAGACCCGAACTTTGCACGAGAGGATTCCAAAACTGAAGATTGATGACCCGTTACCCCAAACGCCTCATAGAAGTAGACCTGCCGATCAAGCGCATCTCGGCGCACGCGCGGCGTGAGAAGAGCATTCGTCACGGGCACATCTCCACGTTGCATATCTGGTGGGCCAGAAGACCTCTTGCCGCGTGCCGCGCTGTGATCTGTGCAGGGCTTTGGCCTGACCCTGCCGATCCTTTATGTCCTGAATCGTTTCGCGAGACCGCGCGAACGTTGATGCAGGACTGGGCTAACAATCATAAGGTGTTGCTTGGCGAGGAGAGCTTCGCGCGCTTTGTCGCATTTCAAAGGAATCCGAGCGAGCTTGAAGAAAACGAAAAGCTTCGCGCTGCATTGCTCGACTTCATCGCCGATTTCGCCAATTGGGACAACTCCACCGTCCGCGAATACCTCGACACCAGCCGCGCGCTCACCCAGTCCGCGCACGAGGCGCTGGGCGGTCCGGCCGGCACACGTCCGCTCGTCGTTGACCCGTTTGCCGGTGGTGGCTCCATCCCTCTCGAAGCTTTGCGCGTCGGCGCGGACGTCTTTGCCAGCGACCTCAATCCCGTGCCGGTGCTGCTCAACAAAGTCGTCCTCGAATACATACCCAAATACGGCCAGCGCCTCGCCGATGAAGTCCGCAAATGGGGCAAGTGGATCAAGCGCGAAGCCGAAAAGGAACTGGCCGAGTTCTATCCCAAGGATGAGGACGGCGCAACGCCCATTGCCTATCTCTGGGCACGGACGATTCAATGCGAAGGCCCTGGCTGCGGCGCGGAAGTGCCGCTCATCCGCTCCCTGTGGTTGGCCAAGCAAGCCAACCGCTCAATCGCACTTCAGCTTGTGCCTAATCCCAAGGCCAAGCGCGTGGATTTCCAAATCATCATCAAGCAGCGCGAAGGCTGGGTGGATCTGGCCAATCCCAAAACCAAAATCGAAAACCCGAAATTTGACGGCGCGGTCAAACGCGGTTCGGCGACGTGTCCCTGTTGTGGCTACACGACGCCTGTGGCTCGCGTGCGCGAACAACTCAAGGCGCGGCACGGCGGAGCAAATGACGCTAGACTTTCCAGTGTTGTAGTCAAGCGAGAGGGGGAACAAGGTCGCTTCTACCGCTTGCCTACTAGAAGGGATTTGGATGCCGTGGTGAGAGCGTCCACTGAACTAGAGTGTAGAAAGACGGCGCACAACGGCTCACTGAGTTTGGTGCCCAATGAAACGCTGCCTTTGATGAGCGGGGTCTTCAACGTTCCGATTTACGGGATGACGACGTGGGGCGACCTTTACAGTCAACGGCAGCTTTTAGCCCTTACGACCCTTGTTACTCTTGCTCGAAAAGCAACCAGCCGATTTGCGCGCGATGGTGACCAACAGTTTCCACGAGCAGTTCAGACGATAATCGGACTCGCGATCAGCCGGTTTACGGACATTTGCAATGCACTATGTATGTGGGAAACCACAAAAACCCAAGTGCGGCATGTGTTCACACGGCAAGCATTGGGGATGCTCTGGGATTTCGCCGAGCCTCACATTTTCGCAGATGCTGCGGGCAACTTCAGCGTCACCTTGGATACGATGTTGGAGGTAGTGGAGAGACTCGTCGGCATTTGCCCAACTGGCACTGTCGAGCAGGCTTCGGCCACGTCCCACCCACTTCCGGAAGACGCTGCCGACGCGTTCATCACTGATCCGCCATATTACAATGCAGTCCCTTATGCCGACTTATCAGATTTCTTTTACGTTTGGCTGAAGCGGACGTTGCGGGAAGCGCATCCAGACATTTTTTCAGGAAGCCTCTCACCGAAAGATGAAGAAGCGTGTCAAATGTCAGGGTGGGACCCTGTCAGGTATTCAGGTAAAGACGCCAACTGGTTTGAGATGCAGATGGGCAAGGCGATGTCCGAAGGGCGAAGAGTTCTCAAGCCAAGTGGAGTAGGCATTGTGGTGTTCGCTCACAAATCAACGGCTGGATGGGAAGCACAGCTACAGGCAATGATCGATGCCGGTTGGATCGTGACCGGCTCTTGGCCCATTGACACAGAACTAGGGAATCGACTTCGAGCGCAGGGTTCAGCAGCGCTTGCATCCTCGGTCCATCTAGTCTGCCGCCCGCGCGAAAATCCCGACGGCTCGGTGCGTATGGATGAAATCGGCGATTGGCGCGACGTGTTGCAGGAATTGCCCCGCCGCATCCACGAATGGATGCCGCGCCTCGCCGAAGAAGGCGTCGTTGGCGCGGATGCCATTTTCGCCTGTCTCGGCCCGGCTTTGGAAATCTTCTCCCGCTATTCACGCGTGGAGAAAGCCAGTGGCGAAACCGTTACACTCAAGGAATACCTCGAATCTGTCTGGGCGGCGGTCGCCAAGGAAGCGCTTACAATCATTTTCCCGGATGCCGATACCATCGGCTTTGAAGAAGACGCTCGCTTGACCGCCATGTGGCTTTGGACATTGTCCGCAACAAAGGCAACTGCTAACGGAGAAGGTACTGACGGGGAGGAATCGGACGAGCAGGCGGAAAGCAATGGGAAGAGAGCTAAGCCAAGCGGATTCGTGCTTGAATACGATGCCGCGCGCAAGATTGCTCAAGGATTGGGAGCTCATTTGGAAACCTTAGTTTCAGTGTTGGAGGTTAAGGGCGAAACGGCTCGCCTGCTTTCCGTTTCTGAGCGAGCACAATTCCTGTTCGGCAAGCAAGAACAAGAACAATCGACGCGGCAGCGCCGGAAGAAGAAGCCTCAAATCGACTTGTTTGACGCCGGCAAGAGTGAAGATGAAGGCGATGGTGGCTTGCGAGGCGACTTCACACTCAAGACAGGCGAGACGGTTCTGGATCGCCTTCATCAAAGCATGATCCTGTTCGGCGCGGGCCGATCCGAAGCACTCAAACGATTCCTCGTTGAAGACGGAGCCGGCCGCGATCAGCGCCTCTGGCGATTGGCCCAGGCGCTGGCCGCCCTGTATCCTACCGGCACCGACGAGCGCCGTTGGGTCGAAGGCGTGCTCGCAAGAAAGAGGGGGCTGGGGTTCTGATGATGTGGCGCGACGCTTCCAGCTTGCTTGGACCGATCGGATAATGAAGCAAAGCATCGACGAGCAGTGGCGGGCGGCGTTTCTTCAAACAGTTCAGCAACACGACCGTGCACTGCCTCTTAGAGAATCCGCGCTCGAAGGAAGGCTGGGGGCCTGGACGAAAGAGTTGACTGCCGTAGTCGTATCAACCTGCCAGAGTCTTGGCTGGCAGGCATCCGCCAAAGGCCACCGACTCGAACTGCTTCCCGTAACCGGCTCCGAGTACTTGGGCATAGACGTGATGGCGTTTGCAAAAGGAAAGACGCGATGGCGATTCCCTGTCGCTGTTATAGAGCTTGAGAACAGCCAGACCGACGACCGTGTCGCGTACTCGTTGTGGAAGGTTCTTTGCCTGCGCGCCGATCTGAGGATTGTCTTCTGCTACAGGCGGAGCCTGGCTAAAGGATCGGCTCTGATCAGATCGCTGCGAGAAGAAGCAATTGAGGCGATGGCACTGGCAGGACGCATGAAACTCGAGGGTGAGACGTTAGTGGTTATAGGTAGCTACGATAGCTCGTCGACATTTCCTTACGGATTCTTCAAGTGGCTGCGACTCGATAATAACACCGGCACATTCACTCAAGCATAGCGGGAGATTTCTTATGGCTAAGAACCTTCAGCCCTGGTACAAGGTTGTCACACCGCGTGAGGACTTGCGCGAAGGCAAGCCCCTCGACGCATCGGAATTTGCGGTCCATTTAGATCAGGTCCGCGAAAATCGCGCACCCAAGGACTATCAGGACCCGAAGCGATTCTTTGAACGAACCTACCTGACCAAAGGGCTGACCGACCTGGCGTCTGAGGTCATCCGGCGTTTGTCGGGAGAGAAGACCGAGACGTCAGCCGTGTTCAATATGGCTACGCAGTTTGGGGGTGGAAAGACTCACGCGCTAACGCTGCTTTATCACCTTGCTCAGAACGGCCCGACCGCAAACGGATGGTTGGGGGTCAGAACCCTTCTCACAAAGGCAGGCGTTGAAACGGTGCCCGCAGCGGCAACGGCCACGTTCGTCGGAACCGAATTTGATTCTCTTACCGGCCGGGGTGGAGATGACGGCACACCTCTCAGAAAGACACCCTGGGGTGAGATTGCCTTTCAGCTTGGCGGCGAGGAAGGGCTGGCGATCGTAGCCGAACACGAGAAACAGATGATCGCGCCGGCGGGCGACGTGATTCGAAAGCTTCTTCCCGAGAACAAGCCGACGCTGATCCTGATGGATGAGCTGATGAATTACGTCAGCCGGAATCGCAAGAGCGGGCTCGGGGGTCAGTTCTATGACTTTCTTCACAACCTATCGGAGACTGCGCGGGGCCAGAGCAACGTCGTCTTGGCAGTGTCGATACCCGCTTCTGAACTGGAGATGACCACGGAGGATCAATCCGACTACGAACGATTTAAGAAAGTGCTGGATCGGTTGGGCAAAGCGGTGATCATGTCAGCCGAAGCCGAAACCTCAGAGATCATTCGCCGTCGGTTGTTCGAGTGGGACGAGCGGGCGATGGATCAGGACGGACGCGTGTTGCTTTCCAAAGACGCAATTCAGACGTGCAACGAGTACGCGGATTGGGTAGTCGAGCACAAGCAGCAAGTGGGGAATTTCACGGTGGAGAATGCGCGCTCGCAATTCGAGGCAACTTATCCGTTTCATCCGACTGTGCTGTCGGTCTTCGAACGCAAGTGGCAGCAGCTCCCCCGGTTCCAGCGAACCCGTGGCGTTCTCCGTCTGTTAGCCTTGTGGGTATCGCGAGCATACAAGGACGGATGGGAAGGCGCGCATCGCGATCCGCTGATCGGATTGGGGACTGCTCCGCTCGATGATCCCATGTTTAGGGCTGCCGTGTTCGAGCAGTTGGGTGAATCCAAATTGGAAGGCGCTGTGACGACCGACATCTGTGGGAAGGCAGATGCGAATGCCACCAGGCTGGATAAAGAAGCGGTTGATACGATCAAGAAGGCGCGGCTGCACCGGAAGGTCGCGACCGCCGTGTTCTTTGAATCCAACGGTGGACAGGCTCGCGCGGAGGCTACGGCGCCGGAGATCCGGATGGACGTTGCAGAGCCGGGCCTGGACATCGGCAACGTCGAAACCGTATTGGAGGCATTGGCGTCATCCTGCTACTTCCTTTCAGTCGAAAAGAATCGCTATCGGTTTGGACTCTCGCCGAACCTGAACAAGCTCCTTGCTGACCGCCGCTCGAACATCAAGGCAGAGAGAATCGATGGCCGGGTACGAGCCGAAGTACAGAAGGTGTTTCCCGCGCGCACGGGCCTAGAACGCGTATTCTTTCCCGAGAAGAGTAGCCAGATACTCGATCGCCCAATTCTTACTCTGGTTGTTTTGCCTCCTGAGCAATCGCTTGCGGAAAAGAACACTCTCGAACTGATCGACAAGATGACGCGCGAATCGGGAAAGTCGAATAGAACTTTCAAGAGTGCGCTTATCTGGTGTGTTTCCGAAAATGCTGCGAACCTTCAGGAGGACGCTCGCAAAGCCCTTGCGTGGGAAGACATCGACGACGAGGACTCCGACAAGCTCGACGAGAGTCAGAAGAAGCAGCTTGCGGAGAATCTCAAGAAAGCGGAGCGAGATCTGAAAGAGAGCGTCTGGCGAACGTATAAGAACCTCGCTTTGCTGGGGAAGGATAATACTCACCGAATAGTCGACCTCGGGCTGGTACATTCGAGCGCGGCCGACAATCTGGTTACGTACATCTTGAACCGACTACGGCAGGACGGCGATTTGGAAGATGGGGTGGTGAGCCCGAATTTCTTGCTTCGCAACTGGCCTCCGGCGTTCACAGAGTGGAGCACGAAATCAGTGCGCGATGCGTTCTTCGCATCGCCGCAGTTCCCTCGCCTGTTGAACGCCGATGCGGTCAAAGACACGATCGCGCGGGGTGTGGCCAGTGGTCACCTCGCATACGTCGGAAAAAGCTCGACGGGAGCCTACGATCCCTTCAACTACGCCATCGAGATCAGACAGGGTGAAGTTGAAATCTCGGATGAGATGTTCATCGTCTCGAAAGAGACTGCACTGAAATACAAAGCTAGCCGGACTCCAAGCTCAGGCCAGCAACCAAGTCTGCCAACATCTGGCGACTTGTACCCACCGCCAGCAGGCGAGGAATCACAGGAACCAACAGGTGAGCCACGCACGGACTCTCTTACGGACACTCCCGCCGCTACAGGCACTCTGAAGTGGATAGGCGAAGTCACGCCGCAAAAGTGGATGAACTTCTATACCAAGGTTCTGTCCAGATTCGCTGCGGGTAAGGGATTGAAGCTTACTGTGAGTGTGGAAGTCTCGCCTGAAGACGGGGTCTCATCTCAGAAAGTCGAAGAGACCAAAGTCGCGCTCCGCGAACTCGGCCTCAAAGATGATGTTCGAATTGAATAGCGAGCGCGACCACTGAAATGTCTTTCGGAAGGCGAAACTACGAAAGGGCATGGCGAAGCGAATATTTTTTAGCTTTTATTATCAGGATGTGATCGACTTCCGCGCGAACGTCGTTCGTCAGCATTGGCTTACCAAGCCAGACCGGGAATCCGCAGGATTCTTCGACGCCTCCATATGGGAAAGCGCCAGCGAACGGGACCAGTGGCGATTAAGAGGTTGATTAACTCCGGGCTCGAGACGTACTCTCCGAGTTAACCTTCCATTGGCTCACCAGCATCGAGCGAGTACCAGCGACAAAGAAAGTCCAGGACATGCCCACTACGCCACCGCCGGGGCTAATTCTACCATTGGCGGTTTCACAGTGCGAAGATTCATGTCCATGATCGGAAGGGAAAAGAGAGGGAAGCGATGCCGTATTTGTATCGGCAGTGCCTTCAAGTGGCTGAGGTGATGGCTTTTCTGGTGAAAGTTTTTGGGCTGGATTTAGTGGAGCCAGGTGTCGTCTTCGATGATCATGAGGTTGTTTGAGGGGCGCCTCCCGTTTTTAACTGCGCGACTTGTGGAGCCTGGCTGGAGGGCCTCTCCGCGCGCGACGAGTTTGAGAAGTTCGGCATCGAGTTCGGCGGTGTTTACGATGAAGCGTTCGTTTTCGTCTGAAGCAGTCCAGTTTACGAAAAGGGGCATTATGTTGGCGTGGACCAGCTTGATTGGGGTTACGGCCGTTACGGAGAAATTAGAAGGGAGGATGACAAAGTCGTCCGGTGAAGGCAGTTCGCGGAGCGCAAAAGCGGGAACATAAAGTGCCGATGGTTCAAAGCTGGAGATTTTGAAAGTTGTTGAGGAAGCGCAGGCGCGGAGCGTGATGTCATTCATCAGCTCGAGGAGTTCGGTGGCTCGATCGGGAGTGAGATCGATGATCGTGATGATCTCTTGGTGTGGCGAGGTGACGTGGGGTATCTGGGTGGTATGAAGAGCAATGTTCAGGGACATGATGATTTCCTGAGAGGTCGGTGGTTTAAGTCTTGTTTCCTCGTTCTCCTTCTGGATGGTGTCGATAGCTTGAGCGTTAGATTCGGAGAGATCAGCCGATGGTTTCCCAGCCTTTCTCGCCCAGAGCGGCGAGCGTGGTCTATGGTCTTGTCAGCGAGAGGGCTTTCATTGGTTAAAGCTTGTCCCATGGGAAGAGTTCTTGGATCTGTTGTTTTTCGGTCGCTTGGGTAATTGGAGTTGCCGGCGTTTCTATCTTACGGACTTCTGCTTGCCAAATTGCGATCGATTCGTCGGTAACGCCGGGTAGTATGGACAAAGTATCTGGCGAGACGTGGGCCAAGCGGTTGGCTCGGAGATCTTCATAGAACAGATCTGCTCCGATGAAAGCTCTTCCTGTTTCGATTGCGCCTACATGCGTTGTACCACTTCCGGAGAAAACGTCGCATATCAGTTCTCCAGGTAATGAGTAGAGCAGTATGGCTCGTTTGGCGAGAGTGAGTGGGAACTGTGCGGGGTGTGAATGCGGTCCGCCGGCTTTGCGTTCCGGGTGATTGTGTCCGACGTTTGGGATATGCCAGACGTTAGTAGGATGGGCCCCGAGTGGGTGGCAACTAAGCTGGCCTTTGTTCGGGCCTTTGAAGGCTCTCTTTCCTGGTTGTTTTTGTGATATTCGCGCGGCGCTTGGATTGAATGTTGGAGAGTCGCCTTTAGAGAACACTAGGACGGTTTCATGCCGCTCGGCGAGTCTGCGTTTGGGTGTAAGGCCGTGGGGTGTGGTCCAGATGACGCGACTTTGAAAAGTCAATCCGGATCGGCGCAGATCCTCGAAGAGGAGTATGTCTAAGGGCATGAGTTTGTCTTCCCAATCTGGGGTTGAGCCGATATTAAGGAAGAGTACTCCATTTGGTTTTAGCGTGCGTGAGAGCTCGCTAATAATTTGCATAACCCAGCCGTGAAAATAAGTGAAGCGCATGCGATCGGCGCTTGGGCAATCGCCATAAGGTTTTCCTAAGTTGTACGGCAGCGAAGTTATGTGAGTATGGACACTGTCATTTGGAAGCCCATCGAGAAAATCAAGCACGTCGCATTTTGCGGTCGTGTTCATGACTTCGGTGAGAAATTCTAATTGCCGGCGTTTACGTTCCTGGTGTCGTTCCCGTATACGGTTTTCGGTTTTTCGTGCGGAGGCTCGAATAGCCAGGTTGTAAATTTTGCCGCGGGACCAGCCGGTTCGTTGATGAACTTCATCGTAGGTATGATTGCCAAGGAGTTTCAGGATGCGGCGTTCTTCGAAAGTGAGCTTTGGGGCAGTGGTTGCTATCGGGATAGTCGCAGTGTGATTGGCGGTGAGTTTAAGAGCGGTTTGGGCTGACATCTTGATCTTTTGATTGATTGAAGGATCGTTTTGATGTGAAGGCGTGGGGGCGGTTTGAAAAGAGTAGACGTTTGACGTTTGAAGTGAATTATTAGGGACCGCTTTGTTTTGGCTCTGCTGCTGGTTTGGAAGCGCGAGGTAGTGGCTGGGAGTTAGATAGGGAGTTAGATGTTTCGCGCATGCGTTGGCGAATGGTTTCCGGTGGTATGGCTTTTAGGTTCGTGGAGTCAAGCATGGACCAGATACGTGAATAGCGGCCGTTGGTTTGGTGATCGCGAGTGATGTGAACGAGACCAAGTATTGATTTTTTATCCCCGATCGCGCGGGCCTCATGTTCCGAGAAGAAAGCACAGCCATAGGGTGATACGGAATGGATAGTGCAGAGGTCATTTTGTAAAAACTTACAGGCGCCATCGGCGCCGCGTTGCGGCACAAGAGTGGGGATTCGCACTTGTTGGTTGTCTCTCAGGACAATTGCTCCGGGACTAGCCAAGAGATTTTCGCGGGAGAATTCCATGACGTCGGTGTAGCCGAGGTGACGGGCGATGCGGGGCACGTCGTCAGGAATAAGCATGCCGGGCAGGTTACGGCAGTTGCTGGCGCAGGCAGAGCAGGAGCATGTTGTCCTGGGGAAGCCGAATTCGGTGCGTTGTTGATCCACGGTGTTGATTAGGGGTTGATAAGGTGCAGAGAGTTAAGTTGAAGTCGCGGAGCTCGGGCCATACTTCCTCAATTACGATTTCCTCTTCCGCTCCGCAGTAAGGGCAAGCATTCATCTGCGTAAGCACGGATGTTCGGAGTGGAGCATCGTCAGTAGAGCTTGAGACGCACTTTTTCCCCGGTAGCTGTTTTGACAGTAATTTCTGACGGTGTAAGGGTGCCCAGGTTTGGTTGGTTGGGGCGGTAGATCCTTTTTGGGTTAACGAACTTGCCCTCGTGTTTGTAGTGGTAGGTCAGGGCGATGATCGGAGCAGTTTGATCCTTGAGAAAGCGGCTGAGGTCGTAGCGGGTGTAGTCGTGGGGGACGCAGTTGCCGATGATTGAGCGAATGATATCGCTGACGGAATTACGGTATGACTCTTCCTGAGGATCGTAGTCGTTTTCATCATTCGCGCTGAAACCGGCCCAGACTTGGTTATCGAGGAAGTCCATCATGTCGTCAGTACCGACTGTAAAGTCGACGTCGGAGGCATCGTAGCTGCTGGAGTCAGTGAATGCGAAGACAGGAGAGTTGGTTACAGGTATCCATTCTTTTGGTGGCTGGTGGTCCTCGTAGGAGATGCCGTAAGCGCCGGGTTTGTAGAACCAGTTGTGTTGAGGATCGCCTTCGGGTTTCCACCAAAGATTTCCAATATTCAGCCTGGTTTGGTCTCCATATCGCAGTGTAAAGGCGGGCTCGATTTCCGGGAGAAAGGATGGCAGTCCGTAAAAGGCCTCTTCGACTTTCGTGGGGTGTTGAATCGACACTCCTTCGTTCAATAGGAGAGGCGCATCATCATATGTGAAAAGGGTCCGAGTGTTTGGATGGTCCAGATCTCCGGATGAGTTGAGATCTTCCAATGAGTTCGGATTCTCGTTTGTTTGGATGTCCTCGGCGATTATGTACGGGCACTTAGTAGTTGCGCGAGCGTTGTCCAATCGGAAGCAGGCCTCGACGTGGGGCGGTTTGATTTTGGCCCGATTCTTTACATCGAAGATGAAGTCGAATATCTGCTCTTTGATGAAGGCGAGAAGATCGTTGTAGGCAGCGTCTTGTACGATGCCGGTGCGAGATGGGGAGAGCGGGTTGCAGGGTCTTCCGGAAACTACTTCCAGGTGAAAGTCAAAGGAATTGTTTAAGCCGCGGAGCGATATTAATTGTCCGTACCAGAGGATACTCGAGCGCCGGCAGGAATCGTTATAGCCGATTGTGAGTTTGGAGCCGAGATAGGTTGTCGAGATGAGTTTATCTTGAAGCTTCGTCCAGGCAGGCAATGAAGTGCGAATGTTTTTAGAGTTGAGGGTGATGGTGAGGATGCCTTCATATCCTTGGGCGGGGCTGGCGCTCTTGAATATTTCGTCTGAGTAAGTGTAGAGAACGTCTTTGGGTTGCAGGGCTAGCTGGATGGCGCTAATGAGTTCCGGAGCGCATTTCGCAGAGATGCGAAGGCCTGCGATCGGTTGGGCGAGTGCGGTCAGTCGCTGATACCAAACTGAGTAGTAATCGGGGTCGTTCCACCATTTCTCTGTGTCGATAGTAAGCTCAAGAGTTCCGGAACTGAAGGTGACCTCACTGATTTGATCGTGGGTTAGCAAGCTCACGATGCCTATGCCCATGGGATCCTGGTCTCCGATTGTATTATTGTCGAAGTTGGATTCTGCGAGCTTGAGGAGGGTGTGGAATCCGTCTATCCCGCCGAGCAGGCCATGTCCGTTATCTTGAATGGTAAAGGAGTTCTCGGTAGTAACGATGTTGACGTTTCGGGCGCCTGCGCGCTGGCTATTCTGGACGATTTCGCCGAGCGCTTCGTCAATTCGGTTATGAAATAACCTCTTGATCGAGGATCGGATGCGGTCGGTGTTTACCAGGACGCCTAGAGTGGAGGCGTGGTCAGCGGTTATGTCGGTTTGTTGCATTTGAATTTTGATGATTCCGTTTAGGCGTTTGGAAATCCAAGCTGGCTTATGACCGTGGCAGTCTTTGAATGCTTAGTTTGCCGTCCGCCTGAATTTGCCGGGGCTTTCGGATTTGATGAAGCGGGAAAAAGCGAATTTCAAGCTGGCATGATTGTGATCGGGTCAATGCATTGCCGCGGCGAAACGCCGGCGGTCATGAAAGCAGAGTGGTTTCGTAGGGCAGATTGAATTTTTTGTAAGGGGGGAGCTGCGTACTTTATGGAAAGCCGCGAGCGCGTGGGATTCGGTTTGGGGGACGAAGTAAAGGTCGGCGGTTCTTAGGGTTTGGGTGTTACGCGATGGGTGACGCGAGAGGCTGAATTAGAGCTGAGATTGACGGTCTGATCAAGCGCGGGATTGGGATTGAAATCGAGGGGAGGTGGGATGCCGCGGTCTTCGTCGGAAGCGAAGATAGATCCATACTCACCATATTCATCTTTACTGTGAGTCAGATTTCCGTGTTGTCCGGGGATGATTGTTAAATCGTACATTGGTTGATTTTGGATGGCAAGGTTCTCAGGGTCAAAAAGCGTTTTCGATTTTATTGGCGGCCCGTTTGTTTTGCCGTCTTGAAATTATTGCGACTGTTGATTGATGCGGAGAATCCTGTGTTGAGAGGGTAGAGTCATTGCCGGTGATCGATCGCTATTGAATGGATTGCCGAGAAAGATTCTCAGAGCTTGGGCCTGGCGTCGATCTTCTTCTTCGAGGAATTCTGTTATCAAGACTGAGTCGGCGCCGTTGGTGAGCATCTCCCAATAGAGGGCTTTGGTGGAGTATTTAGCGCAAGCTTCAGCGGCTTGAAGGCCGCCGAATATTTGTTGCGCGTAACAAGCCATTGAAGCTGTGGATGCGGCGTGTAGTACTGACGCACCGAAGAGGGTGCGGGTGTCAACAGCGGTTGGATGGTCGGCGTCTGTTTTTGATTTAGGAGTTTCAGTTGTCGGTAGCGTCGATTTCTTATAAGTTTCGGCGAGTTGGAATACTACTGCCTCTGCATGCAGGTGGGCTTGGTGCATTTCGGCTCTGGTTGTGACGCCAGCGGCAAAGAGTTCCGCGGTGCGAATTGCGTAGTGGCTTCTTTCATCCCGGAGTAGATGGCTTACGCGTCGGGCAGACCAGGCAGCGAAAAGGTGAAAGTGGGGTTCGTATTTTGTGATCTGGTTGGCCTGGCGAAATGCTATTAACTCCCAAAGCATTTGGAGCATGATTTCTGCCGATGGAGCGGTTTCCCAGATTTCGGCGGTGATGGTATCGGCTTCATTCGCAGTAGCATCAATTTGAAGGGCGGTTGCCATTGTGTGGTCCAGAGTGTTGTAAGTGTCACTCGCTGGTTCTCAGGCGGCAGCAGAGGAGCTTTCGGGTTGATGTGCGACGGGCGCGAGATGGATTTCAGAGAGTGGTTGGAGAGCGATTCGGGAGTGGTTGCCACGTTGCAGTTTTTGTTTGAGGCCTACGAGAGATGAGCGACGGTAACCCAGGCGCTTGGCGGCGTGTGTGTGGTTACCTTCGGCGATCGTGGCGGCCTCGATAACTAGCAGTTGGACTCGTGCGACATAGGAATAAAGATTTTCATTTGCGAGCAAGACTCGAGCAGCTGCGGGCAGTACCAAGGATCCCTCTTCGACATTATTGTGCGGAAGCTGAGAGTAGACGTCGGTTTGGGTGATGGGCTTCTCGTCGTCGACGCGCGCGGTGAGGCGCGAGATAATGTTTTGTAGTTGGCGGATATTGCCGGGCCAGTCGTAGAAGGCGAGCGCCTTCAGAGCACTGGCTTCGATTTGAAACCTGGTGGAGCGGCCAGTTAGTTCCTGCTCGTGTAAGAGACGGCTGTTGATTAGAGCGGGGAAATCTGAGGGTCGCTCTCGAAGCGGTGTTACCTGTATTTCGAGTACTGCGATCCGGTAGTACAGATCTTCGCGGAAGGTTCTTTCCTTGATCATGGTTTGCAGGTTACGTGACGAGGCAGTGATGATGCGAACATTGCACTGGATGTCTTTAGTGCTGCCCAGGCGACGGATTTTCTTTTGTTCGATCGCTGTCAGTAACTTGGCTTGAAGTTCCGGTTTCATCTCGGCGATTTCGTCAAGGAAAAGTGTTCCGCCGTCGGCTGTTTCGAAGAGTCCTTTCTTGGTGGTGCCGGCGCCGGTGAAGGCGCCTTTTTCGTGTCCGAACAATTCGCTTTCCAGCAGAGCTTCCGGGAGAGCCGCGCAGTTGAGATCGACGAACGGCTTATCGGCGCGCGGGCTTTGCTCGTGGATCATGAGAGCGGCGGTAGTTTTGCCGGTGCCGGATTCGCCTTTGATCAGAACACTGTGAGTTGAGCGGGCGGCGCGTGCAATTTCTATATTGAGCTCGCGCATTTGCGGACTGCTGCCGATCATCCTGGATGTTTCGACCGGGGCTAGAAGAGCGGCGGTCGCGGCGGTCCATTGTTGAGCTGCGATAGCTGCCATGGTAACGAGAGATTGTAAGCTCGCGTTAACCTTTGGGGTCATCGGGTTGATGCAGGTAACGGTAATAGTGAGGCTGGCGACCTGCGCTTCAATGTCTCGGCGGACACCTGAGGCGTTTTGATTTAGGGTCACCTCTGACGTCTCGTTGTTTCGGACAAGCGTGATGCGCTCGATTGTTACATTCAGGGTAGTGAAAGCGGAGGCTATTTCCTTGAATCCTTCGTCCATGGTTGTGGCGGCCTGGACTCTTTGGGAGAGCTCTTCCATTAGGCAGTGGTGAGCGTCTGGTTGTGTGGTAGCTTCGGGTTCTTTGGTATTTGCTGCTCCGGTATGTGCCATGACGGGTGATTCCTTCGGTCAGACTATTTCCAAAACCTTCTTCGTATCAGATACTCAGTAGTTAAGGGCTTCTTAAGCTGCTGCGGCGATGATCATGCGGTCTTCGTCTATGTCGTAGAGTGCCTTGCTGACGGAGATTGTTATGACCTCTTTCTCAACGAGCATCGCCTGGTCGAAAGCGTTGCGGGCGAGGAGGTAGGCGATGCGCGTGCCTTCTCTGCGTAACAGGTCATCGTCATAAGAGAGTGGGACGCCGGAAATGATGGCTTCTCGTTCGGTGCGGAATCCCAGTGTGCGAATGGCGGTGGCTTGTTGTCGCATGGACACGCGTTGGCTTTCGGTAAGGTTGGGGCGGCCGCCTTCTAACTGTACGCGGAGGACCTCAAAGTTGAGCATCATGCGGATGACTTTGGCAGTGATTGCCTCGTCGCTGGTTTGGGGTTGAAACGGGATGATTGGGCTTTGGTGATGGCTTAAGTTCTGGGTGCTGGCGTTCATCTTTTTGGCTCCGTGTAAATAGGTCGTTTGTGATCCGTTTTGGTTGAACGTTGTCGTTGGTTCTTGCCGTCCGACGGATGGGCTACTACAAGGGTCGTGCCGTGAAGCGGAAGGAAGCTTGAAAGTTGGCGGCGAAGTAAAGTTAAGAGCAGTAAAAGACGGGCCTAGAAATAGTTTGGGCTTTGATTTTGGGAGGCTCGATAGGCGGGCCTGGAGGCTTAAAAAGTGGTAACTAAACTTTCGGTGGGAAAGGAAACTTTACGAAAATCGGAGCTGGGCAGATGGAAAATAAGCTTGGATAACAGGGAAGGATGGTCAGTTATTCAGGCTAGAAAAGATTGCCGTTGGCAGGCGCTTTTGCGGAGATGTTTTTCGTTGTCGAAGCGTTTGGACAGAGTCCGTAGTCAGGGATAGTTTTCATTGCGAGTCTATCTCGTTCGGTGTGGAATGTGTTCCCAAAAAGATTATGGCCGCTGGGGCGGACACAGTGCTGGCCGATTCCGGCAGAGCAGGAAGGACATTTCACTTCGAGGGCGGGATCGCGAGGCCACGTCTGGTTACAGGCGCTGCATTGAACGGCCATGGATGTGAGATTTGAATCTGGAGGGAAGTGCTGATGTTAGGCGGGGCTGGTGGAGTGAGCGCTGCTTACCGGGGCTTGCATGATATCGGCGAAACCTCGGTGGAAAGTATTCTTTCGGATCGCTAAGTCGAAGAGCGATTGAAGGTTACCAAAGGAAACCTGGTGTAGTCGCCGCTGGATACTTTTCTTTCGCTGGCTGGCGAAAGTTTACTTACCACTTTTTCCCGTCGATTTGGGCATAAGGATGGCCGCGGGTGGCTTAGGTAAAGAGCATTGGTGTTGTTGGCAAAGCTGTTGCTGAGTGCGGTAAAGAGTTAAGGGCCTGCGCGAGCTGCGGTGACGTATGACTTGAGGCGTCTGAAGCGATGTGCGTGAGTGGCAGGAGATGCGCTTCTGGCGATAAGTCGCTGGCTTCGATGATTTCTGGATCTGCTGGATCGGATTGGTTGAAGGAGCCAGGTTCGGCGTTTTGGGAGTCAGGCTCGGCGGTGGGTTGCTTAGATTGGCTGGAGGTTGGTACGGAGGTTTGAGTGGAGGAAGGGGATTTGCCGAGGACAATAGTTTGGGCCTTGCTGGTTAGAGCTTCCAGACCTTTGACGAGGTTGTCTTGTTGCATCGAAAGGAGGGTGGCGTACATGCCGACTTTCTCTTTCACATACTTATATTGCAGTAGACGGTTTGCAATGGTTTCGGGTTTGACTGTTCCTGGTTCGGCTTGGGCGAATCGGTCGAGATCGGATGCCATGGTTCGGAGCTCGTCGAGGAATCCGTAGTGGATGGCGAGCGCGACGTCGGCTTTGGCAACTTCGGTGTTGGTGACTGGAAGAGCGAACAGGTACGGCTGTTCGTCGGCCGTGGTTGGAAGGGATGCAATGAGCTCTTTGGCGAGTTCAATCTGCTGTCGTTCGGCGTTGGGAACGAAGTAGATGCCTCCTTCTTTACGCAAGCTAACGGCATTCATGTTGGTGACAATGGCGTGCACCATCTTGGAAAGGTCTTCGGTAAAAAATAGGTGACGGAATTCATTGAAGTAGGGGATGAGTTCGTTTGTAACTTGAGTGCTTTCATTCTGCGCACTAATGACGCCGGCGGCGTCCGTGGTGCAGAGGATTTCTCCAGTCTTTTTGTGTAAGAGGATTCTGAGTTGGGTGCCGTATGAAAGACCGAGTTTATTGAAGTCGACGTTTTCGGAGACGATGCCAAAGACGAGATGTTCGGCGCCAGCTTTATTGATTACGCGAATGAGTGTCGTTTCTTTCTGGTTCTCGTCGTCATCATTGGTTGAGGATGAGTTTTTGACTGTTTGCGGTATGCCCGTTCGTTGTTGAGTACGTTCTGATATCCATGCCTCGAGGGCGCGACGTAATGCTTTGCGCGGCGATGGTGGGGCAGGTAGGTGGTTGCTGAAGCCGGCGCGTTCGAGGGCGGCTTTCAGGTCAGCTTCCTGGACGCGGATGTTCATGAGTCTCCAATTGACTACATAGCCAAGGAAGTCGGCGCCGGTTTGGTTTTCGATTTGGGAGAGAGTGATAGTGGGTTTGTTCATTGCTGTGTCCTTGTCGACGAGTTCCTTAGATACTAAAGATTGTTTCGAGTATGGGGTTGTCGTTTTTGAGCATGTCGAGTGGGAGCATGGCATCGGTAATTGAAGCGAGTACTCCGGCTCCCTCGTTAGTGCCAATCAGTATGCCGAAGGCTCGCATTTCGCGGGCCGCCTTTGTTTGCAGCCAGCTGGTTTTTACGGTTGCGGATATTGAGGCGAGTCCGTCGGTGACGCAGATGACGTCCGCCTTGTCGAATCTGGAGTCGTCAATTAGTTCCAGGGCTTTTGTCATCCAGGGTTCGAAGGCTGTAGTTCCGTTGTAGAAGAATTCGGCGACTTCCAGGGCTTCTTCAGGGGAAGCCTCGCCCTTGTTGAAGAATTGAGTTCGTATTTGGTTCCTTGAGGCGAAGTGGATGATGGCGATGTCGCGCTTTTGGAGGCGCGCTATGGCCATTAGCGCCAGAGCAACTCCCTTGGACCAAACTTCTTTGGTGGTGTCTTCTTCAGCGCATGCTGGTTCATCCATTGAGGCTGATTCGTCGATAGCGAGAATGATAGGTCCACGGCCCTGTGGTTCATGGTGGATGAGCTCATATTGCATCAACCGCTTTTCGATGAACTTAAGAGCGAAGATATCTTCAAGTTCCGGGTCGGCTAAGAGACAGAGTTCGGAGGGAAGCATGCGGGCGACATTGTTGCCGATTTCGATTGAGGCTATTTCGTCGGGCGGGTGTTTGACCTTTGCTTTTTGGACGGCGAGCGCGATGCGGGTGAGGCGACCGCAGAGTTCGGCAATCTGTTTGAGTTTGTCGGATGAACGAACCCTTTGAGCAAGTTGAAGTTTCTCTTTGGTTGATTGGCCGTTCTTGCTGAGACCGAATCCGCCCTGGTCGTAGCCTGCGGAGTAAGCCTTGATTGCTTCGTTAGTAGAGTCGATTTCCTGTTCGGCTTCGGAGAGGGCTTGCCGGGCAGCTTGGCGAATCCCAGCTTGAGCCTGGTCTACGGCATTGTTGACTTCCTCGTGGAGCTCGTCAACTTGTGTTTGGGTTTGTTCGGCATTGAGACGGGCTTGCTGGGCACGGTCGAAAAGTTCCTTTGCCTTTTTTCCTTTTGCCTCTTTTGCGAGATCGTCCAGCGCTTCAGCTTGTGAGAAGAGCTGAGACATTTCTGTTTCGAGATCATTAAGGTTGTTGATCTTGCGGATAGTGCTTTGTCCCAGAGCGTTGATCGCGTTTTCAGCCACGCCCATCGTGGCAATTGAGCTCATCATCAAGTCGTCGGCAGTGCCGGCTTCCCGCACTTGCTTCCACTCAATCGTATTCATTACCTGTTCGAGGATTTGCCGGTTGACCTCGTAAGAATGCTTAAGCGGGGCGGGGGGCGCGATCATGGGTGCGCGTTTGTGGAAACTCCAGAAGAGATCACGTATCAGAGCGGACCCGGTTGAGAGAGTGCCTCCGGATTCTTTTATTGTTTGTCGGAAGTTTGGGTAATCGGAGATCGCTTGATCGAAAGAGTCGAGATCAAAACTGTCATGGTTTAGGCAGGCGACGCCACTAGTGTCGGCGGCGAAGAAGCGGGACTCGCGTTCTTCGGGAATGATTTCGTGAGTTGCTGTAGGCGTCGAAGCTATAGGGTTGATTTCTACAGGCTCGGCGCTTGAGGGTTGTTGGTTGTTCACTTGAGGTTTTGTTGAGCTGCTGATTTATTAGCCGAGTATGACTTTGCAGACTTCTTGGTGCTTGGCGTTCACTTCGTCGATCACTTTGTCAATCCGTGTCGTCGGTCGCGACTGTGCTTCCGCCTGTTGCTTGAGGCGGGCGAGTTTTTCCAGCGCGTCTTTGATCTTGACGTTGGTGTCGACTGCTGAATTCATCTGCTCAGTCTTGTTAGCGGCAGTGGTTTGTGCTTCGTTGAAAGCCAAAAATGCGGAGTCGACCTGGTCGGATAGTTCGACGGCTTTTGCATTGAGGGGATTAGCGAGGCGGGCGGCCATTCTGCCAATTTCAGAACGCTGCTCGGGAGCACTCCAGAGGGCTTCTTTAAGGATCATCAGATCGTCTTCTTCCACTGCCGCGCGACCTTCGAGGAGGGCTTGGCCTTGGAGGAGAGTAGTAGCCCACTGCCATCTGCGATCGCTCACGATGATGCCTTTTCTCAAGAGGTCTTTTCTCAGGGTTTCAATTGCTCCATATGTGCCGGCGGGGATGGGTATTTGACGGACGGTGTTCTGGATGGCGATGAGTTCCGGTTTTGTGATGGTAGTGGTGAGAACTGGTGCGGCTGCGGTTCTGATAAGCCGGGCGAAGCCTGACTCGGTGGTGTAGTCGACCATTACGCGAAGAACGAGTCTGTCCCACATGGCGTTGAGATCTTCGCCCTGGGGCATTTCGTTGGAGGCAGCGAAGAGTGAAATGAGAGGTACGGGGAGGCGTTCCGTGCCGTTGTCGAATTCACGCTCATTCATGATGGTGAGCAGTGTGTTCAGGATGGCGGAGGATCCTTTGAAAACCTCGTCCAGAAATGCAAGCTCTGCTTCCGGCAGCATGTTGCTGATTACGCGTTTGAATTCGTCTTTCTTGAGGGCGGCAATGGAGATGGGGCCGAAGAGCTCTTCTGGTTGAGTGGTTTTAGTGATGAGGCGGACAAATGTTTTCAGTCCGCTGCCGTTTTGACCATTGGTCGCAATGCGTTTGGCAAGCTTGAGAATGAGCCACGATTTGCCGGTTCCTGGAGGGCCGAGAAATACGCCATGCTGGCCTGTGATCAAGGCAATGAGGATAGCGCGAATGGCATCGGTGCGTTCGATCATTTCGATGTTTAATTCGCCTTCGATGCGTTTGAGCTTGTCGATTGCCGGTTGTGTGTTGGTTAGGTCAAGCATGGCAGGGATCGATTCCTTTGGAGGTTGGTAGAGTGATAGTGCTGATTTTGAAATCGAGAGCGCGTGTTTGAACTTGTCAGGCTAATCAGTGAATTCGCTGCTTGCGTTCCGCTTATTTCTTGATGGTGTTTCGAGCGGGATGAGTCAGAAACGCGGTCAACGGTGAGAGTGAAGACGATTAGTGAGCCGCGCCGCAGTGGCAAGCTGCGCGGTTACGAGCAAAGGCGGGATTAGCAGGGAAGGAGTAAATTTTCCGGGAGGAGATTTTAGGTGCCTGGTTGCGGGGTGGGCCGCAACTTTTAAGATGTTTTTTGATGATTCGGTGAAAGGCCTACAAGCGACAGGGCATTATTACTGCGAGACTTTGGTTAGCCAAGGCAGCTCCGGGTACGAGCATTACTTGTGAGTTGCCATCTTTGAATGACAAGGTTACCAGATCCTGGTGGCCGAGGGCGTTGTAAGAGTCGAGTAGGTATTGGCTGTTGAAGCCAATGCTTGTTTCCTCTCCATTGAAATCAATCGGAATGCTTTCGAGTGCCTCGCCGTTGTCTGGAGTGCTCGCGCTAAAGTTGAGCTGACCTGCTTTGATGTCGAGACGGATTGCGTGGCTTCGATCGTCGGCCATAAGAGAGACCCTTCTTACGGCTTCGCGAAAGGCGGTAACGTCGGTTGCGAAGGAGTTGTCGTTGGCTTTTGGGATGACCATTTCGTAGTTGGGAAATTGGCCTGAAAGGAGTCGTGCGGAGAGTGAGCGAGATCCGACTTGGAAGTAAATGTGATTTGGGTCTGTGGTAAAGCGAAGCGTGCCTTGGTGTGCGGCGCAGATCTTGGCCAGTTCTGCCAGAGCTTTTCGTGGGATGAGTACGTCGATTGTCGTCTTGCTGGTAATTTCTTTGTTTTCCGATTTTGCCAGGCGGTGGCCGTCGGTTGTGATCATTCTCATGCTTGTTCCATCAATTTCGACTTTGGCGCCAGACAGCGTGTAACGGCTCTCCTCCTGGGTAATTGCATAGATGGTGGAGGTGATCATGTTTGAGAAGATGTCTGTTGGTATTTCGATTGCGCCTTCTTTTGGTTCCTGGATTTCTGGGAAGGCTTCGAATTCCGGGGCCATAAGTTTGAAGCTGGCTCGCTCGCAGGTGAGTTTGGCTCCGCCGTTTTCAAGAGATTGGAAAGTCATGTCGGCGGTTTTGGGGAGGGTTTTGGTGATAGCGAGCAGTTTGCCCATTGGTACTAGGATCGTACCCGGTTCTAAAACTGCGGCTTCCGTCTGGCAGGAGAGGCTGACGTCAAGGTCGGTGCCGGATATCTTGAGAGAAGAGGCGTTCTCGCTTGCAATGATGATGTTTTGCAGTACTGGAATCGTGTTGGATTTATTGGCAACGATTCCGGAGAGGAAAGCGAGTTCGGTTTGCAGGGTCTGGGCGTTGATGATGAATTTCATGGGTGGCTGGGTCCTTTTGTCTATTGAGTGTTCGCGGTTAACGACAGCTGGTGTTCGCGATCAAGAACAGGGCGAATCGCGGTCGGAGAATTGAGTAATCTGGAGTTGGTGATTTTGCTTCATTCCTGCTTGGTCGCTCTGCGGTTTCTCGGTATTGAGGTCGCTATTTAACGAGAGTGCAAGCTTCGTGCCGTTGGTGTTCTCTGGGTACTCATGTTTAACGTACCGCTTCGATTTTCATGCCTGGCGGTGATGCCTAAAGTAAGAAGAGAGTAGCGAGCTGTGGTAGGTCCTGGCGTGAACTGCTTTTGAGTGTTGATGGCATTGCAGAGACTTGTAGAGAGTCTAGGGGCGTCGTGGGTGGTTGAACGGCGCGCGGTTTTTGATTCTTGGCTTTTCGGTCGGTGTGATCTGTCTCGACTGGGTTTGTAGACGTTGGAAGTGATGATGAAGGAGCGGCGCTCAGGGTTGCAACCGAAGATTCGTGGATGGTCTTGTTTACTACTTTCAGCTCTTTGGTGGTGCAGGATGTTTCGTCGAATTCGGGGCGGAATCGGAGGAATGAAGCTTGTGTTAGTTGGCCGCGTTCCGGACCGATTGCGGGAGCGGCAGAGAGGTACAGGTATTTCACACTGCCAACGATAGGGATTTGGCGCAGATTAGCTTCCTTGATCTGTTTATGCGTGGCGTCGTTTGGAAGCGTTGTGGATCCGAGGCTGATGAGCGTGCCGTTGTGGTAAGCGAAGCATTCCGCACTACGTTTTGAGTTTGCAACCAGTAATGCTTCGGTGGTTTCGTAGAGCTTGAATTTGAAGCTTAGGTCAGACTCGCAATGCTTGAACACGATGCCTTCACCGTCGCCGGCTTTGATCCTTTCGTAGAGAGCGATCTTTTCTTCGCGTGATTTTGCGGTGTAGACGAACTTTAATGTCGCAGGGGCCTTTGCTGTTGATGAAGCCAGATGATCGTTGAACAGTAGTTCAAGCTTATCTTTGAGAGCAACGCGCAGATGTTGTGGCAGGGTGAGCAGTGAGGTTCCATTTTTCTCCCACACGGTAAATACGTGCAATGTGGAATTGAGGAATTCTCCTGCAAGGCCCAGTGAAATTTCACATCCGGAGATGGTGGCGAGCTGGCGAAGGGCAGTCGTGATTTTAGGCGGGACCGGGATGCCGTTACCGAGTTTATTTGATGCGGTCACGCGGCCGGTTGTGTAGAGAACTGATATGAAGACGCCATCGCATTTTTGTTCGGCAAAATAATCGCCGTTGTCGAACAGTTTTGTGGCTTCTTCTTCTGTGACTTTCTTTGGGTGATTCGCTACATAGCCGGTTGGCTCATAGGTCGTTGCTGAAGATGAAGAATTTGATGGTAGCGGGGTTGCGACTGCGGACGCGCCGTTTCTCTCGACTACGGTGTAGGGAGTCTTTCGGTGATTCCGTTTATCGCGCTCTAGATCGTCGAAGATTCGTTTGGCTTCAGCGTAGGAGACGGGCGAATTCGTTTGCTTGCGTGGGATGAGCGTACTGCCGCGTTTTCCGTTGTATCCGGTAACGGTGAATTGATTGGGGCCTAGCTCCTCGAGGTGAATATTGTAGACCTTATCTGAGGAGCCGCCGTCGGTATAGTGTAATGAAACGGACTCGTAAATTCTGCTCATTGTGTTTGGGGGTGTACCGGGAACAGTTTGTTTGGGGTTGAGAGCCTGGTGGCGGTAATTAACTTACCGCTTAAATTTCCGTATTAGTCGACGGTGGGTGTTTGAGCGAAGTTGGTGTGATTGCGATGGTGTCTATGAGGGAAGGCAGTATGCGGACATAGGCAGCCTCGGGACATTAGTTGACAGTCTTTGTCGGCGCTCTCTATCATCGCCGCTTTGATGCGCAGGCCCAATGTTGGCGGGGATCGACAACGAACGGAGGCCAAAAGCTTTGATCAAAATAGATATTATCAACCGCCTAGCCGATCGAACCGGCGTGCCCAAGCTGAAAGCCGAACAGGCGGTGGACGCGCTGTTTCATTCGATGAAGGTAGCGCTCACGCGCGGTGATCGCATCGAGCTGCGAGGCTTCGGCGTCTTCGTCGTCAAGCCGCGGAAACGCGGCGTGGGCCGCAATCCACGCACGGGTCAGGTGGTCGCCATTCCGTCGGGCAAGACGATTCGCTTTAAGCCCGGCAAGGAGATGCAAGTTCGCGAAGACGGGGAAGAGTCCGGTGACAAGGCAGATCCCAGTTTAGGTTAGGGTGAAAAAAGCCCAGTTAGTATGAAGCGGGAGAGGTTAAAAAGCTCAGTCGATTAGTGAACTCGGGTTTCGCGCACATTTATTACTTTTTCGCAGTCACGGTTTATGACTTCGTGTTCGGTGTATTTGCAGGTGCCGGTTTGAGTCAGTTCTTTGGCTTGTTCTTCGCTATCGGCTTCAACGTCATAAATAACGATCATGTCCCATCGTTCTCTTTGTTCGACCAAGAAATTTGGCATGGGTTGAGGTTTCTTTCCTGTAGAAGTGAGAATGGCTGGATGATTAGAGAGTCGGGGCACTTGGGAAAATATTGCAGGAAAATTATTTTATCTCTGTTATTGCCCGCCGTTTAGTGTATTTGGTGCCCGCCTTTTATGTTGAGCTTCCTTAGGAGCGTTTCGGCCGCCTTTCTTCCTGCGTCTGCAAAGTAAATATTTTGGTATAGCGGTTGTGTGAGCATGAGGATAGCAGAAGGGCCTCCGTGTGCCTGATGCTCGGCCATTTCGGCCAGGGCTTTGCGGACTTCCAATATGACAAGTTCCGTCAGTTGCTCGGCGTAGGGCTCGGGATTTAGCCCGGCCAAAATACATTCGGTACAGGCTCTTTGCAGGGCAACTTCGGCCGCCTGGTTTGCAGGGTGAGACTGTCGGTTGTCCATAAGGTGAGATTTCGGAGTTTGCTTTTTGTCTAACGGCACGCTTGATGCAATAGGACTTTTGGGTAGTCGTGTTTTTGCTTGCGGCTCCTAATCTTTTGGTGGTCGGTAGGGAACTCCATGTCAACTCACACATCCCAGTTGTTCAACACATCTCCGGGTTCACGCTGGTTAACTAACCAGGCGGCTAGTTCGGCCGGCATGGTCGATAAAATGGCTCGAGAGGATTTGCGGCGTGGTCATTTCTCTGAGATGGATGTCAGAGTCGCGCGCATTGAAGAGCTGGTTAACGAGCATGTATTGGAAGCAGAGCATGAGCGTGAGCTTTTGCTTTTAGCAGCACTGCTTCTCGAGGGTGGTGGGGAGACACGCAGGGCTTATCGAATTGCGGGTCGGTTGTTAGCGGACAAAGAGCGGTTGGAGCATTCGTTTTTGAGTTCCTTGCGGCGTTTTAGGGCGCGCTTGGCTCTTAATCGCGGAGATGTAAAAGAAGCTCGTGTGGAAGTGACCCTGACGGAGCGTGTGGTAATGGAAACGCTGCGGGGGCTTGGTCAGGTTACTGAGACTATCGATCATGACGACATTTCGAAAGTGACAGCAGCCACCTGGTTGCTATCGGCTGAGATTTCTTTGGCGGAGCGAGAATTTGAGAAAGCGCTGCAGGATCTTGCCAATGCTTGGAGTTGTATGTCGAGTGGTCTAAAGAGTTCGGATGAGGCCGCAACGTTTGAGCTGTTGTCGGCTCTGGTTTGTGTGGGCATGGGGGATAGTAGTGGTGCGCCGGCGCTTGCGTATCTTTATCATCTCCACGTGAGTTTGCGTAACGAGTCTCCGATTGAGGCGTTGACGAGCGCGAGGGTTGCCGCTGCGGCTGGTGACATGCGGCACGTGGTTGGGATTAGTGAGTCGGAAGCGGCGCGTTGGCGTCAGTACGGACCCGATCCCGATGTCGTTCAGAATTATCTACGGGAGGGGGCGTGTGCTCCTGCGCCGGCTGCTCTCTTGGAGAAGTTGCCATCGCCGCATGAGTTAATTGCGGCATTGGATGCGAGTTTGGTGGAGTCTGACGCTGTAGCGCCGGCGAGCGTCGAAAGTGTGAGCCAGGTAGAGCCGAGGAAATTTGCGTTGCTGCCGATGTCGTTTCTCTTTGAGTTTTTTAGACTCGAAGAGGTAACGGGCATGTTTGATTACAACCTGAAGACAGGCCATCTGGTAGTTGATTGGAGTGATTGTGATGAGAGGTTGCTGCGGGATGCCGTGGCGGTGGGTGCGATCTCAGAAGTTGCGTTGGGCTGTACGGGCGGAACGATTTATTTGAACAACGGTTCTTATGTCGATGCTTGTCTTGATTCTGATGATAGTCATTTGCAAAACATGCCCGCGGTGGACGTGATTTTTGAATTGTTCAGGATTAGCGCAGCTGGGCTACCAGGTGCTGGCGCGAGGCAATTTGATGGTGGCCCGAAAGCGGCAAGAGTTCCTGAGGTTATTAAGTTGCGGCCCAATAGATTCAATCTGGCTTTAACCAAACGATTGGATCATATGCGGTCTGGTCGGAGTGAGGATGAACCGGCGGACGAGGAAGTCGATCTGGATGTCGCTTTCGCGGGTTGGGCGAGTAGTCCTGTTTCGCAGACGTTGCTGTTGGATCAGGAAGAAACAACAGAGGCGGGAGCAAATCAGATTGTTTCGAGCGACGAAGAGACAGTGCTGGTGGGTGGCGAGCAATTGTCTTCTATGCAGTCGGGGGCTGGTCTAACTTCTTTATTAGGGGTCCTGGGATCTGAGGAGATAGTTGGTCTTGAAATGTCCGTAGTTGAATGTCTGGCTTCGTTGGGGTTACACAACGCGAGAGTAGAAATCGTGTTGAGCGATCGTGGAGAGAAGATTCGTGAATGTGGGTTAAAGGCGGAACTCTGCGATGTTTGGGGTAATTATCCGGCCGGTCCGTTAACGATGATCTTAAGTCTCGGTAAGGGCATGAAGGTAGCTTGCAGCGAAGCCGTTGATGTGGTTATGAGGACGGCTGCACAACGATTGAGAATGCTTCCTGGGCGACGACTTGTTGGCGAGGTAGAGATGTCTGGTTTTGTGGCTGAAGATCCAGTAACGCAGGCCATGCTAAGTGACTTGCGGGATTTGGCTCAGCTTGACGGCACGGGCGCGAGGCAGAAATTGAAGCATATTTTCTTGGTCGGTGAGCGTGGGACCGGCAAGGAATTGCTTGCGCGTGCGATTCATAATTGGTCGGCTCGTAGTAGTGAAAACTTCCGGGTGGTCAACCTGGGGGCGATCAATAAAGAGCTGGCTCCTTCTGAGATATTCGGATCCAAGATGGGATCGTTTACAGGTTCGGTAGCGGATCGCCCTGGATATATTGAAGACGCTGTAAGGGGTACGTTATTTCTAGATGAGCTGGACGAGGCCGATGATAATACCCAAGCTTTACTGAAGCGGGTTGTCCAGTTTGGCACTTATAACGCTGTTGGGAGCCCTGATGAATTAAGTTGTGACGTTCGCTTTGTAGCGGCGACGAACAGAGTCTCTGGTGCGGATGGTTTTATCAAGCCGGATTTGAGGGATAGATTCTTGGAGGTAAGGGTTCCGCCGTTAAGAGATCGTAAAGGTGATATCCGGCCGTTGGCGGAGTTCTTTGCCGCCGAATACAAATACAAACTGCCGGAGCCGGTATTGGGCTATTTGGGAGGGTTTGAGTGGCCCGGCAATGTTCGGCAATTGCAGAATGTAGTTGAGCGCGTTTGCGCGCTTGCTAGGTCTGAAGAGGATGTCACGTTGGCCGCGTTTGAAGCTTCAGTGAAAGAGAGTGGAGCTAACCCGGCTGTTTTTGAAATGGAGGATGGTCGTTTTCATCCGTTGGCTGTCGGTGAAACACTTAAAGACCGGCAAAATAGTCAGGATCGTTGGCATATTAAGTATGCGTTGACTTTGTTCGCGGGCAATAGAACGCATGCGGGACGGTTCTTAGGTATGACTCGTCAACATTTGAGGGAGCGTATGAAGTCGTTTGGCATCGTTGATGACACTCCTTGAGTGGTCTGGTCTCCCTGGTCCAGTTTTACAGATGGAGATCTGCTTGTGAGTCGTGTTCAAGCATTAGGAAATCGAAGCCAATCTGATTCGTGATGGGATCGCAGTGAATGCGAGCTGGATTTTGGTTTGGCATGGCTATGGTTATGTTTACCGAGTCGGGTTTTTCGCTTGAGATAACCTCGAAAGGTGAGGACAGCGAGTCTGGTAGTTGCGTGCTGGGTCTGCGCGGATCGTGGGGGGCAAGTATTAAATCTGGTTCGCGTCCTGTGAACGGATTTCTTTCTTCCGTTTGGATTGCATAAACTGGCTGAGTTTGTTGGGGCAGATTTTCCTCGGGTGCGGCCAATAATTCTTCTTCCGTTAGATTGGTAAACCTCACTGCGGAATCTACGTTGATTCCCTGACTTTGTAGTTGAATGGCCAGGTGCTCATAGTGGTGGCGCATCTGTCTGTATTCTGTCAAATACTTCCAGGGCTGTGTGACTTCGTTTTGCAGGTCTGCAAGCTTTTTGTCGAGACGTGCTTTTCTCGTGGTAGCGTCTTCCAGGTGGTGTTCGATCGAGCGGAGTTGATGATCCATGGATTGGATGATGCCGGTGTCGGTGTCCGTGACGGTGGCGTAGTAAGGCCGGTCGACGTTTTCAGCGTATAGCTGGATATCGATGTTGCCTTCAAAAAGTGATTTGAATTGGTGAGTAAACGAAGCTCCGTGGATGTAAATGTTGAAGCCGCGGTACTGTCCGACGTGTTCGTGGATCTGGCTTCCTTTAGCAGCTTTTTTGATGGCGTTGGAGGCGAGGGCGCTCAGGTGTCGTAAGGCGCGGCCGGCGTCTTGTCGCTTTGTGATAACAGTGAATTCTTTATCCTGATATGTTCTCTTCAGGCGAATGGCAAAGTTATCTTCAAGGAGTGGTGCTTGGCGCGCAGTGAGTGCTTGTTTGTGCCAGTCGATTTCTGATTGAGTGCGGTTGACCTGGTCGGGCAGATAGCTTAGCTCATACCGCATGGACGAGCGGTTGTTGTAGTAAGCGGCGCGGAGACGTTCAAGCTTGATTAAATTGAGCTCGAGTTGGACGCGTTGCATCACCTGGGGATTCCCGGAAGCGACAGCTTTTACCTGGGCCGCGGTTAGTACCATGTCGCCGATGTCTTCCGCGGTGCGCTGCGTGATTTCTCCGGAGAGTATCTGATGGATGAATCGCGCTTTTGATTCGAGGATTTGCCAGGTGTAGCAGTCCATCGATCCTTTTGTGACGTACTGGAATATGAAAACTTCGTTGAAGATGTTGCCTTGGCGTAGGATTCGACCTTCGCGTTGTTCGACATCACGTGGGCGCCAGGGGGCGTCGAGGTGATGGAGAGCAATTAGCCGTTCCTGTGCGTTCATGGCTACGCCCATTTTTGAGGTTGATCCGAGCAGTATGCGGACCTTGCCGGCGTTGACGCTTTCTATGAGGCGTGCTTTTTTAGTTTGGGTATCCGCCGAGTGAATGAATTGTATTTCGTTTGCCGGTATTCCTTTGGCGATTAGTTTTCTCTTGATCTCGTAGTAGAGACTTTGGCGTAGAAGTCTTTCTGCGCTCGTCTCGCTATTGCTGGTTGGCGGTTCGGTTTCAGTCGTTTCTTCCAGCGTGGTTGCGGGGAGAAGGTATTTGGAATCGGTTGTCTTAGGGACCGATAAATCCAGAAACAATAGTTGCGCGGCAGCGTTGTGATGCGTTCGTTGCCATATAGCATGCACGTTGTTTGCGACGTGATTGATCTTGCTGTCGGGGTCTTCGGGAAGGTCCTGCATTACAAGCCGTATGTCGAGTGCCGCTTTGCGCCCGTCACTGGTGACCATAAGCATGTTGTCTTCGGTGGGCTTCACTTGGCCGCTTCTTATAGAGTCTGCGCGGAGGGAGAGCGTTTGCGTGAACTCTTGTTGAGCGGCACTTGGTTCTATATCTTCGATGATTGTGGAGCCGCCGATTAAAGCAGGCGTAGGGATGTTTAGTTCTTTCTTAGTTCTTATATCCAGTACTTGTTGGAGCTGTCGGGAAAGTTCTGGGACGTTAACGAATTTCGCAAAGCGGGTATGTTGGCGCCATCCGGAGCCGTCGACCTTTAGTTCCAATTCAGTGATGGTGTCACCGAACATTTGTGCCCAGGCGTCGAAGTGGCTAAGGCCAAGTTTTTGGAGCAGATCAGGTTGGAGATAACGTTGGACGGTGTAGATCTCAGCGACTGTATTGGAAATTGCAGTTGCAGTTAAGGCGATGACGCGGCCGGCTTGCTCGAGGAGATATTGAATCTTTACGTGCATATCGAAGGCTTGCTGCGAGTCGCTGTTGGGCAGTCCGGCGATCCGAGTCATTTTTGTAGCAAAGCCAAGGTTTTTGAAGGTATCGAACTCGTCCACGATCAAGGCGTCAACGCCCAGTTCCTCCCAGGTTATTGTTCGTTCGTGGTCACGGCGAATGACTCCACTCTCTTCCTTTAGTTGTGCCTCCAGTTTTTTAGCTTGCCTTTCAAGTTGTTTGATTGAGAGGCGGTTGGCTGTTTCGTCTTCTTTTTCGAGATCGAGAATGTAGGAGCGTAGTTTGTCGATCTCCTTTTGTAGGAATCGCCGAAATGTTTCGGGCATGAGTGGCAGGAGTTTGAAGCTGGAGTGAGGGATTATGATTAGATCCCAGTTTCCAGTTGCGATGCGTGAAAGTGTCTCGCCACGGCGTTCTTTAGTGAAGTCGTTAACGTCTGTGGTAAGCAGGCGGATGCCGGGGTAGAGGGTTTGAGCTTGAGTCACCCAAGTCGATATGGCGATCGGAGGGACTGTTACCAGCGGCTTGTTGGCCAGGCCGAGGCGGCGGAGTTCCATGGCTGCGGCGATCCCGATATAAGTCTTACCGGAGCCTACGGGATGATTGAACAGTGCGGTTTGAGTTTGCAGTGAGCGCCAGACCGAGTCCTTTTGATGAGGTTTCAGGGTTTCGCTGACCGCTGTACCAGGCAGGGAAAGGTGAGAGCCGTCGAATTGTCGGGAACGGTAGACGTTATATTGTTGGTTATAGATTTCGCAGAGCTGCCGTTCACGAATTGGATCGTCCCAGGCCCATTCCATGAAATGATCTTTTATTTCAGTTAGCTTGGCTTGGGCTGCTGCTGTATCTACTAGATTGAGAACCCGTACTTTGTCTTTGCCTGTTCCTGTTTCGTCATAAATGGCGGTGCGGCGAAGGTTGAGAGCGTCTTCGATAAGTTCGATTGCGTGCGCGCGAGGTGTGCCCCAGCGTTGTGTAGCGTCAAAGCTAGTTGTGGCGGCATACGACGCTCGTGGGACGATCCATCTGGCGAGGGGTGCGTTGTAGATAATTTGTTCAGTGTAGTCAGGGACCAGAGCATTTGCGAAGGTACTGATAATTTCTTGTGGAATCCAGCCTGCTCCGAGACGAGCAATTATTTCACCGGGTCCAAGTGGGCGCGGTTGTACGGCGCGTAGCGCTTGGACGTTTTCTTGGAATTGGTGGTTCAGGTTTGCAGCGGCTTCGGCTTCGAGCAGTTTGGTTCGAACATCTCCGGAAAGATACTCGTCCGCAGTTACCCAATTGCCGGCGGGTGTTTGAAATATGAGACCGGAGAGACTCGTAACAGTGTCGGCAACACTTATGCGTGAGAGTGCGGCAATGAAGTCTAAATCTACTAAGCCACGCTCATTGAGAGAATGGAGCAGGGCGTCTTGTGGGTTGTTGGCCTCGGTTGCGGGTTTGTGCGTGTTGATTGTTCGGGTATTGAAGACTTTAGACTTAATGAATCCGCCCATAGGTGTTTTGTCTTCAAGTGCTCTAAGAAAGCTGACAAAGGGATTGTCGCGGCGGAAAAGCTTTTGGTTCTCCTTTGAGTTGATGTAACCAAAACGGGAGGCGAACTTGTCGTACAGCGTATTTAGGGTGGTTTGCGCTGAATGGAGAATAATGTCGTCGGTATTTAGAAGCTGCAGGCTGAGAACTTTCTTAGCAGCGGTGAACATATCAACCAGTGCTGTCGCTCGGCTTCCTTGTCTTTGAGTGGCGTGAAAACAGCTGGTGGTAGATTGGAGTTCGGCTTTGGCGTCTTGTTCAAGGGTTTGATCAGAAGAGACTCTTGGTTGGGGCGATGGTTGCGAGTGGGTCGCCGGCAGGAGTAGATCTTGCGGGAGCGTCGATGTGATTGCGTCGAGGATGGATTGTCGTAGGTTTGTGTTGTTGGATGTGACGGTCAGTTGTTCGCTGCCGTTGTACATGCTTGGGGCAATCAGCGGGATACCGAGTATTCGTGATGGCTCGTCTATGAACGTGCGGTTGATGATTGTCTTGGCAGTGCCGCCTTTACGCAGGGGAAATGAAGCTTCCTCGGCGTGAATCCAAGCTTCGCGCTCTGGGGCGGTTTCGTCGGGTCTGGCGCGTTTGCGGAGGATCACCAGATCGGTGATGACCTGTGTGCCGGCATTTTGTTTGAAGACATTGTTGGGGAGGCGAAGCGCTGTCAACAGCTCAGCGTGTTTTGACAGATGGCGCCGGACGCGGTCGTCTTTCTTGTCTAACGTTCCCGTGCTTGTGATGAAAGCGATGATGGCTCCCGGCCGTGCCAGCGCAATTGCTCTCACGAAAAAGTAGTCGTGTATTTGTTGTTTTAAGTACCTCTCTCTTATTGATGTGTCGGCGACGGGATAATCGCCGAAGGGAATATTGCCTATGATCAGGTCGAAAAAGCTTTGAGGGAATTTTGTGTCTTCAAATCCCTGTTGGTAGATTTTGGCGCCCGGGTAGAGAATTTTTGCAATGCGTGCCGATAGCGTGTCTAGTTCTACCCCTACGCAGTCGGCTTTTTCGTGAATGTGCGCGGGCATTGCGCCGAGAAAGTGTCCTGTGCCAGTCGCCGGGTCGAGGATGCGTGGGTTGGGGAGTTTGTCGAGGCCGAGATATTGGAGGGCTTCGTAGATTGCCGTGATGACCTGTAGTGGTGTGTAGAAGGCGGTCAGGCTTGAGCTGCGGAGATCGTCGACTTCTTCTTCGGTGAGAAGGTCTCCTATTTCCTGAGTTGGTTCTCCGTAGGCATGTGTTCCGCGGGGGAATGCTTTATTCAGCAGGCTCGTTGAGCCCCAGCCAACGTAACGTGTCAGGGTCTTTAAGTCATCTTGTGAGGGGCTTGTGTTTTGACCTTGTTCAATGGCTATGAGAGTTCTTAGGGCCTCGACGTTTTGCTTGTAACGTACTGAGGGAGTCCCTAAGTTATTTAACTCATCGGACGTGTCGAAGCGAAAATCGGGCATTGGGTTGCAACCTTTGCGATTTTGGAAATCTCGGGTGAATCGCTAGAACGCTTTCCGCTTCCTTTTATTATTTGCGTGTTTAAGTTTGACCGATAATGCGAAGATGGTAGGCATTGAATGGGACGACGAGAAAGCCAAAGCCCACGAACGTAGCCACGTCGTCTCATTTGACGAAGCCAAAGAGGTCTTTGACTTTGCGATTGATGAGTATGATGACTGTCCATACGGATGAGGAGCGCGATTTCAGATCATCGGACTCTCCAGCCGTCGATTGTTGGATGGTCGTCTATGCCGAGCGTGAGGGGGAAGTCATTCGCATCATCTCCGCATGGAAAAGCGGCAAGAAATATCGAGAAGCATATGAAGAGAACAAACAAGAAGACTAAAGGGAGAACGTCCGGCACTCCTCAGGTCGTGATCGAGGTTACGAAGGACGATTACCGGCGCGAGATCAGGAGCGGCGTAAGCGCGGAGCACGCGTTGCAACCAGGTCGGCACGTCTTCCGGCATGGCGGATTCAAAGCACGACATCCAGACCTTGAAGCCCCAGCTTCTCTTTCGAGTCCTGAAACTTGAAACTATCACCGAGCAGTTTCCCTTATTGCAGAATTCTCATTGCGGCTGTTCATCGGCTCAGAGAAGTTGAAGAACTGCCGGCGTTGTCACGACTTGAGGCAATGCTAAACCTGCGTAGTCTTCGGGCAGGTTCCGAACAATATTCCGGAAGCGGCTCTCGATTTCGGCATATCTTTGCTGGTAGTGATCAGCGAGTCTAATATCAGTCGTAATGATCGCGTCAACGCCGACCATTTTGGAATCTACGTCCACACCAAAGCTGCCGTAGGCCAGCACTATCGCATCTTCTGGCGAGAAACCGAACTCTTTCAACCGGCGTGCCCACGGCGCAGATACCTAGCCTTCCTTAGCGTACGCGTATCGGCCAGGATCGGGGCGGCAAAGATCTCGGTTCGGAGTTTCAGGACATTGGAGGTTTGTTCGGTGATGTAGAGACGGTCAGTTATCGTACCGATGCGCGCATACGAGTTCGCAGCTTCTACCTGAAGCAAGGTCGGGGGCTCTCCGAGCGCCAGCCGCACACGGCGCTCGTACACGCGTCTGATCACGCCTTTGTCGAAGAGGATACTACTTGGTTGGAAGCTCGATCTCGTCACTCTCGGCTTCGCCCTCGATGGAATCCGCTCGTTCGTTCCAGATTGCGTCTCGCTCTTTCTCGGTCAGACTCTCATAGCGGCGTGCTTCCGTGTTGGCAAGTTGGCGCTCTTTATCGCCTAGCCGGCTCCACCATTCCAGAGTCGAATCGTGGCATGCGGTTTACAAAAACGTGTTGTTAGGGCTCGCTGCTCTAGGGAAGCATGTAGGACGGATAGCCTAGTGTTGTCGTGACCTGCATTGTGAGCAGATCGATGACCGTGATCGGAGTATTCACGGTGTTATCGCCTCCACCAGGTATTCCATAACCCTCCCAGAACCAATTTATATAGCCAGCGCAGTTCCAATCTAAGGATCCATCGGATCTGATCCCGGGCGACCAGACCGCCGCGTTGTACATATGCTTGAGAACGATGTATCTCGCTGTTGGAAGATTGACCGTGAAGGCCATCGCATTATTATGCTGGGGCGGGTTTCTCCACGTGATGTCCCACCGCTGGCACACGCCGCATTGCGTGTTTCCGGTGCAAGCATTGACGCCGTCCCCATACCAACCTCCGTTAGGATCACCGGAGGCAGAACCGGGCGAGTAGTTGATATTTGGCCATCCGTTGTCAAAGTGAGGTGTCGGCCGCCAGCCCGAGTTGTCGTATGGCTGACCATTCTGATCGAAGGCAATCGTGCCGGGATAGTTCCAGACGCCCGCCTCTCGAATATCAGTTCTGAGACATGCAGGAAAGATCCCGCCGCAGAGAACAAAACCACCTGGACTCGGATTCGGCTCGTAGGCCGTGAATGTTGGGGCATAGGATTGAATATCGTGGCTCAGGAGAGTGGCGAAGCTTGCGCTGATTGTGTACTGCCCGGCTCCGTCATTTCTCACATTGATAGTCATATCGCCGGTGTAATTCGTACATTGAATGCCGAGCGGGTTTCCGTTAGCGGTCAGCGTCGCGCAAGATATGCCGCCGTTTGCAGCTAGATTAAAGCCGGCGCTAGTTGCCGTGGGGCCTACCGTCACTTGTACCTGAGCGGGGGTTGCGGTCGCTCCGCAACCGTTGTTAACGGTGAGTGTGTATGTCGTTGTTTCCTGTGGCTGGACGATGTCTACGAAGCCCGTGCTTGTAGGCCAGGTACCAATACCTGCGATTGTTACAGAGACTCCTGTGCCGGATTGATCGGTTATGGACCAAGCTAGGCGTACGGTCTGGCTACCGCCTATTGTCACTGTGCTGGGGGTGGCTGTAAACGATGTGATTCCGGGAGCCGGGCAGGCGTTTGCGGTTACTTGAGTTTGCGCGGACGACGATGAGCCGCAACCGTTCGTTACAGTTAAAGTATAGGTCGTTGTGGTCTGCGGCTGCGTAATATCGACGAAGCTGTTGGGATTTGTGAACGTGCCTGCGCCTGGGATAGTGATCGTGATGCCGGTTCCTGAGCTGTCGTTGACGGACCACGAGAGGCGGACCATTTGGTTACCGCCGCTGGTGACGGAATTTGGGGCCGCGATGAAGGAAACGATCTGTGGAGTTGGGCATGCGGCAACGTTGACAGTAATGAACTGGTCGACGTCACACGATCCGTTGCCACTCACGGCTGAAAGCCGATAAGTGGTAGTTACGTTCGGAGATACCACTCGACTTCCTGTGGTGGATACGGGGGCGCCGTCGAGGAGTACTTGTGCTGCATTGCTGATGCCCCACTGGAGAGTCGAACTTGCACCTCGAATGATATTTGATGGTGTTGCGCTAAAAGGAGAAGTGATGGTAGGGCATGCGCCAATAGTTATGGTTAGTGCCTGGCTGGCCGTTTGCGCTGAACAGTCATTGCTTGTGACAGTGACTGTGTATGTGGAAGTCGAAGAAGGCCGGACGTCCAGGAAGCGTTGGCCAGGAGGAACGTTGTAAGTATTGGTGTCTCCGCCCGAGCTTGTGATTCGTACAGTCGACAGATTGCCGGACTCGTTCCAAGAGAGTCGAGCTGTTTGTCCTGCGTCAATCACTGATGGGGAAGCGATAAAGCTGTTAACAGATGGTGTTTGGCTGATTCGTATGTTGACTGTGGCGGTTGTTGGGTATGCCGGCGAGGCTGGGGTGCATGAACCTGTTCGGGTAGCGGTCAGTGTATAGGTTGAATCGCCCGTTGGCGTGACGGTCATGGAGCCCGTGCCGATGGGGCTACTGGAGAAGGTTTGGTTGACGCCTGGTCCTGTGATGGTAACAAAGTCAGAGTCGGCGACGTTCCATCTGAGAGTCGAATTGTTGCCGCTGGCCACGCATGAATCAGCTGTAAAAGATATGACATTTGGACACGGGGGTGGAACGAAAACTGGTCGAACTTTAACGACGGTGGTTTTGTTAATAGTCTGGGGCGAGCAGCTATTGTTGGTGACGGTGAGAGTATAAGTGTAACCAGGGCTCTGATTGATTGCCGTGGGAATAATGGTTAACGATCCGGAGGCGCTGACCGTCTGTGGTCCTGACATTCCGGAGCCGGCTACCGGTGACGGAGTAATCGTTACTGTCGATGCGTTTGTTGAAGTCCACTGTAAAGTTGTGGCGTTGCCCAGTTCCATGTCGGACGGATTGGCCCCGAAGGTCGCGGTGGGTACGGGCGTGGTGTTCACTGTCAATTGTCTGGTAAGGGTTTCAACTCCAGAACAGCCGGTGCGAGAAATACTCAGGGTGAAGGTTGTAGTTGAGTTGACAGTGAAACTGCGCGTCCCGCTTGAAGGGGTAACGCCCACGGTTGCGCCAGTGGTGCTGTCCGTGATCGTAGCAGTCTCTGCGTTTGTATTGGCCCACGTTAGATTGACCGGACTTCCTGGAGTGACGCAGTACGAATCGGAAATAAATTGGTCGATGCTGAATGGTTGCTTGACGGTTACGGAGGTGGTCCCTGTTGCAGTACCGCCTCGGCCGGTTGCAGTGATTGTATAAGTCGTGTCGGTCGTTGGAGACACGACGAGGCTTCCGGAGGTTATCGTGGCTCCGGTGTTGCCAGGGAAGGTTTGATTTACGCCGGGTCCGGTGATTGTAATGCTGGACGCGTATCTGACCTGATAATTCAGCGTTGCGGACTGGCCTCGATTGATGCAGGCGGGGGTCGCGTTGAATTGTATGATTTCTGGCGGAGGATAGTTGACTATGATGGTTACTTCGGCCGAGACGGCATGGCAGCCAGAGCCTTCGGCTTGAGCGCGATAAGAAGTGTTGTCGATCGGAGAGACCGTGAACGTTAAGGTTTGCGAGCTGTTGGTTTCTGTAAGTCCGGTGGTGTCTGTGCCTGGAACGATTGCGCCTGTTTGATCTGTTAGCCAGACGTGGCTGGCATTCGTGTAGGTGACTGTTAGCGTGGATGACGCGCCTAGCGCGATGTCTGTGGGATTAGCGGAAAGGGAGACAGTGGTGTTACAGCCTGGCTGCGCTGGTCCAAGCATGATTGTACCGGAAGGTCGCACACGCCCGCGGGCGTTTCCTTGTTCGCCGACAGCGGAATCGATTTGGTATTCAAGAAGATAAGCCGGCTCTGAATTGCTTGGGCCGCCGACGAGTTGTTGGCGAAGCGATTCCTGAAACACTGCTACCTTTGTTTTGTCTGATCCATAGCCTCTTTGACTTGCGTAGTTTTCCGCAATGACGCTTTTTCTTTGTGCCCAGGCGTTCAGGTTTCCGAGCAAGCTTGTGCACTGGCTGGCGTTGTTATTGCTGATTGAGCCGTCAGGGTTCAAGACTGGACGGCTGTAATTTGGCGTGATTTGCGGAGGGTCAAAAGCGGGGAGAGGATAGCCTCCAACAGCGGTTTGGGCCCTGAGCATTTCAGCGTCGAAAATTGACGGTACATCTGTAATAAGAGAGGCTTCTACCGTAGCAGCTCCGGAACGTGCTTCCCAATATTGCATAGCTTGGGCGTTCTTATCCTCAATATCTCGAGCACTAGCCACGCGGATTTTTGTAGCGGCAAAGGTAATGGCGAAAAGTGCAACCATGCACATGAGCGCGACGACCAGCGCTGAGCCACGTTCGCCGGGTCTTTGCTTTGCGAGAGTTTCTGTATTTGAGATTGAGTTGTTGCTGCTGTTTTTCATTTCTTCCCTCAAACTAGTTTGTTTGTTGACTAATCAATCGAGTGGTGGCGCGCTGTTAAGCGAAGATCTTACTTCGATCGTTGCGGCCGTTATTTTGTGTCGCCGCCGGCACGTGAATATGTTCCGTGGTTTTCAAGTGGCCGAGCTTGTCCTTTAGGTCAGTTGTGTCGTTGGAGCGCAAGCAAGCGGCTTCAAAAGTGACGGTCCCTTGTGCAACCAGGCTGGCTAATGATTGGTTGAGTACCTGCATGCCATGTTGTTCCTGGCCCGAGGACATTACGTTTTGGATCTGATGGATCTTGTCTTCGCGAATGAGGTTCTTGATGGCAGGGTTCGGGAGCATTAACTCTACGGCCATGACACGGCCTGTGCCGTCGGCCTTTGGTAGCAGTTGCTGGCACATCACGCCGGCAAGAACGTTGCTCAGTTGAGTGCGGATCTGTGGCTGTTGATTCGCGGGGAAAACGTCGATGATTCGTGTGATTGTTGACGAGGCGGTATTGGTATGAAGTGTTGCGAAGGTGAGGTGTCCTGTTTCGGCTATGCGAAGTGCTGATTCGATGGTTTCGAGATCGCGGAGTTCGCCGATGAGAACGATGTCAGGGTCTTGTCGTAATGCTGTGCGCAGAGCGTCAGGGAAGCTGGCGGTGTTAGGCCCAATTTCTCGTTGGTTGACGCATCCTCTTTTGTGTCCGTGGATAAATTCGATTGGGTCTTCGATTGTGAGAATGTGAACCGGCCGTTCTCGATTGATTTTGTCGAGCAGAGAGGCAAGTGTTGTTGATTTGCCGGAGCCCGTTGGGCCGGTAACGAGAACAAGACCGTTGGGCTTGTCGCAGAGTTCAATAATTGGCGGAGGAAGTTTAAGTCTATCGAGTGGGACGACTTCAAATGGGATGGCGCGAAAGACGACGCCGATTCCGTTTCGCTGGTCGAACACGTTGACGCGGAAGCGGGAGAGTCCCTGGATACCGAAGGAGAGGTCGAGCTCATGTCTGTCCTCGAAAACAGCGATCTGTTTTTCGCTCATTACACTGTAGGCATAAGGTTTTGTTTCCCCGGCGGTAAGTATCGGGTAATCAGGAAGTGGCTCAAGGTCGCCGTTGATGCGCATCCTTGGCTGCGTGTTAGTGGTGATATGAAGATCGGAGCCGTTGAGTTTTATCAACTTCTCCAGCAGCTCGGTAAGCTTTGGCGCGGGTTCGCGGTAGTCGGCTTCGGATAATGTCTGGTTGCTTGATTGCATGAGTGATTGTTTTCGTCCTTGTCGCTGAATGTGTTTTAGCAGGCAATCGCGTGTTGCTCTTTAACAGTCTCTGAAGGGCACTTGCTTCGTAGTGCTTCCCATTCGTCAGGGTCGATGCGAGCGAAGGCTTCGACGACCTGGGGATCGAATTGAGTTCCGCTGAATTTAAGAAGTTCTTCAAGTGCGTCCTGATACGGCCGGCCACGGCGATAGACTCGATCGGAGGTAATAGCGTCGAAGGTGTCCGCTACGGAGAAGACGCGCGCGCTGAGAGATATCTCTTCCTGTTGGAGTCCGAGTGGGTATCCGCCGCCGTCCCACCGTTCGTGGTGTTGTCCCACAACCAGGGCTGAGGCCTCGGGGAGTCCCATGTTTCGGACCATCTCTTGGCCTTTTGCTGGATGGACGCGCATCTTCTGCCATTCTTTTGGTGTTAACTTCGCGGGCTTTTTGAGGACCTGATCGGGTACGGCGATTTTGCCTATGTCGTGGAGGCGGGCGCCGAGCTCGAGGGAGATTAAGTCGTGTTTGGAGAGGCCCATTTCCTGTCCCAGGCGGACGCTGTAAGCAACGACGCGCTCGGCGTGGCCTTCGGTCTCTTTGTCACGCGCATCGAGGGAGAGTGCAAAAGCGCGTGCTGCGGTTTGCCAGTTCGCGGTTTCGGTTTCGGCGCGTGTACGCTCGTTCGTGGTTGTTTTTCTGGCGAGGGTACGGGTGACGCAGTTTAGTAATTCGTCGTAATCGAAAGGCTTGATTAAATAGTCGGCCGAGCCGGCGCGCAGCGCTAGCACCGCGGTTTCTACTTCAGAGGTTCCGCTCATGATTATGACTGGTAGATCTGGTAGGAGTTCGACTGCCTGTTTCATGAGATCGATGCCGTTCATGCCGCTCATCAGCACGTCGCTGATCATCAGGTCGAATATGTAATTCGGGTTTTGAAGTGTGACCAATGCTTGTTTGGCCGAGCGTGCTGTGAGGCAGTGGTAGCCGGCACGGGTAAGAGCATCGATTGCTACGCCAAGTATGGCGGGGTCATCGTCTACGACGAGTACGAAGTGTGGCTTTTCGAAAGCAGGAGTTGAAGTCGCCAGGTTTTGTGGCTCGAAGTTGTCTTGCGCGGAGTTGGTTGTCGTCATGGCACGGACCTTTTTAGAGTTTCGGAGGTTTGCGTTAACCGAATGTTTGAGGTGCAATTCTTTTTGCAAACGCCTCCTTACTGGCGCTGGACTACGTCTGTTCGTCTTAGGGCAAGGGGTTCTATTGGATCGGTTGCGGCCTTGTTGGCTTCTGCAGGAAGAATGACTAGAGTGATTCGACGTAGTCCTTTTGATCCGTCGAGAGTTGCGACCCGCCAGGCTCTGTAATAGACAATTGATGAGCCGGTGGGAGCTGGTTGATTCCAGCCCAGGGTGATGTAATTCGATCCGGTGCCGCCTGACTGGGGAGATTTGGCGAGCTGATCGCAGTTAGCTTGGGCCAGACAAGTGTTGCTATCGAGAGAGATTTGTTCGCCGTCGGCGATTGAGTCATTCGCGCCCTTGCCGGCGAATGGATTGCCGTCGGGAAGTCCGGAGAGGTTATAGGCCGCGAGTGTATTCATCGTAGCGTTGGCCTGAACGTCAGCGCGGCGGGCACGCTCAACTAGTGAAAGATGCTCGACGTGGACGCGAAAGAGCTGCGCGCCGGCAAGCAGTACGATAGTGAGCACGAAAAGCCCAATGTTCGCCTCGACAAGGCTAACGCCGCGCTGGTTGTGTCGAGTGCGCGGTGTAGTGGCAGTATCTGGAAGTAGTTTCTTCACGTTCATTTTCCTTTAGCATGCCGACAAGTGCGTGTGCTCAATAGGATTTCGTAACTCAAAATCAATTCCTTCGACTGTTTCTTCTTCTTGTTCTTCAATCAAAAAAATCATTTTTTGTTTGCCAAGTCGCCGACGAGCGAAAAGAGTGGCCAGTACGCAGCGACCACGATGATTCCTATGACCAGGCCCGCGACAACGAGTGTCAGCGGCTCTACTGTTTTCGCTAGCTTGGCTGTTGAGTCTTGTACGCGACGGTCCAGGAGACGGGCGTAGTTGCCGAGCTGGGTGGCTAAGCGTCCTGTCTGTTCTCCGGTCGCGACTGCGGCTGGAAACTCATCGCCAAAGAGACGTGCGTATGGAGCTACAGCGGTTTGAAGATCAAGCGCCCCGCTGCGAAAAGATTCGCGAATGGCGTCGAGTGTTTCGCGATAGACCACGTTGAGCGATGCGGCGGAGGCTTCTTTGAGGAATTCTGCTGGTGTAACTACAGGCGCGAGAATGCTCATTAGATCGATAACGTGCGCGGCATTGAATTCTCGGATGAGGTTGCCTATGAGTGGCCAGTTAAGGCTCTTACGTTGAAACCAGTCTTTGCCGGCATCTGTGCGTAGCCAGCGGACGAGCATCACTATTCCGAATGTAGTTGCGGCCATAGCAGCGATGCCGTACCAGCTCACGAGAAAGCCGCTAAAGGACAAGAGGCCGCGGGTTAGCCAGGGAAGTTTCGCGCCTGTGCTGGGGTCGAGCAGGGCCGTGTACATTTCCTCCATCTTGGGAAGAATGAAATAGCAAAGGATAAAAACGATTACAGCGGCCAGAGAAAGCACCACAGCCGGGTAGATGAGTGCGCCTTTTACTTTGGCCATGTTCTCGGCGGTGAGCAGTTGACGTTCGCCGTACTTGGAAAGCATGTCGGATGGATCGCCCTTGGTAGTGCCGACGCGAATGATGTGGCGGAAAGCGTCCGGGAAGACTTCGGGGCGAACGTTGAATGCCTGATCGAGATTGACGGATTCCTTCTTTACTTCGTTCCAGACGTCGAGCAGTGCTTCGCGTAGTAGCGGGTTGTTGCTCGAGCGGGCGATATCCTGAATCGCTTTAGGTATTGGATCGGAAGCTCTGGTACGTTCGGCTAATTGGATGGCGAAGGTGCCAAGTTCTTCGCGAGTGAGGCGTTTCTTGCGGCGTCGTAGCCCTTCTCTTCGCGGCGCGATTGTTTGTACTTCAATCTTCGCGCGAGTAAGAACGGCTTCTGCCTGCTCCTCAGTGGCGGCATAGATGTACTGCTTTGTTGGTTCACCTCCCAGGATATCGGTGCCCTGGTACTTGAAACAGGTTTGTTCGGCGTCGAGCGTGTGCGCTGAATCGGTTTGAATATTTTGGGCTAAGGCGGACATGGGTCTGGTTTCCTTGTGTTTTGTTTCCGTTACTGATCGCTTGGTGTACAGGCTGCTTTGGTCCATGGGCCAGTGCCAGCGCAGCGGCGCAGCGTCTGGTCCTCCGAGATATAAAAACTGTAGGTTGCAGGGTTGCCGGTCGCGGGAATAACTTTGGCGCCGAAGGCCGTTGTCGAGGCAGTGCCTTCATCCGAGAAAGTCCAGCCGGTTACGGTAGTGTCATTCGCGGTAAGAAGGGGCGAACCGCCGGCGGTGGCTGCTTGCAATTCGGAGATGGAACCGTAACGACGCTTGCCGAGGAGGGTTTTGAAAGCTGTTTGTTGCTGGCCGATGGCGGCGAGCTTTTGCTTGGCGGTGGATTCATAGCCGGCGCGACGAGAAGCAATGAGACTGGGGATCGCGATGGCCGCGACGACTGCGAGTATGACAACGACAATCATCAGCTCGATCATCGAGAAGCCGGCAGCAGAAGCATGTTGTGACGTATCAGTTTGTGTCGTTGGTGGGGGAGCAGCCGTGTATTCAACATCTATGAAGTCTCCGATTACAGCTTCGGGTTCATCCGGAACGTTGTCGGCCGTTTGTTGGCCCTGGGCATTGGCATGGTCGGCTGCGGTTTGTGCCGTGTCTTGATCGTAGGAGGTTTGCCACGCGTGAGTTTCAGCCTCTGGAGCGGCCTGGTGTGTTGACATCAAAAGATGCTGGATGTGGTCGTAGGAGATGAGGCCGCGACAAAGTTTACGAGCTGCGGCTTCGGCGAGAGTCATCATGCCGTGGTTGCGGACGGCGTAATCGACTATTTCTTCGCCGTCGGCATTTTTGCGAAGCATTCGGCTGATGTCTGGGGAGATATGGAGAAGTTCCGCAATACAGGTTCGTCCTTTTACGCCGAGATTGTGGCAAGCGGGACAGCCTTCTGCGTGGAAGAAGGGTGTCATGCCCTGAGCTTTGGTAATAGCTGCTTTAAGGTCCGGGCGATTTGGAAAAACGATCTGTATGAGACGCTCGGCAATTTCACGGCCTCGGGGATCTGGTTTTCGGCAGTGCGGGCAAAGGAGTGGCACCAGCTCCTGCGAGGCGACGAGCCGTATCAGATCCCCTTGTTTGTCCCGGCCGATCTTTAGAAAGTCCAAACGTGAAAAGGTCTGGGCGACGTTATTGGTATGCAGGGTCGTTAGCGTGAGGTGACCGGTGGCGGCGCCTTGGAAAACTATCTGCGCTTCTTCGGCGTCGCGAAACTCACCGGGGCTGAAAATGTCCGGGTCCATACGCATGGCGTCTTTTAATGCTTCTCCCCATGAGTCGTCGCCGTCGACGGGGAGTTGCATGCGATCGTCATTAGGAAACTCGATCGGGTTGCCGATCTGGATGATGTTTTTGTGGCACTGGTGCAGCTGGTCAAGCTTGCGAATCATCGCTTCGAGCGTATTCGATTTGCCTGAGCCGGTGGCGCCGGTCACGAGGATCACGCCGTGCCGGTAGTCGAGCGCGCGGTGGAGTTCTTCCTCCTGGCTTGGTTCCAGTCCGATTTGGCCGAAGTTGCGGAAGACGGCGCGGTTTATTCGAATGACGATCGCTCGGCCGTAGTAGCTGCGCTTCCCGTGGAAGCGAAGCGTCATTCTTTCTTTCTGGCCGGTGGCTGTTCTTACAGTGATGTTGATTTCTGCGCCTTTGCCTCGTTGCATGAGTTCGTAACCGTTAACGCCGGCCATGTCTGAGAAGGCGTTGGCGAGATTTTCCATGCGCGCGGAAGGGATGTCGCGAATCATGGTGTAGACGATTCCGTCGGTGCGCATGCGGACCTTGCCGGCTCCGGCTCCGGGGATCACGTGAATGTCGCTTGCTCTCAGTTTGATAGCTTCGAGGATGATTTTTTCGGCGCTAGCGCGTAGACCCGTACCTAGTCCGATTTCGATCTCGGGTTCGGCTAGCTCTTGTTGCTCGGTAGCTGCGGCTGCTGCTGAGTCCAGTGTTGTCCAGTCAATGGTTTGCCTGGTCGAGTCGCTCTTTTGCAGATCTGCGAACTCTTCGTGCGATTTGATTACTGCATCATCCCGCTCTTCATAAGCGGTCTGTTGCAGCATCGCCAGGCGTGGTGGTGCGACAAACCGGGGCATCAATTTGTGAGACTGTATTTTGAGTGCGCGAACGATGTTGCGTACGTTGACGGCATTCAAGGGGTCAGACATGCCGACGACGAAGGTTCCTTCGGGACTCCACTCAAGTAGTACCGCTTGGTTTTCGATAGAGATATGCCGCGGCAGTTTCTTGGCCAGGGCCTGTAGTACATCGGGTTCGTGAACATCGCGAACTGGGACGAGGGCCTCGAATGCTTTGTCGAGATCCCCTTCTATTTCCATTGCTCCAGAGTTCGCGAAGGGAGTGTCTGTGCTGTGGTCAACTGTCTGTTGCATGATGCCGAATTCTCCTGGCCGTGGATTTCCTGGCCTGATTAACCTTGTTACTAGGGCTTCTTGTTGGGCGTGGGCCGTTGCGCGTGGGGTGGAGGCGGCGGCGTTGTGATGGCGTCTGCAGGTGCCTGGAAGTTAGGCATTGGAGAATCCTGGGGAATGACTTCTACGGTGATAGCGAAGTAGAGCCGGTCGCGGTTTTCCTGGTCGGTTTTTTTCTTGAAGAGATTGCCAAACAAGGGAATGCCGCTCAGGCCGGGAACTTTGCTTATGGAGTTGGCTACCTGGTCGGCGGCGAGACCGCCGATAACTACTGTTTCGCCGTTTCTGAGTCGTAGTACGGTTTGGAGACTTTGCCGATTGACGCCCGGCACGCCATTGAAAGTTCCCAGCGAAGTGTCGACGCTATTGTTTTCGAGCTGGATGTTGAGGGTGACGTAGTTGGGGTTGCCCTGTTCATCTTCGGCAACCTGGGGAGTGATGCGGGCTATACGGGACGCTTCGATGAATTGTACTTGTCCGGATTGGAAAGGGGCGCCGCCTGCTATCGTGGTGGTAACGACTGGGATTTGAGTGCCGGCAACAAGATCGAATGTATCGCCATCCGACACGATTCCGAATGGGCGAGACTGAATGTTGACGACGCCCTTCTGTTGGGCCAGCGTCAATTGATACGCGAATTGTGCGGTGCCGAAAAGGCTGGTAACGCCGAAGGTGGCGAGTGGATTTGCAGCGCCGAGGCCGTTGGTTGGCGCGCGCATTCCGGTAGCAAGTCCGGGAATCCCTCCGGGGTTAATTCCGGAGGCTGGCTGTCCGCTGGCGCTACCTGTACCCGTGCCGGTGCCGCTAGTTGTCGTGCTTGTACTTGGTAAGGTGGTCCCGCCTCCGAGATTGGTTCCCTGGGTGTTACCGACGACGATTGAGAGTTGAGAGCCGATGTCACGTAGTCGGTTTTCGTTTGCGGTATAGACTAGCGCGGAGATTTTGACCTGATAGCCTGGGCGGTCGACGCGGGAGATTAGATCCCGGATATCTTCCATCTGCTCGTGGGTGGCGGCGACGAGGAGTTGATTGCGGCCGGGTACGCGGCGAGCTTCGCCGCGGGGGTCTCCGCCGGCTTTGAGAATGTCGCGAATGGCATCTTCAAGTGATTGGATCGTGGCGCCGTTGCTTGCTTGTGTTTGACCGGCGAGGTTTGCTCTGCCGCCGGCTGTTTGCTGGAGATAGCGAAGTCTGAAAACTTCGCGAACGATGGGAGCGCTGCGGCGACGAAGGTCACCCATGGAAGCGATCTTGGACCGCTTGGCGATCTGAACGATGCCGCCGTCGAGACAGACCATGTCGAGGTCATTCAAATCGAGCAGAGTGCGCAGGATGGAAGTCCAGGGTGCATTGTTGATAGTGAGACGTACGGGAGTTTCCTGAACGTCGTAGTCAAGAACGATATTTGCGCCGTAGGCCTCGTTGAGACGGTTAATCAGGTTTAAGAGGGAAAGTGGTCGGTTGGACTCGTTAGTAATGGTGATGCTCTCGCCCCGATAAGAGGAATCGCAAAGAGTGTTGCGCTGCGGCGCCGCGGCTGGAGTTACTGCTGGCGTTGCCGCTGGTACTGCCTTGGTTGGCGAAGGCTGTGAAACTGCGGTTGCGAGCTGATCCTTTTGCGGCGTTTGGGTTTCCAATGCTGCGGTGGCGCTTTGGGAAGACGAGCTTTCGCTTCCGATCTCTGGCTTGTTATCAGTTTGTTCGGTAGCGGCAACAGGTGTTTCAGTCAGTGGAGTGGATGTTACTGCTACTGGTTCGAGATTAAACGAGCCGCGATCGTCCAGGTTGAAGGTGTTGTTTTGCGCGCGGAACGAGACGGCGCTGTTCATGATGCCTGCGTGGTAATTGCCGTAGACAGCGTGCGCGTAGTTAAGTTTATTGCCGCGCAGTGTTCCTGTGGAGAAGGAGTTTGTTTCGGGTTGCGCTTCTACGGGAGTCGCAAGTTTAGTTGGCTGAGCAGCGGGCTGGATTGGCGCAGTCGTTGAAGCCTGGCGATAGCGGTCGCGCACGGCGACTTGGAGATCGGAGTAGTCTTCACGCTTTGCTCTTGTCTGCGTTGGTGTAGTGGGAGGGATCGCAGCGATCGGTGCGTTGCTTAGGGTAGACGATTCACGCTCAGGTTGAGTGAGCGGACTATCTTGAGATACGGGTTTGTATTGCTGTGGCTGTAGTTGCGGTTTGACTTGCTCGCCTCTGCCGGCCGTGGGCGGGACGGCAGGCGTAGCGTTGGTGAAGTCTTCCTGACGGTCCCAGTGGAGCATTTTGGTCTGGCCCGTAGATGTGCGGAAGACGACTCCGCCCGTATTGATATCAGGGTCTATTGAGACGAGAACACCGTCGTAGAACTTGGCGCCGATGTTGGCTGGGATCTGACGTTTTTCGGCGTCGATGTACAGCCACGCGCCTTGTGCGCCCTTCATGGTGACGCGCCCAGTGGGGCTGACTTCCGAGATTAGGTATGCGGTGGTGATTGAGGGTGGAACCAGTCCGCCAGCGTTAGCGGCTCGTACTGATTGCTGCCACTGTGTAAGGCGCGAAAGCTTTTCCGGCACAGGCGGTGTAAGTGGTAGCGCGGCTGTCATTAAAGCTGGGACCAGGCGTGCTGCGCTTGGCTGGCTTGTCTGATCGATTCGCGCCCGATCAACCAGTGGGTCGGAAAAGGCGGGAGTGATAGGAGCAAGCTGCGGATAGAGTGCAGCGGCGAGTTTATCTTCGGTGTCTTTTGGTAGCTGCGGTATCGCGGCGACTGCGTCGGCACGGGCTTGTAGGAGTTCGACCTGTGTAGGCTGAGTGTCGAGGCTGCGTCCAAGGGCGCGGCGTCCGCCGAAAGTGATAACGGCGGTGATGGCGAAGATGGCGAGCAAGGCGAGAAGCGCCTTGATTCGGCTGGCGGTGGTTGAGCTCGGGGTCTGGTTGGTGCGGTTCATGATGTCAGTTTCCTTCGTAGTCGTCTTTTTGCCTTGGGCTTATTTGGGCGCGAGTTGCGCGGTTTGGTTTTGGAATTCTTCGCGCAGTTCCGCAGGGATTGGCGGAAGGATTCCGGAGGTTGGTGCGTCGTAAGTGACAAGCGTCAGGTTGACGCTCTCGGCGCGATTTAGCGACGTGATCGAGAAGTCGCGAACGTAAATAATTCTTGGATACTTCGCGACCGCGCTTAGGAAGCGAGCGACGTTGGCATGTGTGCCTTGTATCTGGGCCGGCATCACGCGCTCGTTCAGACTGATTTGCGGCTGGGCCGGTTGCGCGTTGGTGGTTGCTGTCGTCGCCGCCGGGGCACTCGTTTGGCCGGTTGGGGATGTGGATTTTGCGCCGGGCTTGGAGGCGTCGAACATAGTGACGCGAACCTGGTTGGTGCGGGCCATCTGTTGAATAGCGTCGAGCACGTTTGAGACTTCCGTTTCGCTTGGCAATAGTTCGCGCGCGGTGGTGTAGTTACTAATCAGGCGGCGAAATTGGTCGAGGAACTGCGGTTTTGTTTCCTGCACCATGCGAGCGATGGCGTTTTGTTTGCGCTTGTTCGCAAGCGCTTCTCTGAGAGCGTCGTTCGCGGCTGCCTGCGGTGTGATGTACTGGTAGTAGATCAGGGCGCCGAGTGCGAGCGAGAGCAGGCTCGCGAAAACCAAAAGCTTGGTGGTGCCTGCTTGAAGAGCCCGGTCCCTGAGCTTAGTGGCGAATTTGTTGGCGCTTGACTTGTTCTTTTTGCGTCGAGCGTTTTTTTGTTGGAGTGTAGTCATTACTTTGTTCCCTGTGACTGCGGTGGTACGGGCAAGTTAGGTATCGGGCCGGACGGAAGGACGGAAGGGCTGGCTGCTGGTTTGGGTCCTGCTTGGGGACCATTTGTTAAAGACGGCTGTGGCAGTGAGCCCATCTGTTGCGGTTGGGCCGGTGTTGTCACTGCCTTGCCTGGAGTAGCGAGCGGCGCATAAGTGGAGAGGATTGTAAATTCAATCACGCTTGAGCGTGGGGGCTGGTATTGTTGTTGGGGGGCGGAATTCGGCGAGTTTCCCTCGACGTTGTTGCGAGTGAGTATCCCGGTGAAGAGTCCGTTGCTGAATTCCAGTGATTTGGCAAACGAAGTGATGGCCTGTTCGTTTTTGGTTTTGCCCTTGATTTCAACGTTTGCGCCTTTGACGTTGATTTCGGAAACGAACCACGTTTGGTCTTGAGGCCAGCGTTGATTGAGATCGCTGAGTAATTGGTGTGCAGCTGGTTGTCGTTGTCGAAGTGTGATCAAGTTGTCGAGCAGAGAGTGGAAAGCGGCGAAGTTAGCTTTCGATGACTCATAGTCGGAGTTAGCCTGGGCCAACTTCTGGCCGGTTAGTGTTTCCTCATCGATTCGGGATTTCAGTCTGACGCTTTCAATGCCGTTATCGATCCAGGCTGCCATAGCGAAAGCAATCACTGCGACGATGGGGATAAGGATCGCCAGTACAGCCGCCCGGCCTTTGTGGGAATTGGCGCTCCTGTCCTTTAGCTCTCGTTCGCGTTCGATCTCATCGAGACGCATTTGCGGAGTGACTGCGAGGTTGCAGGCGGGAATTGTTTCGTGATCGAGCAGCGAGCCGATAGCAAAGGCTGTAGGCTGATCCAGGCGTGTGCCATCGCCAATGTTGATGGAGACGGGTTCTATAAGTATTGCGTTCAGTTCCGGGGATTCGTTCAGTAAAGCAAGCATCGAGTCAGCGTAGCCGTCTGCTGCCGAAAGAACGGCGTTTGTGACCTCGGGAAGTTTGAGTTTAGCGAGGCTTGCTGGGGCAACGAATTTGGTGAACACGTCGCGGGCGTGCTGACATTTGATTTCAGTGGGGGCGCCGGGTTCAAAGAGCTCTTCGGTTTCGTATACGAGACCGGTTTGCTCAGACCAGAGTCCAATTGCGTAGTCGTGATCGCTGATGACGAGCACGGCGGCGGTCCCGGTAAGTTGCGTATCGCCCTGGCTGGCTCTCCAGAGGCGAGTGATTGCGCGTGTTCTGGTTTCGGCGCGCAGGGTCTTTTCCTGTGTTTGAGTGTGCTCGGGCTGTTGGTCGCCGAGCCATTGCTCGGTTCGCCTAACGACCTCTGTCACGGCCAGCGCTTCAACCTGGGTGACAACGATTCGAGCGTCCGGAGTGCGGGTGAAAGCGAGTACGTGCGATTGGTCGCGCTGACTTCTTTCGAGTATTGCCCTGAGGATAACTTCTTCTGTGTCGTCCGGGCTGACGGGAAGGGAAGGCGCGTCGGTATGGGCATTTCCCTTTGTGAGAGTAGTGCGTAGATCGGTACTCGCCAGATTGACGGAGCGGCGCTCGCCGATGATGGCGCGATAGATGTCGAATCCGCCAGTGGCCGCATATTCGGCAATAACGATCTGTCCGTTTCTGTGGTCAAAAGCGAGACCGCAGGGAGACTGGGGTTGTGCCGATTGATTACGTTTGAACATGAAAGCTCCTGTTTTCCTACTTCAGTTGAGTTGGTTCGAGGCAAGGTTGAGTGCGCGGGGCCTGGACCTGAATTCGATAGTGCCGCGCGTTTCGTCTGAAGTAGTTGCGTTTGTTTCTATGCCTTCGGCGGCGATGGTTATGTCTACCTGAAATATCATCGCGGTAGAGTTGAATTCGACGTAACGATTGAAGTTTGCACGTCGGAGATTAAAAGCGAGGGTGGAGGCGCGGTCCCCTTCCATTCGGACTAAGCGGGAATCACTGCTCATGGCATAGGAGACCGGTGCTTGAAGCTTTGTCAGTGTGGAGCCGGCGGCGAAGCTGTGTGCGTGATCGGCATCGGTGGACCAAAGCCGAGCCCAAGCGGGATTGTCTTTACGAACTCGCTCGATCGAGAGAGTTATCTTGTCAGTGGTCGAGCTGACGGATGAGATCATGCAAAGGGATGACGCCGCTCCGCCAGGACTCGAGGGATCGAGGCTTCCCCAGTCGATGATGAGCACATAGTCTCCTTTGTTAAAGGAGCCGCGCTGCGGAGCGCGGGCGACGATGTCAGTCGAGCCTTGGTTAAAATCCGCGACGGTGGTGACGGCATCGGTTGAGTGGTCGCCAGACATGACTGTGACTCCGGAGCCGCCGCCAGTTGTTGTGATAGGCGCGGTAAGTTGTGTGTTGATGTCGTAAGGCAGTGGAGGAAACTCGGTGGCGTTGCCGGAAAGAGCGATTAGTGGCGCGCCGGTGATCTTAACGTTAGTGAATGATTGGCTCTGGCTGTAGATGTTAAGCGCAAAGGCAATCGGGTAAGACGGCACTGGCGCATTGCTGGTCCATAGCGGCGCTGGCACGTTATTGCGCACTCTGTAAAGCTTGGCAACGCGCTGCGAAGGTCCGTTTTCTATCTTGAAGGTGTAGGAGTCGCCGGAGAGATGTGGGGAGACGGTCTCGTTTGGTGGATGACAACAGGTGGCGGCGACTTCCACGCCATTGACGTAAACGCCCATCCATACACCGATGTCGGGGTTGCCGAATCCGATAACGATGGCGAAGCTGTCGCCGTTGGGTCCGTTGATGTACGCGCTTCCTCCGTTCGCCGGAGGCGTAAAGCTAAAGGAACCGAGTCCGCTAGCGAGCGCGTGAGTGATGTTTGCCGGATTGTCCCATCCGGTGGCGCCTGTTTTAGTGATAGTGCCGTTAGACCAGGTGTAGAAATCAAACGAGGTCAGCGTAGCGAAGATTGTTCCTGCCAGCGGAGGAGAAGGGCGAGTTAGATTATGTCCAGCGCCGTCGAGATCGGCGCGAAGTAGAGTTTCAGAGGTACCCCTAGCTTCCTCCATGGTACTGACTTCGGTGAAAGCGCCGACAGTTCTTGCGAACTTCGTCATAAGACCAACAGCAGCGATTACAGCGATCACTGTTATCGCCATTGAGATAAGGAGCTCGAGTAGGCTAAAGCCGGTTTGAGTCCTGCTCAGGGGGCGGGGATTCCTCTGCATGGCCGCGCTGTTTGTTTTGTGGTATCGCATTTTGTTTTCGAGTTCCAGAGATCCCGAAAGGGTCAGAATGTTTTGACGCTGACGTTAGTTGAGCCGCAGGGCGACGAGAAGTTAATGCTGCCGTTGCTGGTCATCACGTTGACGGTAAAGGTGGCCGGCGAGCTGTCGGTAACCTGCTGAGTTAATGGTGAAACAGTTATGCGAGCACCGGCGTTGCCCTTGGCGGTGATAGTTCCAGTACCGCTGAAGGACCATAAAGTCACGGTCACGGTTTCCGAGCCGTTCTTAGGAATCAAAAGCGGGCTAGGGCTAGCTCCTATAGAGCATGGTCCGGGAGTAGGTGTCGGGGTTGGAGTCGGGACCGGCGTCGGTGTTGGCGTTGCGGTAACGCTTCTATTAGAAAAGCCGTACCAGGTGCCAGTCTTTTCGTCATATTGCCAAAGTTCGACTAAGCCCGATGGGTGTACAACAACCGCGCGGGCGGCGCTGCCATTAGTCAAGTAAATAGCTGGAAAAGGACTTTCGACGTCGGGGTTAGTGTTGGACGTGGCTGACGGAAGCGACGAAGGATCGAGTTTGCCGTCTGCGGTAAAGCTGAGCGTGGTCGTCGGTGTCCCGAGTGGAATCAAGGGAATAGGGGAGAGTTGCGAAGCGGAAGCAGCAATGCGCCATCCTGAGGGAACGTGAAGTGGCGTTCCCTGATAGACGAAATTCCATTGACCAGTTCCGCCCAGAGAAGGTGGCGCGCCGAAAGATGTTCTCTCTTCTCCCTCGGCGCCTTCGACAACGAGTGGAGCAGTAGTTGGGAGGCTGGAGAAGTCAATAGTGATAGGTGGCTGCCGGAAATTTTCGAGCAGCGTTGGTTCAGTGAGCGCGTTAATTCTTACGGCAGAGGCGCGGCGCTCACGGATTCGAGCGGCCACGTCTGCCATAAAGCGGCCGGCCTGGTCGCGGTTGGCGAATGAGGCGAGGGAAAGGGCCGCGACGACACTAACAATGGCGCAGACGATCACCAGTTCAAGCAGGGAAAAGCCCGCAGCCGCCGCGCTACGCGAATTAAGAGTTGTTGAAGTGGTGATTGGCCGTTTCATTTTTATGGACACCTTTAATGCCTGGTCACGGAGTCGGACGCAGGTACACCAGTCCTGTTAGTTGAAAACCAGGTTCCGTCTTTGGCACACCGTTCAGCAGTTTTCCCTGAGGGTGTCTTGCTTGTTAGAAGTTCACTCACTTGCGGGCAAGAAGTATTGCGTGGGCGAAGGTGAACTCGATATTTCTTTTCCTGGCGAAGCCGGTTTGGCGTCAGTCCCGTTTGTCGTGGGCCATTAGCTTCGCTGGTGGAGCAACAGTGCATATGGTGTGCCGCATTATTTAGCTGAGGATGAACGTTGTTTTGGCTGTGTGTGAAGGTGGGGTAGGGTGAAAAAACCTCAATGCTTAGAAAAGCGAGCAGCAAGAGTAGGTGTTAAAAACATCTATGGTTTTGAATTCCTAGTGGAGTTTGTCGAGATTTAGGGGGATCGTAACGATGGCTTTCTATTTGCAAAGAGTCGTGAGCGAGCTGGAGGAAAGGACTTCAGCGCTTTGCTTACTTGCCTATGGTCTTGCCTATGTCAGCAATCAACAATCTGGGTGTTCGCGTTTGGAGACACTTGTTGTTCATTATGGCGTTTATGGCTTGTTGCCTCTGCGTGGGGGCAGGTGAAGTTGCTGCTCAGGGCGTGCGCATAAGTGACGCGGATGTGAGTCTGGCGGACTTAGCTGTAGTCAGCCACACTGTGAAAGAGGAATCGGTTAAGATGCAGGGGCCTTTAATGCCTGGGGTAAGGCCTCGAGCCGGTAGTCGCCCGCTGGTTAAGCTGACGAGTTATAAAAGGACTCCTGATCAGCTATTGTTGGAAGCGGCCGTTTATAAGGAGGCGGCACGGTATGGTATTGATCCAGACTTGGTTCTTGCTTTGGTGTGGCAGGAATCCGGTGGACGGTTGAATGCGGTATCGCCGAAGAATGCGCGGGGGCCATTGCAGCTGATGCCAGGGACGGCCGCGAGATTTGGGGTGCGGAATCCCCACGACGCAAATGAAGCCGTTCGGGGCGGGGTGGCCTACCTGGTTTGGTTGTTGGATAAATTTGGGGGCAATGTGTCGCTGGCGCTCGCTGGATACAACGCCGGCGAAACTTCGGTCGTCGCCTACTTGCAAGGTCAGACTATTGTCTTAAGGGACGGAAAAGTCATTAACCGCAGGGGAATACGAACCGGAGGCATCCCGCCTTATGATGAGACAGAAAATTATGTACGGCGGATTGCGGCGCGTTATCGGATGATGCGTGCCGCGCGGGCTGGGCGGTAGAGATTTGAATAAATTGTAGAGGGCTATTGGAGTATTGGAGATATGTCTATGTCGACTACTGCTGTGGGTACGGCTTCGGTAAAAGATACTGGGCTCGGTTCGGGGGATTATCCGGCGGGTGTGCCCGTTTTGGTGGTTGACGATGACGCCGATGTGCGGAGTGTGATCTCTAAATGCCTACGCAAGTTTAAGGTTGGGGTCGTAGAGGCGGAGAGCTTGGCGCAGGCGCGGGAGATGTTTGAAGATGGCGAGCAATTTTCCATGGTTTTTTTGGATAGGTGTTTACCCGATGGGGACGGGGTTGAATTTTCAAGGGAGGTTATGGATCGGCAACCAGGTTTGGCCGTCGTCATCGTCACCGGGCAAGGATCCGCAGACAACGCGAATGTTGCGATTGCCGGAGGTGCATTTGGCTATATTCCTAAGCCTTGTCTTATCGCTGATGTCCGAGATGCTTTGCTGAGAAAATACCCGACGCTATCGGATGCGTTTCATGATGGATCTGCGATTGGTCCTGCGATCGATGGTTCGAGTGATGATCAGGAGGAGGAAAGCGGGGTTAAGTTGATTGGGAATAGCAGCGTGATGATCCGCGTGGCGCTTGAAATAGGTGAGATTGCGAAAATGACGAGGCCAGTTTTCATAACTGGAAAATCAGGCACAGGCAAAGAAGTAGTCGCCCAGAAGATCCACGAAATGAGTTCCAGGGCGGGCCGGAAGTTCGTTGCTGTGAATTGTGGGGCGATGCCTCAGGAGCTAATTGAAAGCACACTTTTCGGACATGAAAAGGGATCTTTTACCGGCGCAATAGCGGATCGTAAGGGCGTCTTTGAAGACGCTGATGGCGGGACTATATTTCTGGATGAGATCACGGAAACGACGGCGGCATTTCAGGTCAAGCTGTTGCGGGTCCTGCAGGAGCATCGCGTTACGCGGGTGGGCTCGAATCAAGAGATCAAGCTGGATGTGCGGGTGATTGCGTCAAGCAATCGTAACGTAGTGGACGAGGTTGCGGCCGGACGTTTCCGTGAGGATCTCTATTTTCGTTTGAAGGGTTCGGAGATTTTCCTGCCGCCGTTGAAGGACCGGCGAGAGGATGTAATGCCTTTGGCCTTCCATTTCGCGGGAATTACTGCGAGAAAGACTGGGAGGAAAGTGGCGTTTTCGACTGCGGTGATGGCGGCGCTAAACGCCTACGACTGGCCGGGAAATGTGCGCGAGTTGGAATCAGTAATCGACTCGGCGGTACAGCGATCTAATGGGATCGTGCTGCTTAGCGACCTACCGCGGGATCTGAGGGCAATTGTGGGTGATTTGAATGAGAATGAAGTCGCGGTTGTGGGTGCCTTGGTTGGCAACACGGAAGAGATGCAGACTATGGAGGAGGTCGAGGATGCGCACATGCAGCGGGTTTTGCGTCACTGTAACGGGAATAAGACACAGGCGGCAAGGATGTTAGGTTTGGATCGTAGTGCATTTGGGAAAAAGTGTCGAGAGAAGGGCTGGGGGTGAAAATAAGCGAATAGTAGATAGAAAGTCGCTTCGTCTGCCGCCGGGCTCGCTGGATTTAGGACAGCGTTGCCGGCTTTTTGTTTTGGGGAAAGCGGGCCTAACAAAATGTTGTAATTAGCACGACATGCTTGCGGATTAGAAGCGAGGGTAAGGCACGGATTCTAAATAAGTTAGGGCGATAATACGTGAGCTGGCAGGCTTTCTAACGCGTTTTTGGAGGGAAGTGCGGGCTAGATGGTGGGTTTTGAGAGTATTCGCTGGATGGTTGCGAGTAGGATATTCGGCGCAAATGGCTTTTGCAGAAAGTCAAAGCCGTCTTTGGTTTTTCTGGAGTTGCCCTCCAGTTCGATTCGATAGCCGCTGGTGAGGAGTACGCGGGCGGTTGGATGCTCCTGCCTTATCGCATTACATAGCGTGCGCCCGTCCATGCCTGGCAGACCAAGGTCTGAAATGAGCAATGCCGGCTGGTTTCCTTCCTTTGTGATCTTCCGATAAAGCTCGAGCGCGACATTTCCATCGCTTGTAATCATAGTCTCGTAGCCGGCTCTGCGGACGTACCGTTCAATGAAGCGCTGGACGTCGGTTTCGTCTTCTGCGACAAGGATTAAAGAACCCTTGGGTGGATTGGGTAGCGCAGGTTCTGGGTTTAAAGCATTTTGAGTTGGCTGACGGAGGAGATGCAGGACAAGGACTTCATCGTCGTCTTCAACTGATGGTGGGGTTATTGGGCCCAGAGGTGTTTGCGGAAAATAAATATCAAAGCGGGTGCCTTTACCGATCCAGCTTTCAACGTCGATGTAGCCTTTGAATTGTTTGACGAAAGAGTAAACGGTAGGCAGACCCAAGCTCGCGAGTTCTGGTGTCTTATTGGAGTTGGGAATGTCGAAGATGCGTTTGAGTGTTTCCGAATCCATGCCGGTGCTCGAGTCAGTAATGCTGAGTCGGGTGTAACTTCCTTCGCGAGCGCCGGGATGCGCGGCGACGAATTCCTTATCAAGAAAAGCTTCTTCTGTTTCTATGGCGATGCGGCCTCCGGAGGGCATTGCATTCTTGCTGGTAACAAGAATGCTGAGGAGGATTTGATCGATCCGAAGGCGGTCGATGTAGATTTCTGGCAGATCTTCAGAGGGGAGGAATTCGATTTGGATTTTGCGGCCGAGCAGACTTCGGGCCATGGTGATGGTTTCGGTTATCGCCGTATTGAGGTCGAGTGTCTGGCTGCTTGTTGGTTGTTGTCTGGCATATTGCTGAAGGGTGTTGATGAATTGCGCCATTTGTCGTGACTTGCGCACGACGTCTTGTATTTCTGGCAGTCCTTGATCAAGCAATGTAGTCAGAGGCTCAGGGATTGGCGGCTTCAGAAGCGCCGATATCTGTTCTTCGATAAGTTCAGCGTTTCCGATGATGGAAGTCAGTGAATTACTGAAGTCGTGTGCAATCCTCATTGTCAGTTGGCCGAGAATCTGCTGGTAGATAGTAGCCGTGGTGTGATCTTGCGCTTGGGTCGAGATTTGGGGTGTGACGATAGCGAGTGCTGTAGGTCGCGGCCTGAAGGCTGCGAAATATGGAATGTAATTGAGAGGAAGAAAAGTGGCCGAGTGGGGTACTGCATGTATTTTGGCTCGCAGAACGAGCAATTCCTTCGGGGGTAGTTTTATGCTGGTGACTTTCAGCTGCGTTTGAAGATTTTCGAGTGAGAGGATGGACTCGATTTGTTGCCCGATTAAACTTGTTTCCTCGAGCGTGGTCATTTTTTGGGCAGCATTGTTTGCAAGAATGATCCGTCGTGATCGGTCGATTAAGAATAGGGCTTCGGAAAAGATATCCGCGGCGTTCTTTAACATTGCGGCGGTGGCAGTGGGTTCGGGGTTCCGTTTATTGCTTCGGCGGGGCATAAGGTCTTCTTGCTGGTCTTACTTAGGCTGTGGCCGGCTGGAGGATTTCGCTTGATCCCAGGACTTCGCGGACTTTGCGGATGACGTCGTTATTAGTGAATGGTTTTTCTAAAAAATCAACGCCTTCCAGCAGGACGCCGCCGCGATCAGTGATGGCATCAGTTGGGTGGCCTGAGATATAGATGATTCGTACGGTGGGTCTGATTTTGTTGATGAGTAGGGCCAGCTGGCGACCGTTCAGTTTTGGCATTAAGACGTCAGTGATAACGAGTTGTATGTCGTGTTGGTGCTGCTGGAAAAGTTCCCAGCCGTCGCCTCCGTTAGCGGCTTCCAGTATTTTGTATCCGGAGAAGTGAAGGGCATTGCGGAGTACCTGGCGAACGGTATGATCGTCTTCGGCAATAAGGATTGTTTGAGTTCCATTGTGATCGTCCGTGGGTTCCGTGCGGCTCTCTGGGAGTATGTCGAGATGTTCTTTAGCGATTGGGAAGTGTATCTTAAAGACAGTGCCCTCTCCTTCTTTACTGTGTACCCATATATAGCCCCGAGATTGTTTGACGCTTCCGTAGACGGTGGCGAGGCCTAGGCCGGTGCCTTTGCCTTCTTCCTTGGTGGTGAAAAATGGTTCGAAAATGTGCTTTTGCGTTTCAGTGCTCATCCCTGTTCCGGTATCAGTGATTGAGAGCTGGATGTGAGGATTTGTTTTAATTTTGGAATACTGCTGGGGACGTTTCTTGTCGAGATAAACGAGAGATGTTTCGATGATTATTTTGCCACCCTGGGGCATGGCGTCTCGAGCATTTACGGCAAGGTTCATGATGATTTGTTCTAATTGGCTCTTGTCGGCTTTTATTTGCGGCAGATCTTCGACCAGATTGGAGGTGATGGAGATATCCTCGCCTATGAGTCTAGCGATTAACCGTTCCATGTCTGTGACAACGGTGTTCAGGTTTAGATTGACTGGTTGAAGGACCTGCTTACGACTGAATGCCAACAGTTGTTTTGTGAGCATGGCTGCGCGTTTGGCGGAGTCCCGGATATCATGTACGTTTTTCCTTAAAGAGGTCCCCGGTTCAAGCCCGCGCATTAGCATGTCGCAGTTACCGTACATTGCGGTTACGATGTTGTTGAAATCATGCGCGACTCCTCCGGCAAGGTGGCCAATCGCTTCCATCTTTTGCGCTTGTCTGAGCTGGTTTTCATGCTCTCGTTCGCGATTTAGTAGTCTGACGTTTTCAATAGTATTCGCAGCGAGATTTGCTGCCATTTGTAGAGCGGTAGTGTCTTCGGTTTGATACGCGTTTTCAGTCGTGCATTGAATTTCAAGCGTGCCAATAGTTCGACCCATAATCGTCATCGGAACGGTCATGGCAGAGGCGGGTTTTAGATCTGTGTGTGAGTACTCAAAAATTGTTGGAATGGGGTGATCAGGCCGGGAGGCTGTCGAGATGATAGTTTGTCCGGAGACTATGGCGCGCCGAACGTCGGAGTTGGTGGTAACAAGGAATGGTTCTAGATCTGTGATGTCCATATTGTTTCCTTCAATCCAGAGAAAATGCGGGTTGAGTTCTACTTGTTCATGATCGCATAAGGCAATGCCGAGTGCGTTGCATGGTAGCGAGATGGTTGTGAATTCAAGCAAGGCTTTGAAAATTGGGCCCAGGTCTCGGGCCGAAGCTAGTACCTGCGCAAGGTGTGCAATTCGGTCCAGGAGTGTCTTGTATTCCGTGATAGCGCGCCGTTCAGCCTCCAGCAGGGATTGGCTGACTTGACGGAACTTTTCTTCTGCTTCTTTGCGGGCTCTGATGTCGCGAGCGATTCCTTGAACTCCAGTCGGTCTGCCGTTTTCATAGATTAGTTGTGTGTTGACCTCGACAGGGATGATGCGGCCGTCTTTTGCGAGGATGGAGATCTCGTAAACGGTTGAGGTTTCTTGCCCCTTGAGTTTTCGCTGCAGCATCTTCTTAGCCAAGGCCACATCCTCCGGAGTGGCGAGGGTGTTGAAGTCGAGTGCGGCTGCCTCTTCGCGGGTATAACCGGTCAGCTCCTTACCCTTTTTATTCAGAGACGTGTATCTGCCATCGAGATCGTGCGTGTATACGATGTCGTTTGCATTGTCGAAGAGCTCACGATAGCGTTCTTCACTGCGGCGCAGGGCTGCTTGGGTGCGTTTGCGTTCGATTAGTTGGCCGACCCTGGCGACGAGTTCGAGTTGGTCGTAGGGCGCTTGGAGAAAATGGTCGGCGTCCGCTTCGATTCCTTCTACGTTGTTCAAGGTGTCGACGCGAAAGGTACTCAGGAGCAGAATCGGGGTGCTGGCGAGGTCCAGTCGGGCGCGCAGACGGCGGCCGAGCTTGATGCCGTCGGTCTCCGACATGCAGATGTCGTAGATGAATAGGTCGAGTTTTTCATTGGCAGCCAGTCTAAGGGCAGCCTTGGGGTTTGCGGCTTCGAGGACACCGTAGCCGGCTGTCTTGAGCGTAGAACTCAGTAACTGCAGTTCGTGCGGCAGCTTGTTTACGACCAGAATGGTGCCAGGACTCGGGCTTCCATTTTGTCCTCGCGGCATACTCTGATCTGGTCCATCGCCGAGGGACACGCTTAAATCCGATTCTTTCATACTTCCTCTGTAATCCTCCCAGTGTTCAATGGGGCGCTCTTCATAATTCGGTCTTATCGGCCGACTCACTTGCCCGTGTCGGACACGTTTTTATGAAGTCCGTTAATTCGGAGTATCGCTAAATGATTATCGACAGCAGGTAGGCTTTGTGGCGGGAGGTTCTCCTAATCCTGAGCGTTTTTCTGAAGCTGGTACGAGCAGACTAATTAGACGAGAGCCTGGCAAAACATGGCAGAATACACTAACGAGAAGGAGACTGTCCGTCTCTAACCAGACTCAGTCGGTAACCAGACATAGCTGAGAGATCAGTTTCAAGCAGTGAGAAAATGGTCGAGAGTTTCTGCCACGATCCGGTAGCACTCACAGGCGGCTTCTTCGAGACGGCTCCTATCAATAATGGTAATTTTGCCGCGCTTGTAGCGGATCAACCCTGCGTCCTGAAGGGCGCCAGCAGCCATCGTGACGCCAGTGCGTGGAGCGCCCATCATATAGGAGATGATTTCCTGAGTAAGATGAAAAGTGTCTCCATCCACGCGGTCGTGGGCTATCAAGAGCCAGCGGCAGAGTCGCTTTTCCATTGTGTGGAAGCGATTACAGACGGCCGATTGCGAGATCTGAGTAATCAGCGCGTGTGTGTAGCTGAGTAGTAGGTCTTGCAGTTCGCCACCTCGCTTGAACTCGGCTCGGATCACTTCCGCTCTGATTCTCATCGCATCGCCAGGCATCTGGATCATAATCCGATAGGGTGTGCTGTGGGCTCTGAGGATCACCGGCAGACCCAACATTCCTTCGTTGCCTACCATGGCGATCTCGACGGTAGCACCACCTTGAGTAAGGGCGAGCAAAGACCCCATGCCACTGTTGAGAAAATATGCGTGCCGGATACGATCGCCGGCTTCATAGAGCGTTCTGCGCTTGGAGAGTTGGATGAACTCCAACTGGGGTTGGAGACGCTTGTATTCCTCGTGAGGCAGGGCAGCCAGAAGCCGATTCTTAACTGCGTAGGGTTTTGCGGTCGCAACCATGATTACCTCCAGCGCTTGGACCGCGCCCGTGCTAATTGCTGTCAGCGGACCACACGGTTCGACCGTACGAGTCGTCCGTTCCGTCGATCACTATTTTTGTCTTGCCCGAGAAGCCGACGCACGAGCGGACTCCTTGTGATCTGGAACGCTCGGCAGCTTCTTAGGCAGATCCAACTTGTCATTAATAAGCACGTCCATACACACGCCTGCGACCTCCGCATACTTCAAGAGTATGGGCAGCGGCGGCTCACGCGTACCGAGTTCGTAGCCGGAGATGCTGGCTTGATAGAGTTCTTCACTCAGGCCCAGGCGGCGGATTATCTGATTTTGTGAGAGTCCAAGAGAGGTGCGGATCTGGAGAAGTTTTTCTGTAAGACGTGCTGGCTTCGATCGTGGGCTTTTTCCCATCAGGATTGTCCTCCTGATGGCAATGAAGCCTTTTTGTGAGATCGACCGCTAAAACGAATTCGTTTTAGTTTGGCCTCGTGTTCTGTTACCGCCGGGAAGTCATACCTCTTTGACTCCCTCGCGGCACTCATCCTTTGTGATGTCGTGCCGCCTCACGCATGGGCCATAGCAGGCGATTGCTGGTCTAAAACATCGCCGCCTTTTGCAAGTTACCCAAATCCAGACACTGAGTATCATCCTCGGGCGGTGATGATTGTGCAAGGCGGCGCAAATGGTAATTCCATTCCACACCAAGTCTGTATGCTTGTTATCGCCCCGATGGCGGCGACGAGCTCTTTTCCCTGTCCCATTCCTTATGAAGTAAATCGCCCGTCCGGGCCACGGTATCGTCGGACGCTCCTGTCCCATTCGTTATCTTTGCCACCGGCCAGTAACGCCAGCAAAGCTAATCCTCCGAGGACCCATCCCGGTGAGATACCCTTCCGACGGACCATATCGGCTCCAATTGTCTCGAGGTTGGCATTTTCTAACAGCTCGACAAGACTTTGGCTAATGTGCTGGATGTTTGGACGTCTCAGCGGATCCGTTGCCGCCATTAGTTGCAAATTCGAGCGGAAGCTCTGTGGAGCGCCACAAAAGAGTAGTTGGTCACTGGCTTTGCTCCCCGTGAGGAGTTCAATACCTGTGATTCCCAATGAGTAAATGTCGGCTGCAGGTGTGAAGCGGCCGCCTGCTCTTATTTCAGGGGCGATGTAGCCCTCGGTTCCCGCCGGTGACGCGGTCATGGATCCGGTGACGGAGAAGGGAGTGCGGGCCAATCCGAAGTCTGATAGTTTGACGATGAGCTTGTCTTCTTGATCTGTAGTTAGAAGCAGGTTGTCGGGTTTAATGTCACGGTGAAACCCTCTGACGTGATGGATTCCGGCAAGGCCTTGCGTGGCGTGGGAGAGCGCAAGCGCGACCGTTTCCCAGGAGCGCCGCTGAGTCACCCAACCTGCTAGTGATCCGTGCTTACAATATTCAAGTACGAGGAATGGCGGCGAGACGTTTAGATTGTAGTCGAGAAGATCCACGACAAACTTGTTATCGAGATTCTCATAAAGAATCCTCCCTTCGCGATTGAATCTGCGGAGCGTATCTTCTGATATGTTGTGGAGGAATTTCAGGGCAACCTGGCGCCCAGTGTCGTTCACAGTGCACAAACGAACTTCCCCAAACGACCCGGTCCCGATTATTTCCCCGATGTTGTATGTAGGCCTCAGATAATATCTCCAGGAATGACTTCGATACGCAGCTTCCGTTCTTATCTTACACTTTACGACCCCTCTCTTAAATACGTACACGCCGGGCGCGTTGGTTCATCCTGGAACGACTTGACGAAACGCATACACTCGCATACGCTTAGTATGCCATGCCAGAACAACACGCAGTCTCTCCGAAGGAAGCTCAGGCTCTCAGGTTTATTCGAAATTCGTTAATTCAGCAAGGTAGGTCGCCTTCAGTGCGGGAGATCCAAGCGGAGTTGGGATACAACTCTCCGCGCTCAGCAGCTCTAATCCTAGAAAAGTTAATAGAACATGGGCGCGTAGAACGGCGAGTGGATGGTCGACTTCGCCTGGTGAAGGATCTCTATGAAGACAAGAGCCATGCACGTACAGTACTGGTGCCATTGCTTGGCAGCGTAGCGTGTGGTGTTCCCCTACTTGCCGAAGAAAACATCGAAGCAATGATTCCGGTATCGGCGAGATTGGCCAAACCGAGTCACCGACACTTTCTTCTGCGGGCAAAAGGGGATTCGATGGACCAAGCCGGTATAAACGACGGGGATCTAGTTTTGGTAAGACAGCAATCAGTGGCTGAAAATGGAGACATTGTGGTGGCCCTCATTGATGATGCGGCAACCATCAAAGAATTTCGCCGCACACCAAACGCGATCGTACTTAGACCTAAGTCAAGCTCAGTCGCGCATAGCCCAATGATTCTAACGAGAGACTTTCAGATTCAAGGTGTTGTAGTAACTGCGATTCCCAATGATTGAGTAGATGATCATAAGGAGGAAAATTTCAACATGTTGGAAATGCATTCATCGTTCAGAGAATTCTTAACTGAGATTCGCCCGACCGCGAATCAGCTTGAGGATATGAGGACTGGCTACAAGACGCTGAAAAGTAGGCTGCTCGAAGATGAAACCTTGTCGCCAATTATTGTGAGTACGTTTCTGCAGGGAAGCTTTCGTCGGGCGACCGCAGTCCGTCCGAAGGGTGACAAGCGCGCAGACGTCGATCTCGTGGTAGTCACTAAACTCAAACGGGAGGAATACACGCCTCAAGAAGCAATGAATCTCTTCGTGCCCCTTCTGAATAAACACTACGAAGGGAAATGGGAATTTCAAGGACGCTCTATCGGAATCGGTTTATCCTATGTGGACCTCGACCTGGTAATCACTTCGGCGCCATCAGAGGCCGAAACGTTGGCGCTCAAATCCGCCAGCGTTACCTCTATGGATACCCCGGAAGAAGTTGATGACTGGAGGCTCGTACCCTCTTACGTTTCCTTCGCCGAGCGCAGTCTGCCCGGGATTGGGGCGCGAATCGAGTTAGCCAGGAAAGAGGCTGAATGGAAACTATCTCCGCTCCACATACCTGACCGCGACGCTGATGAATGGGACGAGACCCACCCCCTCGCTCAGATTAAATGGACTTGGGAGAAAAATAAAGCGTGCAACAAGCATTATATAAACGTCGTCAAGGCCATCAAGTGGATACGACGGATCGGGCCCGAAGCACCAAAATATCCTAAGGGTTACCCACTTGAGCATATGATCGGACAATGCTGTCTAGATGGGATTGCGTCGGTAGCGGAGGGTATTACCAAAACTCTCGAAGCGATAAAGAACAATTACAGTACCTATGCCACTTTGAACACTGTGCCAACAATGCCTGACCATGGCGTGCCGGCGCACAACGTGCTCCATCGTTTGACTGGTGAGGATTTTTCGGCAGTTCACAAGTTGATCTCGGATGCGTCTGTGATTGCCCGCAAGGCTCTCGACGCAAAGTGGGAAAAGGAAGCTTCCGAAGAATGGCGGAAGATTCTCGGGGATAAGTTCCCGCTGTCACTGAAGACTGAAAGCGGTTCGAAGGATCTGGCGTTGGGAGTTGCTGCGAGTACGGTAGGAGGTAGCGGTCCGCGCCCTCTTAAAGATCAGCCGTTCTTCTAAGAGGTACGTCTACCAAGTGGATGAAACCAAACGAAACTCCTGGTTTGAGGGTGATCGCAGCCGACTCGTTCAGGAGTATAGCTTGGTACACTCGGCCTATCCGGACTTTGAACTGAAGTTCGCTGAAGGCTTGCTTACTTGGGAAGGGCAGACAACAGAAAGTCCACCATCAATTAACGCGCCTCCGTTGCGCTTTCGGGTGGAGTATCCACACGGATTTCCCATCGCCGCAATTAGGGTCTTCCCTATTTCGCCAGAACTTCCGCCCGAAGAGTGGGGACATGAATGGCATCGGTGGGAAGACGGACGCGTTTGCATCGTCAAGCCAAGCCGCTGGGACATCTCTTATTCCGCACGCGACGTTATTGAAAAGGTAGCGGATTGGTATTTCAATTACCTGGCTTACAAAAACGGGCTTATCTCCAAAATGCCTGATGCGGGACGGGCCAAGTTATTTGAGGAGTAAGCGCACGCGTGCTTTTTTTTCGACTCATCATTGCCGAACAGCTGGGAACTGTTTCGCTCAGAGCAGGTACGCGGGGTTATTTCCAGGGCAGCCTCCTCAAAGATGAAGGTCTTGCGGTCGCGCTAACGAGCCAAATCGGTGATGGCGACCCGCTTTTCGCGGCAGGCTCTGCGCGGCTCTTTGCTCATTGGTCGTGGGTTCACGGCACGTCAATGAAAAGCCTTGTTGCGTGGGTAGCCGTTAAAACGGGTTTCGCTGCGGCGCTTAAAGCGAAGAGTATTTCGAGAATCAATTTAATAGACTGGCTGGCTGATGGACAACCGCTTGATTTATTGAATGACGCAGTTTCAAACCTCTGTTGCATCGAGCCGATTGCCGAACAGGATGCCAGCGTCAACCTCATCTACTTGTATGAGAACAAGATCGGGATTGGCACGGTGCACACCGTGGCAAGTGAGCCCCGATTGTCCGCGCGTGTAGATGGATTAAAGCCAACCCAATCACTTCAATCAAAGCGCGTAGCAATTTTCGGTGTAGGCAGCGGTGGTTCGATGGCGGCGGTTAATCTTGCGGCCGCAGGCGTCGGGACTCTTCATCTCTTCGACAAGGACGTTCTGTCCAGCGACAATGTCTTCCGGCATGCTTGCGACTTACGGCACATCGGTCGGGCCAAGGTCCTTGCCGTCGGAGATCTGATTGCCAGTTATGACCTGCCATCCAAAGTTATTACGCACGAGCAAGATGTTGTCGAAGACGCCAGTGATTTATGGAAAGTAATGGGTCAAGTGGATTTGGTTCTTTGCGCAACCGATAGCATTCTGTCTCGTCGACTTGCTAATTATGTTGCTGTGCGTTCGGGAACGCCACTGGTAATGGCCTGCACATTTCAGAACGCTGGCATCGGAGAAATAATCCGAGTCAGACCCGGAGAGTCCGCGTGCTACGAATGCACTCGGCTGGCGCTAACTAAAGCTGGAGCGTTGCAGGCGTTGCCGGACGCCGAAGATGCCGGGCGCCACATCCCGTATGGAAGGGAAACGGAGCATAGTGAAGAGGCACAAGCAATCAATCAAGGGAGTCGGGCCGACGTCGCAATTGTGGCTGCTCTGCAGTCTCGCGTTGCAATCAGTACTCTTCTGACCGGGGAGTCGGCCGCTGATCCGCTTCCGAGTGATTATCTCACCTGGGGTGGAAGAGTAGTAACGGACCTCTCTGGGCCCTTTAACTTTGAGCGCCCCTTTAGTACGACTTGGGTGCATCTTGAACTACAGGATACATGCCCCGTTTGCGGAGATATCGGGAGGCCAGTTGATAAAGAGTCTGATAGAGCGTACGAGGAGATCATGGCGAGCCTCCAGGGATCATCAGTCTGATCCTGCACCCCATCCGCGGCTCTACATGACTTACGAGAGTCGAGCAATAATAGAGCGCGAAGTGGCAACGTTCTCACGAAATTTAGAGACGGGAGGCATTCTGATTGGACAGTCAGGACCATCGGGCTTAATCCGAGTAAGCCACGCTTCGGGGCCGGGACCCAACGCTGTCCACATGCCGTCATATTTCCTGCGTGATACCGAATACTGCGCCAAGATACTGCGAGAGTGCTACAAGAAGTCCGGAGCCGATTACGTTGGCGAATGGCACAGTCACGTCGGTCGACTGAACCGGCCATCAGAAGGAGACCTGCTGACTTTAAGTGGCATAATGAAGGATACGGATTACGACTTTGACGTTTTTGCCATGGTAATAGCCGTGAAATCAAGAGGAATACGCTCGCGACGGATTCGGTTGAATGGTTTCATCGCGACGAAAGCATTCGTTCGTAGTGTAAGGATCAAAACTCCTTAGTGAGGTAAGTTCTGGGAGATCAAAGCGCTGCGCGGCTGGAAGGGGACCGTTACCAGCATCTCTACAGCTGGTACGAACTGCTGCGTCTTCTTGACGAGGATTCTCCCTACGAATACGGATACGTTGAGCATCCCGAGGCGGGTTCGGCAGATGACGTTACACTACATCCGAACGCCGTTTCTGGTCGCGCCGCAAGGTACGTTCAGATTAAATGGCATGTGGATCAACGAAACGCTTACTCCTTTACAAATCTCGCCGAGGTTCTATCCGGGGCGCGATCGCTACTCGAAAAACTTTTCGATAGCTGGAAAGAACTGCGCAAAACTGGACCCGTCGAGGTGTGGCTGGTAAGCAACTGGCCTTCCGCTCAGGACCTCGGAAGTTTTCTGCGCTCGCGAGGATATACTTTCTCAGACGACTTCTTTAGTTGCACCCCGCGGTCGGCAGCGGGAAAGGCACGCCAGGCCTGGATGAAACAACTTGGTGCGACAGATGCAGAGATCGTCGAGTTCTGTCGCGATCTACGACTGCGCCTGGGGTTTTCCGGCATAAGTGATTTTGAAGAGATGGTCGATGAGCGGATGGCTCGGTACGGATTGCGGATGGGAGAGAATGCCCGGGCAATCGCAATCGACGAAGTGCGTGTGTGGGTTGAATTAGGCGCAGAACGCAAGCGAATCACTCGTGACGTTTTGCTGGATGTGATCAATCGCAGAGATTTGATTGCGGCAAGGATTGACGACCCCGCCGTTAGTCTTTGGATTCACGGTTGGGGAAAGCGGGCTTTTGATCGTCGGCCGACCGTGGAACTTGACTGGACCCAGTATTTTGACCGAGCCACCCGGCGGATCCCCGACCAAACCGTTTGGGACCAGACCCTGTTTGGCGAGATTGAGCAGGCGAGGGCCGAGCTATTACGGCAATCAAATGGATCGTACATTGATTTTCGAGGCAAACTTCCGTTGACGGCCATACTGGCGGTTGGCGCGAAGTTTTCAGAAGTGGCCGGTTTTAAGTTTAGAGCTGAGCAGCCTACACGAGGAGAGAATTACCTTTGGCGATCGGACGTGCAACTCTCAAATCGGACCTTTCAAGTGAAGGAAGAGTCATATGAGTCCGGCGGACGAGACATTCTGCTGGCGCTCTCAATTACAGGCGACTCAACCGAGGATGTTCGAGCGTTAGCTGCACAGTTGTCCGGCAAACTAAAGGCGCTCGTGTACGCCGAGCCGGATAATGGACCAGGGGATGGCGCCATAACCAGCAATGAAGATGCGGTCGCGCTCGCTGTTCGAGCGAAGGAATTAATACGAGCTTCTCGAAACAGCTATCGTGCGAACCAAACGCATTTGGTCCTTTACGCTCCCGCCACGTTTTGTTTGTTCTTGGGTCAGCGTCTTAACGCATTAGGTCGAATAGTCACTTATGAACGCGCGGTGGAAGGTGGTTATCAATTGTCATTAACTCTGGCGACAGGTTGAAGACTAGTTCGTGGCCAGTGGAAGTTCAGAGAGACCAGACACGCAAGCATCCAATCGACAGTAATGGATAGCCGGTTACAACAATTCCTGCAGCACCTTGCTCTAACACGGGGTCAAAGAAAGTACGCGCCTGAAAGCGCCCGGGAAGAGGACTTGCAAAACTTTCAGAATCAGGTTGACGAGATCAAAAGGCTGGCCGCTGAAAAAGTCCTGAATATTGTTGGCGACCCGCATAGAGAATCTAGAACGGGCAAGCGGTACATCGATAGGATTAACGTTGAATTGACCGCAAAAGGAGTTACAGGGTTTACAGGAGAAAGTAACACTGCGAATCGAAATGACAGCGGACCGTCGGCGCAGACGGAAGAAGACCTTGGGAGGTCGCTTACGCGCGAAGCCCAATTCAAAGAACGACTAGAGAATCTCAAAAGAGACTTCGACGACAAAATACTTTCGCCCCTGCGATCCGATCTTCGAATTCAGGGTATGAACGCTTATGAAGCGTGGAAAAGGGACTTTCTTGCGTTTCTGGAACGACATCTCCCGCATGAAGCCGATCGGTTCAAACGGATAACGACGCATTCTGACAAGAGTAGTCCAAATCAAAAGGAAAATGCCTACAATAGTTTCATGAGAGCGGAAGGCAAGACCTGCATGGCGTTCATGGAGGCTGTCGCGGAAGAGGCCGCGGCCGGCAAGAATCTAGCGGAGAGCGCCGGCACTCTACCTCGAGTATTTCTTAGTTATGCGCGAGAGGATTCTGCTGTCGCGTTCAAGCTGTACAACGAATTGAGCGCTAAAGGACTAAGTGTCTGGATAGATAGCGAGTCGTTGCTGCCTGGTCAAAATTGGAAATCTACCATCAGACAAGCGATAAGAAAGAGTCGCTACTTTATTGCGCTTCTATCACGCAATTCGGTGAGCAAGAAAGGTTACGTCCAGAAGGAACTAAAGGATGCTCTCGACATACTCGAGGAATATCCGATCTCTTCAGTGTTCATAATTCCAGCAAGGTTGGATGATTGCACACCTTCGGATGACAGGCTTCGTGACTTGCATTGGGTTAATCTATTCGAAACCTGGGAGGCGGGGGTTGATCGCATCCTCAGAACGATTGCCGACTCGCCACGGTAATAGCACGAATCGTAACTAGGAGCGACAAATAGCCCCTAGTTTCTTCTTTGTGTTGAAGGCTGATTTATAACGAAGGTTTGAGTGAGTATGAGTGGCGAGATCATTGCGAAGTATGATCTCGAAGCAACAAAGAGGCCTTAATGAGTGCCGACAGCTATCTGCAGAGCATTCTTGCACGCGAGGCCGTTGATGCCGGTCCCTTTTCGGCGGTGCGCGGTGTGCAGCGCCAGATTCAGCCGATCATCGCAGAGTGGGCAGGCACGCAACTCGTGGGCGTTAGCCCGAGTGGATCTTTCGCAAAAGGCACCGCGAACAACAGCGGCACGGATATAGATCTTTTCATCTCCCTCAAAGAGGACACGACGAACACGCTCAAGGAAATTTACGAGCGCCTTTTCAAGAGAATGGCGGATAAAGGATACAGCCCCAGGCGCCAGAACGTCTCGGTTCACATCCAGGTAAACGGCTATGAGGTAGACTTGGTCCCAGCCAAGCGTCAGGCTTCGTACGGCGACGATCATAGCCTCTACCGTCGCAAAGTTGACTCATGGACCAAGACAAACGTGACAACACACATCGCGCACGTGATACGAGGCAGCCGCATCAACGAAAGTAGGATCATCAAGCTCTGGCGGAACCAGAAGGGTTTGGAGTTTCCTTCCTTCTACCTGGAGCTTACTGTTATCGCCGCACTGTCCGGCCAGCACGCATCGTTATCGAGTAACACGTGGAAAGTCTTTGAGTATCTCCGAGATAGTTTCTCCAATGCGCGTGTCATCGATCCGGCAAACACCAACAACATTATTTCCGACGATCTCAGTGCGGCAGAGCAGGCCACAGTCAAAGCGTCGGCCGTACAAGCCTTGAAAGCAACCGACTGGAATCAGATTGTCCGATGAGTACTTGGTCCCTTTCAGAACTTCTTGCCGATCTGCATGACGATATCCAGCAGCGTTTAGCGATCGCGCGCAAGGCATTCGGGCATCCCACTACGAAGGGCGATGCGAGCCAGAACGTCTGGCTTGAACTGCTTCAAACCTATCTGCCCCTGCGCTATCGAGTCGACAAAGCCCACGTCGTTGACAGCAATGGGACATTCAGCGAGCAGATCGACGTCGTCATATTCGATCGGCAATACACGCCCTTCATTTTCAACTACGAGAATCAGATCATCATCCCGGCCGAGAGCGTCTATGCAGCGTTCGAGGCCAAGCAATCTATCAACGCCGGCGAAGTTGAATACGCGCAGAAAAAGGTGGCGAGTGTCCGCCGACTGCGTCGAACGAGTCTACCGATCCCGTACGCCGGTGGGACATACCCCGCAAAACCTTTGCCGCACATCTTCGGCGGACTATTGAGCTTCGAGAGTGATTGGAAGCCTGCCCTCGGCCAGCCACTTATGGACGCGCTCGTGAGCGAACCGGATAGCCGCCTCGATGTCGGGTGCGTTGCCGCTCACGGCACATTTGGCTGCGATGCGGAAGGCTGTTACACCATTACGCCCGACGGAAAGCCGGCAACAGCGTTTCTATTGGAATTGATCGCCCGGCTTCAAACGAGCGCCACCGTGCCTATGGTCGATATACGCGCTTACGCTTCCTGGCTGGGCAGATAACACGGCGGGACCTTCAGCTCTTAGCGCATGGCGGATACTTTCAGCACCCGCCCTAGTTGCCACGTCATATACGGTCCGGCAATCCAGAATTCAAGCTTTGTCGCGCGCTCCACGTCTGGCGTTCAATCATCCGGCAGGGACGGTTCACTCTTCATCGTGCGGCGGCAACGATGCAGAGCTACACATAGGCATGACTCTCCCGGAGGTTCAGCTTCCCAATGGTCAAATGCCCTTATCCGACTCTCCCGATAGTGATGCGGTCGTTGGCGAGAACCAGCATCTTTGCATATAGCCCTTCTGGTAGAGCGTCGGTTTGAGACGGCGACAGGTATGCGGTTCAAAGTTGCCGTATCTGCCAAATTGCGGTTTGTTAGTATAGGTAAGTGCTTTAGTTAGTGAGGTTGCGTACTCGCTAGGAAAAGTCCGCACAATGTCCGCAACGGGTCAAGAGGGTGTTTTGTAAGTCCTTTAGGCACGCAATCTAGAGGCGAGTGCTCTATTGCTGAGCCAAGCGGGCCTAATTACTTATCTTACTCGATCAAGTCTGGCCGGCGCACTTCCACAAGTTCGTGATTTGAAAATTAAAGCTTGTGCGGTTCCTTGTCGCTGTCTTTCTCGATCAGGTCTTGTCCCTCGCTCAACATCACGCCATCCCAGCGGTTCATCACATCGAGATGAATGTCGAACTGATCGAGGATCCGCATCGTCGTGTGATTGATCAGGTCTTCAAGATTCTGCGGATGATTATAGAAAGCGGGCATGGGCGGCAGAATCACGACACCCATCCGCGATAGCTTCAGCATGTTCTCGAGATGAATCTCATTTAACGGCGACTCGCGCACGACCAAAACCAGCTTGTGCGCCGCTCTTTCAGCATGACGTCGGCCGCCCGATGAATCAGGTTGCTTCCCAGTCCATGCGCGATAGCCGCGAGCGTTCCCATGGTGCACGGCGCGATGACCATCCCGAGTGTGATAAACGAACCGCTGGAAATCGCGGCTCCCTGATCGCCGATCGGATACCTCTCTGTGGCCATGTTCTGCACATCTTTGACGCTGTACTGAGTTTCATGCGCGAGCGTACGTTGGCCCCATTTGCTCATCACCAGATGCGTCTCGACACCTGAGCCGTAAAGCATCTGTAACAGCCGCACGCCAAAGATCGTGCCCGTGGCGCCGGTGATGCCGACTATCAGTCTTGTCGGTTTGGTGTTCGGCATTCGTAAGACCACTCTCGCTAGCTTCTCTTGGTCAGCTCGCTGCGAATCCAAAGCGGATCGCGCCTCAGATCCAGGATGGCATAAACGTACGCCAAGTCACCTTCAACCTCATAGTAGATTCCGAATGGAAATCGATCTGAAAGCATTCTGGAGAATCCAAAATAGATGGGATGAATGCCAGCGTAAAGAACGAGCGAGTCAAGGTCGGAGAGAATCGACTCGGCAAAGTAATCACCAACTCCCGCTTCGCACGATTCATAGAAGCGTTTGCCTGATTCAATGTCCTCCGCAGCGTCCTCGAGGACGACCACCATCATGGCTGGGGGCCTCGTAGACGCGACTTGAGTTGGACCATCGTTAGAAACTTCGCTTCTCCACGCTGAGCACGCGCCTTCCGGTCAGCCAGGACGTCTCGATGCCACTCCGGGGAATGCAGCTCGGCATCGTGGCAGAGCGAGTCCCAGAGCTGCTCCATCGTCTGGAGTCGCTCCCGGACCGACATCCTTTCAATCTCGGATGATTCGATCATGTGAACACCCTACTATCTAGCGTCGAATGGTTCAAGCCGATCGCGATTCAGCCGATCGCGATTCATTTGCCGGACACTCACCGCTTTGGCCGGACACCCCACTTTGGCGACGGCGGCTCTTTCGTGGCGCGATCTACGGGGTGCTCTTTCAGCATCCGCATTCCTTCCGTCACCGCTCGCTCAAGTTGTGGATCGCCTCCGGCAATCACTTCTTTGGGCCAGTTTTCGACATCGATGTCCGGCGCGACGCCTTCGTTCTCAACCGCCCATCGATTGTCGCGGGCAAAGAACCCACCGCGCGGAGCGATCATCGAACCACCATCGATGAAAGGCGGCGTGTCCGCGGTGTGGACGAGCCCTCCCCAGGTTCGCTTGCCCACGAGCAAACCGATTTTCCTATATCGGAACATGTAAGGCATCAGATCGCCGCCAGAGCCGGCCATCTCGTTAATGATCATCACCTTCGGCCCCCAGATGCCGGCGGCGGGGCTGGTGAATGGATAACGATCGCCGGCGACGTTGTTGAAGTAACCATCAAAGTCGCGCTGCAGCACGTCGATGATGTAATCGGCCGCGGAGCCGCCACCATTATAACGTTCATCGATGACCACACCTTTCTTGTCCTGCTGCGAAAAGTAATAACGATTAAAGCTGGTGTAGCCGGGCTGTCCCGTGTTCGGCAAATAGACGTAAGCGAGCTGGCCGCCAGAGATTTTTTCAACTAGACGCCGGTTTGATTCGACCCACGCGCGGGTGCGCAGCGCTTGTTCGTTCGGCACCGGCACGACGGTCACATGCCGCGCGCCATCCATCGAAGGTTTATCGTTAATGGTCAGCGACGTCTGCCGGTTTGCCGTTCCGTCGAGCAGGCGATAAATATTATCGGGCGCTTTCAGCTCAATGCCGTTGATGGCGAGGATGTAATCACCGACGTTCACATTCGCTCCCGGCGACGAAAGCGGCGAACGCAGATCGGGATTCCAATTCTCGTTGTCGTAGATGCGCGTGACTTTGTAACGGCCACCTTCGACCGCAAAGTCCGCGCCGAGCAAACCACCCGGCGATTGCGGCACCTCAGGCATGTCGCCACCCCGAACATATGAGTGCCCGATCGCGATCTCTGAGCCCATCATGTCGATTAAGTAATTGAGATCGGCGCGATGCATCACGTAAGGAAGCATCGCTCCATACATCTCTTTGTCTTTCGGCCAATCGGTGCCGTGCATGTTCGGCACGTAGAGATAATCGCGCTGGTTGCGCCAGCCTTCGTTGAAGATTTGTTTGAACTCTTCTTTTGGATCGAGATACATGCGGAGGTTGACGTTGAGCCGGCCAGTTCCCGGCTGTGGCGGCGTTCGATCTGCGTCAACGACAAAGAGCGAGGGAGCAGGTGGCCGGCCACCAAAGGCTGCGGGACCGCCTCCGCCGCCCGCCGCCCGATAGACAATCTTGTGACCATCCGCGCTGATTTCATATGCCGCGATACCGGCAACGAACGGCGCGGCCTTTCGATCACACAGGCGATAACGAATCAATTCGCTGCCGCCACCACCGCCAAGGCCTCCACCGCCGCCACCTTGCCCACGCGCGCCGGCCTCGAGGTAGTAAACGATTCCGTCGACGCCGGAATGCAATTCTGAATATTGACGTTCAGGAACACCCGGCACGGAGAGTATTCGCTTCGACAATCCGTCGAAGTCGATCTGCACCGTCACGGGTGGGCGCGGACCACGCGGTGTCGGCTGTTCGCCCGCAGGCGCATCGGCTCCCGGCGTCGAACCATCGCCGACGCAAATGCCGGGCAAGGCGGCGCGCCGGCCGGTGCCGACGCCCCGGTCTTCGTCGCTCTCAGGAAGCAAAGGGCTGGCGTCACTTTTCTTTAGCACGGCGAAATACAAACCAAAGTTCTCGTCGTGATCGTACGAAGTCATGTCGAGCCATTGCGAGCGCATACCAAAATCGGTCGACGCTAGAAACCAAAGATACTTCCCACTCGCATCCCACGCGGGCCAGACTGCGTCGGCGAGGCCGTCGGTTACTTGTTTGGTTTCGCCGGTCTCGACGTTGCTGACGAAGATCGCGTGATACATCGAGCGCAGCCGGCTGGAGTACGTTACCCATTTCGAGTCGGGACTCCACACGGGATTCAGCGTGCGTTGCGGCACCATCCACGGATCGCTGCCAACAACTTTCGCTTTGCCGCTGGCAACATCCACGACCCAGACGTGCAGACCAGTGTCGGTGAAAAGGATTTTCTTTGAGTCGGGCGACCACGACGAAGTGTAGTAATGCGTCGGATGATCGAGCGCGATTTCGCGTGGCGGAGTCAGGCCATCCTGCGCTTCGATGTAGAGGCGGTACTCGCCCGACTTATCGCTGAAGTAGGAAATAGATTTTCCGTCGGGCGACCACGCCGGGTCGCGCTCGGCTGAGCCGCTTGAGTTAGTCAGATTGCGCACGTCGCCTTTCTCGACCGGAATCGTGAAGATTTCTCCGCGCGCTTCGACGACGACGCGCCTGCCGGTTGGCGAGAGCGCCATGTTCGTCATGCGACTGGTCACGTCTTCCCAACGCGGCATCATCCACGGAAAATCGCCCGTCGCGGTAATATTAACGATGTGTTCCTTGCCGCTTCTCGGATCAAGTTCGTGAACGTAGCCGGCCTGCTCGAACACAACCGCGTTCGGGCTGGAATCCAAAGTTTTGACGTCAAAGTCGGTGAATTTCGTAACCTGCGTCAGCTTCCTTGTTTTCGTTTGGTACGACCAAACGTTGGCGACGCCGTCGCGATCAGAGATGAAGTAAACCGTGTCGTCCACCCAAACCGGATCCATGTCTTTTGAATCGGTCCAGGGCGGCGAAACCAAATCGTAGCTCTTGAGATCGACGATCCAAACGGGGCGATTCTGCCCACCGCGATAGTTGCGGCGCTCTTCGTCCCACGAATTGTTCATGCGATAAGCGATGTGTGATCCGTCCGCCGAGATCTTGCCTTGATAGGCGCGCGGCAAAGACATCGGCTCTTCGACGCCGCCTTCCGCCGGGACGGTCCAGAAGCGCGGGGCGCCGCTGGGCGTCCACGTTGCGCGGGTGGACGAAAAGAGAATCGATCGGCCATCGGGAGTCCAGCCCTGCACCGTGTCCGCGCCGGGATGCCAGGTCAAACGTTTCGGCTCGCCGCCCTCAGCCGCGACTACGTACACATCAAAGTTGCCGGCGTACTCGCCGCTAAAGGCGATCCATCTTCCGTCCGGAGAGAAATGCGGATTCGTCGTCTGGCCCTGGAAACTCGTGACGCGGCGCGCCGCGCCGCCCGCGCGCGGCACCGCCCAAATATTTTGCGCGTAAGCAAATGCGATTTGCGTGGCGCTCACCGTAGGCGTGCGCAACAGACGCGTGCCGCCGTTGGATGTTTGAGCAGAAGCGAAGCTGCCGGCAAAGAGAACAGTGCAGAAGACGAGGGTGCAGCGGCGAAGCTCCGCCGAAAGCAGGCGCGTGGACATCAGTTTTCCTCCAGAGAACCGAATCGGGTTTGCTCGGCTCTTTTAGCACGAAGCCAGCGTAAGAGCCAAGCTTGGCCTGCGTGGAATCGACTTAGCGGATCTCGTCGGCTATCCGCCGAGCGCCGCATCGTTAGGGCCAGCCGGCTGGGTCGCGTTAACGTGAATCGAGCCGTCAGCTGAATCAAGGTAGTAGTGGTTGCTGCCGGTGGTGTCGGTTTGCGGGTCGGCATTCAACGTGTATGACGTTGGTTGGGTGGCGGACTTTGGAATCACTTTCAGCGTGAAGATGTAGCCGTCAGTGGACGGCGGATTGCTCTGGAACTTGGTGCTTAGCACTTTGTCCTGCACCATCTGTTCAAAGGTTCCGAAGGTGCGATTGTGCGTGTTGTAGTACTGAATCTCTATGGCGGCAATCGTCTTGAGATCCTGCAGAGTTGCCGCTTCGTTTCCGGCTTTTTGGGCGGCTTTGAATCCAATCACGGCGGCGCCAATCAGGATTCCAATGATCGCGATTACGATCATCAGCTCGATCAGCGTGAAGCCGAGTTCGTTGGGGCAGTTGCGGTGAGTCTCTTTCATAAGTAATTCCTCAACTTGCTAAACGACGCCTTGCGACGGCAGTTCCGAAAAGGATAACCGAAGCCCGGTCAATTGATGGAGGAATCTTACTACACTGGTCGGAGTCGCGCCACCGGGGAGTATGTCAGAACCGCCTGCGGTAGCGGGCGGTTGATCTCTAAGACTTACCAGTCTCGACGTAGATTAACCGCCCGCTACCGCAGGCGGTTGCGGACTTTTGTGGCCGCAGCATGTAGAATGAGGCCGATGAGAGAGTTACGAACAGCGCCTGCGCGCTCCGAAGCGCTCGCCACGGCGGCGGAGAGAATCGATCTGCTGCAAAGCGCCATTGAGCGCGTGATTCGCGGCAAGCCGGAAGCCGTGCGGCTGGCGATGGTGACCTTGCTGGCCGGCGGACACCTTTTGGTTGAAGACGTTCCCGGCGTCGGCAAAACCACGCTGGCACACGCGCTGGCGCGGGCGCTCGACTGTTCGTTCCAGCGCATTCAGTTCACTTCCGATCTGCTGCCGTCGGATGTTATCGGGCTCTCGGTTTTCAATCAGCAAGCCTCGGTCTTTGATTGGAAGCCCGGCCCGATCTTCGCTAACGTCGTACTCGCCGACGAGATCAATCGCACCACACCGAAGACTCAATCGGCGTTGCTCGAGGCGATGGCCGAACGGCAAGTGACGGTCGAAGGCGTGACGCACGCGCTGCCGCAACCGTTCATCGTGCTCGCCACCCAGAACCCGATCGAGCATCACGGAACTTACCCTTTGCCGGAATCGCAGCTCGATCGTTTCATGCTGCGCTTGCGCATAGGTTACCCCGGCGCGCGCGACGAAAAGCAGATGCTCCGCGATCGCGAGCACGCCGAACCGCTCGATGCCGTCGAACCGGTGATGACGGCCGCGGACGTTTTGGAGCTGCAAAGCGCGGTCAGTGAAGTTTCGGTTGATGACGCGATCGTCGACTATCTGATGCGCGTCGTGGCCGCCACGCGATCGTCCGAGATGCTCGATCTCGGCGTCAGTCCGCGCGGCACGCTGTCGCTGTTTCGCGCGGCTCAGGCGCTGGCTTTGACCGAAGAGCGCACGTACTGCGTTCCCGACGACATCAAGCGTTTGGTAGTTCCCGTGTTCGCGCACCGCCTCACGGTCAGCTCTCGCTATTCTTCGGCCATGCGTCGCAGCGAGGAGGCCGAAACCGTCCTGCATGAAATTCTGAAAACAATCAGCGTCCCGTTGTAAGACAAGATGAAGGTGTCCGACAAACTTCAGTTTGTCGCGGCTGCTCAAGAAGCTGATCGCGCCGGGCACGACAAACTAAAGTTTGTCGGACTCAAGAGCTGGTGGCGCGCAATCCTGGGCACGCTGCTGGTCCTGGCTGGATTAGCAACTGCGCTGTTGACCCTTTTCGCGCGCCGCCTCGGAGAGCCGCAACTTGCCAGCACCGGCGCGATTGCCTCTTTGGTCTTCATCGTGCTGATCGTTCTGCTGGTCGTGCCGCCGCTCTCTCGCGCGGCGTTTGCCGAAATCTCTGACAGCGGTTTTCCCGTAGAAGTCACCACCGGCGGCGTCATCTTCGTTATCATTCTGGTCATCGTGGCGTTCGCCGCCTGGAACACCGGAAACAATCTGCTGTTCATGGTGTTCTCGATAATGCTTTCGACGCTGTTTGTTTCGTGGGTGGCGGCGCGCGCGGCCCTGCGCGACCTGACCGTCTCAGCGCGCTTTCCCGATCACATCTTTGCCGGCGAACCTGCGGAAGTAATCGTTACGGTAAGGAATACAAAACGGCTGCTACCGTCGTTCTCGATACTCGTCGAGTCGCGTGGACCAGGGGGCGAAGGGCGAAGAAAGCGAAAAAGACAAGTAGGGCGACTGCGTTTCAAGAAGCGAACGCTGGCTTACTTCATTTACGTCCCGCATCGCGCCGCCGCTGAGCAGAGCATCGAACAAGTGTTTCGGAAACGCGGCCAGGTGCGAGTGGACGGGTTCGAACTTTCGACGCGGTTTCCCTTTGGTTTCTTTCGTCATCGCCGCCGTCTGCGCGCCCGCGACGTGGACATCGTCGTCTATCCCAAACCTGAGCCGGTCGCCGACGAACTGCACTTGCTGCCGCTCTACACCGGGCAGACAGCTTCGTTTCGGCGCGGCGCCGGACATGATTTGCTGATGCTGCGCGACTATCAACCGCACGACGAGCCACGTCACGTCGACTGGAAAGCCACGGCGCGCACGCGGCGTTTGACCGTGCGCGAGTTCACCGCTGAAGACGAGCGGCGCACTACGGTCGTGCTGGACACGCGCTTAACCGAAGACATCGATGAAGAGAACTTTCGCATTCGCTTCGAAGGCGGCGTGATTCAGGCTGCGTCTCTGGTCAAGCATTTCATCGACGAGCGCGCTGAGGTTCGTTTGATGTTGGGCGAAGAGCACGGCCGTTTCGGCACGGGTCAGGAACATCTGTACGCGTGCCTGCGGCGTTTGGCTTTGGTGGGACCAACGCAGGCGTTCGACGCTGATTCCTGGCCGCGCGAATTGCTGGACGCAGCGGCATTGCCCGAATACTCGGCGGATGGAGACTACCTTTTGGTGCTGACCACGGCGGCGCGCGGTTCGATCCCGCCTGAGATTTGGCGGCGCGCCTTCGTGATCTATTTGTGAGCGCTTGTCTATTTTGATTCCTGCGAAAACTTATTCCGCTAAGTCTCTCAAGCTGGTCGCAATCTGTTTTTTGTTTTCCGGCGCGACCGGTTTGATTTACGAAGTACTGTGGGCGCGCATGCTGGGACTTGTCTTTGGCGTGACCACGCTGGCGATAGGCTTAGTGCTGGCGGCGTTCATGGGCGGACTGGCGCTGGGTAGCGCCATCGCCGCGAGATTCGCCGCGCGCATCGCCCGGCCTGTGCGGGCTTATGCGTTGATTGAAATCGCGATAGGCGTTTACGCGCTGGTTGTGCCGCTGCTGTTTCGCTTGATCGATCGCGTCTATGCCGCAGCGTGGCCGCATTTCCATCAGGGCTTTTACGGATTCGCCTTCGCGCGATTTGCGCTGGCCGCAATCGTCCTGCTGATTCCCACTGCATTGATGGGCGCAACTCTGCCCGTGCTTGCCCGGGCGGTCGACGCCAGCCAGGCGCGAAAAAACTCAATCACTACGCTGTACGCATGCAACCTCGCCGGCGCAATTGCCGGCACGATCGCCGCGGGGTTCTTCTTGCTGCCTTACTTTGGAGTGCGCGCCACGATCTGGATTGCAGCGGCGACGAATGTCTTGATCGGCGTGGTTGCGTTTCTGATCGATCGAAAGCTATGTCCGACAAACTTCAGTTTGTCGTCTTCGGTTGAGGTACAAGGCGAAGCGAGTCAGGGACAAACTGAAGTTTATCGGACATCTAAGACGTTCTGGCTGACATGCGCGATCATCTCGGGCTTTGTCACGATCAGCATGCAAATCGTTTGGTCGCGGGTGCTGGCGATGATCATCGGCTCTAGCACCTACGCGTTCAGCATTGTGCTGGCGCTGTTTCTCGCTGGTCTGGCGTTCGGAGCGTATCTGGTTAGCGCGACCAGGAATCACGACGGGCGTGCGCTTCGCCGCACGGTATTCGGATTGGAGATTCTCACTGCTGCGGCTTTGTTCATCGGTCTACGCGTCGCGAACGCCGTGCCCGAGCTGCTGGTTAGTGCGGGCTTGCGACTCGGCGTCAACACGTGGGCGGGTTTGCTCGCTTTGCAGATCGCCGCGGCCGCGCTGCTGATTCTGGCGCCCGCTACTTTCATGGGGATGGTGATGCCGCTCGTGCTGACGCGGGCAGGCAGCGCCCGTCTGGTTGGCAAGAGTTATGCGCTGAATACGGTCGGTGCGATCGCCGGTGCGTTGGTGACAGCTTTTCTGCTGATTCCCAGGACGAATACGCGATTCACAATTTTTTGCGCCGCCTCGCTGTGCCTGGTCGTCGCAGGAATCGCTTACCAACCGCGCCGCGAGCGCAGCGATCTCGCGGTTGGGCGCAGCCTTTCAATCGGCGGAGCCGTGGGCGCGATCATCTTGATGTTTATTTTCTGGCCGGCGCTTAATCTCAATGCGCTGTCGGTCGGGGCTTACGACAGTTTCGTGCGCGTCCTCGCGAAATCGCGCGGCGATGTTCCCGAAGACGATCACAATAGCGGGGCAGAGAATCACCAGCTCTTGATGTTCGCGGAAGGCCGCACGGCCACAGTTTCCGTGCGTCGCGACTGGGGCATCACGTCGGTGGCCATCAACGGCCGCACGAATGCTTCGGATGGCGACGACATGCCGACGCAAATTCTCCTGGGCCAACTTGGGATTATGGCCGCGCCGCATCTTGAACACGCGCTCGTTATCGGTTTCGCAACCGGCGTGACCCCGGGAGCAGTCCTGCAATCGCCGATGCAATCGGTTGAATGTGTCGAGATCGAGTCGGCCGCGGTGGCCTCTTCAAGTTTCTTCAATCACGTCAACAACCGGCCGCTCAGCGATCCGCGTTTGCACTTAATCGTTGACGACGCGCGCAGCTATCTGCGCGTAAATCCGGTGCGGTACGATCTGATCGTCAGCGAGCCCAGCCATCCCTGGGTGCCCGGGGTCGCTAATCTTTTCACCCGCGAATTCTTCGCGCTGGGCCGCGAGCGTTTGAAAGATGACGGCGTGTTCGTGCAGTGGTTGCAGATTTATCAGCTTTCGACGGAGAGTTTGCGATCGGTTTTGGCGACTTTTCATGAGGTCTTTCCGCACGTTGCCGTGTTTCGCGTGCTAGGTGCGGCGAAGGGTAAGGATTTGATCCTGCTGGGAAGTCGGGCGCAGATCAGTTTCGATCAGATCAATGAACGATTCAACGAACCGCGGATCGCCGCTGAGTTGGCGCGTGCTGGAATCAAGAGCCCGAACCTTCTACGCGCGTGGTTTGTTTGCGATGAGTCGCGATTAGGGCCCGCCGTAGCCGGCGCGATCATCAACACTGACGACAACATGCACGTGGAAACCGTCGCGCCGCGCGAAGCGTTTCGCCCGACCATGGAAGGGAATGCAACATGGATTGAGAGCTTGAGAAGAGATAGCCTTTAGCAGATTGATAAGAAAACAGGTGTAGCATGCGGGAGGTACCTGGCAAATAAGTCCGCGCGGCGGCCGAACGAAAATAGCCCAGCAATTTATTGCTGGGTAAGCCGGCAGTAATGAACGACAAGCCCGTGCAGCGGGCGACAGAAGTTTCAGAACCCCGACGAGTCGGGGTAGCGACCGGATCGTATACTCACGGTGAACGATCAGTTGCGGGGGGTAGAACCTCACCAGCAGGACGACTTCTCGGTCTTCTCTCACATTCTTGGAGAATCTGTTGCGCCCGCCTTATTGGCTCTCCTTTTATCTCGGTCTTGCCTCGCATTCTTGAAGAAGCTGTTCCGCCTGTGTGATCCGAATCTTCAATTGTCCAATCTCGGCTCGTTTATCGAGAATTTCCTGTCGCAGTCTCGGTTTTTGTTGAGGGGGAGCAGTCTGCAATTCCGATTGCAGCTGACCAAGATTTGCTTCCTCTGTTTTCAAGGATTGCTGTAGATTGGCTAAATTTGTCCTTTCCTGTTCGCAGACTGTGGTTGAAACAACAGTTGGAAAGACACCACGAATTTTAGTATCAGTTAGTAAGATAGAGAACATATAATGCCCTCCTACTTTTTTGAAAGCCAGTTCTTCAAGACCCAATGGAGGAGAGCCTTGAATTCGAGTAATTGTGCCAACACTTGTCTCTATCACAAGAAACCCATGAACTATATTGGTTGTTCCCGGTTTCAATCCAACTTTTTCATACGACACTTTGAAGGCATTGTTCTTCGGAACGAAAGAAACCAAGGCCTTGTTTTGATAAACAAGATTGTAAACTTTGTTGCTGTTTGGAAATTCAACGACATTGTCCTGAGAAAGACCGGTGACTTCAAATGTTTTTGTCGGCAGTTTATTGCCGAGGTCAGCTTCAAAAGCAATGGCGAACGTTCCCTTGATCGGTGGCTCAGCCCAAGGTTTGATTATTGTCCCATCATCCATTTGCGATCTCCACCAAAAGCGTCCTGAAGAATCGCAAAAGAGATTTAAGTTGTATTTCTTGTTGGCCCCTACATCTTCACTCCACCAGATTTGTTCGGCAGGATGTATTTCAGGGTGGTAGCAATGACCTTTATCATATATCCACGGTCCGTACACGGCAATTTGTTTGCCGATTCTATGAAAAACCGCGCCAGTAAGCCCAGTTTGATCTATCTCCGCTTCTACTACTTTGAAAGGTTTTGTACAGGGGTTTTCCTTTGCCTCAAGATCCCAAATACTTTCGCCTCGTAGTTCCGTAGCTTGTTGTAAGGATAGTGAAGGTCTGTGCGCCTGTGTAATGAGGTACATATAATTTGAAGACGGTTTTATGTCAATGTTCAGATCATGGTCGTCATATGTGCCATTTACGTTTGCTATATGCGGTTCGGCGGATTCACCCTCAACACTGCCGGCGATTGTGCCGCTTAGTGTTCTTTTGAAATAAATATGGTCATTCGGCTGTTTTTGGGGATACCAGAAATTAATACTGTCAGGAATAGCTCGATTATGGGATGCTCGTTGAAATGCGGCCGAGCCGATTTCTTCGATTCCTCTGTAATCGCTGCCGATAACTCCCATTAGGTCTTTGTCAGCATGATCCCATATAGCTGCATCCGCAGGTGACTGTACGCCCAGCGAAGTAATCGTGAATTGGGCATCATTGACTTGAATTGTAGTAGGACCAGTAGGAGCGTGCGGCGGCAATGGTGGAGATACCACAATCGGATTTGGCGGACCAGTAGGAGCGTGCGGCGGCAATGGCGGAGATACCACCGCAATCGGATTTGGCGGAGGCGGCCCACTTGCCCTTTCACGTTCCCAATGCCCTGCTACAAATTGCCCGTTTCGTAAACTATTGCGTGCCCAGAAAAATCCCGGACGCTTAGTGCCAAACACCACGATATACGACACCTTATCGTTAAAATTATATTTTGATAAATCGGGGCAGTCTTCTAATAAGTCTACTGATATACCATAGCCGCCGCCTTCATCAGCGTGTTCGTATATCATAGCGGCCAGACCTGTGGGTACTTTTATTGAGGAAGCAATATCATTGAAATCAAGTAATCTATATTCACCGACACCGACCGTTTTGGCACGTCCCCCAAAGTTTGGATTTTCAAATATAACAACGCTTTGGCTGTATGAGCTTGAACACGTTAGGAAAATTAGCGGGATAGAAAATAGAAACAACAGCCATTTGCTTCGTTCTTTGGGTTGAAGTTTATTAGCAGTATTGTACATATCTATCTCCTTTTGATTGTAAGTATTTGCCTGCCGTTTGCAGTTTTCGGCTTGCTCCGTTTTAGCTTGTTCGCTGGAACCGCTCTCAAATGAATTGTCCAGCGTTAGAGAAACGACCCACCGTGTGCTGACCACGTTATACCCCGCGCGCCGTAAGCGCAAACGCGGAGCGTTCGCAGATTCCATTCAAGCCGCGTTATCAACACCAAATCGCGAAGCGAGCCAACTACGTATTAGACCACGGCGCGTGGCCCAACTACGCGATGCCGCGCATTATGCCTCGCGAAGCTAGCCCCGCCCGAGTGTCTCGCCAACTTTGACGTGCGTGCCGTTGAGGAAATCGCGCGCACTCATCCGGCGGCCGTTCTCCGGCTGTAATTCCAAAACGCGCAAAGCTGTGTTATTGCCGCAGGCAACACGGATGTTGTCACCGTGAGCTTCGACGATTTGGCCGGGGCTCATTGAAAGTTGTTCCGCCTTCTCAGAAGCGGCGCGCCAGATGATCAGCCGGCGCGAATCAAGAGTCGTGTAAGCATTCGGCCACGGCTGAAAGCCACGCACGCGTCGTTCAATCGCGCACGCGTCCGTTGACCAATCGATCAAGCCGTCTTCGCGCTTCAGTATCGGCGCCAACGTAGCTTCTTCGTCTCGCTGCGGTTGGGCTTGAATACTATCGAAGCGCTTGAGAGTTTCGCTCAGCAACTCCGCGCCAATGTCAGACAATCGCGCCAACAATTCCGGCGCGGTTTCGTGCTCTTCGATCTGTGTCGGATGTTGCAAAAGGATCGGTCCGGCATCCAGCTCCTCGACGATCTTCATCGTCGTGACACCAGTTTCTTTTTCTCCGTTGACGATGGCCCAGTTAACCGGCGCCGCGCCGCGGTACCTTGGCAGCAGAGAGAAATGAACGTTGATACAGCCGCGCTTGGGCGCCGAGAGAAACTCAGCCGGCAGAATCTTTCCATAAGCGACAACGATCGCGGCGTCAGCGTTGTGCGATGCGAACAACGCCTTGGCTTCTTCAGTTTTGATCCTGGCTGCCTGCTGAACGGTGAGATTGTGTTCGAGGGCGAACTCTTTTACCTGCGACTGGTGCAATTTGTTTCCGCGCCCCGCGGGCTTGTCGGGCTGGGTCCACACCGCGACGATCTCGTGGCCATCGTCGAGGAGCCGCCGCAGGGACGGCACCGCGGATTCCGGCGTGCCCATGAAAACGATGCGCATATTGAGATTTACTTTACTGCGAGAGGTTGCGGAAGAGGAAGAGCGGGGGCAAGCCCGCCTTCCTGACCTGAGAGGTTATCAAGCCTCTTGCTTGCGCCGAAAACCTTGAATGCCTTTCAAGGTTAAGGAATGACATTCAAGGAAAAGTAGCTCGAGGTCAGGAAGGCGGGCTTGCCCCCGCTCCCTGGAATTTCTTCACGCCGCGGTGCCGGCTTCTGCTTGCTTGTTCGTCGTCGCGCCAATCTTAGCCGACGAAAGCTTTGCCTGCATGAACAGCAAAAGGTAGTCGTGGCCGCCGGCTTTCGAGTCGGTGCCCGACATGTTGAAGCCGCCGAACGGATGCACGCCGACGAACGCGCCCGTGCACTTGCGATTGAAATAGAGATTGCCGACGTGGAACTCGCGCCGCGCGCGTTCGATCTTCGCTTCGTCAGTCGAGTAAACCGCGCCGGTCAAACCAAACTGAGTATCGTTCGCGATCCTGAGCGCGTCGTCATAGTCGTTCGCCTTGATCACTGCGAGCACCGGCCCGAAGATTTCTTCCTGTTCGATCGTCGAGCCCGCTTTCACGTCGGCGATGACTGTTGGTTCGATAAAGAAACCCTGCTCGCCGTCCGACCCACCGCCGGCGACGACGCGGCCGCCTTCGGCTTTGCCTTTCTCGACGTAGCCATTGATCGTGGTGAATGCCTTTTCGTTGATCACGGCGCTCATCGTCGTGGCCGTGTCGGTCGGATCGCCGACTTTGATCTTCGCAGTGTGCTCGGCGATCTTTTCGATCATCGAATCGTAGACCCGCGCGTCGATGATCGCGCGCGAGCAGGCGGAACACTTCTGACCCTGGTAACCAAACGCCGCCTGCACGACGCCGGTGGCAGCTTCGTCGAGGTTCGCGTCGTCGGCCACGATGATCGCGTCTTTGCCGCCCATCTCAGCGACCACACGCTTGATCCAGAGCTGGCCGTCGTGGACTTTCGCCGCGCGTTCGTTGATGCGCAAGCCAATTTCTTTCGAGCCGGTGAACGCAACAAAGCGCGTCTTTGGATGATCGACGACCACGTCACCGACTTCCGCGCCTGAGCCGGCCATGAAATTCACCACGCCGGCCGGCATGCCGGCTTCTTCCAGCAGCTCGAAAAACTTGTACGCGATCGTCGGCGCATCCGATGATGGTTTCAAAACGACGGTGTTGCCGGTTACGATCGCCGCGGCAGTCATGCCCGCCATAATCGCCAGAGGAAAGTTCCACGGCGGAATCACCGCGCCGACACCAAGCGGAATGTATTCCAAACGATTCTCTTCGCCGGCCAGCTTAGTCAATGGCTGTGGCGCGCCGTAATGCAGCATATCTCGCGCATAGAACTCCAGAAAGTCGATCGCCTCGGCGGTGTCGCCGTCGGCTTCCGGCCAGGTCTTCGCGACTTCGTGAATCATCCAGGCGGACAGTTCGTGTTTGCGCGCGCGCATGAGTTCAGCAACGCGAAAGAGCAACTGCGCGCGCTCTACAGCCGGAACCAACTTCCACGTTTCGAATGTCTTTGCCGCAGTCTCGACGGCGCGATTGGCCAGCTCCTTCGTCGCTTTGTTAAAGCGTCCGACAATCTGCGTCCGATTGGCGGGATTGATGCTGTCGATCTTTCCGTCCGTCGTAATGCGCTCGCCGCCGATCACCAGCGGATACTCTTTACCCAGTCGGGTTCTTACCTTTTCAATAGCAGCGCGCATCGCCGCAGCGTTTTCCGGCTTAGTGAAATCAGTGAATGGTTCGTTACGAAATTCGGTTGGCATGATTGCTCCGTGTCTTAGGTTCAGAGTTCAAGCTTTAGCTTGCTCTTGTAATGAACAACCTGAAGGTTGAACTCTAAACTGTTAAGCAGGCCAGTCGCCGGCCTTTTGCAATTTCTTGATCTTGCGTTTGACGATCTCGCGCTTGAGCGGCGTCATCTTGTCGAGAAAGACTATGCCGTCGCAGTGATCCGTTTCGTGCAGCATGCAACGCGCGGTCAGTTCAGTACCGTCAATTTCGAATTCTTTGCCGTTCACGTCGTGCGCGCGCACAATCGCGCGCAGATTGCGCTCGACGCCGAAGTAAATACCGGGAAAGGAAAGACAGCCTTCTTCGCCATTCTGCTTGCCTTCCATATTGACAACTTCCGGATTGATCATCACCACGCGCTGCGCCGGATCTTTGCCAACTGAGCAATCCATCACAAACAGACGCTTCGTCACGCCGACCTGCACGGCGGCAAGCCCTACACCCGGCGCCGAGTACATCGTCTCGAACATTCTATCGACGAGCTGCTTCAGATCGCCGTTAAATTCCGTGACTGGATCAGCCGGTATCTCGAGAATGGGATTCGGCCAGGTAACTATTTTCAGAAGCGACATAGACTGGTTGGGTTTTTCGGCGACTGCAAAGTAACTTTCGATCTGAATGATTCTCCGTAACCAGGCCAACGATCACACGTAAGCTGTTTCCGGCATTTCGATGTAACGGTCTGGCTTCTCCACCTGGCCGTGAATCGCAAAGAAGCGGCGTTCGATCTCCTTTAGAACCGTTGCTTCATAATAGGCAGTACCGCAAGCCAGGCACACTTCGACTGGAGTGTTCGGTACGAGCAGGTATTTTCCGCCGTGACTGTAAAGATATTCAATTCTTCGCTGTTCAAACGAGCCGGCGCCGCAAGTGTTGCATTTGATTTCACCCATTAGTTACTCCTCGCGTCCACGGATCCGAAAAGTGCGGAGCCTGCGGAACGTAAACGGTGATGACTGCCACCTTTTCACCCCGCCAGCCACATACCACATGAATCGGCGTCTCGCCTGCGAAGCCAACAATTAGACAACTCTCACCACGACCTGTATCAGGATACCGCTCAAGCACTTCAGCATTCAAGATGGCCGTTTCGATCTGAGCGAGAGTCAGCGATTCAATTCGCCGTTCGGTGTCGGCATGATCTGTGTAGACGTATTCATTCCTGCCTACCTGTTCCTGGATCTTGGCCAAGTCCAAAAGTGTGCTCCCGAACCCTCAATACCCACGCAGCTGCGCGCGATAGCCTTCAAAGTTTCGCTTCATCTCGCCCAGACTGTCGCCGCCAAACTTTTCGCAAATCGCGTGAGCCAGCACCAGCGCGACCATCGCTTCGCCAATCACACCCGCAGCAGGCACGACCGTAATGTCTGAGCGTTCGAAGGCGGCGCGCTCTTCCTGTTTAGTGTCGATGTCGACTGAGCGCAATGCGCGCCGTAACGTCGAGATTGGTTTCAGATGACCGCGGACTCTCAGCTCTTCGCCGTTGGTAACGCCGCCTTCCAGTCCGCCCGCACGATTCGTGGCGCGAATGAATTCTTTCGTCTCGTCGTTGTAACCGATCTCGTCGTGAACTTCTGAGCCGGGCAGTCCACTGGCCTGCGCGCCCGCGCCAATCGCGATGGCTTTCACCGCGGGAATCGACATCACGGCTTGCGCTAAACGTCCGTCGAGCTTTAAATCCCACGCGGTGTGCGAACCCAGGCCCGGCACCACGCCCCGCGCCACAACTTCGAAGATACCGCCGAGCGTGTCGCCCTCGCTCTTCTTCTGATCGATTAACTCGATCATGCGCTGCTGTGCCTCTCTGTCAGCGCAACGCAGCGGCGCGTCTTCGGGGATCGTCTTGATTTGATCGAAAGTAAGTTCGAGCGGCTTTTCCGGAATGCCGCCGAGTTGAATTACGTGACTGCGAATCTCCACCCCGAAGTTTGCGAGCAACTGTCTGGCCAGCGCTCCACACGCTACGCGCGCCGCCGTCTCGCGCGCGGACGCGCGCTCCAGCACGTCGCGCAGATCGCGCGTGTTGTATTTCAATCCGCCGGCGAGATCGGCGTGGCCGGGGCGGGGGCGTTTGACGCGACGAGATTTCTCCGGCGGAAGCTCTTGCTCGCCGGGGGACATTACGTCGTCCCAGTTGGCCCAGTCTTTGTTCTCGATCATCACGGCGAGCGGCGAGCCCAGCGTCAATCCATGTCGGATACCGCTGATGATCTCCGCACGGTCCTGTTCGATCTTCATACGCGCGCCGCGGCCATAGCCCTGTTGTCGCCGATGCAGTTCGTGATTGATTTGCTCGATGTCTATGGGTAGACCGGCGGGCAGACCTTCGACTATCGCGACGAGTGCGCGCCCGTGTGATTCGCCGGCGGTGGTGAAACGGAACATCTTCTTCTTCGCTCGGAAAAACAACGTTCACCGCAGAGACGCAGAGAACGCAGAGGACGCGCAGAGAATTACTCTCTCAATCCGAGAACCTTTCTCCGAATGCCGTCCTTTAATACGACCACATTGAAATTCATCAGGAGTCCAACACTCCAGCCGCCCAGTCCCAGATAAGTCAACAGTTGGGCTTCGTGAATTGGCGCGATAGCTTCAATCGCTTTCACTTCGACGACGACCGTGCCAGCGACAAGAATGTCGAGACGATAACCACATTCGCAACGAACGCCTTTGTATTCGAGAGGTAAGGGCACTTGACGCTCAAACGGAATTCCTCGCAAGGCTAACTCTTGGCAAAGACATTCTTGGTAAGCTGACTCCAATAAGCCCGGACCCAGTGCTCGATGAACCGCAATCGCCGCCCCGATCACTCCCTCAGTAATCTTGTTAACGCTTTCTCGTTTCGGTTGAGGATACATACTTGATCTTCTCTGCGCCACCTCTGCGTTCTCTGCGTCTCTGCGGTGAGTCTGTACGTTCATGAGCGTAACACCGATTAACACCGATTCAACGTAAAAATCTTTTACGTAGTCAAAATATCTTCGGCAAAGATATTCCCTCTACCCAGAATTCCCGCCGGATCAAACGCTCGCTTCAATGCCGCCATCTCGCGCAGATGCTCTTCACTGTAGAGCTCGCGCAGGTATTCGCGCTTGAGCTTACCGATGCCGTGTTCAGCCGAGATCGTGCCGCCGACGTCAATTGCACGGCGAATGAACGTCAGATAAATCTCGCGGGCGCGCGCGGCTTCCTGATCATCGCGCGGCAGGATGTTCACGTGCACGTGATTGTCGCCGATGTGACCGAAGATCGTGAAGCGAAGATCGCCGCCGCGTAGCGCGTCTTGATAGAACTTAAGCATGCCAGCAAATTCTTTATCAGGCACCGCCATGTCGGTCGAAACCTTTTTCTGATGATAGCGCGCGAACCATTCATTCATCAGCACCGGCAGGGCATGACGGAATTCGCGCAGCTTTGCCTGATCCTGCTCGTTTGTCACAAACCACGACTGATCCGCGAGCGCGTGATGCCGTTCAAGCAATGCGAGCCATTCGGTCATCAACTCTTCCTCGTCCTCGGCGGTTGTTTCCTGTTCGAAGAAGACGGCACCGATTGCGTTAGCCGGAATGTTTGGATACTTCTGACGAAGAAAGTTGAGTGATTCGGAATCAAAGTATTCGAGAGCACGAGCGTCGAGATTGCCAGAGTTGCCCTCGCTCACGCTCGGGCTTCTGACACGGTTGGCGAGCGAGCGTTCCCGCGCTTCGCGTACGAAGGCGAGCAGACGCTCTTCCAAATCGAAGAAGACGACTCCGCTCAGGAATCCCTCGGGCTTTGGCAGGAGCTTAGCTTCAATTTCAACAATCACGCCGAGCGTGCCTTCGCTCCCGATGAAAACATCAAGCACGTCCATTCCCGGGGCGACATAGTACCCGGACGCGTGTTTGCGAACTTCAGGCATGCGATACGTTGGAAGCTGAGCTTCAATTGAGCCCCCCGACTCAAGTGGAATCTTGATTCGACCTTGCGCGTCCGCGTGCAGTTCTCCGCGACGAAGATCGATTACGTCGCCGGTTGCCAACGCGATCTTCAAGCGCTCGACATACTTTCGCGTCGGCCCATACTTGAAAGTGCGCGAGCCCGAAGCGTTAGTCGCGACCGTGCCGCCAAGAAAGCAACTGCGTTCGGTGGGATCAGGCGGATACAGCAACCTTTCGGATTCAACCGCGCGTTGAAAGTCGCGCAGGATCACTCCGGCTTCCGCAATCGCTCGGCCTCCGCCCTGTTCGTCGTGAACGATTTGTTTTATGTGATTTAGTTTGTCCGTGGCGATGACAGTGCCGCCAAATGGAACGCGGCCGGCGACTGTGCCGGTGCCGGCGCCGGAAACGGTGACGGGAGTCTCTGTTCGCGTTGCTTCGGCGAGAATCTCAGCGACTTGTTCAGCGGTTTCGGGAAAAACGACGCGCGACGCGTGGCCACCCTGAAGGTAGCTCGCGTCAGAGAGAAAGTCCTGAATCTTGTCTGGTTGTGTCCTGGTCAGCATTAGTTGAACCACAGAGTTAAGCATGCGCCGGGGCGGCGCACCACCGAACATGAAAATCTGGTTGTTGCAATTGTACGCTCTGATCTACCATCTGTTGGACGATCAACTTGCGTTGAGCCTCGGCAGCCACTGGGTTGGTCCGCCGACAACCCGTCCCTTAATTCTCCGCAGGTTGCGGGCATCGTTGAGGTGTGCCTCAGGTCCGCTTTTATTTTCAGAGCAGGACACAGAGGAAGACAATCGCAAAAGAGTTCAGACCGCTGCAGCGTTGAGTCGAAATCCGCGCCCGGGTTTGTCAGGTTCAAGGTCTTCTCTGTGTCCTCTGTGGTTAATTCTCGTTCACGCCACTGCCAGCTCACGCTCGCGCAGATACTTGATCCGGTCGCGCAGCTCGGCCGCTTTTTCAAACTCAAATCGCTTCGCGTGCTCGCGCATTTCAAACTCAAATCGCTTGATAGTTTCCGCGATTTGCTCAGCGCTGTAACCATCGATCTCTTCCAGCTCCAAAGGCACTTTGAAGTAATCGGCTTCGGACGCGGTCACCAGGGTCGATTCGATTGGTTTGATGATCGTCATCGGCGTGATGCCGTGCTCGCGGTTATAGACTTCCTGCAAGGCGCGCCGGCGACGCGTTTCGTCAATTGCGCGCTTCATCGAGTTGGTCACACGGTCGGCGTACAGAATCGCCTTGCCGCTACTGTTGCGCGCGGCGCGACCAATCGTTTGAATCAGAGACGATTCAGAACGCAGAAAGCCTTCTTTGTCGGCATCCAGAATTGCGACCAGCGAAACTTCCGGCAAATCCAAACCTTCGCGTAGCAAGTTGATTCCTACCAGCACGTCAAACTCGCCACGGCGCAAGTCGCGCAGAATCTTGATTCGCTCGAGGGTAACGATGTCCGAATGAAGATAGCGCACGCGGACGTCGAGTTCGGTAAAGTACTCGGTCAAGTCTTCCGCCATCTTTTTCGTCAGCGTGGTAACCAGCACGCGTTCTTTGCGCGCGGCGCGCGCCCGGCATTCGCCGAGCAGGTGATCGATTTGACCTTTGACCGGCATCACCTCGACTTCCGGATCCATCAAACCGGTTGGCCGAATAATTTGCTCGATGACCTCGCCGCTAGCTTTGGTCAGTTCATATGGTCCGGGCGTTGCTGACACATAGATTCTTTGGCTGACGCGCTCTTCGAACTCGTCAAAATTCAGGGGGCGATTATCGAGCGCCGACGGCAGGCGGAATCCGTACTCAACCAGCGTGCGTTTGCGCGATTGATCGCCAAAGAACATGCCGCGCACTTGCGGAATAGTCTGGTGGGATTCATCGATGACGACCAGCGTGTCGCGCGGCAGATAATCGAGCAGCGTCGGCGGCGGATCGCCCGGTTTCTTGCCGGTGAGATGACGCGAATAGTTTTCGATCCCGCGACAGAATCCCATCTCTTTCATCATCTCCATGTCGAACATCGTGCGCTGATGCAGACGCTGCGCTTCGACAAGCTTGCCTTCCTCGATCAGCTTCGGCTCCCACCATTCCAGTTCCTCTTTGATCGATTTGATCGCGCGCTTGAGCGTGCTGCGCGGCATCACGTAATGCGACTTGGGATAGATAGGTAGGCGAGCGGTGTGTTTCTGCAGGACTTCACCCATCAATGGATCTATGGTTGAGACAGAATCAATCTCATCACCCCAAAGCTCTATTCGATAAGCCTCGTCCTGATAACTCGGATAGACTTCGACCACATCGCCACGCACGCGAAAGCTGCCGCGCTTGAAATCGACATCGTTGCGTTCGTACTGCAACTCGACCAGGCGTTGCAGCAGAGTCTCGCGCGCGATCTTCATTCCCGGCTCGAGAAAAACCAGCATGCCGTAGTAAGCGTCCGGGTCGCCGAGGCCATAGATGCACGACACGCTGGCGACGACGATCACGTCGCGGCGCTCGAACAATGCGCGCGTCGCCGACATCCGCAGGCGATCGATCTCTTCGTTGACGATCGCATCTTTTTCGATGTAGGTGTCCGACGCCGGAACGTAAGCTTCCGGCTGGTAATAGTCGTAATACGAGACGAAATATTCGACGGAGTTTTCGGGAAACAGCGATTTGAATTCCTGATAGAGTTGCGCGGCCAGCGTCTTGTTATGCGCAATGACGAGCGTCGGCCGTTGGGTGCGATCGATGACGCTGGCGATGGTGAACGTCTTGCCGCTGCCCGTGATTCCGAGCAAAACCTGATCCCTCGTCCCGTCCGAAAGGCCGCGAATCAAAGCATCGATCGCCTGCGGCTGGTCGCCACAGGGCTGATAGGTTGATTGAAGCCGAAAGGGCATAACCAACCATAGTAAATCGTAAATGGTGAATCGTAAATCGGCGCGCGCCGAGTATCTTGGAGAAGAGCGGCATTTACGTCGAAGCCTGGAGGTTTACGAGACCGCGTAGCAGTGTTAAGTTAACGACTATGAGAGCGAACAGCCCCGAACCGGAGATCGTAATGCGCAAGGGCAAAGCCGTCTCAGTAATCATTGCGATCAAGGACTACGAGGAGCTTCTGGAACGAGCCGAAGACGCAGAGGATGTGGCTTGGCTCAAGCGAGCCCGGCGAAAGAAGCTTCAGTACCGCCCGCTGGAAGAGTACCTGGCGAAACGGAATGGCAAATAGTCATGTATCGTGTCTTCCTCGCACGCTCTGCTGAGAAAGACCTCGCGCACCTTTCGCCGGCCATTCATGATCGCGTGATAGCAGCGATTCAGCGCCTGGCGCGAAATCCGCGTCCGCTTGGTTGTCGGAAGCTAGTAGGAGCAGACAACGACTGGAGAATCCGCGTGGGCGATTACCGCGTCGTTTACGAAATCGCTGATACTTTGCGAGTTGTCCGCATCAATCGCGTCCGGCACCGCCGCGAAGTCTACCGCTAGTCACATTGCTACATTAGTAAACTGTTTGATTTTATCGACGCCTGCTTCGCGTTCGATACGCGCTTGGTGTATGTCGCTCAAACCATTGACGGCGCGTCGGCAGGTGATTGACTGGTGATTTGATAAATCGCTTCCATCACTGCCGAGCGCACTTCGGGCGGCAGCGAGCCGCGCACGGCCATGCGACGAAACGAAGGAAGTATGTCCGGCTGGCCACTTAGCGCCAGGAGTTTAACGACTGCCAGGCGCACTTCGATGTTTGGATGGTCTTCAATCGCCCGCATCAGCGGCTGGACCTCGCCGGCTTTGGACATTAGGAAGAGTAACGAGAAAGCGTCGTAGGTTTTATCGCGGCTCTCGCCGGTAAGATTTCTGATCGCTTCCTGCGCTAATCCCGAAGAAGCAATGGCCGCGCCAATTTTGCGACGCCGCGCGGGTGTCGCTTCGCGCAACGCGCGGGTGAATGCCGCCGCCCGATCATCCTGAGAATTGAACAGAGCGCGGGCCGCAGTGCTGCGCACTTCCACGGATTGGTCGTCAAAGGCCGTGTTGATGTGGCGGAAGGCATTTTCGCCTCCGAACCGGGCCAATTCAACGACAGCGGCGGCGCGTTCCGCCGCTTTGTCGCTGCTAAGCTGGCTCAGCGTCGCCGCAGAGACAGCGCTTGGCCGGGTCTCAGCTTCCGGCACGCTGACGGCGTGAAACTCTCCGCCTGAATCATCCTGCATTAATCCGGCAAAACTTTCATGCGACGGATGCTGATCAGCCGAAACTACGCCCCGGCTCTCAATACCGACGTCAAACCACTCGACAATTTCATTAACTTTGCCGCTAACTTCGCGAGCCGGCGGCCCGTCGACTTCCAACCGTTCAATTTCAAAAGGAGATTTCTCCGGCTGGCTGTGCGCAGTTTCGGGGCGATCCGAATCGGCTTTGGCGCGGTGACGCGCTTCGTCTTCGGCGCGTATCTTGGCCGCGACTTCAGAGCGAATCCGCGCCTCCATCTCGGCATGCTGCCGAGTTTCGTCTGCGACCTTCAGTCTTGACTCTTCTTCCGCCCTTAGTTTCGCTTCCGTTTCGGCGCGGCGCAGGGCTTCTTCTTCAGCGCGGCTGCGCGCGGCTTCCTCGGCCTGGCGTCTGCTTTCGGCTTCGGCGTGCTGGCGCGCTGCCTCTTCAGCGCGACGTTGCGCTTCCACGGCGGCCATTCGGCTGGCTTCTTCTTCGGCGCGGCGGCGAGCTTCTTCTTCGGCCTGCCGCCGGGCCTCGTCTTCGACTTTGCGGCGGGCTTCAGCTTCCGCGCGCATTTGCGCCTCAATTTGAGCGCGCAAGCGTGCTTCATCTTGCGCACGACGCAGTGCGCTCTCTTCGGCGTGACGGCGAGCGTCCTCTTCAGTTCGACGCTGGGCGGCCTGCTCGGCGAGCACTCGCGCGTCTTCAGCGGACTTGCGACGAGCGTCTTCGCGCGCCTGCACTCTGGCGATCTCGACCTCGACGGCCTGGAATCTCATCTCGGCATGCCGGCGCAATTCATCTTCCTGCGCACGCTTCCGCGCCTCGGCTTCCAAAAGGCGCCGCTGTTCTTCGGCGTAGACCCGCGCTTGTTCCTCCTCGGCCTGTCGTCGCGTTAACAGCTCTGCGCGGTGCGCCTCTTCGGCAGCGCGCAGACGAGCCTCAACATCAGCGCGGCGCGCATCTTCCATGGCCCGCATGCGCTTCAATTCTTCTGCGGCGCGGGCGAGTTCCTGCTCCGCGATCTGGCGGCGATTCTCCTCTTCGGCGTGTTCGCGAGCTTCCGCGGCGATTCGTTGTTTCTCGTGTTCCGCACGCTGACGCGAACTTTCAGCTTCCGTCTGGCTTCGACGCTCATGTTCGCCGCGCAACGCGTTCTCAGCCGCCATTCGGCCCGACTCAAACTCCGCTCGGCGGGTTTGCTCTTCGGTTTTCAAACGAATCAGCTCAGCTTCCAACTGCTTGATCTCTTCAGTCGCGAGGCCGGCAGGAGCGCCATCTTCGTCAGCCGGCTTGGTTAATGCGATTGGTGCCGCGGCGACTTCCGCCGCGTGCGACTTTAGTTCAGCGGGTGCCGGCGCGATTGGTCCCGGCGCGATCGGTGCCGGCGGTTGTTGCTCGCTCTTGAGAATTTGCAGCAGCTCGGCTTTGTGCGCGGCCAGCGCGCTGCGCAGTTCAGGAGTGATGGCGCCCTTCGGAGCATCGATGACCAGGCGATCGTCGCCCGAGGTCTTCAGCTCGACGCCTTTTTCGCGGAGTTCGGAAAGCAAATTGCGGGCTGTCATAATTCGATCACCTCGCGTTCGGGTTCGATTGGGGTGGCGGAAAGTTGTGGAGCCGGCGTGGCGGCGGAGACGTCCGATGGCGCCGAGCTGTCAGCGGGGGCGGCCGTGGCGCAGGCGTCGATCGCATGCTTGATCAAAGTTCGTGGCACTTTGCGATCGGTCTCTGTCTGCATGAGCGAATTCAAGGGGCCAATGGCGGCTGGATCGCGCAGGTCCATCAAGGCTTCGACCGCGGTGCGGCGTACTTCGGGAGCAGAATCGTCGAGCGCCGCGATCAGATGCGGCGTGGCTTCGCGATCGTGCACAAAGCTAAGCCGGCGCGCGGCGGCGGCGCGTTCGACCGGTGCATCAGCTATGCGCAAGTCGCGCGTCGCATCGTCAAAATAACCGTGGTTCATGAATGCGGCGCGCGCGCGATCGCGCCGCTGAAGGTTGCGGCCAACCAGCGCTGACAGTAGCTCAGCGCCGACAAGCTGACGTGTTTCGCGATCACCGGACGCGATCACACTTTGGTCATACTCTCCCCCGGCCATCACGTTCTTGACTTGTTCGGCGACGGTCGCAACTCGCGCCTGGCGCGCGTTGTCCGGAACAGCCGGCACGGTCTGAATCACGGGTTCAACTTCTGCAACTGGTTGTATTGAAGTTGCGGCGGCGGCGGCGGCCGCGGTGGGAGCGGCCACCTCGGCCATTGCTTCTGCTCTTGATTCGGTTGCAGGTTCCGCACTCTGCGGCGCGTTCGCGGGTTTTGCTTTCTTCAACTTGTTGCGGCTGGCTCGCAGCGGGCGCGTAGCTTTGGCCTGACGTCGCCGAAAAAGAAACGCAACGATCAACAGTGCCAAAATAGCAGCACCGATTACCACAGGAATTGGATTGAGCTGAGCCAGAAGAATCCAATAGCGAGCGCGCTCTTTCAACCGGTTCTGCCATGACGTGGCGGTAGTCTCGGACGAGGCTGCGGTCGTCGCTGGAGTCGGTTGAATGTCCGGCGATGTTGTCGGCTTTGCGGCGGCCTTCTGCGCCGGCGTCGCTTTCGGACTGGCAGTCGGAGCCGGGGTCGGCGTGGCCACTGAGGCGATGGTCTTCGGTGGACTGCTTGCCACAACGGGCTTCAATCCGGACTTTTCTGATCCCTTCGGGAGAGAAGTATTCACGGCCGCGTTTCGCGCCGCCGGCGATGGACTGCTCACAGGCCTGGCTGGAATTTTAGCGGAATTCGATCCTGTTACCGGAACGCGCGCCGTGCCGGGCGCGCTGAAAACTACGTCAAGCTTGTTTGAGCGCTGCTCGACGTGCGCAGTCGCGCCCGGCTGAAGCCGAAACGAGATGACCGTGCTGTCCAAGCCACGCTGGACTTTTACATCCGCAAAACCGCGACCGCGCGTCGCTTCAGCGCGCGGCACATCAGCGGCGGGAAGCCTTACATAAAAACGATCGCCGCGACGATAGGCTTCATAGTCGCTCAAGGACTGGTCAGAGTTAATCGCGACGCGCGATCCTTCCGGCGAATCGCTCGAGCGCAGCGTGGTTACGTGTTGCCGCCTTCCCGCTTTGTTTGAATTGCTCTGCGCCGGCCTGCTCTGCGCCGTGACCAGCGCCGCGCCAAACAACAAAACCGCGCCGCACCTGAAGGCGAGCGAAGCTTTCGCGCGGCAAGACGAATGGTGAGTCGCGTTCATCATTGGGGCAACATTAATGAAAAACCGTTCGGAACACTCGACGGAATTATGCAACGTCAAAGCGTGGTTGTCACTTGCGTTTCAGTTGCGGGTAGCTCCTGGTCGAGCTTGTACAAGACTTCCAGTACGACTGTCCGTACGTTTTCCGGCATACCCTCGCCGGCGATCATCTCGCGCAGCTTTGGCGCCACTTCGGGCCTCGCCGCTACGTTCAACACGCGCACTGCGCAAAGTCGCACTTCGTCGTCCCTGTGATTTTGGATCGTATCGATAATCGGCTCGGTTTCGTTTGCGCGAGCCAGCAGTGTGAACAGCGAGAAGGCTTCATAGGCCTGGTGCCGATCCTCACTGGCGAGCCGATCGACTGCCTGCGCGATGATGCCGGTCGAAACACAAGCGCGCGCAACCCGTCGCAGTGTGTCGGGGTCGGCGGTTTCCGTGACGCGCACATAAGCGTCCGCGCGGTCGAAGTGAAGACTGGTCAGCGTGCGCGCGGCTGCGGCCCGAACTATGCGCGCTTCGTCCGCGAGCGCGATCAGCACCGGCGCGAACACCGATTCGTGATCGATCGAGCCGAGACTGGTCACTGCGGCCGAACGCACCGCCGGATCCAAATCGTTGAGGGCCGTCGAAGCAAGCGCGAACACTGAACGCTGTGCATGGTGCGTGCCGAGTTGTCGCACAGCCCGCGCCCGTCCGACCTCGTCAGCAGTTTCAAGCTGGCCGAGAACCTTTATCAGCTCCGCGTCTTCGTCTCCGGCCGGTAGGTCTTCAAAAGTTACGAACGGTTCCAACTCGGGAAGTTCCGCGCCGGCTGCGCCATCGCCCAGCAGCGCCGGCTCGGTCGAGGACGAATCCAGATAGCCGAGGCTTTCGACAGAGCAAGCGCTCAACGTTTCGCTGAGAAGAGACGCCGGAATATCCGGATGACGCCGCGCGATGTCCAGCAATGCGCCGATCGCCGCGGGCATTTTCAGCGCGCCCAGGCTTGAGACCACTTGGTTTCGCACCACTGAATCGGCGTCATGCAAGGCCTCGATTAGAAATGTCAGCGACGATTGCGATCCAATCTGCCCCAAAGTCCGGGCTGCTGAGGAACGCTCCCACGCATCCCGGCCCAACAACATCAACGCACTTTGTCGCGCTACGAAACCGTATTCCTCCAGAGCTTCGCGCGCTCGCCGCCGGCCGGCCCCACCAGAGTCATGAGAGTCCAGCGCCTTCACCAGCGACGCTTCGATGGCGCGCCGATCGTCTGCGACGCGAGATGCCATTACGTCCATCCGATGAGGTTTGCCCAGGACCAACTTGCCCACTTCCTGATCGACGCGATACGCGCCATAGGCCGACGCCTCAGACTCGATCGGCTGTGGCTTTTCCCATGGTTGGGGCGCCTCTGGCGATCGGACGAGGCTTTCGTTCGAGCGCGTGTCCCTTGGCAGCGCGGTAGTGACAAGAGTGTCTTGGGCGCGAGACGTCCGTTTGACTGGCCTGGCAACGAGCTCTCGCGAATTTTGCCCGGCGCGGACTTTCTTGAAGACGAACAGCCCAACCAACAGCAACACCAAGAAGATGGTGACACCGTAGGTCGAGAAGATCGAAGAACCCCAGTCGTCCGAAGACGAATCCGCGCTCTGCGCGCGCGCAGTGCCGGCCGCGCACAAAATTGCAAGCACGCTAAGAACACCAGCGAATAGCGCTCGCGCTGCTCTCTGCAGCCCGAAGACAGAATTCTGATTTGGCATGACTCTCACCATTTGTTTCGAAGATGTGAATGCCAGCAGGTTCGCGGCGGGTCGGATAGGCCGAGTCAGCTTCGCAAGCAGCCACGCTGAGCTAGCTCCTGTCCCGGTTTGCTTATCTGGCATTACCCCTTTCTTCTCGAGGAGAGAAGGGGGCGGTTCGGTGTGTCGCGCGCTGCGAAGCAATGCGCGCTCACCTAGGACTATAACAGGGCGAAAGGAGGCAACTCAAGCGTAAAGTTAAGAAAATGAGGGGCGTTGGCGGGTTTGGGGCGAGGCCGGCGAGCCGAACCCCAGTTGGCGAGTTCCTGCCCTTTCCCGCAAAAGTCGGCGTGATTCCGGCACAAAACGCGGTGGGAGGCAGTTCCTCTTACGGTTTGGGCTGGCTGAGGGCCAACTTGGCACGAAGCCGGGCTTCGAATCCCGACAGGGCCGCGACAACCTGCGGGGGCGTTCCCGTTTTCTTACTCAGCTCCTGAAAGAAAGCCAGCCCGCGCTCGTCACCAAGCGTCACGAGCGCCTCCGCTTCGCCGAACAAGAGGTTAAAGTTTCGGCGCTCGACACTCTCCGTCAGGGCGCCGCTGATCAGTGGGAACGTGCGCGGATCATCCTTTCCGGTTGCGCCCAACAAACCGACCGCGGCCGCACGAACGCCAGTTGGGTTCTCAGAAGCGAAATACTTGAAGCCGAGATCCAGGGCGCGCTTGTCACCGAAAGCCGCGAGTCCGCTCAAAGCGGAAGCGCGAATCGTGTCGCGCCACGAAGGCGCGTCGATTATCTTCATCAAAGCATCGTAAGCGGTGGGGCTCTTCGTTTGACCCAGCGCTGCGGCAGCTGCTCGGATCACTGCATAGCTCTGATCGTTGAGCAGTTGCTGATACGTATCCGCGAGGGTCGCGTCCTTCGTTGTGGTCAGTGACTTGACTGCCTGCGCGCGCACTCGCGCGTTTCCATCTTTGGTCGCTGTCAGCAACGCGTCCTTCGCTTCCTTCAAACCATTTAGTGCTGTGACTGATTCGAGTCGCGTGCCCCAAAACTGATCCTTCGTCGCGGCATCGCTGATTCCTTTGACTATCGATTGGCGGTCAGCACTCGTGGTTTTGTCGTCCTTCATTCGCGTTGACAACTGTTGCAAAGCCCAGATGCGTCCCAGCACATCCTGATCGTGAGCGAGTTGATACATCAATTGCCCGTCTGTCTTGCTGAACAGCAGTTCCTTGATCAGGGTATCGTTGTAGTCAAAGTTGACCAGCAACGGTTCCGAGTCGACCGTGAACTTGAATGTCTGTTCTTCCTTCGCTTCGATGCGCACACGTTCGACGCGCGTGCCGTTGGCGGTACCGATCTCGATGTCCACCGGAGTCTGAAAGAGTGCGACCTGCGGATACTGAGATTCAGGATCGGGACGTTGTTCCTGCCGCACCTTCAATGTCAGTGACTTGTTCGCCGCATCGTAGTCTTGCGTGATGCGAAAGACGGGATGACCCATCTTGTAAAGCCACTCTTCAAAGAACCAATCCATCGGTTGGCCCGTAGTTTCTTCGATCGCGATCCGAAACTGTTCGGTCTCGACCGGCTGATGCGCATACTTCGTCAGGTAGTGATTGATCGAGCGCCACCAGTTGTCTTCGCCCAGAAACGTGCGCAGCATGTGCAACACGGCGCCGCCGCGCGGATACGCGTACGTGTCGAACACCGCATCAGGATTCGCGTAGTTTTTGGTTACGATTGGCCGTCGCTGCTGGCGGTTCCAGGCCCCATAGTAGGCATCCTGGTTGCCTTTGACGTCGAGGTAGAGAAAGTCGTCATGGCCCAGACGATGCTCGTCCCACATCGCCTGAAAATACGTCGCGAAACTTTCGTTGAGCCAGATGTCCGACCAACTGCGACACGTCACATAATCACCGAACCACTGGTGCGCCAGTTCGTGGGATTGCAGGCCGTCGGCGTCTTGATCGAGTTCAGTGCGGGCGTCGTGAATCATGTTGTCGGTCTGGGTGGTCGCGCTGATGTTCTCCATGCCGCCGCCGAAATCGCGCACCGTAGTTTGCGCGTACTTAGCGTACGGATACTTGACGCCAGTCTTTTCGGAAAAGAATTTGACCATCTCTGGCAGGCGCGCCGCCGTAACTTTTCCTTCTTCAATTTCACTTCGATAGACGTTGGTCATGATCGGAATGCCGGCATATTCGCCGGTGACCGGCACAAACTCGCCGACGATAATTGAAGTGAGATAGGTCGCGTGCGGGTCGTCGATCTTCCAGTCGTAGGTGCGGGTGCCGTCCTGATTCTCTTTCACTGAAATCAGCTTGCCGTTCGAAATCACGCTGAGGGGCTTCTCGACGGTCGCGATGATTTCCGAAGTAAGGAAGTCGTTGGGATGATCGAAACAGGGAAACCACTGGTGGTTCGTCTCGGCTTCTCCCTGCGACCAAACCTGACGCGGGCGGGTTGGGTCATCTGGTCGGGGCTTAACAAAATTCAGTCCGCCACCGCCGATCAAAGACGCGCGACCGGCGGGCGGCTTGTTGGTGTGATAAGAAATCACCAGCTTCAGTTCTTCGCTGGGCTGGTACGCGCGATCCAGAAACACCGAAAGCTTTTCACCCGGAGCGTTGTATTCAAACTTGAGCGGCGTGCCCGCCGCCAGCGCCGCGCCCGAAACGGTCATGAACGCCGCATCAAAATCCACCCGGCGCAAATCCTTCACGGCCGGCGCCAGAGTGATCGTCGCGGTGCCGATTGCTTGCTCGCGCTCCCAGTCGAAGCGCAGATCGAGCTTGAGGTTGCGCTGATCGTAGTCGTGCGGAGGGATGTATTGCGGCGGCGGAAAAGGACGTTGCGCGCGCCGTGCCGTTGGTTGCGGCGTCGGTGAAGCCGCCGCCTGCGCTTGTCCAAACGCGGCGGTGGCGGCAAGGCTCAACAACGCGACCGCGAGAAGAACCTTCTTCGCGGCGCGGTTAAATTCAAAACGTGATTGCATGGCAGTCTCCAGGATTTATTCTGCGTTCGATGAAAAGGGGAGCGAGGATTCTGGCATCGCGCTTAGACAAAGACAAGCGCAGCAGTGTCAGAACCGAGAGCGGTAGCGACCGGATCAAACTCTCATCTCAAAATTAAGACGGTCGTTGAATGTTTGATCCGGTCGCTACCGCTCTCGGTTCTGACACATCCCGACCGCCGCTAAAAGGTGAAAGGGAAGGCAAGTAATTTCACTTGGTAATGCTGGAAAGGCGCGCGCGTTCCGCGTCGGTCCAATCGCAAAGTACTTTCACGTCGACGGGTGTGGGCTTTGAACCCGGATGAAGCGGCGTGTATGTACTCAGAGGCATGCCGCCGTCCGACACTTGATCACATATTTGCTGAAGCTTCTTGCTTTGACGATCACGATCGAGTTTGCCCCATTCCGAAAGATTCAGCCGCGGCCGCGCTTCGTTGACGTGGTTGACGATAAACCAGGAAACGGGCGCGACATTCGTGTACCAGGGCCACACGGTTTTGTTTGAATGACAATCAGCGCATGAGCGATTGAAAACAGCGGCGACCTGCGGCGTCATCTGCGTGCGCGCGAAGATTGTCTGCGATTCATCGACGGCCGGATTCGTTCTGGCTGGCCTGATGAATTGCGCCAGGAGAAAGAGACACGCGACGACGATCATGAGCCACTTGAGTATCTTCAAGGCCAGCTTCATGCCTCTCGTCGCTGCCTCCTGCGCCTTCGCCCGAGCAAAGTTCCGCTTATGAAACTGCCCCCGACCAGGACCATAACGCGGTAACTAATCGGTCCGGCCTCGCCCCGTCTCTCATTTTGAGAAACGCTGCCCGCCTCACTTCATTAACAATATCGAAATATCGTTGTCCTGCTCGTTGGCGGTCACGATATCGGCCTTGCCATCACCATTCAAATCGCCGACAGCAACGCTTGAAGGGTGACTGCCTACTGAGATTGGTGAACCCGGTGCGATAGTGAAGGCGCGCCGGTTACCCAGCACCACGGTCACGCTACTGTTTGCATAGTTCCCGAATACAGCATCAAGGATGCCGTCACCGTTTACGTCTCCGATTGCCACGCTGGTTGGCGCTTTCCCCGGTGCCGCTTGCGACCATGAGAGCCGGAAGGTTCCGTCGCCCGCTCCAAGCAGAATCGACATTCTGTCTCCACTCGTGTCGGTGATATGGCCCGAGTAATGAGCCACGGCCAGATCGGGATTTCCATCAGCGTTAAGGTCACCGATGGCAACGCCGAATGGTCGTCTGTTTGCTTCAAAAGGCGATCCGGTCGGCTGCTTGAATGTTCCCTGGCCGTCCGCGAGCAGGATAGTTACATTTCCGCCTTCGAAATTGGTTGTAACAATATCTGCTTTACCGTCTCTGTTGACGTCGGCCGCACGCAGTTTGTGATAAGGCATTTTGCCAACCGGAAAGGTCGCGCCTGGAGATTGGAAACCTCCTCTGCCGTCATTGAAAAGAACGGTCACGCGATCGTTCTGCCAGTCGTCGGTTACGAGATCAGGCTTGCCGTCCCCGTTGAAATCAGCGAGCGCAATTCCGTGAGGATGCGGCTTGCTTTGGACTGTGAACGGTGAACCTGGGGCGGGGCTGAATCCGCCTTTTCCATCACCGGTCAGCACAGTAAGATAATTAGTATCGTGATTAGCAAACGCCAGATCCAGTTTGCCATCACCATTCACGTCACCAACCGCAATATCACTGGGATTATCGCCCGCGGGAAAGGGCGAGCCGGTCGCCGGCTTGAGTCCACCTTTGCCATCGCCTAACAGAACAGTAATGTTCTTGCTGCCGGAATTCGCCACCGCGACATCGAGTCTGCCATCGCGATTAAAGTCGGCGAGCGCCAGGGCGACGGGGGCAGTGCCGACGGCAATCCGCTTTGCGTTGGGATTAGCCGCGGACGATTTCGGCGGCTGCACATTGCAGCCGAGGGCAACAGCCGCAATAAGCGAGAATAGAATTAACTGGACTTTCAAAGTTGACGATCACCGCGTGACGCGCACCAGCATTTCGGTTCCCGATTCAAGCTTCAGCTCTTTGCTGCCCTTGATCGCCAGCGAGCCGGCGCCGCCCGCGCCGCCGAGAATCAAACCAATTGCCGCGCCTTTGCCGCCGCCGGCAATGCCGCCGATGATCGCGCCCGCCGTCGCGCCGATGCCGCTGCGCTTGAGCGTTTGATTGCCCCGGCTCTTCGACTGCACGCCGCCTTCTTCGTCCGTCGTGCCATTCGATCCGTAAACTTTGATCACGTAACCGTGCAGTGTCCCATGCCGGTTGTCGGTCAGGTCGATCGAGTCGAAGGCGAGATTCATCGTCGTGCGACCCGTGACTTTGCCGGACTTGACGATAGAACGGATGTGGCCATGAACCGTCGCTTCGTTGAAGCGAACCGGATCCAGTACGGCGGCGGTGAACTTGTCGCCCGCGCGCGATTCTTTGCTCGACAAGGTTTCATTCAGCCGAACTTTCAAATTAGTTCCGACCGCAACGAGCACCGGCGCGACGACGCGTGGCGCGGGCCGCCGCAGACGCGGCTTCCTGGTTTGCGCGCTAATTACAATCGGCAGCGCGAGCAAAACCATAACCATGATTAAGGAAATTTTTGCGTGATTAAATCTCATCAGATTCCTCCTGAGCCAGTTTAGAGTTCAAGCTTTAGCTTGCGCCAGCTTGCGGCTGTTCAAAAAGGGAGAGGGGTTGATCTTACTTGGTCGCTGCGGCGACTTCGGCAACTTTGCCTGATTGCGAAATCAGCGGCAGATCATCGCTGTCGAAATGTCGTTGCCGATGCACAGTACCGTCTGATTCGAAAATATAAGCCGACGGCGCTTCGCGCATGATGATGTCCTGCAGACGCATCAAGCCATAAAGCAGAGCTTCGGGTCGCGGCGGACATCCGGGAATGTAAACGTCCACCGGGATCGTGCGATCCACGCCCTGCATCGTCGAGTAGGAATCGAACGGGCCGCCGGTCGAAGCGCACGCGCCCATCGCGATCGCCCACTTTGGTTCCGGCATTTGATCGAAAACGCGGCGCACAACCGGACCCATCTTCAAAGTTACCGTCCCGGCGATAATGATCAGATCGCTCTGGCGCGGACTGGGCCGGAACACGCCGGCGCCGAAACGATCGATATCAAAGCGTCCGGCACCCGTGGCCATCATTTCGATCGCGCAGCACGCGAGGCCAAACGTCATCGGCCAGATGGCAGACTTGCGCGCCCAGTTGACGCCAAACTGGATCGGCTTTGAGTCGATCACCGGCGCGACCATTTTCCGGCGCACGAAGTTCGTGATCGAATCAACCGTAGTTAGAACAAAGCCTTCGTCGTGCTCAGCCATATGTCATTGCCGATTTCCGATTGCCAATTGCCGATTTGCCGTTTGCGGTGCGCCGAAGTGACGTCGACGCAGAGATCGGAGACCTTGCCATGATCTTTGCCAGTTCGTTTGCCTCGGTTAGTAGCGGCTCAACCTGTAACGGCTTCAGCAACTCTGCTTCTGTTATGAGTTCCATCCAATAAGCACTTTCGTCTGCTTCTTCTTCAACAATTCCAATTTTAGCTATGAACTCAGCTTTCGATCTGCCGTGACATGCTGCGCGATAGTTTGCTCCCACAGCAGTGCCTGCTCGCACAAGTTGCCCGGCTATTGCCCTGCCTTCTACGGTCTTGGGTAGCGCAGCGACTAGTCTAATAACCCGTAGGGCAAACTGTTTCGTGCGCTTTTTCAGATCGTCTGAGTTCATGACTTATGGGCCGTTCTTCAAATCGGCAATCGGCAATTGGCAATCGGCAATGCCTAGGCCCATTCGAGGGCGCCTTTGCGCCAGGCGTAGTAGTAACCGACTACTAGAATTCCTATGAAGACGAACATTTCGACCAGTGCGAACTTCGTGAACGAGAAATCGTCGCCCATGAAGATGATTGCCCACGGTAAGAGAAAGATCGTCTCAACATCGAAAATCAGAAACAGCATCGCGACGATGTAATAGCGCACCGTGAAGCGATCGTGCGCGCCGCTTTCCGGATCGATGCCGCATTCGTACGGCCGCATCTTGTTCTTTTCATACTTCCACGGGCGCAGAAAGCGGCCCAGCACCAGCGGCAGAACCGGAAACGCGATCGCAAAAACGAAAAAGACCATCACCGGCAAATATGCGGTGCTCGGTCCACCGATGGTGTGCGCGGTCGGTGTGGTTGCTTGTAGCAAGAGCATCGCGCTTCCCAAAAGTTCAGCGAAAGGTTGAATCAACTGTCTTCGGTCAACTCGACCACATGAAGCAGGCAATGGCCCGCGCGGCATCTCGTTGTTCCAAGTAACCGTCCTGCATTTTGCGAAAACGCAAAAACACTAGTCGGCTCTTACTTCGTTCTGCCAACTGACCCGCCCATCGAGCAAGATCGTGGTACTTATCTGCTCGTTGAAAGGCAAACTTGGATTGCGCGTTCACGTCGTCATCATCCCACGTAATTTCTTCCATCGCTCTTTTCTCTTGTTCCTGATCTTGGATTTGGTTAAATCATACCACGCTACGAGGTCGCCAGAAAATCTATTCTTTCGAGCTCATAGCGACCAGAGTCGTGGTCGCTACGAAGCGATGTGCGATGTTGTCGACCATCACGCCGAAGCCTTCCAAGGTTCTTACACCAAGCAAGGTCAGGTCGCCTGGCTCAGCGAAGACTACTTCATCATTCGTTTCGTAGCCTTCGGCGCTAAGAATGGCATAACCCACCTCACGTTCAATCTGCTGCTGCGTGGCCGTGGCGAACATCCGCTTTCGACGGGGCGTGATACCCACCGACGTCAAGACATCCGCGGGAAGCCAAGTGAGTTCAGATCCAGTGTCCACCAACGCCGGCAGGGGCTGGGTACTGAGTTCTTCGCGTTTCGGATTGCGAGCGACGACGTTGACCTTGAATGCGCTCATGATTGGAAGCTTACAGCGGTCCTGCGGGTAACGGCAAGGCGCTGAATTATTGTAAGTCGAGATGACAAAGCTCCACTCCACCACCTCAAGTTGAGTAGGGTTGACTTCACCTGAAGATAGAGAAGCCAGCATAGACCATCTGCACATCAACGCCGGGATTGATTGAAGATCGTCTGCCGTTGGAGATGTGTTGATACTTGTAACCGATGATGAAGGCCCGCCTTGAGCTGTTGATGATCTGGACACCGCCGCCGAAATCAAAGGTCAAGTTGAAACGCGCAGCGCCATCAACCGGAACATCTTTGCTGAAGTAGAGAAAGCCTCCGGTGGTGCTGCCGAATGGCTGCACACGCCGATTTCGCCGGAAATTAAACTTCAGACCGATTGGCGATGCGCCAGCGCCGTAAACTCCCTTCCGCGTTTGAGTGACGGTGAAGCCTCCCGGCCCATTCGGTACAGCCGTGAAGCGCCTTGTTGAAACTATTGCCAGCGGGACGGCGTCGATTGTCCATTCGAATGCGACCGTCTTGCTCATCGCAAGCACACGGCCGTATCGCAATCCAAAGCTGCCGAATCTCGCGTCCGGCGTTTTGCCGATCAGGGTCGGCGCGTCAAAGGATACGGCACCCCAGAGGCCAAATTCATTCTGGGCCTTCACACGTCCTTCGCCCGGCTGTGCGCTTGTTGTTTGGCTAGTCGCGCCCAGATGATGAGACCAACCAGAAGGCGGCTCAGGCCTCAACGAAAGCGATTGCAGCGATTTCTTCCAGTCGTCCAATGATCCGCTCTTTTGGTCTCCTGGAACCTCCAAGAAGCGGCGAAGTACATTTTCAAAACCAGGCTGTGCCATTCTAACGGCCAGCGCTGTCGCCGCAAGGCGTCTCTCCAACTCGAAGCTAGCCTTATCGAACGCAATTCGCGTGAGCGCCCGAAGAGTCTTTTCATCCGTTTCCGAATCCACGCAGGCGAGGACCTTTAGGGCATGAAACTCGTGCTCCGGATCGTCTTTCTGATCCAACTCCTTTTCCGCGCTCGAGACCAAGAGATGTTGATCTTTCAGAGAGAGCGAACCCAACTGACGCACATCGATATTTACCGCTTTCAAGATGATGGCCAAGAGTTCTTCACCGCTAGCAGATCTTCCTCGCCGCGCGCGAAAATCTATCAACGATTGCAGGATCGATGGCAGAGGCTTTCTGAGTCCAGACTGCTCTCCTTGCTCTATGACCAAGCGTATGAGTTGAAATGCAGCGCCATAGAGAGAGTTCGTTTCCCAGCCCCATCGAGGATCCCGAAGATGCTTTGCCCCGACAGTTAGGTCATCTTTCCAACTCAGCAGTTTCCTACGAATCTCAGGACAATGGAGAGAAGCTTCGGGACTTCGGCTAAGCATCTTGCCCTCAGCCACAGAGGGCGCGAGTTCTGTTGCCACTTGCCAGGCGACGTATTCGGCCAGGCCATCTTCAAACCAGCGTGTTGACCTGCCTCCAAAAAGGCTATTTTTCAAAAAGCGCAGTGCTGACTCCCCGAATAGATGATCTATGGCTTCATGTGTCAACTCGTGTGGAACAGTATCGAAGATGGTGTCACATAAGTCCGACTCGGTTTCGCAATTCACGATCTCGGCAGAGCCAATCATCAACCCAAGCCTCTGATCGACTCCCTTTATGGAAGGAAACTTATAACTATACGCTGGGGGGCGTTCTGCGAGGTGTAGAAGATAGAGTCGCGTATCTCCGACGCGAAGCGGCTGTAAGATTCTTTGGGTGCTCTTCATTACGTCGCTGAGCAATTGCATTACGTTATGCGCCTGCACAGAGAAGCCCTGAGGGAATCTCACTTCAACCCTCGATTGTCCTATTGTTGTCCTCAAAGATTCAGTGCATTCCGAGAGAGCCAGCTTTCCCAGATCGACAGGCTTGCCGGCACTGTCTACGGAAATTGACACTCCTTGCTGAATGGAGCGAGCCAAGGGCAACGAGATCAGAAGGCTGTTGGTAGAGATGCACGACAAGGCAAGCCCACGAATCCATGATGAAACCCTTCTCCGTCTTTGCATCTTTATTCTGGAGAGGAGATTCTGCAACCCGTGCTTTTGACGCAAGCTTTTTTGAACAGGCTACAGAATCTCCATGTTCTGACTCAAGTTCTAACTCAAACGCGGACAGGTTTTCTCAATGGCGTTCTACTGGAGGATCGGGCATAGCCTTCCGTTGCACTTTTCCCCTCCATCTGCTGGGCTTACGTAGTTAAAACTGTACGTACCGTCGAAGTCAATTCCCCCAGAATTCTGGTCACGTTTATGATTCGTGTAGCAACCAGATGGCGTGATGTCAGGATTTACCAGACGGGCCGTCACGTAGCCATCAATTGTGACGCTCACAGTGGAGGACGCATTGGCGACAGCAGCATTCATGAAGTTTTGTACAGCAGCCTGATCAACGGGCAGGTAAGCGCGTGGCGTTGTCTCAGTGTCAAACGGCTGGTACTGCGACGATCTCACCGGATCATAGGCTGTATTGAAAGTGGCGCTGGTGGTGGAACCAGTATCGGTGGTTACGATGATTGTCATCTGTGACGATGACGTCGGGTCTGGTTGCCAGGGATTCGCCATGTCCTCGATGTCTACATCCACGAAGTTGTTCACTTCATTCTGAACATCGGCGACAAACTTGTTGCTTATGGTCACACTGCACTCAAGTCGTCTCTGACCACCGGGCCCAATTATTACCTTCCATGTGCCTTCTTTCTTGCAGGCAGTAGACATTCCCGAAAATACAAACAGTAGAGAGAGGGATACTGCCTTTACCAACTTGACGATTCGCATAACGGTCTCCTTTCGTAAGTAGAGGGAATCGATAAGGCTGGTTGCCGTTGGCGTAGCTTAACGCTGGCAGAGCAGCCGTTAGAAATGTTGTTTCGGGTTTGAGCCACTGCCACGCTTTGCGCTAAGATGCGGATTGCTTAGCGATGCGCATCTGTTGCGCAAAATGCGACAGAAGCCGTTTCGCAACGCGGCCCGGTCATCACGCGCTTGTGATGATCGGGCCTTTCACTTTATTTCCCGAGACACTTCGCCCTCGCGTTCGCGGCATCATTTCTAAAGACAGACTGATTCTGTTGTCTGATGGAATAGATGTCGGGAGAAGGGAGGGCATAATGCTCTCGGAACATTGAGTCTCAGAAAAGCCGGCGGGTTCCTAATGCCAACCGCCGACCGCTAGTTCAAAGCGACGCGCGCATACTATCACCCCCCCCGGGCAGGTTGTCAAGCACTTTAGCGCAATTCCTCGCACTTTGCTTTAACCCCCCCATCGACGGAACTTATAAGCGATCGAGCCATCCATCTGACCCGGCGGACGTGCTGACTGATCGAAGGCCGGCTTGTAGGTGAGACGGTTCGGTGTTAGGCGGGTTCTACTTGGCCTGATCGTGAGGTTTGCCTGCCAACAAAGCGATGGCGTGATTCAGGACCGGCTTGATAACCGCAAAACTTTCGCGCACGGCTTTCGGCGACCCGGGAAGATTGACGATTAGCGTTCCCGATCGAATCCCGCACACGCCGCGCGAGATCATCGCCATTGGCGTCTGCTTGAGAGTTTCCATGCGCATCGCTTCAGCCACACCTGGCGCTTCGCGTTCGATCACGCGCAGAGTCGCTTCCGGCGTGTTGTCGCGCGGACCGAAGCCGGTGCCGCCAGTTGTGATGATCAGATTCACGTCGGCTCGATCAGCGCAGGCGCGCAGCTTTTCGGAGAGCGGTTCGAGATCGTCGCTGAGGATTTCCTTCGCGACGATCTGCGCGCCCATTTCGGTTAGCAGTTGTACGAGTGCTTCACCCGACGCATCCTCGCGCTCGCCGCGCGAGCACGCGTCGCTGGCGGTGATTACGACCGCGTGAATCTGGGTTGACATCGTTTCTCATCAAGGCAAAAGGAAAAAGTAAAAAGGCAAAAGTAAAGAGTACTGCCTACGTCTTACCGGAGCGTTTGTTTCTTCCTATTGCCTTTATTTTTGCCTTTTACCTTTTTACTTTTTCCTTCGTACGTGTTCCTTCAACCAGCAACGATCCATTACAACCAACAGCCCGGCGTCGAGCGCTCGCTTAGTTGCGGCGTGATCGATCACACCTTCCTGCAACCAAACTGCCTTCGCGCCGATCGCAATTGCCTGATCGACTGCGGCGCCGGCTTCTTCTGATCGACGGAACACATCCACGAGATCAATTCTATCCAGCACTTCGGCAAGTAAGGCGTATGACTTCTCGCCGAGGACTTCGCGCTCATTCGGATTGACGGGAATTATTCGATAACCCGCGCGCTGCATGTACGCCGCAACGTCGTGCGAAGGGCGCGTGGATTTCGACGACAAGCCCACGACCGCGATCGTGCGGCATTCATCCAGGATGCGCTTGATTGTTTCGGGACTGTTGATTTCCAAATGTTTTCCGTGTTCCTCTGTGTCCTCCGTGGTGAAATAGCGGACAATAATTCACCACAGAGGACACAGAGGATTCGAAACTCAACGCGCCGAAGCGCTGACCGCGTGCAGGTCCTGCAGAGCATTAACACTCACGTTGGCGCCGTCCGTGCGCGAGCCGAGTGCTTCAACCAGAGCCTGCGCGCCGGTCATCGTTGTGACGCACGGCACGTTGTATTGCAGGGCCGCGCGGCGAATTGCCTGCTCGTCAAAGTGCGACGCGCGACCCAGCGGCGTGTTGATGACCAGAGCAATCTCGCCCTGCTTCACATGATCGACAACGTTCGGACGTCCCTCGTTTACTTTGAATACATTTGCCACCTGCAGACCGACTTCACGCAGGCGCGCCGCGGTGCCGAGCGTGGCCATCAACTGAAAACCAAGCCGCGCCAAACGCCGCGCGAGCAACACAGCCTGACCTTTGTCAGTGTCGTTGACGCTGATGAAGGCAATCCCACTTTCGGGAAGTCCGAGACCCGCGCCCGTCATCGCCTTCGCGTAAGCTTCGCCAAAACTCTCACCAATGCCCATAACTTCACCGGTCGAGTGCATTTCCGGACTCAAGACCGGATCGACGCCCGGGAATTTTCGGAAAGGGAAGACTGGCGACTTAACGTAGAAGCGTTCATCGACGCTGAGTTCTTCCGGCAACGCGAAGTCTTTCAGCTGGTGCCCGGCCATTACCAGCGCGCCGATGCGCGCCAGCGGAACGCCCGTCGCCTTCGACACGAACGGCACGGTGCGCGACGCGCGCGGATTCACTTCCAGCACATAGACGCGATCGTCCTTGATCGCGAACTGAATGTTCATCAGCCCTTTCACGGACAACGCCGCAGCGAGCTTGCGTGTGTAGTGTCGCATCGTGTCGAGATGCTCTTCGGCGATGCGCACCGGCGGCAGCACGCACGAAGAATCGCCTGAGTGAATCCCGGCCTCTTCAATGTGCTCCTGAATTCCGGCGATGACGCAGGCCGTCTCGTCAGCGAGCGCGTCAACGTCAAACTCGGCTGCTTGCTCAAGAAAGTTATCGATCAAGACCGGTCGATCGTGCGAAAAATCAACCGCTGTACGCATGTACTGGTCGAGACTCTCTTCGTCATAAACAATTGCCATCGCGCGTCCGCCCAGGACGTAGCTGGGGCGCACGAGCACGGGATAACCAATTCGCTCGGCGATCACGCGAGCCTCTTCAATCGAAGTCGCCGTGCCGTTTTCCGGCTGCGGAATTCCCAGTTCATTAAGCAAGGCGCCGAAACGCTTTCGATCTTCCGCGAGATCAATCGAGTCCGGTGACGTGCCAATGATCGGCACTCCGGCATCGTGCAGACGCATCGCCAGATTCAAGGGGGTCTGTCCGCCGAGCTGCACGATGACGCCGGTGGGCTTCTCGACATCGACGATGTTCATCACGTCTTCGAACGTGAGCGGTTCGAAGTACAGACGATCGGACGTGTCATAGTCGGTCGAGACGGTTTCCGGATTGCAGTTGACCATGATCGTCTCAAAGCCGGCTTCGTGCAGCGCGAACGACGCGTGACAGCAGCAGTAGTCGAACTCGATCCCCTGACCGATTCGATTCGGCCCTGAACCGAGAATCATGATCTTCTGCCGATCCGTTGGTTGCGCTTCGTCTTCTTCTTCGTAAGTCGAGTAGAGGTACGGCGTGAAGGATTCAAACTCAGCGCCGCAAGTGTCCACGCGTTTGTAGACGGGAATCAGACCAAGTTTCTTACGATAGGCTCGGACTTCGTCTTCGGTGCGATTAGTTAAATAGGCGAGCCGGCGATCTGAGAGCCCGGCTTCTTTGAAGGCGCGCAACAGATCGAGCGGGATGTTCTCGAGGGCGGGTGGTCTCGTGTCAGAACCGCGAGCGGTAGCGACCGGATCAAAAACTCGACTTGGTTCACCTGATCCCGTCGCTACCGCTCCGGGTTCTGACACGATCGACTCGATCTCGCGCTGAATCTCCATCACCTGTTTTAGCTGATCCAGGAACCACGGATCGATGCGCGACAGGCGATAGATTTCATCAATCGACCAGCCGTGCTCCAGCGCATAGGTGATGTACGAAAACCTTTGCGAGTTCGGCCGCGCGAGCTTTCTTTGCAGTTCGTCGTCCGGCACATCTTCGAGACGCAAGGGCTTCACGGCTTCGAGCGAGCGCAGCCCTTTGAAAAGCGATTCTTTGAAAGTGCGGCCGATGGCCATCACCTCGCCGACGGACTTCATCTGCGTGCCGAGCACGTCTTCGGCGTCGCGAAACTTTTCAAAGTTCCATTTGGGAATCTTGGTGACGACATAGTCGATGGTCGGTTCGAATGACGCCGGCGTCTTTTTCGTGATGTCGTTCGGAATCTCGTCGAGCGTGTAACCGACGGCGAGCTTGGCGGCGATCTTCGCGATCGGAAAGCCGGTGGCTTTCGAAGCCAGCGCGGAAGAGCGCGACACGCGCGGATTCATTTCGATGACGCGAATCTCGCCGTTGTCGGGATTCACCGCGAACTGAATGTTCGAGCCACCGGTTTCGACGCCGACTTTGCGAATGATCGTGATCGCCATGTCGCGCATCGTCTGATATTCGCGATCGGTGAGCGTTTGCGCCGGCGCCACGGTGATCGAGTCGCCGGTGTGCACGCCCATCGGATCGAAGTTTTCAATCGAGCAAATGATCACGACGTTGTCCGCCAGGTCGCGCATCACTTCCAGCTCGAACTCTTTCCAGCCGAGGATCGACTCTTCGATTAGCACTTCGTGAATTGGTGAAGCCGCGAGACCATTGCGCACAATCTCTTCAAACTCCTCCGGGTTGAACGCCGTGCCGGCTCCCGTGCCGCCCAAAGTAAACGACGGACGAATGATCGCGGGATAGCCGGTTTGTTCCACGATCACTTCAGCGTCCGCCCATGACTTGGCGAATCCACCGCGCGGCATTTGCAAACCCGCTTCGTCCATCGCTTGCTTGAATAGCATGCGATCTTCGGCGATCTTGATCGCTTCGCGCTTCGCGCCGATCATCTCGACGCCGCATTCTTCCAGCACACCTGAATCAGCGAGAGCGATCGCCAGATTCAGCGCGGTCTGCCCGCCCACGGTTGGCAGCAGCGCGTCAGGCCGCTCGCGCCTGATGATGGCGGAAACTGATTCGACCGTCAGTGGTTCGATGTAAGTTCGATCCGCAGTTTCCGGATCGGTCATGATTGTCGCGGGATTCGAGTTGACGAGCACGACCTGGTAGCCTTCCTGACGCAGGGCCTTGCACGCCTGCGTGCCCGAGTAATCAAACTCGCACGCCTGGCCAATGACGATCGGGCCCGAGCCGATGATTAGAATCTTGTGAATGTCAGTGCGTTTCGGCATCTACCTGGGAGCGCAGGCATCTTGCCTGCACTGAGCGCCGTCAGGCGCGAACCGCTGCAAACATTGACCCGAGTGGAGTCGAAGCATTATACATACTGCATGACCCGGCACTGAATCGAGAAGTCCCCAAAAAAGCTAGTCGATGACTTATCAAGGTCCCCACAAGTCCGTAAGCAACAACTTGGTGGACAAACCGAAAGGCTGGTAATAAGCTAACGCCATGAGTACTGGAGTAGAAATCATCGACGCGGTTAAGAACCTTGATGAGCAAGAGAAGGGCGAGTTTCTCGAAAAGTTGACGGAGATCGATTTTGACGATGCCTGGGATCGTCAGATTGAAGCCGATGCCAAGGCCGGACGTCTCGATCATCTCTGGCAGCAGGCTCTGGAAGACATCGAAGCAGGAAGGACAAAGCCGCTCGATGAAATCCTTAACGACACCTAGTTTCTGGCGTGCCTACCGCTCGCTGCCTGCCGAAATACAAGCGGAGGCCAACAAAACCTACAGTCTCTGGAAAGAGAATCCACGACATCCCTCACTTCACTTTGAACGCAAAGGTGAGTATTGGTCGGTACGAATTACGCTGGCGGGCCTTGGGAAGAATCCACGATGGCACGCTCCACTGGTTTCGGGATTGGCCCGCACGATGAGTACGAAAGGATCTTGAGACGATGAAAGTTCTCACCCTGCGAGCGACAGTCTTGGCGGTGTCATTCGGCGCCCTCGTATGGAGTTCCGCGGCATTCAGTCAAAAGCCTTCACTTCCAGATGACGCTGGCGTTCTCGAACCTGTTCCGGTCAAGAGAGATCCCTATCCCGCAGATGCAAACGCCAAAAGTGAAATCGATGAAGCGCTGAAGTTGGCGGCGACCGGTCACAAACGCGTGCTGCTCCTGTTCGGCGGTAACTGGTGTTACGACTGTCACGTGCTCGACCGCGCGTTGCACGAAGGCGCAGCGGGAAAGATTGTGAGCGAAAGTTTTGTGCTGGTGCACGTCGACATCGGCGAGGTGAACAAGAATCTTGACCTGGCGAAGCAGTACAAGATTCCGCTGCAGAAGGGCGTCCCGGCGGTCGCCATTCTGGGACGCGATGGGAAACTGCTCTACAGCAGCGGCGACGGCGAGTTTGAAGCCGCGCGCCGGATGATGAAGAATGATCTGGTTGCGTTTCTCTTGCGTTGGAAGGGAAGTGCACCAAAGAAGGCGGGGCAGTAGCCCGCGCGTCAGCAAGGGCTCCATTCTTGTGAGTGATGACGCAATATGCCTGAGCCCTCCCTCACGGTCGGGCCAGGGCCCCGTTCGGCTCGCCGGCAACTGCGTTCTTGAGTAACGCTTCACTTTTTGATAGGTTGCTCACGTTCTCCCCGTTCTTGTGGAAAAGAATACATATAAGGAGCGTTTCATGAAAACCAGATTACTTCTATTCGCAGTCATTGCCTTGGCAATTTCCTTGGCGACGGCCATTTCATCAGCACAGCGCAAACCAGACACCGACCAACCAATCAGGGGCGATTTCAAGATCACGATCAAGACAAATATGGCCGGGCAGGACATGCAAAGCACGACCATGATCAAGGGCTTGCGTGAGCGCAGCGAGACCAGCATGGGCGGAATGAGCATGGGCATGGTCAGCGTCACACAGTGTGATTTGAAGCGCACGATTCAAATTAACGATCGTGCGCGCAAGTACATCATCACGCCGATGGATTCGGATGACCCGTCTATCGGCGCCGCTAATGAAGGCGGAGTGGGCGCGTCCACCGGCGGCGGCGCTTCGCGACGTGGCGGAGTCGTGACGATGACCCTGAATACTACTGACACCGGCGAGCGCAAGCAGATGTTTGGCTTCACCGCGCGCCATTTGAAACGGACGATGATCTCCCAGTCGTCGCCGGACGCGTGCCAGCCACAGCAGATGAAGATGGAAACCGACGGCTGGTATATCAATCTTGAATATGGATTGAGTTGCGGCTCGGCCAGACCACCGCAGATGGGCGGTCGCCCAGCACCGCAGGGCTGTCGGGATCGCTATCAGTTCAAACGTACGGGACCTGTGAATCTCGGTTATCCGCTGATCGAAACGACGACGATGTACGGCTCGGACGGCAGCGTGCAGTTCACCATGACCAAAGAAGTGATCGAGCTCTCACGACAGCCGCTGGACGCGGCGCTTTTTGATGTGCCCGCAGGGTACACCGAGGCCAAGAGCCAACAGGAAATGTATTCCCAGCCTTCGATGGCTGAGATGATGGCGATGGGGCGACAGCAGGAGAACCAGTCAGGTTCAAGAGAGAGTTCAAGGTCGCGCACGCCGTCGACCGCGAACGCAAGAGTAAAGATTGGTGTGGTCGAGTTTAATAACAAAGCGAAGGCCACGGTTTCCACCGATTCGCTGCGCGAGCAACTAATCGGAATGCTGAACGGCGATGGCGTTGACGCGATCGCGCTCAACGCAAGTTCGCCGAGCGAGGCGGCTACCGAAGCCAAAGCCAAGGGGTGCGGCTACATTCTGTACACGGATATTTCGACTCTCAAGACCGCATCTGCGGGGAAAAAGATTGGCGGACTGCTGGGTCGAGCGACCGGCGTCAGCTCCGGCGACTCGGGCAAGTCGGAAGCAAAGTTGGATTTTCGCCTGGTGCCGGCGGGCAGCTCGTCACCGACGGTGCAATCATCCGCGTCGAGTAAGGAAGATAGCCAGGAAGCCAGCATCAGCACCGCGCTCCAGAGCGAAGCGAGAGCGGTGACGGCCGCGGTGCCCAGAAACTAGGTAGTGGGTCAGTTTGGTTGTGGCACGCGCATCTTGCGCGTGATTCACGGGCGAGACGCCCGTGCCACTCTTTCAAACTGACCCACTACCAGAAACTAGAGAGAGTTAGCAATGCCCCGCGCGACCGCTGAGCAGAGTTCAGATATCGAAATCCGCGAAGTCACGGCGATCGAGGAGTACGACGCGTGCATTCGTTTGCAGCGCGAAGTATTCGGCCTCCCCGATCTGGAAATCTCGCCGCGCCGCCATCTGATCGTCTCCCATCAGGCAGGCGGCTGGACGCTGGGCGCGTTCGTCGAAGGAAAACTCGTTGGCTTTGTTCATCACCTCGCGGCGGTGCGCGGCGCCGAAGTCTTTGGCTATTCGCACATGATGGCCGTGGCGGCCGAGTATCAAAATCATAGGATCGGCGCGCGCCTGAAGTGGGCGCAACGCGCGCGTGCTTTGTCGGAAGGACGCGATTTCATCAAGTGGACATTCGAGCCCACCCGCGCGCGCAACGCGCATTTCAATCTGAACCGGCTGGGCGTGGTGGTGCGTGAGTATGCGGTGAACTTTTACGGCACCGATTACGTGACCAACCCGGCCGAGAAAGCCGCTGGTGTTCGAGACATGGACAGCGATCGGGTGTTTGCCGGCTGGGAACTTCGCTCGCCGCGGGTCGAGGCGCTGGCTGCGGGCGCTGAATATCGGCTCCCTGAGCCTGATAGAACGATTGAAATTCCGGGTGACTATTCAGCGCTGTTGAAATCCGATCCCGCGGCGGGAAAGCGCGAACAGATGCGCGTGCGCGAAGAGTTCCTGAAAGCTCTGGGAGACGGTTTGGTTTGTCGCGCGTTTGTGCGGGATGCTGCGCGGCCTCGTTACTTGTTTTACCGAAAAGAGGATTAGCCACAGAGGCACAGAGACGCAGAGACCGGAGGGCTGGAGCAAGCCATAAAGCGAATAGGTGTTTCCTCTCATTTCTTCTCTGTGCCTCCGTGTCTCTGTGGCGGATTCGGAATTCAGGCTTGCCGAAGCAACAATCAACAGAAAAGTCGATCGCCAAACTGCGCGAAGAGATTCAGCGTCACGAAGACCTCTATTACGTTCGCGACGATCCGGAGATTTCAGATCGCGAGTACGACGAGTTGATCGAGCGTTTGCGAGCGCTCGAAGAAAAACATCCCGAATTCATCACGCCCGATAGTCCAACCCAGCGCGTGGGTGGTCGCCCCGCCGAAGGTTTCCCCGAATTCGTCCATCGCCGCCCGATGCTGTCGCTCGACAACAGCTACAACATCGAAGAGCTGCGCGCGTTCGACGAGCGTTGTCGCAAACTCGCCGGCGGCAGCGCGCTTGATTATGTCGCTGAATTGAAAATCGACGGGCTGTCGCTCTCAATCCATTACCACGACGGATTGTTCGTGCGTGGCGTCACGCGCGGCGATGGCTCTCGGGGCGAAGACGTGAGTGCGAACGTGCGCACGATTCGCAGCGTGCCGCTCCGGCTGCGCGACGGATTGAAGAAAGTAGCCAGCGAGATCGAAGTCCGCGGCGAAGCGTACCTGGCTCGCAAGGTCTTTGAAAAGATTAACGCCGAGCGCGAGGAAGAAGGTGAGGTGCGCTTTGCGAATCCGCGCAACGCCGCTGCCGGCGCAATTCGCCAGCTCGATCCGGCGATGGTGGCAAAGCGGCGGCTCGATATGTTCGCCTACGATGTGCTCGCGGGCGACCGCAAGGCGTTCGCGACCCATTGGGAAGCGCTTAATTGGGCCGAACGCGCGGGTTTTCGCGTGAACGAGAATCGCGCGCTGTGCCAGTCGATCGACGAAGTGATCGAGTTTTGCAATTCGATGGAGGCCAAGCGCGACGACCTCGGTTACGAGATTGACGGCGTCGTTGTCAAAGTCAATTCAACCGCAATGCAGGACGAGTTTGGCGCGACCGGCAAAGCGCCGCGCTGGGCGGTCGCTTACAAGTATGCGGCGCGTCAGGCGACGACCAGGGTCAATGACATCATCGTGCAGGTCGGCCGCACCGGAGCGCTCACGCCGGTGGCGATGCTGGAGCCGGTACAGCTTGGCGGCGTAACCGTTTCGCGCTCGACCTTGCACAACGAAGACGAGATCGCTCGGCTGGGTTTGCGCATCGGCGACTGGGTTCTGATTGAACGCGGTGGCGACGTAATTCCGAAAGTATTGAAGGTCGTCGAATCGAAGCGCACCGGCAAGGAAAGAAAGTTTCGCCTGCCGACTCGTTGTCCGGTGTGCGGTGGCCGCGTCTCGCGTCCTGAAGGCGAAGCGGTCTCCCGCTGCGTGGCGGCCGATTGTCCCGCGCAACTGATTGGGCGTCTGCTTCATTTCGCTTCCCGCCGCGCGATGCGCATCGAGGGCCTGGGCTTTGCGCTCGTCGATCAACTGATTGCCAAACAGGTGGTGAAAGACGTCGCCGACCTTTACAGCTTGAGGCTGGACGACCTGGCGTCGTTGGAACGGATGGCGGAAAAGTCTGCGTCGAACGTGCTCGCACAAATTGAGGCGAGCAAGTCGCGCGACCTTTGGCATTTGATTTACGGTTTGGGCATTCGTCACGTAGGCGAACGCACGGCCGGCATTCTGGCGCGGCATTTCGGATCGATCCAACGCCTGGCCGAGGCAGCGGTCGAAGATCTGGACGAGATTCATGAAATCGGTCTGACGATGGCACAGAGCATCCGTGACTGGTTCGACGATCCCGGAAACAAGCGGCTGTGCGAACGTTTGCGCGAAGCCGGTGTACGCACGGAAGCCGAGCAGCAATCGCGGCCGGCCGCTGATGAAAGGTTCGCCGGCAAGATATTCGTCCTGACCGGCACGCTTCCAACCATGGCCCGCGACGAGGCTCGCGCATTGATCGAAGCGAACGGCGGCCGGGTCACATCTGCGGTCAGCAAGAAAACGGATTTCGTTGTGGCCGGCGCCGAGCCCGGTTCGAAACTCGAGAAGGCTAACGAGTTGGGCGTGACCGTAATCGATGAAACAGAATTCAAAAAGATGTTAGGATAAAGTTGATCAGGGGAGGGAATTGACGGCCGCGTGCACACGGACCAGATCCGGATCGATCCGCCGAATCGCCATGAACAACTTGTGCGCTGGGTCGAGTCTTGGTGCGACGGCGTCGCTTTCACTCTCGACCCTCTGTCGGGCGGTGCGAGTGCCCGCAATTTTTTTCGATTGGAATTCGCCGACAGTCGGCCCGCTCTGATCGTCAGGGACGCGCCGGCGCCTGAAGACTCTCACCGATTCGTACAAGTCGCGCGGCTACTCGCCGATGCGGGTGTGCATGCGCCAGATGTGATTGCCCAAGATCTCGAACAGGGCTTCCTACTCATCAGCGACCTCGGGGACGCGAGCTATCTCTCGGAGCTAAATCACGACAACGCTAACTCGCTGTTCGAGGCGGCTATCGATGCGCTCATCCGGTGGCAACTGGCCAGCCGCGCAGGAGTTCTTCCGGCTGTTGACGAAGAATTGTTACGTAGCGAAATGGACCTCTTTGCCGAGTGGTACGTTGAGCGGCACCTCGGCATGAGGCTCGGCTCCGACGAAAGGCGTGCCTTCGAAGACGTTGCGGCTACGATCGTGGCCCGAAATCTCTCGCAGCCAACTGTCTACGTGCATCGTGATTACACGGCGCGGAACCTCATGGTGTGCGATCTGATTCCGGGCGTGCTCGACTTCCAGGACGCGATGCTTGGTCCGGTCACGTATGATGTCGCGTCATTGTTCTGGACCTCGTCACACGACTGGCCGGAGGGGCGCGTGCGCCACTGGACGGTTCGCTATTGGGAAAAGGCCAGGTCCGCAGGCGTGCCGGTCCAGGATCGCATTGACGAGTTCCGAGAGGATCTACAGTGGACGTCTGTACAGCGTCATTTAAAGGTCCTCGGCGTGTTCGCTCGCCTGAAGTATCGTGATGGCAAGCCTCAGTATATTGAGAATTCGCCGCGTCTAGTGCGGCACATTCGCGCAGTTGCGGTCCGTTACGACGGGCTTGCGCCCTTGCTCCAAATACTCGATCGCCGTGGAGATGCCGCCCTGAATTGAACCGAGGATGGAAGTTTGCGGATCTCCGCCTTATCACTTGACTGCGCCGCGCTGGAAAAGGATGAAGTCAGCACTCAATTTTCAGCCCTCCAAGCTCAGGGTGCTCATTCTTTCAGCCAGCGTCGGCGCGGGTCACATGCGCGCGGCCACGGCGCTAGAGCGCGCGTTTCTGGAAATCGGTGCGGCGCATCAGGTCCGACACCTTGACACGTTGGAATATACAACCACGGTATTGCGAGGCGTGTATTCGAAAGCCTACAGCTACGCGGCCCGACACCTGCCTACGGTGACGGGCTGGTTGTACGACGCTTTCGATCGACCTGGGCGAGACGCCCCGCTCCGCCTGGCGTTCAATCGCCTCAACGCACGACGGTTTGTGACTATGTTGCGGAACCAGTCTCCCGATATTGCCGTCTGTACTCACTTTCTGCCGGCAGAGATTCTCTCGTGGCTCACGGCGTCTCGCCAGCTGGCAATCCGATACGCCGTTGTGGTGACGGATTTCGACGTGCATGCGATGTGGCTATCGCGGTACTGCGAACACTATTTTGTGGCGACCGACGAGGCTCGTACACATGTTGAATCGCTTGGCGTCGTGCCCGATCGCGTTACCGTGACCGGGATTCCCATTGATCCAGTATTCTCTGCGCGGAAAGACAAGCTTGAGATGCGCCGCAAGCACGGGCTCGACGAAGGCCGACCCACGATTCTCGTGTCGGGTGGTCGGCTGGATCTCGGCGCGGTAGAAAAGATCATGACATCGCTCGCGGCTCTGCCACGCGAGGTCCAAGTCGTCGTGATGTGCGGGCGTCAGGAGGAGCGACGCAAGCGCATGCAACAGATAGCAACTCGCCTGTCAGCCAAGACCTCCGTGACGTTCAAGATCGTCGGCTTCGTTGAACACATCGACGAGTTGATGGCGGCGTCCGACCTATTCGTCGGGCGACCCGGCGGACTGACTACAGCGGAAGCCCTTGCATCCGGGCTGGTGTTCGTGATCGTCGACCCTATTCCAGGCCAGGAAGAACGAAACGCCGATCATTTACTCGAAGAAAGCGCGGCGATTCGGTGCAACGATCCCTCTGTTCTCGCCTATAAAATTGAGCGGCTCCTTGGCGACACGCCGCGATTCGAATCCATGAAGAAGAATGTGGCGCGAATCGCGCGACCACGCGCGGCGTTCGATGTAGTCGATACGTTGCTCCATCTCGGAGACAGGAGCAGATTTTTCTCCGCCGGTGCTTCGCGACTTCATCGGTGATTCAAGGATGACATGGCCTCAGAACTCCAGACGGCTCCCGCTTTCATCTTAGGATTGGGTCCAAATGGATACGGCCATGCTCGGAGCCTCGCTCGCGCGGGCGTTCCAGCGCTCGGCTTCTACTATTCCCGGCGACACTTCGGACGCTCTTCGCGGCTGCTCCATGCCTACCCCGTGGCGCGTTCGCTGTCTGCCGAAGGGCTGGCCAGCATCCTAATCGAGACAGCCGCCAGATTCCGTGGTCGGCCAGTGTTGTTCGCGGCCAGTGACGAGTTCGCGTTCCTTGTCGCGCAGGCACGAGAGCACCTCGCGGAACGTTTTGCGTTCCATTGGAACTTCGCCGAAACCGTTCTCAAGCTGTTCGATAAAGCTGAAATGATTCGCTTCTGTCAGCAAGCCGGAATCCTTTGTCCCAAGACTCATGTCACCAGCACGGCTGAAGACACTCGTCTAGCCGCTCAGGCGTTTTCCTTTCCTTGTGTGGTCAAACCGCTCCGGAGCTTTCGCACGGCATTCCCATCCGGTCGAAAGAACTATGTCGCTGCGTCGGCTCAAGATCTGCTTCAATTCTACGATCAGTATCCCGATTTGGTCGGCGCGACTCTTTGGCAAGAAGTCATCGACGGCCCAGATGAGGAGATCTACCAATGCAACGTATTGGTTGCGGAATCAGGCGCCGTCCGCCAAATCTGCGGCGTAAGAAAACTTCGCCAATACCCGCGCGGATTTGGGAACATGTGCTTCGGTCGCACCGAGACCAACGGCATCGTCGTGTTGGAGAGTTTGAGACTCCTTCGTTTCTTGCGTTATCGGGGGTTCGCGTCGATCGAGTTCAAGCGGCGGGCTAGCGACAATCGTTATTACTTCATTGAGATGAACGCCCGCCTGCCCCGATATTGCGGCCTGTTAGCTGATGCGGGCGTGAACTTGCCGCACCTGGGATACCTGGATCTAACGCCCGCCGCCCGCCGCTGCGACCCGGGCGTTCAACAACACGACAACGTGTATTGGCTGACTGCAGGCGAGGACTTTCTCTCTGTGCGCGAGAGCCGAGGCCTTCGGCCACGCGCATGGCTGCGCTGGATCCGTTCAGTTAGCCAGGCGCGATCTTTCGCCTGGTGGGATCAGCGAGATCCCCTGCCGTTTCTCCACTCGATTCTGAAGGGACGCGCTTCCGCAAAGGTTCACCGTTCGCCGAAGCCATCAGGGTCAAGGCCTGCCGAACGCGCGCATTCTGAACGTCGACGTTTCTTTGAAAGCCAGTACGAGAGTCCCGACGAAGTCGACTTGGGTGCGGAGACGTTTCTCATCTATGACATTATCCCGTCGCGCTTGAAATCGGCGGTTCCAATCCTCTTTTGTCCGGGCTGGATGGAGAATCCCCAAAACCACAAAGAGACTATTTACGCCCTGTACCTGGAGGGTCGACGGATGATATTTCCGGATTCGCCTCATGGCATCGAACCCGAACACCGAGGGAGCTTTCGTATTGCGGAGCTTCGCAAAGCCGCTGTCCTGACATCGACGCTACGATTACGAGGCATCAGTGAAGTGGATGCGATTGCCCATTCGGAGGGAGCGATCAACCTCGCGATCGCTGCAACGGCCGACGGTGCGCCACGCTTCCGCAACATCGTCTTGCACAGTCCGGCTGGGTTGTGCGGTGCTGGGAATATCCTCGAGGGAGCGTGGCGCGCTTGGCAAGAAGCGAGACAGGAGAGGAGACGACAAGCGTTGCAAGCTACCGAGCGTCAGTTATTCCGGGATCCTCGCCGAAGGAGGATGTACTTCTGCACGACACTAGCTCAGACTCTTGCCGAGGCCCGCGCTATTGCGGAAGCGGATATTCGCGACATGCTAGTCTACCTAAGACGACGCGGAACGGGCATCGCTATCATTCACGGCGCTGACGATCGCTTGTTCAGAATGGAGGAGATGCAAAAGCACGTAGACGCCGGAATGGTTGACGGATTCTATTCCGTGGAAGGAGGACACCGGCAGATTCTCCTGGAACCTACACGCCACGCGCGACTTGCCAGCAACGCCTTGTTGGCGCTCGAACGGAAGCGAGACCAGTACCATGCGGTCTGTATGACAAGATGACCCGCTGGCCCAATTGCGTGGGACAAGTTTCGCGTCTAAACTGAACTCATGGACTTAACCCAGGAGAAAGAACAGCAAGCGCAACTCGAACTCGTGTACACGTTATTTTGCGACGACGTGCGACTGGAGGTCGGCAACAAGCTTTCGTACATGGGCGTCTTTCAGAACATCGTCGTGCCGCAATTGCCGGTGTGGCTGCCGAAGCTCGCGGTGGTGAATCACTGGCGGGGTGAAGGCGCGCATCTGTCCGAAGTGCGAATCCTGATGCCGAATCGCCAGGAGGCGCTGGTCGTGTCGCAGCCGGCGCGCTTTGAGATCACGCACGACTCAGCCGACAACATCAGCTTTTTTGTGAACGTGACTTTTCCGGTTGCCGGCGAGTACCTGGTGCAGACGTTGATCGATTCGAACCTGTTTGAAGAGCGCGTGCTGACCGTGTCTGATCAGCAGTTGATCGCGTCTGAAGACGAAGGGTCAGAGGCCGTGAACTAAGAAAAGGTTTTGCGAACCCGTTTCGAGCGCGCCCCGGCGTCAGAATTTTCAGGCGAGCTCGTATTGTTTGATTTTGTAATTTAGCGTCGTCGTTCCCAGTCCCAGCATCAGATCCGGAGTCACTCTAGGGACGCTCGAACTTGTGGGCTGGTTCCAAGTTTTTCGCCGGCGAGTAGAATCCGTTCAACGCCGGGACGAGGACGTGGCCTTTGCTGAGAGCATTTCAGCGATTTCAGCGAGTCCGTAGCGGCTTGCGTTCCGGCCCCTGGCCAGCAAGAGCGAACGGTGTCCGAGCAGGATGTAAGCGGCGAGGGCGTCGCGCAGGTTGTGTGATTTGATCGAAGCGAGATGTCGTCTGGCCGTCGATGCGTCACCGCGAGCGAACGTGCCCGTCAGGGCGCGTGCGGGGTCTCCGGTTGCGAGGTTCCCGGTAGTGCTTTCCAACAATGGCAGCAGAATCTGACGCGACCGGCGCCGTGAAAGTCCGCAGTTAACCAGCATCTCCAAAGCGATGTCGAACAAAGCGACGACGTGCCCCGACGCGGTCACGGCGGCTGCATGATAAAGCGCTTTCGCGCCCGGACTGATCGAGAAACTCTGTCCGCCGAGATTTGCAACTACTGACTTGGCGGCGCGCACGGCCAGGTGATCGCCTTCGATCGCGAAGAAAGCGTTTCGAAATGCGTCTGAGCCGGCGCGAGAATCGCTGATGGAGACCAGCGGATGCAGCGAGCCGATCGCGAAACCTACGCGTTGCAGCGGCGACAAGACATCGGCAGATAGCGCCCCGCTGGTGTGCAAAGCTACGCGACGGACAGAACGGCGGTGTCGTAGCCCAACGTCTTGCGAATCAAAGAGACCTGCGAGTTGCTCAGCGACCGACGCGATTGCATCATCCGGAGTTGAGATGAGGACGAGAGCGCAGCGACTGAGCCGAACGGTTTGGCTGGGTGGAAGCCGATTAATTTGCCGAGCGGTCAGCCCGGCAGTGTAATTGCCGATCAGTTTGGCGGCGCGGTGCGCGCTGGTTCGGCGCCGGGCAACCACGACTTCAACTCGATATCCCGCGTTGTTCAGCGCCTGGCCAAGCGCGGCTCCGAGCCGGCCAGCACCGATGACAGCCACGACAGGCTTCCGGTCCCGACCTGTCGAGGGTAGTCGGGCGCGGCTGAACTTCTTTCCAGATTTTCTGGCGTTCTTAACCATCCAAGGCAAGTCGGAATGTATCACTCGGCTGACAATGCCGCAATTGCGTAGGCTTTTCGCTTTCGGTGGACTATAATGCGGAGTCCGAAGCCGAGCCGTGTCAGAAGCCCGCGCGTGAGCAAGGGCAATCGGGGCCGTTGGAAATAACCGAATAATTTTACCCGACCCAGTTTTCCGAAATTGCGCAACCTCGGCGCGAAACATGGCATCATAGCGGTGCGTTCGTTGCAAGCAGTGCTGGCGCCTCAAAGTGCTGCCGCTTAAGAAGAAACAAAGGCGGCCGTCAAGATCGATGGTAACGGCCCACCGAGAGACGGAGCTCTCCCGGCCTCGAAATTTTGGAGGTTTAAATGAAAAGACACCTCTCTCGCGCCGTCACTGCGATTGGCTTGGGACTGAGTTTGTGGATAGCGACCGTGGCCGCCCTGGCCGCACCACAAAGCCAGGATCAAACAAAGAGTCAGGACCCAACGAAGCAATCTTCGGCCCAGAAAGACAAGACCGCCGCAGACAAGACACTGCAACCTGCCACACAAACCGCGAGCAATAAGCCGCTCTCAACCAACGACGACCCGACCATGATCGGGAAACGGAACATCAACAAAGGTCTCTGGGGCAAGATTGCCGCGGGCACCGAAAAGGAAGTGCGCGCGGGCCGGATGCTGGCCGCCGAAGTCGATAAGGAAGCCAAGTTCATCGACGATCCAATAATTACCGAATATGTGAATCGAGTGGGCCAGAACATCGTGCTGCACTCTGACGCCAAGGTTCCTTTTACGATCAAAGTGATTGATTCCGACGAAGTGAACGCCTTTGCGCTGCCGGGGGGGTTCTTTTATGTAAACAAGGGACTGCTGCTGGCGGCCGATAACGAAGCCGAGTTGGCCGGCGTCATGGCGCACGAGATTGCTCACGTTGCGGCGCGTCACTACATGGAGATGCAGAGAAAGGACGAAGCCTGGAACATCGCCACCCTAGCCGGCATCATATTTGGTGGCCCGATTCTAGGCAACATTCTTTACAACGGCGGCGGCTTTTTTGAAGGCATGGGAATGCTCAAGTTTACCCGCAGCGCCGAAGCAGAAGCGGACAAGCTCGGCGTCCAATACATGTGGGCTGCCGGTTACGATCCGACCGCCATGGCCACGATGTTCGAGAAGCTGGAAGCCAAGAACAAGAAGAAGCCAGGCACGCTCGCGAAAATGTTTACGGACCATCCCGCCCCTGCGGATCGGCGAGCGGCGGCGTTGTCTTTGGCCGCGCGTTTTCCGGAAAAAGAGGAATACGTCATCAGTTCATCGGAGTTTCAGCGCGTCAAGAATCGTCTGTTGAGATTGTCTAATGCGCGCGCATCTTCGACCGGAACGATTGCCGGGAGCGAAGACGGTACGCCCGGACGTCCTACGCTGAAACGGCGCGCACCAACGCCTGACGATTCGACGACGACGCCGGACGATCAGAAGAAGCCGGACAGCAGTAAACCTGCGCCGCCAACGTTGAAGCCACAAGGGCAGCCGCAACCCTCTCCGACGCCACAACCGTAACAGTGAGCGGTGAGCAGTGAGCAGTAGGTAGTAAGCGGGGCATTAGCCCGACCGTCAGGGAGGGCTCAGGATCAAGAAAGGCTCTCAAGCAACTCTGCTTGAGAGCCTTTTTCTACTTTGCTGAGAGCACGGACATCTGGTCAGCACAGCGCGCAAAGCGCGTTCAATCACTCTACAAGCTCTTCACGGCTCGCGATACTGCGCCACGACCGGCGTTGTCGCGGCCGTGGTTGGGGGTTCTTTACGCACGACGCTCGTAAAGAAGGCCCGAAAGTAACCATACATCGAAAAGACCGCCGAGATTACGACGACCCAAAGCATGGCTCGACCGGCGGTATAGATCAGAATCTGCCAGTCATTCCAGGTTGTGTAGGCGGGTCCGAGCAGATGCGACCAGGCATCGCGCAACTCAGGCACAGTCCAGAACTGAATCGCGGGAAACGGCTTGCCGAAATTTGAAACGTGTGGCGCGCCGCCTGATGGCGACAGCGACAGAATCAGCAAACCCACGGTTACCACTTGCGCCACCATCTTGAACTTGCCCATCTTCGACGCCGAGATCACCACGCCGTCCGTCGCGGCAATCGACCGCAAACCCGTGACCGCGAACTCTCGTCCGACGATGATCACGACTGCCCAGGCAGGCGCCAGGTGATTTTCGACGAGCGAAATCAGCGCCGCGGAAATCAGAAGCTTGTCAGCGATTGGATCGAGCAGCTTGCCTAGTTTGGAGACTTGCTTACGCCGGCGCGCAATCTTGCCATCGAAATAATCCGTCAACGATGCGGCGACGAAAATCGCCAGCGCCAGAATGTAGCGCGGCACGCCGAGATTCTCGGACAGCGGCGTCAGCAGCACCACCACCAGCAGCGGCACGATAAAGATTCGCGAAAGCGTTAGCGCGTTAGGAAGATTCACTCAAGAACTCCATGGCCCATCTTTCGAAATGACGATCAACCTTATGAAGATGTTCCGGCAAGCCGAGTCTATGGTTCGTTGTTTTTCGTGTCAAGACGACGCTTTGTGTGCTTGCCGCGACGCGAATTGCTCGGATAGAATAGCAGGTTCTGCGTCACGCGAAATTCTTATCTGTGGCGATGAACTTCGCTTTCAAGCGTTATGGCAATCGACCGCATCACCGTCCGGGGGGCTCGCCAGCACAACCTCAGGAACATCAACGTTGATATTCCGCGCGACAAATTGACCGTCATCACCGGCCTTTCCGGCTCAGGTAAATCGTCGCTGGCGTTCGATACGATCTACGCGGAAGGCCAGCGCCGCTACGTCGAATCGCTGTCAGCCTACGCACGCCAGTTTCTCGATCAGCTTGAGAAACCCGACGTCGATTCAGTCGAAGGATTGTCGCCCGCGATCTCGATCGAACAGAAGACGGTTGCGCGCAGCCCGCGCTCGACGATCGGCACCGTTACAGAGATTTACGATTACCTGCGCCTGCTGTTTTCGTCGATTGGCCAGCCGCACTGCTACCTGTGCGGCGCGGCGATTACCCGGCAAAGCGTCGACCAAATCCTGCAAAGCGTCCTCGCGCTGCCCGAAGGCGAGCGCGTCATGATCCTGGCGCCGATCGTTCGCGGCCGCAAAGGCGAATTCAAGAAGGAGCTGGCCAAGCTGGCGAAAGACGGATTCATTCGCGCGCGCGTCGATGGCGAGTTGCGCTCGTTGGATGAAGAGATTCGTCTGGACAAGCGCCGCAATCACTCGATCGAAGCGGTCATCGATCGCTTGCTGATCAAATCCGGCATCGGCGCGCGTCTGGGCGAATCGCTGCGCACGGCTTTGAAACTGACGGGCGGCGCGGTGCTGGTTTCGGTGATCGACGGGGAAGAGAAGTTGTACTCGGAAAAGATGGCCTGCGTGAATTGCGGCATCAACGTGCCGCCGCTCGAGCCGCGCTCGTTCTCGTTCAACTCGGCTTACGGCGCCTGTCGCCACTGCAACGGTCTTGGCGGCGTTTTGGAAATCGATCCGGGAAAACTGATTCCGAACGCGGGAGAAGTTCCCGACAAACTCGCTTTCATCGGTCCTGCCGACAAATCCGGATCCGCTTATCTGCGCAGCGCTTTGCTGGCGGTGATTCAACACTTCAAAGCTGATCCGAATACGGCGTTCGGCGAGTTGCCGAAAGAAGCCCGCGAATCATTCCTGAATGGTCTGCCGGCGCAGCTTCGCTTTCGTCAGGGCTTGTATTCGTACAAGGGTTACTGGCAGGGCGCGCTGCCGTGGTTGCGCGACCGTTTGACAAATCCGCCGAGCGAGAAAGTCCGCGTGGCGCTGGAAGAGATGGTTTCGCCGGCCGTCTGTCGTGAATGCAAAGGCCTGCGTTTGCGCGCGGACTCGCTCTCAGTGCGCGTCGCCGGCCGCGGGATTGCCGACTACACCTCGATGACGATCGAAGACGCCGTCAAAGCGTTCGATCGGGTCAAGCTCGACAAGCGCGAAGAGAAGATCGCCGGGTTGGTGTTGCGCGAGATCAAGGCAAGACTTCGCTTTCTGGAAACGGTGGGGCTGGGTTATCTGACTTTGGATCGGCCGTCGGCGACTCTGTCTGGCGGCGAAGGCCAGCGCATACGCCTGGCCACGCAGATCGGCTCGCAACTGCGCGGCGTTCTTTACGTGCTCGACGAGCCTTCGATTGGTCTGCATCCCCGCGACAATCGGCGTTTGCTGGACACGCTTTCGGCGTTGCGAGATCTCGGCAACACGGTGCTAGTCGTCGAGCATGACGAAGAAACCATACGCCGCGCGGATTACGTCGTCGATCTCGGGCCGGGCGCGGGCACGCACGGTGGCGCGGTCGTCGCGTTCGGAACGCCGGAAGCCGTGGCCGCCAATCCCGATTCGATCACCGGCCTGTACATCCGCGGCGAGCTGAAAATTCCGGTTCCTGTGGACCGGCGTTCGCCCAACGGAAAAGCGATCACGATTCGCGGTGCGACCCACAACAACCTGGACGAGATCGACGTGGCGTTTCCGCTGGGCCTTTTCACCGTCGTGACTGGCGTTTCCGGCTCTGGCAAATCAACGTTGGTGGCCGACATTCTTTATCGCGCACTGGCTAAGAATCTTTACGGCTCGCTCGCCGAGCCAGGCGCGCACGCATCGATCGAAGGGCTGGAGCACATCGACAAAGTGATCGAGATCGATCAGTCTCCAATCGGGCGTACGCCGCGATCGAATCCGGCAACTTACACCGGATTGTTCACGCCAATTCGCGAGCTATACGCGATGCTGCCGGAATCGCGCGAGCGCGGATACAAGCCCGGCCGCTTCTCGTTCAATGTTAAAGGCGGCCGCTGCGAAGCCTGTGAAGGCGAGGGCATGAAACGCATCGAGATGAATTTTCTCCCCGACGTTTACGTGCTCTGCGACGTGTGTCGCGCCGCGCGTTACAATCGCGAGACGCTCTCGGTTAAGTACAAGGGCAAGTCGATCGCCGAACTCCTGGATACCACTGTCGAGGAAGCGCTGCCGGTGCTCGAAAACATTCCGCAGATTAAGCCGAAGCTGCAGACGCTCCTGGATGTCGGACTTGGCTACATCAAACTTGGGCAGTCGGCGACGACGCTTTCCGGCGGTGAAGCGCAGCGCATCAAGCTGGCGAAGGAACTTTCAAAGCGCGCGACCGGCAGAACGATCTACATTCTCGACGAACCGACAACCGGGCTGCACTTTGCCGATGTGCACAAACTGCTCGACGTGCTGCAGCGTCTGGTCACTGTCGGAAACACGGTCATTGTCATCGAACATAATCTCGACGTGATCAAGAGTGCTGACTACATCATCGATCTCGGCCCCGAAGGCGGCGCGCACGGCGGCCGCGTAGTGGCCAGCGGCACGCCGGAAGAAGTTGCGGCGGTGCGGCGTTCGCACACCGGGCACGTGCTCAAGCCCCTGCTCAACGGAAACACGAAACGCAATGGTCGCGGCCCGCGCAAAGATCAAAAAGATCGCTGATGACCCGTGGTATACTTACGTCTATGGAATCGTCTTTAGACGAGATCAAATTGGACAAGACCGCATTCGAAGTTTTCTCTTCCTTCGAGGAAGCCGAAGCTGCCGATCGGGCTTACTGGCACTCGCGCACTCCAGAGGAGAGATTGCTGGCAGTTGAACTCATGCGACAAAGCGCCTATGGCTACGATCCGGCTACCGCCAGACTTCAAAGAGTTCTTGAGATTGCTCAACTCGAACGCAGTTGAGTATCTGCTCATCGGCGGCTATGCGGTCGGTTATTATGGCTATCCGCGTCCCACTGGAGACATGGACGTTTGGATCGCCAGAACCCCCGATAATGCGCAGAGCGTTGTTGATGCCTTGCGGGAGTTTGGCTTCGATTGTCCGGTTGAGATTCTCCTTAGAGAGAATGAAGTGGTCCGGATGGGTGTGCCACCATTCCGGCTTGAGATTCTGACAACAATTAGCGGCGTGGACTTTTCGGCATGTTACGCAGAACGACTTCAAGTGCTGCTCGACGAGGTTGAAGTCAGTCTAATCAGTTTGTCTCACTTGAAAGTTAACAAGAAGGCTAGCGGGAGATCGAAGGACGTTGCCGATCTCGAAAACCTTCCTTGAGACGGTCAATTTAGCAATCGTGGCCAATCGCATCTCAGCAATCGTCACCGACAGTCTTGAAGTAAAGCGTCGATTCTTCGACGAGCACGCCGATGACGTTCAGCGTGCCGCCGAGATGATCGCGGCGGTCTTCAACGCTGGCGGCAAACTTCTGCTCTTCGGCAACGGCGGCTCCGCGGCGGACGCGCAGCACATTGCGGGCGAACTTGTTAATCGATTCCTGCTGAAACGGCGCGCGCTGCCGGCGGTCGCGCTAACGACTGATGGCGGAGTGCTAACGTGCATCGCCAACGACACCGGATTCGAGAACGTCTTTGCGCGACAGATTGAAGCGCTGGGCGCGAAGGGCGATATTTGTCTCGCGATCTCAACCTCAGGAACTTCGCCGAACATAGTTGCGGCTTGCGAGCAAGCGCGGGAGCAGGGAATCAGGGTGATTGGCTTGCTCGGCCGCGACGGCGGCAGCGTGAAATCACTTTGCGATCTTGCGCTGATCGTCGAAAGCGACGACACGCAACGCATTCAGGAAACGCACAACTTGATCGGACATATCCTGTGTGAATTGATCGAGGCTCAGTTATTTCCTGTGTAGAACCGCTTGCGCGGGGCAAGCGGTGTCAGAAGCCCGCGCGTCAGCAAGGGCTAGAAACAATCGCGCTACATTCAGGCAGGGATGCCTGCGCTCGATAACACATGTCGATCTACGAAGACCTTCCGCCGATTAGCCTTGATGGAGTCAGCACCTATCCGCTCGCTTCGCGGCCGAGCAAAGTAACGGTCGAAGATTTCGCTGCGCCGGTGACAGAGGATTCTTCGCTGCGCGATTATCTCGACTCGCTCCCGAATATTTTGGCAGTTCAGAGCCTGCGCGATCTCGCGGCGCGAATGCGACGCGCCCGCGAGGCGAGCAAACCGATTATCTGGGGTCTGGGCGGCCATGTGATCAAGACGGGCCTCGCGCCGGTCATCCTCGACCTAATGCGCCGCGGTTTTGTCACGGCCATCGCCGGAAACGGTTCAGTCCTGGTCCACGACGCTGAAATCGCGATGGTCGGATCGACTTCCGAAGACGTGGATGCCACGCTGGGCGCCGGCGCGTTTGGTGGCGCGGAAGAAACGGGAAGACTCTTGAATGGCGCAGCGGGCGATGGCGCGCGCGAAGGGCTTGGGTTGGGCGAGGCGCTTGGTCGCGCGCTGCTCCGGCTGAAGCCGAAACACGAGGATCTTTCGCTGCTTTGTGCCGCGTATAAAGCGCGGGTGCCTTTCACGGCGCATGTGACCATAGGCGGCGACATCGCGCACTTTCACAAGACGGTCGATGGCGCGGCGCTGGGTGCTACGTCGCACACCGATTTTCGCTTGCTCGCTGAGATTGTCAGACGAATGGACGGCGGCGGCGTCTATCTCAATATCGGTTCAGCCGTGACCATGCCGGAAGTTTTTCTCAAATGCCTGACGCTGGTGCGCAACCTGGGTCATTCGTTGCATGACCTTACGACCGCGAACTTTGATTTCATCCAGTCGTACCGTCCGCTGACGAATGTCGTCCATCGTCCCAACGCAGACGGCGCGGGTCGCGGCTTTGCGATCACCGGGCATCATGAATTGACGATTCCGCTGCTGGCGGCTGAACTCATCTGTGGATCAAGATCAGGGCAGCCTCGCTAATCAATTTAAGTCCGGCCAGGACCAACACGACGGAAAGCCATCGCCTGATGCCCGCGATCGGCAACACCCGCGTCCCCAACTCAGTTCCAATCCACCCGCCGATCAGGGCGGCGGGCGCCCAGAACGTTATGTCGTTGGCAATGAAAGACACCGCCGACACATGACCGAGCAAACCGGCAACTGAGTTGACCAGAATGAATGCCGCCGCCACGCCCGAAGTCTCTTTCGTTGTGGTCCAATGCATCAGCAGTAACACTGGGCTGAGAAAGATGCCGCCGCCGACGCCGGTCAGGCCCGAGAGCAAACCAATCACGGCGCCCAAACACAGCGCGATCCAGATCGGGACCAGCGTCGCGTCTTCGTTCTCTGCGGCTACTCTGGCGCTGAAAAACAGACGCACCGCGCTATATAGCAAGACGACGCCGACAATTGATTTGTAAATCGAGTCGGGCAAAGTGAGACTGCCGCCGATGAACGACGCGGGAATTGAAGCCAGCGCCAAAGGCCAGAACGTGCGCCAGGAGAAAAATCCGGCGCGATAAAAACGAATAGTACCGATGAGGGCGACGATAATATTCAGCGTCAGGGCCGTCGGCTTCATCACGATTGGGGCCACGCCAAAGAGGGCCATGGCCGCGAGATAGCCGGACGCGCCGGCGTGGCCGACCGTCGAATAAAGCAATGCGACGACGAAAATGAGGACTGCGATCGCCAGCGCGATTATGGTGCCAGAATCCAAAGTCGAAGTACCCGAAACGAAGGATTAGAAGAAACGCGGCGATGAAAGCATGGCGAAGACCGTAAAGTCCAGCCTTCGCCTTATCAACGTCGCTTTTGCCGGGAGTCACCGAGAGTTGTAATCCACAACTCAATCGTTCATATTTCAATCAAGGGATTCGATCTGCTTTCGATCAAGGATATGGACAAGATCAAGACCGAACATTTTCGACGGCTCTTGTTGACCGAGTTGCGTCGTCACGCGCGCCTGGTAGGCGACGATCAGGCGGCGGCCATCGACGCCGCGGATGACGGCGCGAAAGAAAGCGCCGACTTGTCTTTACGAGATGTGATTGAGGAACTCGCTTTGAAACTCGGCGAGCGAGAATCGCAGATGGTGGCGGACATCGATCAGGCCTTGATGCGTCTGGACGAAGGAAGCTATGGATTGTGCGTACGCTGCGGCAAAACGATCGACGAGCGCCGACTTGAGGCCGTTCCCACGGCTCGCTATGACGCCATCTGCCAGGCAGCAATTGAACAAGCGAATGGTAAGAACGAGCGGCCCACAATCTAATTAGCGGCTTTTTGAAAAGAAGAGAAGTTCCGGCAAGCTAAGTCCTGGCGTTAGCCATCGACTTTCGGTAATCCTCGCCCTCGATCACCACGGTCTTGCACATCTCGTATAGTCGCGAGCGCAGCGCCGTGCCAATCCGATCCTCGAGGATCTCGCCTATATCTTTTTCGTTCTTGCGCGTGTCGAGATAATTGGTCGTGAAGATCGTCAGCCGCTTGTCATTGTAGCGGGTGTTGATTATTTGCATCATCGTGTCGCGCACCCAGTTGGTTGGCTTTGATGCTCCCAGTTCATCGAGCACGAGAACGTCGGCGTCGAAAACCGGCTGAAGCACTTTCAGCTCTGAAGTTTGCGAAACAGGATTGTAGGAATCCTGTATCTGTCGCAACAACGCTCCGAATTGGTAGAACAAACCGTGCGCCTGATAGCGCTCGATCAGTTCGCGGAGAATCGCCACCGCCAGGTGGGTTTTGCCGACCCCGACAGCACCGATGAAGACCAAGCCGCGGCCATCAATCACCAGATAGTCGTCGAGTATCCGCTGAGCTTCGGCCTTGGCGATCCATTTTGAAGTCTCAGAGTCGGCAGCTTTGTAATCCTGCAGCGTGCAATGTTGATATCGCGGCGGAATATGCGCCGAGCGAAATAGACGCTGACGCTGATCCATAGTCTGGCACCGGCAACGCCGCGCGCCGACTTCGGGCACGACCTCCATTCCGGTCCCAAAACAATATTGACAGTTAGGATCCTGAACACTCGGCGGCCTTTCGGTTTCCGGACGTTCGTCGGGCGCCGGAGCAGCCCCGTCGGCCGCGCCGGTTACAATTCTCAAACGCTTATTCTTTGACTTCTCTGATGGCATCGTCAGAAAACTATTTGGCGAAATCCCGGGAACCAGTGTCTACCCTGTTAGAGCGTGGGCAGATTATAGCATCGCCACGGCGAGACTGAACGAAGTCGAGCAGTTATTTCTCCGAGCGCGTCGAAGTGGCACGGGCGTCCCGCCCGTGAACCACGCGCAAGATGCACGTGCCACAGCTTAAAGACCTACTACCGACTTGCATTTTGATTAAGGGCTGGGTAAACAATGCTCTAAGCAATAATTGGATAGTTATGAGCTTCATTCAACGATTACTGAACAAACTTGGTTTGGCGAACGCTCACGCCGATCGGCACCCCATCCGGATTTTCCTGCTCGAAGACGACGAGCGGCGTTGCGAATGGTTTGCAAAGCGCTTCAAGGGCGATGAGCTTGATGTCTCCTGTGAGGTCGAGTCTGCGAAGGAACTGTTGCAGACGCGAACGTATGATTCGATCTTTCTCGATCACGATCTAATGCCCGAGCATTACGGCGCGACTGAGGCCGACGACGAGCGCACGGGTTATGCAATCGCCGCGTTTCTCGCTTCGCGTCCTGACCTCCAGCGCGCGGCAACTATCATGGTGCACAGTTTTAATGCCGATGGCGCGATGCGCATGGTCGAAGAACTTCGCGGCGCCGGTCGACAAGCCGAGTACATTCCATTTCATTTCCTGGAAGATCGAATTCGAAATTTCTGGCCGCGGTGAAGCGCAAAAGAGCGAAGGGCAAAGAGCTAAGGGTTTGACTCCCTTTGCGCTTTGCCCTTCGCTCCTTGCTCTTTGGTGGCCAGGGACGGAATCGAACCGCCGACGCCGGCCTTTTCAGGGCCGCGCTCTACCAACTGAGCTACCTGGCCGAAGCGAGGAAGACTTGGCAGTATAGAAATCGCGACCGAAGAGTGTCAACCGAAGCGGCCCTCGAAAGTAGTGTCCCGACTTCCCGGTGTTTAGAGTAACAACTTCAGTTGGGTTCTTTTTTTAGCAGCAGAAAGGCCCAACCAGAGTTGGTACTCTGAACACCGCTTCCGAGATTCGCGAATTCGGCAAAGAAAATGGACTCAGTGCGCCTCTCGAACAAAGACGTTGACTGTCGTCTACTGAGGAGTATAATTCGTCTCGCCGGGTGGGGCTGACTCGAAGAGCCCAGCCAGTCGCAAGACAGCTATCCGGTGCTTGAACAAAGTGCCCGCCAGTGCCAGCTCGGCCGTCGAATCGCGCCCTCCGTGATCGCTACCTTCGAGCTGGCACTCGTTTTTTTGAGGCTTGTACTAATAAGAAAAGCGGCCTCGGTTGACCTGAAGCCGCTTTCTTTTCGTATGGTTAACGGAGCGTGCGGCTCACATTCCCATGCCGCTCATTCCGCCCATGCCGCCGGGCATCGGAGCCTTGCCCTCTTCATCAGGAATCTCCGAAACCATGGCTTCGGTTGTGAGCATGAGTCCAGCGATTGACGCCGCGTTCTGCAGCGCCGTGCGGGTAACCTTCGTGGGATCGATGACACCTGCCTTCACCAGATCTTCGTACACCTCGGTCTCGGCGTTGAATCCGAAGTTGTCGTTCTTATCGCCGCGAATGCGCTCGACGACAACTGCGCCTTCTTTGCCGGCGTTCTGAACAATCTGGCGCAGAGGCTCTTCGAGGGCGCGCTTCACAATCGTCACGCCGATCTGTTCGTCAGGGTCGCCGTCCTTGGTCAGGTCGAGCTTCTCGAGCGCCTTTGCCGCGCGCACCAGCGTCACGCCGCCGCCAGGTACGATACCCTCTTCGACGGCCGCCCGAGTCGCGTGCATGGCATCCTCTACGCGCGCCTTTTTCTCCTTCATCTCAGTCTCGGTCGCCGCTCCGACTTTGATTACGGCAACGCCGCCGACGAGCTTCGCGAGTCGTTCCTGCAGCTTCTCGCGATCGTAATCCGACGTCGTTTCTTCGATCTGAGCCCGGATTGTCTTGACGCGGCCTTCAATGTCAGCTTGCTTGCCCGCGCCTTCGACGATCGTGGTGTTGTCTTTGTCGATAGTTATTTTCTTGGCGCGGCCGAGATCTGAAAGTTGAACGTTCTCGAGCTTGATGCCGAGGTCTTCGCTGATGACCTTGCCGCCGGTGAGAATCCCGATGTCTTCGAGCATCGCCTTGCGGCGATCGCCAAAGCCCGGCGCCTTGACGGCCGCGATGTTCAGCGTGCCGCGAAGCTTGTTGACCACGAGAGTCGCCAGCGCTTCGCCTTCCACGTCTTCCGCGATCAGCAGCATCGGCTTGCCCAGCTTGGCAACCTGTTCGAGTAAGGGCAGCAGGTCCTTCATCGAGCTGATCTTCTTTTCATGAATCAGAATCAGCGCGTTCTCAAGGCTGCACTCCATGCGCTCCGCATCGGTAACGAAGTAAGGGCTGAGATAGCCGCGGTCAAACTGCATGCCCTCGACTACTTCCAGCGCGGTCTCCATCGTCCTCGATTCTTCGACTGTGATCACGCCGTCCTTGCCTACTTGATCCATAGCTTCGGCGATAATCGTGCCGATGGTGGCGTCGCCGTTTGCGGAAACTGTGCCGACCTGGGCGATCATGGCGTTGCCCTTGACCGGTTTCGAAAGGCGCTGAATCTCCGTGATCACACGCGCTACCGCCTTGTCGATGCCGCGCTTGAGCGCCATCGGATTCGCGCCCGCGGCGACAGTCTTTACGCCCTCGCGGAAAATCGCCTGAGCCAGCACGGTGGCAGTGGTGGTGCCGTCACCGGCAACGTCCGAAGTCTTGGAAGCGACTTCGCGCACCATCTGCGCGCCCATGTTTTCCATCGGATCCTTCAAGTCGATCTCTTTTGCAACCGTCACGCCGTCCTTGGTAATCGTCGGCGATCCAAACTTCTTGTCGATCACTACGTTGCGACCCTTGGGTCCCAGGGTGATCTTGACTGCATCGGCGAGCTGGTTGATACCGCGCAAGATTGCTGCGCGCGACTCCTCGCCCTGAACTACTTGCTTTGCCATTTGCTTTTCTTCTCCTGACTAAATAGTTTCGTTGATTATCAAAAAAAGGGACCAAAGTCTTTGCGGACTATTTGGCGCCTTTCTTGCTCGCAGCGCGTTGGATGATTCCCAAAATCTCGTCCTCGCGCATGATCAAGAGCTCCTCGTTATCGATCTTGACTTCCGAGCCGCTGTACTTTCCAAAAAGAACGCGGTCGCCGACGCGAACATCCAACGTCTGGCGCGTTCCGTCTTCGCGATACTTGCCTTCGCCGACGGCGACAACCTCACCTTCCTGGGGCTTCTCTTTTGCGGTGTCGGGAATGATAATCCCGCCGCGAACCTGCTCGCCTTCCTCAATGCGCCGCAAAATCACGCGGTCTTGAAGCGGCCTTATATTGATTGCCATGCTGCTAAAACTCTCCCTTCCTTCTCTGGTTTGGACACAAATCTGCTGAATATCAGCGTATCCCTTAGCTTCTCAGTTTTGGCACTCTGAAAATATGAGTGCCAACGAATATAGAAAGGATGGGGTGATCTTGTCAACCGCCGGGGTGGGCAGAAGAGTATCGCGCGTTCGAGGTGAACGGATGATTAATCGACAGGAAAACCGAAAGCCGGTTCGGGCGCTCCTGTAACGGAGGCCTGACTAGTGCGCTGGTTGGCTGATCTTAGGGTTGGGTTGCCGCGCGTGCCGAGCCCGTTCCTGTTGCCGATACGAATTGACTCGCTTCGAGATTGTGTTGCGGTGGATGCCGAGCGCGTCGGCGGTATTGGTGATGCGCTTCTTGTTGCGCGTGAAGGCCTTCTGAATATACAGCTTTTCGAACTCTTGCAGAGCTTCGTCGAGCATGATGTGTCCATCGAGCATCTCTTCGATAACTGCTTCCAATCGGGGGCGTATTTGCATTGAATCTCGCTCACCAGTTCAAAATTAAAGACTCTCGCCGACGAGTAATTGATAGGCTTCAAGGTAACGATCAGTCGTGGCCCGCGCCACTTCCGGGGGCAGAACCGGCGCGGGCGGCTGTTTGTTCCAATCAAGGCCTTCGAGAAAGTCGCGAACGAATTGCTTGTCGAACGAAGGCTGTGACTTGCCTGCCTGGTAACTGTCCGCCGGCCAGAAGCGCGAAGAATCCGGCGTCAGGACTTCGTCGATTAGAATAATGCGGCCGTCACGATCACGGCCAAACTCGAATTTCGTATCGGCAATAATGATTCCCCGGCCGCGTGCATAGGTGCTTGCTTCCTGATATATCCGCAGCGATATATCGCGCAGGAAATCGGTTGTCTCGCGGCCTACTATGTCGGCCATGCGCTGCTCGCTGATGTTCTCATCGTGTCCGGTGTCGGCCTTCGTTGCCGGAGTAAAGATCGGCTCGGCCAATTGTTCAGATTCGCGTAAATCAGCTGGCAACTTGTGCGCGCACACCTCCCCGGTTCGTTGATAATCTTTCCAGCCGGAACCTGACAGATAGCCGCGCACGACACATTCGACCGGGAAGACTTCAGTGCGCCTAACCAGCATCGAACGGCCGCCCAACTCGCCCACGTAATCGCGAACGACGGTAGGCATCTCCTCGATTTCAGTTGTCAGCAGGTGGTTGGGAACGATGTGCCCGAGCTTCGCGAACCAGAAACGCGAGAGCGCCGTGAGCACTTCGCCCTTGCGTTCGATCGGGGTCGGCAAAACGCAATCAAAAGCAGAGACACGATCCGTCGCGACGATCAGCAAACGGTCTTCCGTAACGGCGTAAACGTCGCGAACCTTGCCACGACGTACAAGCTTAAGATCGGAAAGAGCAGTTTCGATTACGGGGGCAACAGAAACCATTACATCATATTCTTTTTCGCAACTCAGATAAAAAATTTTGGCGAGCGCGATTGTGCGCATTCACCCGCACGCTGTCAAGAATGTGAGCGAAATAAAACTGATCGAGTTGCAGAGCGAGAGAAGTGCAGGAGTTGTGGCGCTGATTGCAGTCGAAAATCTATCAACTTGTTGCGTTGTATTTCGTCATTTGGCAACGGGGTCACGCAGACGCCGAATCTGATCGGCGTGATTGTGCGCGTGTGCAGCGTAAATCTTTAACCAGTCTTCGGGTGTGTAAGCTCCGCTTTCCGAATGTGTGCCTTCGCGCTGCCAATCGTCCTCGCTCATCAAATCAAACAGTTGCGCCGTCGTGGCGCGAGCGCTACGGAACGCTTCTAATGCGGGAGCCATATCGCGGTGGTTGTAATTCAATCGCGCGGCAAACGCTTCCTGGTCGTAGCCCTGAATCAAGGGATGATCTTCGACCAGCAGGCGCCGCAACCTCAGGGCGCTGGTGGTTTCACTGTCGGCGAGGTGATGAACTATTTCAGCCGCGCTCCATTTGCCGGGAATCGGATGCGCAGTCAACGAATCCGCGGGGAAGCCGTCCAAACTTTCAGCGACCTGGTTGTAACCATCCTTGTAACGGGCAATTAGTTCCTGTCTTTCCTGAGAAGTCATCAGCTGTGTGCTCCTAAACTGTCAGAAGCCCGCGCGTAAGCAAGGGCTAAACGAAAAATTCTTGCACCGGTAGTCCTAATGTCAGCGAGCCCTCCCTGACGGTCGGGCTTCTGACACTAGCGGCTCATCGTAAGCAGCGTGAAGCTGCCCGGAACCATTGGCGCCCGAGGCCGTGGCTGTTGCGCAGTTGCGGCCGGTGGTGGACCAAACTCGGCCGTCACAGTAAAGACCTGATGGGTCTTTGTGTCGAGGGCCATCGTGCGCGCGCGCACCTGGGTTGGGACAGTATCGACGACGCTAAATTTATCCGCTGAGTCTTCATGAACAACTGTCAGGGTTCCTTCGCCATTAGAGCTGAAAGCAAATCCGGTTTCTGGATCAAAGCCGGCGGCGTCGGTGCCCTGGCCGATGGGCAGGGTCGTGACGACTGCGCCGGTGTCAGCGTTCACGACCACCATCAACTTGTTGCTGCAGACGGAAAATAGACGCCTATGTTTGCGATCAAGGGCGAGACCACTCGGCCCTTCGCCCGGCGCAATCTTCCAGCGGTTATCGACCGTCAGCTTGTTGGAATCGAATTGAATTATTTCACTGGTGTCTTCGATGTTGACGAAGACATGGCCCTTTTCGTCGGCCGCGGCGAACTCTGGTTTGCCACCGAGTGAAATCGTGCCGGCTACGGTTCCAGTCTTCGCATCGATTGCGGTCGCGTCTTTGCTGCTGCCATTGAACGCGAAGACGCGCTTTGAAGCAGGATCGTAAATGATTGCGTCCGGGTTCTTGCCGGCGAGCGCGGTTCCTAAAACCTTCAGCGTCTTGGTGTCGAAGATCGTCACGTTATTATCGCGCCCGTCGCTGATGAAGCCTTTGTCCATGTCGGAGGCGATCGCGATCCCATGCACGCCGTTGGTGCCGGGGATGTCGCCGACGACTGCTGCCGAATCGGCGTCAACGACCATCACGTGCGTGCCACGTGAGATGTAAATCCGCCGCGCCTTGGCATCGACGGTGAGATAATCCCAACCGCCGTCACCACCCAGCACCGTTTTTTTTGAGACGTGATAGCCCGACGATCCAGCAGCCAGCGCCAGACTTGCCAACAACACCAGAACGCAGACGAAGAGAACGGATGAAAGAGATGTGCGCACGTTTCTTGACTCCTGTGACAAATCGATTTGGAACAAAGGCAAGCTACTCTCGTGCTTAGCTGATCGTCAAGCGGACGCAAGCGGCTTTGGGTCTACTCTTGCTCGCGCTTGTTTGCGGTCAGGTACTAAACTATTCTCAGTCAAAATCAAAACCGCGAGGACCGTATGAAAGAGTTCACCAAGACCGCACGCACCACTCTCAAACGTCTGCCGCAACGCGGCTTGTTTGATCGCGAGTCAATCAACCAAATTCTCGACGAGGGCTTTATCTGTCACGTCGGCTTTGCGGTTGAGGGCCAGCCATTCGTCATTCCCACCGGCTATGCGCGCGCGAGCGATCGACTCTTCATCCATGGTTCGCAGGCGAGCCGCATGCTGCGCACGGTGGGGCAGGGAATTGAAGTTTGCCTGACGGTGACCCTGATCGACGGTTTGGTGCTGGCGCGGTCCGCCTTTCATCATTCGATGAACTATCGAGCCGTGGTCGTGTTCGGCCGGGCGGCCGTAGTCGATCAGCGCGAAGAAAAGCTCGCCGCGCTCCGAGCTTTGTCCGAGCACATGATTCCCGGCCGCTGGGACGACGTGCGCGAGCCGAACGAGCGCGAGCTTCAATTGACAACGGTGCTCTCGCTGCCGCTCGACGAAGCTTCCGCTAAAGTGCGCACCGGCCCTCCGATCGATGACGAAGAAGATTACGAGATGTCCGTGTCCGTCTGGGCCGGAGTGATTCCGCTGCGACTGGTTGCGAACGCACCGATTCCTGATCCGCGCTTGCCAGCCGAGATCGATCCTCCGTCTTATGCGCTTGATTACTCGCGGTGACGCCTAAACGCCGAAAAGCGGCGCAGAATCAGCAATCAAGGGGTCGCGAGCCCTTTCGCCTTGCTACTTCCCCCGTAATAGTCCATAGTGGCTTACGGTTAATCCTTCTCTCGCGCATCGACGGTGATGCGCCCCGCGCACAAATCGATTAGCGCTGGCGTTTTGGATAGTTCGAGAGCAGGCTGATTTCAAACTACGAAGCCGCTCACTCTAGAGCATCCGAACCCGGTCCTTCGACTGCTACCGTTACACCGAAGCCATTCCGATTTCGCAGCTTCTTTGCATTCCCTTAAAAAGGGGAAAGGTATATCTCTATGTCAACGAAACTTTATGTTGGTAATCTCGCTTTCCAAACCACTAGCCAGGAGCTGCAGGAAATGTTTGCTACTGCCGGCACGGTTGAATCAGCGAGCGTCGTGGAAGACCGCGACACCGGACGTTCGCGAGGCTTTGGCTTCGTCGAAATGTCCACCAAGGAAGAGGCCACCTCAGCCATCGATCAGTTCAATGGTAAGGAACTCGGCGGACGCGCCCTGAAAGTCAACGAAGCCAAACCGCGCGAGAATCGCGGCGGTGGCGGCTTTGGCGGCGGCAACGGCGGCGGCGGCAATTACGGCGGCAAACGCTGGTAATAGCCAAGTAGGCAGTGAGCAGTTCCTTTGTGTCTCCCACGGTGAATTATGGCGCGAGAGCGTTAACCATAGCGGACACAGAGGACTGCTCTGTCACTCAATCATCAATCGCGACGATCGAAACAAATCGAAGCGTCGCCACATCAAAAGGAGTCTATGAAATTTTCTCAACTGGGACTTGCCCCCGCGCAACTGCGCGCCTGCGAGTCTCTCGGATACACCGAACCAACACCGATACAGCTACAGGCGATTCCTGTAGTTCTCAGCGGCCGAGATCTAATCGGCTGTGCCGAAACCGGCACAGGTAAGACAGCCGCATTTCTACTTCCCATCATTCAGAAGATCAGCGAACGAGCGCGACCCGGCGTCCGCGTGCTAGTGCTTGCGCCAACGCGCGAGCTGGCGCTTCAGATTCAACAGAATTATGGCGAGCTTAACCGCGTGAAGGCCAATCGCAGCACGATCGTGATCGGCGGCGCGAACATTAGAACGCAAATCGCCGATCTGCGGCGCGGCGTAAGTGTAGTGATTGCTACCCCGGGACGCTTGCTCGATCTAACCGAGCGCGGCGCAGTCAATTTGTCCGCCGTCGAAGTACTCGTTTTGGACGAAGCAGACCGCATGCTGGACATGGGTTTTCTGCCGGCAATTCGGCGAGTGCTCTCGCTTTTGCCGACGAAACGTCAGACGCTTTTGTTCTCAGCGACGATGTCGTCGAACATCGAGCAACTGGCGCGTTCGACGATGAAAGAACCAAAACTTATCGCAGTAAACCGGCGCGGAAGCGCCGCCACCATGGTCGAGCAGACGGCTTACCCGGTGGCCCAGGAATCAAAAACGGCATTGCTGCTTGATTTGCTGGAACGCGAAAAGTTCGAGCGAGTGCTGGTGTTTACCCGCACCCGCCGCGGAGCCGAACGCCTCTCGCACATTCTGACCGCGCGCGATCATAGCGCGAACCGCATCCATGCCGACCGCAGTCAACCGCAGCGCGAAGCTGCGTTGCGGGCGTTCAAAGACGGACGGACGCGCGTGCTCGTGGCTACCGACATTGCCGCGCGTGGATTGGACGTTGATTCTGTTTCGCACGTGATCAATTACGATGTGCCGGCCGCGCCGGAAGACTATGTACACCGCGTCGGCCGCACTGGCCGAGCGGGCAATCAGGGCCAGGCGATTACGATCGTCGCGCCGGCTGATGAGTTATCGATGCGAGCGATTGAGCGACTAACCGGTCAAGCGGTCAAGCGCGTCGTGCTGCCGGCTTTTGGCGGAGCACCAGCGCTGGTCGGCAACGCCGGCAAGCCGTTCACGCAATTCGCGCGCGGACGCAGCAGTTCAGTTCGTTCGTTTCGGCCGCGACGGGCAAGTCGATAAAGCAGAAGGCAGTAGGCAGTAGGCCGAGAAGCAGTTGGCAATTAGCTCAATTGCTTCCGGTCTGTTCCGCCCGGCCATTAGAACAAGTTCAAAGGAGAAACCTTTTGGCAAAAGACGACTTAGTTCCAGCAGAGGGCACGATAATCGACAAACAGCCCAACGCTTTTTTCAAAGTGCAGCTCGACAACAGTACCCACGTCGTGCTGGCGGCTATTTCCGGCAAGATGCGCAAGCATCGCATACGCATCCTGGTCGGCGATCGGGTCAGCGTAGAGATGTCGCCGTACGACCTCTCGCGCGGCCGCATCACCTATCGATTCAAGTAAGCGAACTCGGCGACGCGTGACGCGGAGCGGTGGTTTCGGCAACCAGATTTGACGTGATAAGTGGCGACGGGCAGCTTAGGCTGCCCGTTTCTCTTTTCAGGGGACAATGTAAGCGCCAAAGGCGCGTCATGCAGAAGCCTGGGCCAACGGCCCAGGTATGCATCGCAAAGATTAGATCGAGCCGCAACGCGGCGGAATAATTTCGATTCGTTTATCGCTTTCTAACGATCATTCCGCGCCTTCAGCGCTCAAGATGTTATTGGTTACCCAAAACCTGGCGTTGCCCCAGGGCGGGGTCCCCAGCCGAGCATCTCGGATGGGGTGCCAGACTCTTACATTTCGCGCCCTTGGCGCTTTCGAGCGCCATCTTCATTGCCGTGCATCCGCTGCCAGGTGCGCTCTCGTCCAGAACCCCGACTCCTCTCCCTTTGGGAGAGGTTGGGTGAGGGTGCGAAGCTTAGCGGATTCCGGAAGATCCTGATCCAGCCCAGCCCAAAGCCATCGATTGAGATCGAGAAACTGTGGACACGAAGTTTGGACATAGGACTCCTTTCTGCTCGGCAAGATTAATCAGAACACATTCCAGAGCTCGGAACGTTGATTATTGAAAATCGCAAAAATCGCATCAGGCCTGACCCCGGTTTCGGGTTCGCTCGACCGTTATCCAGCTTGATCCCCGGCGAGACTTCGGAAAGAATCCTATGCGTTGGGCGGTAAATGGCCGAAGGTTATCCATATGACACGACCAGAGATTTCAAACATCTCACCCTTCTTCATCGTGCATGACGCAGCGGCAGCACTCTCGTTTTATCGCGACCAGCTTGGATTTGAGATCACCTTTCAGGAGCCCGCTGACGATCCATTCTTTGGCATCGTGCGCAGGGGTGGCGCGATGATCATGCTCAAGAGCGTCGGTGTAGATCCACTCCCTAACTACAAGCGAGAGCCCGCGGCACGTTGGGACGCTTACCTTTACGTTCCTGATCCTGATGCGCTGGCGGCCGAATTTGCGTCGCGCAATGTCGAGTTTTCGGAACCACTCAAAGACACTCATGACGGATTGCGTGGGTTCGAGCTCAAGGACTCGGATGGCTACGTCTTGTTTTTCGGTCGTCCTCGGTCATGAGTGCCGGTCGAAACACGGTACCGGGAATTAGCATAGGCTTGACTGGCGAAGTCAAAAGGAGGACCAGAAATTCGATACCGCGGAATACTAATGTATAATGAAATTTATCTGGAACTTCTAGGATGAGAACATGAAAAAGTCGGGCGCGAGCCAAGGCCAGTCGGCATCGGAGCTCATCTCGAAAAGAATCGCCGAACTCGGGGACTGGCGCGGGGAAACCCTCAGCAGAATGCGCAAGCTCATCAAGGAAGCAGACCCGGACGTCGTCGAGGAGTGGAAGTGGATGGGCACTCCGATTTGGTCGCACGACGGCATCATCTGCACTGGCGAATCCTACAAGAATGTCGTGAAGCTTACCTTCTCCAAGGGCGCGTCTCTGAAGGATCCGGCCCGTCTCTTCAACTCGAGTCTCGACGGAAACGCACGCCGCGCGATCGACATCCACGAAGGAGAAGAAGTTGACGAGTCCGCCTTCAAGGCGCTCGTTCGCCAAGCGGTCGCCCTCAACAGTTCTGGCAAGTCGAAACCTTCGAAGAGAGCGAAGTCCTAAAGGGATTCCGCTCCCGAAACACGTCCGACATCGGGGTGGCGGAGGTGTCGTTCCGACGCACGGCCACCAGCGAGTACTTCGCCGAAGTTACCAGAAAGCGTCGTCTCCACGTTCACGCACATCCCGGAGACGGTACTCAGCGATCTTGCGAACCAGATCCTCTGGCAGGGACTTGTTGTAGGGAATCTGAAGCGTGCCCTTGGTAGCCTGGTGCTTTTCCAGTTCCCTGCGAAATGGCTCCAATCCCGCCGGCGTTGGCGTGAAGTTGAGGTGTGCTTTGTGCGCGGAGAACGCGAACAGGAATCGGGGCTCCACGAAGAAGGGGGTTCCCCACTTGATCGCCTCCTCGGCCTCCGGCGCGACGCTCTTGAGGATCGCGTACAGCCGGCGCAAATGCGGCTGGCCCTCGCGTGGGGCAGCCCGGATATACCCGGCGATCGTAGTCGGACGCTTGCTTGCCATCTCTTTTGCCTCAATTAGGGACGCATGTTGCCGGGCAACGTTGCAAATGAGCCGCGCGCCGTGTCGAGGATTGCCCAAGACCGTCGGGCGCGACGGCTCCAGCAGCAGGTTGCGTGTCAGGCCGGCCCGATCCCCACGCGCGGAGTCTTCATGAAGCCCGTCCAAGGTCCGCGCGTTTTGCGAAGCAGAATCTCGTCATGTTCTGAAATCACGTACCCCCGAAGCACCCCGACAACTTCGTAGCCGAGTCGATCGTACAGCCGTCTGGCAGCGGTGTTGAAGGACGACACGCACATGAACACGTTGGGACTATCTCGAGAGATCCGCGCCTCCGCCCATTGAATCAGTGATGCACCGAGGCCTTGCCCGCGGCAATCCTGTCGCACACAGACTGTCTGGATATATCCGGCGAATGGGCCTCGCATGTCGAGGATAACGAACCCCGCCACACCAGCGACATCGCGAACCACGTGCACTTCTTCACCCGGATCGGTGAGAACCGCTAGAGACATTTCGACCGTCCGTCCCAGCGTAATCCACGGCTCCGAACCAGCCATGAGCCGTGCGCACTCGGAAGCTTCGACAGTAGCAGCCAACGGTTGGATGTCAGGGTTCGACAACATGCTGATTCACCAAAATGTCGGAAGTCGGATCAACGGCCAGCGTTCACCAGCGGGCGCTCATCATTGCACCAGCGGCCGTCTGGTGCAACGTGTTAGGCGCCTTCCGCCTTTCTTGTTGCGCGGCTCAAGGCAGATAGATCGCGTTCATATTCGACAGCTGCGCGTCGGATATTTCTCGGCCTGCGGGCGTGTACTGGGCGCCGTTCCAGGTCCAGACCGGGAAAGAAAGGCCGGGGCCGCCGTCTCCGATGTCACGCACGCCGCCGGTGGTTGTCGGCAGGATGATCAGCGTGCGTCCGCGCGCAGAATGGATTTCGCGCCAGCCCGTGGCCTCGCGCATCAGCAGGTGAAGATCCGGGCCGTCTCCATAGCACCCGGCTGTCGTTGGGCCGCCCGGCATCGCGAACAGTACTGCGGTGCCCACGCGGCCGCCGAGCTCCGCCGGCAGGAACTGCGGCATCGACAACTCGCCGCATTCGTTCGAGACTTGACCCTGCGAGTTGGCAGACAGGTGCAGCGCGCTGAGGATTGCCGCTCGGTCGGCGTCCGTGAGCGCGCGGCCGTCCCACGGGACGGGTCGTGTGCCGCAGGCGGCGAGAGCGAGGAAAAGTATCGTGGCGGCGGCTGTGAGCGAACGCATCCAATTCAATCGGCGCCCCCAATTCAACGTCGCTCGCCGCGCTCACTGCGGCCAGATCGGCGCAGCCAGGCCCTGAGGTCAGCGGTGAACACAAAGGGCCGACTCGCGTCGGCCCTTTTGTGGCGCATTTTGCTGCCTGCTGCACGGCTGCCGGCTGCCAGCCGACTAGAATTTCTGCAGCCTCAGCTCGCTGCGCTCGGTGTCAAGCGCCACGCGATAGTGGCTCAGGAAGTTGTGCCCGACGATGCCCCCAAGCTGGAAGCCGAGGAGCACGCTCGGCGCGCGGAGGTTCAGCACGACCAGCGGCATGTTCTTGTATTGAATCTGATCGAAGTTCAGATTCATCCCCGGCAGCAGGAACGCATCGCGATCCCATCCTGACGTCCCGTACACCTTCAGCGGGATTTTCCGGTACGCGCTGGTGCCGAAGTGCCCCGCGGTTTCCGCGCTGATCGAGATCACCTCTCCGCCGGTGTCGACGACGAAGTAGGTGGGACGGATGTCGTTCAGCATGCCGCGGACCATCGCAAGGCGGTGGACGCGCAGCGGCAACCGCAGGTCGTTTTCACCGACCGGAATGTCGCGCGCCATCGTCAGCTGCCGGTGCTGGTAATCGATGAGCATCGACATGCCGAACGCGAGGGGCGAGAAGCTCTCCCCTTCCCGCTTCGGAATGCCGCGCAGCGCCGGGTTCTTGATCAGCACCGGCAGGTTCCGCACCTGCAGATCGCCGATGTCCAGGCGATCGATGCGCGAGAGCTGGAGGCCCCGCAGGCCGACTTCTCCAACGCCCGCGCTCAATGTGTAAGTGATCGCGCTGATGTTGGCGCGTCGCGCGGTATCCCCGGAGATGACCGTTTCCTCGGATCCGGTGTCGAGAATGAAGTCCTGCGACCGGCCGCCATTCACCCTGGCCTGCACGACGATCTTGTCGTCGACGAGCCTGAACGGCATCGTGTGCGGGCTATCGAGGTCCTGCTGATCGATGTCGATGGGCAGGCGTCCTTCGAATGCTTTGAGAAACTTCACCTGCGACCGCGTCCATGACGCCTTGTCGCTCCGATCCTTGTTTGGGAGCAGGTTGATGAAGTTGTTGTAGGCGTTGGCGGCCTCGTCGAACCGGTTCAGCCGCTCGTAGATGTTGCCCACCTCCGCGTGGATCTCGCCGTCGCGCGGCGCTATCGCCAGCGCCGCGAGCGCCTCGGTGAGCGCCTCGTCCAGCTTCGTCCGGGTTGCCAGGGAACGCGCGATCCCGAACCGCGCACGTGACGACTCCGCGTTGATCGAGAGCGCCTGGCGGTACACATCGTCCGCTTCGTCGAAGAGGCCGGCGGACCAGAGCGAGTCGGCATAGAGTGACAGCACCCCGGGGTCGCTGGGTGCCGCTGCGCGAAGCACCTCGGCTTCCTTCTGGGCGAGGGCGAACTCCGCGATGCGGAGCGCGGTCTTCACCTTCCCTCCGCGCGCGCGCAGCTGCAGCGACGCGTCGTCGGTGTGGATCGCCTTGTCGAAGGCGCCGAGCGCCTCGCGGTACCGGGTTTCTTCGGACAGGAGGTTACCGAGCTGGAACTGCAGCTCCGCGTCGCCCGCGGTGATCTGGTCGTCCGCCCTGAGGACGAGGGTGCACGCGACGACGGCGACAACGGAAAGCACGAAGCGGAGTGTGCTGCGCATCATCGTGCCGAACCTCCCGGCCCTGTTACTTCTGGTAATGCTGTGCGTTGACGGAAATGAAGCTCTTCCACTTTTCCGGAGTCTCGTCCAAGGCAAAAATCGCCTCCACGGGACACGCCGGAACGCAGGCGCCGCAGTCGATGCATTCGTCGGGATGGATGTACAACATCTCCACCGACTCGAACTCAGGCTCGTCCTTCCGCGGATGGATGCAATCCACGGGGCAGACATCGACACACGCCGCGTCTTTGGTGCCGATGCAGGGTTCAGTGATGATATACGCCACGCGAGTCTCTCCTGAGTACGGGCCGTCCCGAACTGCCGGCCATTCTTCGGCGGCAGAAGTATAACTCGGAGGTACATGGTCAACGGGAAACTACTGGTATTTGCCGCGGCCCTGGCGATTCTGGCCGGTGTGCCGCTCTACGATGCTCGGAGCGATGCCGCTCAGGGTATCGCTGCCGAGGAGCCGCCCGGGGAGTGGCGAAGCGCACCGGAGTATCTGCGGCTCTTCACGCCTGTGCGCGCACACCCGGAGTCCTACCGTGCGTTCATCTCGACGCGCGATGTGGGTGACGTGCTTCGGCAGCTCGAGAACGAGCCGTTGCTCCTCCATCCGCCAGGCGCCTGGACGCCAACGGCGCTCCTGTCGTCCGACGCCTTCGGCCGGAGCGGGAGCTACGATCGAGCCAAGTTGGCGCGGTTATACGGCGCCAGACGGGCATTGGTGGCCCGGGGACCGCGCGGAGGCGGCGGGCGCCCGACTCAGACCTGGACGTTG